>Ga0265295_1002143_pt1 | contig 32350 bp, 29 predicted proteins | sample Munlansysbiofilm_FD_192503 | JGI IMG/M metagenome (GOLD analysis project Ga0265295, IMG submission 192503) | Leachate microbial communities from a municipal landfill in Southern Ontario, Canada - Methane capture system biofilm | ecosystem: Engineered > Solid waste > Landfill > Unclassified ... | reverse complement strand
CCTTTTCGTCTACACTAAGTGCGATATGGCGGATAAATTTGCATATCTGGGATTCAGGGAACTGGCGAGGACAGAGACTGTTGTTTTGATGGAGTCCGGACAGCCATCTTCTGAAGATTACCGTGATATCCTTAAGCAAAATAAAATATTCCCGGATAAAAAAAACATCGGGGCTGCTGTAATGAACTGCAACCCATTTACAAACGGTCACAGGTTCCTGATCGAGACTGCTGCAGGCGAATGTGACGGCCTTTATGTCATAATCGTCCAGGAGGACCTCTCTCTATTTCCTTTTAAAGACAGGATGATGCTTGTCGAAGAGGGAACGAAAGACCTCAGAAACGTCAAGCTCATCGCAAGCAGTGACTACGCAGTATCAAGGGCGACGTTCCCCACGTACTTTCTGAAGGACAAATGTACGGCTTCTGTCGCAGAAACACAGGCTGAACTTGATGCCACCCTTTTTGCGAACCTTTTCGTGCCGGAACTCTCGATAAAAAAACGTTTCGTTGGAACAGAACCATTTTGTCCGATCACCGCAAAGTACAACGAAATGATGAAAAAAGTCCTTCCACCGCGTGGTGTGGAAGTTGTAGAGATCAACAGACTGAACGACCCTTCCGGAACAGCCGTCTCAGCTTCAAGGGTGAGAAAGGCCATAGTTGAAAACGACCTGGATGCCTTAAAGAGAATGCTCCCCCCTGTTACTCTGGATTACCTCTCTTCGGAAAAAGGAAGGTACGTCGTAGAGAAACTGATCCATGAACATAAACAAAACTGACACTGGGGATGCCCTTTACGAAATACTTTCAGGCAGAGAAGAGAGAGTAAGGATCAGAAGCAGCTATCTCTCTGAAAATATATTTGCCTGCCAGGTGACCCTTAACATCCCGGGATATCCAAAACGAGTACCAAATGATGAAAAGGCTGTCGAAAGATTCTGTAAGACATTTATTGACAAATGGACATCCCTTCCCCAACACGAAAAAAGGACAATAAATGCTGCGGGTGTTTGCTGGATAGGCTTTTTTGAAGGCGATATCTCTGCGGCAAAAAAAGCAAAGGAAATTGCTGTAAATATTGAAGAAAAGACTCCTGAAGGCCGCATTTTTGACATCGACATCATTGTGCAGGAGAAAACGATCTCAAGGTCCGATCTTGGACTTCCCCCACGTACATGCCTTATTTGCGACAGACCCGCAAAGGAGTGTGCAAGAGATCGCAGCCATTCCTACGAAGAACTCAGGACTGCAATAGAAAAACTTATAAAAAATATCTGATATCTCCGCAATTTCCTGTCGAAAAAAAATCATTCAACATGTAAATTTAATAAAGAGTATAAATCCGCTTATGATTTATTCTTATATCAGGCCATATTGTTTTTCAGGATGCCGGTAAACACATGGGCAGTCCGGTCAACATAAAAAAATCGGAGATCCATGCTCTTTTTTATCAACATAAATATAGCAAAATAAACTATACTTTATATAACATTTGAATACACAAAAGGGAGGACCACATGCTGAACCGTCCGGACTGGGACAGTTATTTTTTAATGATAGCAAAGGTAGTCGCGAGCAGGAGCACCTGCATGAGAAGAAATGTCGGCGCTGTCCTGGTAAAGGACCAGCAGATACTGAGTACCGGCTACAACGGAGCTCCCAAAGGGATAATACACTGTGAAGAGGCTGGATGCCTGAGGGAAAAGCTGGGCATCCCATCGGGCGAAAGACATGAGATTTGCCGTGGTTCGCATGCCGAGATAAATGCCATTGCACAGGCGGCATATGCAGGAGTGGCCACAGCGGGATGCTGGCTCTACTGCACACATGAGCCGTGCGTCTACTGCACTAAAGCCCTTATCAACTGCGGGTGCAGGCGGATAGTCTATATCCATCCTTATCCCGACAAAATATCCAGAGAGATCATTTTGCAGTCGGGAATCGAGGCGCTCTGTATACCCGACGAAGATACGGCAATGAATAATTTTTCGATGGGAGGAATCATATAAATGTTTACGCGTGAAGAATCGATCGAGTTCCTTAGGGAACACAACAAAGAAGATATGCATATCAAACATGCATTCGCTGTTGAGGCGGCGATGAGATGGTTTGCCAAGGAAAACGGAGAGGACGAAAATTACTGGGGCCTGATAGGCCTTATGCACGACATAGACTGGGAAGAATTTCCCAGCACGGAGACCCATCCCATGAAAGGTGGGGAAATGCTCCGGGAAAAAGGCTACCCTGATGATTTTGTTCATGCCGTTCTCGCTCACGGCTGGGAATACTCAGGCATCAAACCTGAGACGCTGTGTGAAAAATATCTCTACACAATAGATGAACTTACCGGATTTATAACAGCAGTAGCTCTTGTACGACCAAGCAAATCGCTTCAGGATCTGGAACTGAAATCAGTCAAGAAAAAATGGAAGGACAAGGCTTTCGCCAGAGGTGTAAACAGGGAAGTTATCGAGAAGGGTTCAGAATTACTGAACATACCGCTGGAAACGCTTATAGAGCAGACTATCACGGCATTAAGGCCTGTAGAAAAAGAGATCGGGCTCGGTTCCTGAAAGACCACGAGAAGTAAAATAGACGGAGGGAGGATACAAAATGTCAATTTCATTGGTACTTGCCGATGACCACCCGCTAACCAGGGAAGGCATGAAAGCTTATCTGGCAAAAGAGACAGATTTTAATATCCTGGGAAGCTTCGCAGACGGAGAATCAGCATGGGCAGGGATACAGCAGCTTAAGCCTCAGGTGGCTCTTCTTGACATCAGGATGCCCGGCATTGACGGTGTGGCTCTCGCAAGAAAGATAAAAGAGGCATCTCTTCCGGTTGCATCGCTGATGCTCACCTCTTACGATGCACAGCAGTACGTTATGGCATCTCTAAGAGCAGGTGCCAGGGGTTACGTTCTTAAGACCGCAAGTATGGAAACTCTTTCAAAGGCGATACGGATCGTTGCACGGGGAGGCTTCTATCTCGACAGTGAGGTGGCAAATGCTGTTGAACAGGAAGGGGACTTCGTTCCGGAACCTGTCTCAGTAAGGGAAAGGGAGGTACTTCTCCTTGCTGCGCGGGGACTTTCGGGAAAAGAGATAGCCACACAGCTTTTCATAAGTGAGAGGACTGTGCAGACACATCTGGCATCAATATACGACAAGCTTGGAGCAAAAAACAAGACTGAGGCAATGCTTCTCTCTCTTAAATACGGTATAGTGACATTGGAGGAACTGCTCGATTGAGGAGAAACCTTCTCCTTCAGCTTACTGTTGCAGTCTTTCTGCCCAGTCTGGGAGCATTCCTTCTGGCCTGGATAGGCTTCTGCCAGTTTGAAAATACGATGGAGGGGGTAGCAGGTTCTTACGTGCAGAACCTCGCAAGAGGAGCTGCAGCAAGACTGGAGTCTTCACAATGGGACCTGAGGACTGACGGAACCTGGCAGCCAAATCAGTACAGGTCCCGCATACTCGGGCTTGGAGAAATGATGTCTGACGAAATGGCAGTTCCGGGGATGTTTGCTGTCTTTGACAGTGACGGCAATCTTATATACGGGACATCCGACGTAACTATCCTGTCAATTATATGGGACAAGCCGTTGACCATCATGTCTCCCGAGAAAATCAGGGGACCTGACGGAAGATTTTACACCATAGCGGTCTACCCTATGCTTCAGAGAAACCTGTTCGTTCTGGCGGCAGTCTCGTGGGACAAACTGCTTGGACCAATGGTATCGCTGACTACCTTCTGGCCGTTCATTATGGGTATCCTTGGCTTGATCGGCATCTTCTCGGTGTACATAATGTGGCAAAAAGTAATAATGCCCCTTAAGGACCTTGAAGAAGAGGTCTCTATGCTAAGCTGGGGTGAAGAAGTCCCTTTGAAAAATGCGCCGGAAGCAGTCACAGAACTCCAGAAACTGAGAGAGGCCCTTGTTGTCCTTGCAAACTCGGCAATAGACAAAGTGCAGCTATCGCGACGGTATGTAAATGACCTCGTAAAAGTCCAGGAAGAAGAGAGGGCAAGGATCTCGCGAGAGATACATGACGGCCCCCTCCAGGACCTTACAGCCCTGATACAGAGGCTCAGACTGCTCTCCATTGACATGGACTCTCCTGTAGAAAGGGAAAAACAGCTTAAAGAGGCGGAAAGCGCAGCAATGGCCGGAGTTAAAGAAATGAGGGAACTATGCAACAACCTCACCCCTCCGTGGCTTGACCTGGGGATAGCACAGGCGCTTACTGAGCTTTCAGAGAGACAGAGTGCTCAGCTTGACATTAAGATACATCTGGATATACAGGATATCCCAGATCTTCCTGATGATGCGACGCTTGCATTCTTCAGGGTCGCCCAGGAAGCTGTAAACAACTCTGCTAAACACTCTGAAGCGGAAAATGTATCAATTTCATTAAAAAATACGGGCAAAATGATCCTCCTGCAGATAGAGGACGACGGGAAGGGCTTTGAGGTCCCGGATAATTTCACTGAACTTCGTGTGCAGGGACACAGGGGCCTTTCTAACATGCGCGAAAGGATGTCCATTGTAGGAGGTCATTTCAGTATTTTCTCAACTCCTGGAAAAGGTACTGTGATTCGTTGTGAACTGCCCTTAGTGACTGTACAATAAATCAGGATATTTACCATAATGACCGAAAGGTGGGAGCCCATAAGGGCGAATAACTTGAAATTAAGAATTCATGGAGCAGCTGGAGAGGTAACAGGATCGAACTACATGATAGAGACCGGTTCATACAAAGTCCTTGTGGACTGCGGTTTTCATCAGGGACAGGATGAAGAAAAGCATGAAGGGGAATCTTTTTCATTTGACCCTGCTTCAGTCGATGCGCTGCTTCTCACTCACGCTCACATCGACCACAGCGGAAGGATCCCGCTGCTCGTAAAGGAAGGGTTTAAGGGAAAGATCTACTGCACCTTCGCAACATCGGAGCTCGTTGAAATACTCTGGAGGGATTCAGCCAGGATCATGGGAGAAGAGGCTGAATGGAGAACAAGAAAGAACTCAAGAAAAGGACTGCCTCCCGTAGAACCTCTGTACTCCGAAAATGAGGTGGAGGATTCCCTCGGACTGCGTTCACCGATCCCTTATGACGAAGTGATCGAGGTCATTGACGGACTTAAAGTCCGCTTCCGCGAAGCAGGACACATTCTTGGAAGTTCGATAATCGAAGCATGGATATCAGAAAACAACGGGGACAAACCTGTAAAAGTAGTCTTTTCCGGAGACCTTGGCCCCTTTGAAGGTGTTATAGAAAATCCTCCGACTTTCATTGATGATGCTGATTTTGTGTTGATAGAATCAACTTATGGGGACAGGCTCCATAAATCTCTCGAAGATACAAGGTCTGAATTTGAAGATGCTCTCAAGGAAGCTCTCAAAACAAGCGCAAAGGTACTTGTCCCGACTTTTGTCGTAGACAGGGCTCAGAGGGTGCTTTATGAGTTTGACCGTTTTCAGAAAAAATATCCGGATCTCAAGATGCCCAAGATATATCTTGATTCACCTATGGGAATAAAGGTGACAGAGATATATGGCAAATACATTCCCCTGCTTTCAGACGACCTTAAAGAAATGTTCCGAAAAGGGGATGACCCGTTCGAACCGGAGAACTTCCAGTTCACACGGTCAGCTGATGAATCAAGGGCCATAAACGAAGAGACCAGCGGGATAATTCTTGCCGGCAGCGGGATGTGCTCGGGCGGAAGGATAATGCATCATCTCAAGCATAACCTCTACAAGCACGATACCCATGTTCTGTTTGTTGGATATCAGGCCCACGGAACACTCGGCCGCAGGCTCGTTGACGGTGCAAAAGAGATTAGGATAGCGGGAGAAGATGTCTCTGTAAAAGCCCAGCTCCACACTCTTAACGGTTTTTCGGCCCATGCAGACAGGAACGAACTTCTCGAATGGGCAGGCAAATTCCCCAAAAAGACCAGATTCATCGTTGTTCACGGTGAACCCAAATCAGCACAGGCCCTGGCTATGGGGCTGAACGACAAAGGTTACGCTGCTCAGGTGCCTGCACTTAATGACACCATAGACCTGCTCACACCTGCGGAAGAAAAGGCAGTTAAGATGCCTGTAATATCACAAAGGATAATTGACAGGCTGGAACTGAGCCCTCAGGACGTCATACAGCTCCTGGCTGCAATTACGCATAAGGCTGACGAGATGCAGCGTCTGACGATAGAAGCCACAGACTATGCAAAGATCATGCCACTTCTTGTTTCTGCCAAGACCTTGCTGGAAACAGCGGCATCATTGGGAGAAGAAACTAAAAAATCTGCGTGATCTTTGTTGTCTCAGAAGTCAATAGGGATATAATACCCTGGTTGCAGTATGATCAATTTCTGCATCAGATCAAAATATCATGAAGAGGAGAGAGACCTGATGTCAAAAAGAGTCAAATTGTTGATATTAATTACCTGTACGGCAGCAGCCGCACTCTTTGGCCTTTTTGCCTATTTCGGCGCAAAAGGTCCGGCAGTCCTGGCATCAAGACTGCCGCTCCCCTCCGGATCTGCCCCCTATGTCGTATTCGAGACTGAAGAAAACTACTACCCTGTATCAATTTCCGCCCTTCTATCAGAGGGCCAGTATGCTCTGTTCAGGGAAGGATCCGCCGGGAACCGGATCCTTTCCATTGCTAAAACAGCAAAAGAATGTTCTGTGCTTATTGAAGACGGAGACGAAGGCATCTTCAACATCTATGCTGTAATGAGGATGCTTCCAGAGGATATTTCCTCACTGTCAAAGGGAAGCCTTCCCGGAACCTGGAAGATGATACTGGGAGATGCAGAAGTCAGTAAGGGCGGCACCAATGTTTCCTGGGAGATAAAGGCAAAAGGGTCAGACACACCCATTTTCTATTCGATCGACAGGGAAATTGCCATAATCTCCCATAACAGGGACTCCTTCTTTAAAATGCTTGATGTGAGATCCGGCTCTTCGAAAGGTATCCGAAAAGACATCTGGGGAAAAGAGAAAAAGAGATGGCCCGCCCACATCGAAATATGTGACGGAGGTCTTGTCTTTGCGGGTGACGAAGCTAAATCACCGCTGGTACTGAAGGGATCCTGGCGTTCACATGAACCTGACAAAAAAACAGGCAGGACAGGAGAAGCCATATGGAAGATCCAGGGACTCGATAAAAGGATATCTCCGATCTTCCTGAAGGCACTTAAGTCAAAGACATGGGATACGACAAACTCAATCATCCCTGAGCCGCTCCTCCTGTCTGCAGGGATGAACCTTCCGGAGCAAAAAGGCTCACCTGCCGAGTGGCCCTTCCCTCTCAAAACCATTGGTGAGCTTGGCAGGAGCATGGGGTTTAGCGAAAAAAAGATACAGAAGATACTTTCCGGAGAGACGATATTTTCAGTTGGAGGACACAACAAGCTTCTTTGGTTCTCACTTCCTGGCATAATGGCAGAATTTACAGGCGACAAGGAACTTATGAGAGAACTCGTTGATGCGTTCTGGAACAGGCTCTTCTTTGGGGCTGAACCCAGGCCAATTGAGGGCTTTGATTTTGGCGGGACCACAAACGTCCCCTTTTCTGTTATAGGTGCCGGCAAGGGAAATGTCGCAATACTGGGGCTGCTCTCTCCTGAATCGATCAGGGAAACCGTACGGCTTGAAAATTTTATGAAAAACAATGAGAAAGCTATCGGCTGGATAGTCGCCGATCTTCCTAAAATTGGGGCTGCTCTTAGCGAAATGACCAAAATGAACTCTTTCATGAATGACTCTGAAGTTGCTGATGAAGAGTATTTCGAAGAAGACACAGAAAACATTTTCCAGCCTGATAACACATTCTCACCTTTTGATCAGGGCATCTCGGATTCTTTCGGGAATGTCCTGAAGGGAATGGGCAAGGCTCTTATCGTATGGGAAACAGCCGAATCGGGCAGGATAAACTGGTACAGAAACTCAAAATAAAGTATGCGATCTGCAAAAGATTTTTGATTTTAATTACCAATGATAAACCGGAGGGATAACAAAATGCACAGCAATGCGCTGAAAGTTTTGAAGGAACGGGGTTTCGTTGAGTGGAGCAGCCACAACGAAGAGCTCGATGAACATTTTTTAAATAATATGGTCACCGGTTATATAGGCTTTGACCCAAGCGCCGACAGTCTCCACGTAGGAAACCTGGTAGCCATAATGGGGCTCGCATGGATGCAGCGTCTCGGACATCGACCAATAGCGCTTGCCGGCGGCGGCACTGGGAGAATAGGCGACCCTTCAGGCAAAAGCGCCGAGAGAAACCTCCTTTCTGAAGAACAGATAAGCTACAACGTTGAGCGCATAGCAAAACAGCTTGAACATTTTCTCGATTTCAACTGCGGAGAAAACAGCGCACTTCTGGTGAACAACAACGAATGGCTTAAAAAACTGAATTATATTGAATTCCTCAGGGACACAGGCAAATACTTCTCTGTCAGTTTTCTTGTGAACAGAGACTATGTAAGAAGCAGGGTCGTCGATCCAGATAAATCGATCACATACACCGAGCTTTCATACATACTGCTTCAGGCTTACGACTTCAACCACATGTACAACGAGCTGAACTGCACGCTGCAGATGGGCGGCAACGACCAGCAGGTAAACATAATAGCCGGCATGGACCTTGCAAGGAAAAAATCCGGGGGCCAGTGCTACGGCATCACATTCCCCCTCCTCTTAAACGCACAGGGGCAGAAATTCGGAAAATCTGAGAGTGGAGCCGTCTACTTATCTCCGCATCGCACAAGCATATACAAGTTTTATCAGTTCTGGATAAATGTTGACGACAGCGATCTTGAAAAGCTTTATAAACTTTTCACATTCATGGAGCTTGACGAGATAAGGGCCATCATCGAGGAACACAACAAAAATCCTCATCTGAGGGTCGCTCAGAAAAAACTTGCCTGGGACCTGACTTGCAGGGTACATGGGGAAGATGCCGCGAAAAGGGCAAAAGACGCCAGCGCCATCCTCTTCGGTGAAATGGACATAAGGGAAGCAGACGCCGAACTGCTTGACACTCTCTCTGCAGAGATACCCTTTGCAGAGGCCGACTCGATAATTGGAGGCCCAATTACAGATCTTCTTGTGCTCTCGGGCGGATGTGCCTCAAAGGGCGAGGCGAAACGTAAAATTAAAGAGGGCGGAGTCTACCTCAACGGCGTCAAGGTCACAGAAGAGTCAAAACAGATATCATCAGAAGACCTCCTAAAGGGCGGATATGTACAGTTAAGGGTAGGCAAGAAAGATTTCAGGCTGGTCAAATTCAGAGGTTGACACACTGCCCTTAAATATGTTTTAGGCGCATGCAACGCGGGAATCGTCGCTGTCTGACAAAATAGGACCTTTCCCGCGTTTTTCAATTTTAAGGGACCATCTTTGACGGCATAGTAACCTTGCAATTTGTGGATCTAATGAAGCTGCTGCTGTCATTATTTTGCCGACATCTGAAGTCAGAAGATAAATTATTTAGGAGCCTTAATATGGACCGGAAGCTAAGATTTTTTATGAGTTTTGCAAAAATGATAAGACCTGGGTGGAGAGCAACTGCTCTTTTTTATTTGCTTTTCATCCCTGTCAGGTTTATTGCGCCAAGGAAAAAGGTCGCCCAAAAAAACATCGAGCTTGTTTTTCCGGACAAAACTGACGAAGAAAAAAAGAAAATGCTTGATGGATCTTACAGGAGCATGATATGGACGGGCATAGAAATGCTTTCCTGGCAGAGAGACCCTTCTCTTGTTGACAAATGGATCGTTGAGATCGAGGGAAGAGAACACATGGATCAGGCTTTTGCCTTGGGCAAAGGAGTTATTGTAGTATCAGCGCACTGCGGAAACTGGGAACATGCGGCCGCCTGGCTGGGAAGGAACTGCAAGGGCGTAGCTGTTGTCAGGCACTCCGATGATCCCTTTCAGCGGGAACTCATAGACACACTCAGACGAAACGGCGGACTGCGGACATTGGGAAAAGACGAACCCATGACAAGGGCTGTGGGCATACTGAGAAAAAATGAACTTATAGGTCTTGCAGCGGACCAACACGGCGGAGGAGATGGGATCATGGTCCCATTCTTCGGACATGAGACCAGTACTTTTCAGGGAGCGGCGGTCTTTGCCTGGATATCTGGAGCTCCCATACTTCCATACCAATGCATCAGGATAGAGCCGTTTCGTTTCAAACTGGTGATCAGCCCCCCGATCAAATGGGAAAAGGGCAAGGACCGGGAGGCAACACTCAGGTCATTGACAGCAAAGGTGAATCTGGAGCTGGAAAAAATAATACGCAGGGCACCTGAACAGTACCTATGGCAGCACAAGCGATTCAAGGAGCTCTTTTCCGGCTAGTTCTTCTTTTTTACCTGCGCATCCGGATTGTCGCAGACCAGAGTCCCGGCGACTGCGAAATTGTCGTTTGCCATTTCGTTGATAATGATGCGGACTGACGTTTTAGGGACCTCCATGGTCTCGCAAAGTGCTTCTGTTACCTTTGTGACCATATCACGCTTCTGTTCGAGGGTGCGGCCCTCTTTGATATTAACTACTACGATGGGCATTGTCTTTCATCTCCTTTATTAGCGTATATGAGATATTGCCTGTGAAGCTAATTTTAACCTCCTGCAGGAGGGGTGTCCACATGGAAGTGATGGAAAGTATCAGTATTTTTCTGGGGTTCGCAGCAGGTGCGGTGATCGGTTCTTTCATAAACGCTGCAGCTATGCGGACTGTGGCAGAAAAAAAATGGTGGGGAAATGAGCGTTCTGTTTGCGATAAATGCGGCAGACAGCTGAGCTCTTTTGACCTCATACCAATCATATCCTACCTAGTGCTCCAGGGACGCTGCCGGACATGCAGAAGCTTCATACCGCCCAGGCACTTCATAGCTGAGCTTGCCGGGGGTATTATAGGGGCTCTCTCTGTCTGGTACTGGGGAATAGAATATCCCTTGATCTTCTCTTTCATAGCTCTCTTTTTCATGCTTTTCCATTCGCTTACTGACATTGAAAGCGGTTACATTTACGATTCATGGGCGCTGGCGATGGCAGCCGTCTCGTTTCTGGCCAGACTGCCGGGAGGACTTCCCGCTTTGATCGATGGAGCAATGGGCGCCGCCCTTGGTTTTGCATTTATTTATGCGATAGTTTTTGTCAGCCGCGGAGGGATGGGCATGGGAGATGCTATGATGATGGTCGGCGTCGGAGCCCTGATGGGCTGGAAGCTTACTGTTCTCAGCCTTTACCTTGGTTTCATGACAAGCGGTGTTATAGTCATACCGCTTCTGATAGCAAAAAAGATCAACAGAAAGGATGCTGTACCGCTTGGTCCGTACCTTGCGGCAGGATGTATCCTTGCAATATTTACAGGGAGATATATTTTCGGTTATCTGGGCTTCAGCCTTGGCTGGCCCTGGTCAAATATATGACAGGAGTGTCTGACAAATGATCGTTTCAAAATGTAACGAAGATCTAATGAGATCTTTCAAATTCAGGATGCCGCAGGAAGTGACCTTCGGATCGGGCTGTTCCAGTACAGCTGCGGAAAAAGCCTTGCAGCTCGGATCCAAAAGACCACTCTTCATAACCGGCAGTCACATGGCACAAAGCAAACATCTGGCGTGGTTTATTCAAAAGTCTTCAGAACTGGGCATGTCTCCGGGGCACTGGAACAAGGTCGAACCGGAACCCCCGGTCGAGCTCCTTGAGGAAGCTGCCGTCTTCATAAGAAATGGTTGCTATGACTGCCTGATAGCCTTTGGAGGCGGAAGCTCGATGGATTTTGCAAAGATGGCCGCTGTAATGGCTGAAAATCCTGAGATCAAAGTATCGGATATGGTAGGAAGTGAAAAGATACCGAAAAAAGGCCTTCCGACAATAATGATACCCACGACTTCGGGAAGCGGATCTGAAGTTTCAGCAGTCGCAGTATTTTCATTCGCTGAAGAGAGGATGAAAAAAGGTATATCAAGCAGGTTCCTTGTCGCCGACACCGCACTGGTCGATCCTGAGCTCACGCTTGACCTGCCTCCGCATATCACTGCCGCCGCAGGCATGGATGCTCTTGTTCACGGTGTGGAAGCCTTTCTCTCACTGGGAACCAACCAATTCACTAAGGATCTTGCTCTGACGGCGATCAGCAATATATATTTCAACCTTGCCGAATGTGTCCTTAACGGACAAAACCTTAAGGCAAGGGAATCCCAGTCATACGGAAGCATGATAGCCGGCATGGCTTTTTCAATGTCAGGAACGGCCGGTGTCCACGCTATGGCCTACCCGCTCGGCGGTCAGTATCACGTTCCTCACGGGGAGGCAAACACAGCTCTTCTCAGATGGGTGATGGAATACAGCCTTGAAGGGTGCGAGGATAAATTTATTCCTATAGCAAAGGCCATGGGAGTTTACACTGACGGAATGTCTGCCTGTGACGCTGCCAAAGCTGCGCTTCAGGGGATAGTTGAACTTGGTGAAAGGATAGGGGTAAAGACGCGGCTGAGAGAGTTCGGCATTCCAAAAGAAGCTGCCGCAGAAATGGCCGAGGCCGCACTTAAAGAGGTAAGACTGATGTCAAACAACCCCCGACCGCTTGATTTTGATGCCGTTAAAAAAATATATGAAAATGCCTGGTAGCATTTTTAAGAAACCTGAACCTTCAAGCTCCGGAGCAAGGAAACAGCAACTGACCCGCAAGAAAGAGGAGGCCATTATGAAGACTATATTTCTTATCATGTTTTTTATTTTGCTCGGAACAATGGCAAACATCTCAGAGGCCGTTACTTCCGATATTATGCTCACTTCCCCGGAAAAAGAGGGAGGGAAAAGCGTTCTTCAGGCTATTTCGGAGAGGTCATCTGCCGCTCAAGAAGCATTCACAGACAAAGAGCCTTCTCTCAAAGAACTCTCCACCCTCGTATGGGCAGCAACCGGAAAAAACAGGGACGGCAAGGGCTGGACAGTCCCTTTCGCGATGGGATCCGATCCCTACATAAGCCTCTATGTTCTTCTTAAAAGCGGCGCATATATCTATGATCCGGAAAAAAATATGCTTAAGCTCCTTTCAGACAAAAATTCCCTCTCCCGTGCCGCCAGCCAGAAATTCATCGGAACAGCTCCCTCTGTCTTCGTATTTGCGACAAAGGGAAGCGGTCCGCGCGTAGAGGGATGGGCAGAAACAGCAGTAGGAGCGATGACACAGAATGTCTATCTTGCAGCAGGAGCGTTGGGTATGAAGACACGGTACATCCAGTCCTTCAACAGGGAAACATTGATAAACCTGCTGAACATCGGTCCGCTCTCAAGGATAATTGCGATCATGCCGGTAGGGTTCCAAGAAGAGTAATAAAACAAAATAAAAAAAGACAGAGCCGATAGGGGCTATCGCCCAATATATGCTCTGTCTTTTTTATCATCTCACGATCTCGGCCGTTTTTGCTTCGGTGGCAGCTATAAGGTCGTCAGGCTTCAGTTTAAAAAGAAGACCTCTCTGCCCTGCATTCACGGTAATATACTCAAACATGCGCGCGCTTTCATCTATAAAAACCGGATACTTCTTTTTTGTTCCCAGAGGGGAACAGCCGCCTCTTACATAGCCTGTGAGAGGCTGGACCTCTTTTAGCGGGACAAGTTCTGTACTCTTATTTCCGCTTGCCGAAGAGAGAGCTTTGAAGTCGAGTTCCCTGCCTGCAGGGAGACAGACCATCATTACACCGGTCTTATCCCCTCTGGCACAAAGTGTCTTGAAGGTCTGCTCTTCAGGCACGCCCGTCTTCATTGCTGCATCTTCAGCTGAGAGAGAGCTTTCATCGACCTCGTACCCTATCAGCTCAAACTGTATCTTTGCGTTTTCCAATATCCTGACTGCGTTAGTCTTTTTTACAGAAGCCATTTCAATACCCCCAATGCAGTATATAATAAAGTATAGCGCAACTATTTAAGTCTGGAAGAGGGATATTCATGGAAGGTTTTTTTGATGGAGCATCAAGAGGGAATCCGGGAAAAGCAGGAGCCGGTGCTCTTATGATAAATGACGAAGGAAAAGTGGTATGGGAAACATCCCGTTTTCTTGGGGAAAAAACAAATAACGAAGCCGAATATATGGCTTTGATACTCCTGCTCAAAGCTGCAAAAGAACACGGGGTCAGATCACTCAGGGTCTTCGGGGACAGCAAACTGGTGGTCAGCCAGGTCTCAAGGCAATGGAAGATAAACCTTCCCCACCTTCGCCTCCTGGCCCAGCAGGCCTGGGAGCTGGCCGACGGGATGGACATCTCCTATCACTGGATACCAAGGGAACAGAACAAAAGGGCCGACATACTCTCCAACGAAGGCATAGACGGAGCAAAGTAATTTTCTTAATAAACGTTGAGCGGGCTGCGTGGTCATCCTAAAAAATGACCACGCAGCCCGCTCTATAATTATGTTCTCTGCTTAAGACTATCCCCTGTTGTCTATCACTCTTTTGGTCTTCTTCTCGCTCCTGGGGAGTTCGCCCATTTTCATAACTTCCGGTATGACTTTTATTCCAAGTCCGGATTTACAGGCTCTCTCCAGTTCCCTTTCAAGATCTTCCCTGTCTGAACCTTCGAAGGCCTCTGCCTGGACGATCATTCTGTCCCTCAGATCTTCGTTGTCCAGTATTATCCTGTACTCGCTGGAAAATCCTTCAATATTCCTCAGTATCTCCTCTACCTGTGCCGGATATATGTTTGTTCCCTTGACCTTTATCATATCGTCGCTTCTCCCGACTATCCTGTCCAGCCTCGGGAATGGCGAACCGCACGGGCATGTCCCCGGGATGATACGTGAAATATCGTGAGTCCTGTAGCGGATAAGCGGGGCAGCTTCTTTCCTGAAGGTCGTTATTACGATCTCTCCCTGCTCTCCGTCAGGAAGCACCTTGCCTGTTGCCGGGTCAATTATTTCGCAATAGATGAAATCATTGAAATAGTGCATTCCTGTATGTTCCGGACAGTCGATAGCTATGCCGGGACCGTATATTTCAGTAAGCCCGTAAATGTCAAAGAACTCTATGCCCAGGCTCTGATAGATGCGGTCACGCACTTTATCTCCCCATCTTTCAGATCCAAAAATACCTTTTTTCAGTTTGATCTCGCTCTGCATCTCCCTGCGGTCGACCTCTTCGGCAAGAAGGAGCCCGTATGAGGATGTCCCTATCAGCACTGATGCCTCAAGGTCTCTCATAAGCTGCAGCTGCCTGTCAGTGTTTCCGCTTCCGGTGGGAATGACCATCGCTCCAAGACGTTCAGCCCCGGCCTGGAAGCCAAGACCCGCAGTCCACAGACCGAATCCAGGCGTCACCTGCACCCTGTCTTCCCTTGTTACTCCGGCAAACTGGTAACATCTTTCCATCATGACCGCCCAGTCTTCAAGGTCCTGGCTGCTATATGGTAGGATCACCGGTATTCCTGTCGTTCCCGAAGAAGAGTGCACCCTTACTATCCGGTCATTCGGGACACACTGCATTCCCATGGGGTATGCGTCCCGAAGGTCCTGTTTGGTTGTGAAAGGAAGCGATTCAAACTGATCTTTCGTCATCAGGGTGTTAACAGGTATACCGCTGTACTTTTCGATATACATCGGGCTAAACTTAGCTACTCTTCTCACCTGGGCAAAACACTGGCTCATTATTGACAATTCATTCATTGCTCTCAGCTCCGCTCTTCTGGCTACTAAATTTATAAGTCTATATTCTCTGAAAAAATAATAACGATACTGTTTAAAGCTGTTTTCTGGCTGCCTCTGCTCCCATGAGGAAAGCTTTTCTGTTGATCTCCAAAAGCCTTGGCTTTATGCAGCACTCCATTGCTTCCCTTATCTCATCTTCTCCAAAAGGCAGTATCCCAGCTCCTACAGAAAAGCCGAGCAGGACGATATTGAGCGTCCTTGCATCCCCGGCCTCTATTGCCATAGGAGCAGCGTTGATGTAAAATCCCCTGCCGATGTTATTTTTGATCGCACTGAGGTATTCATCACAGTGATACTCGCCCTGACGGAGGGCAACGTTTGTTGGAATTATACAGTCAACGTTCACTACCGCGGATGCATCGGGCTTCAGCCTATTGAGCTGTCTTGCAGCCTCGGCAAGTTCGAATCCTATCAGGACATCCGCGTGACGAAGCGGGATCACAGGCGACACATCCTGAGATCCGATCCTGATGTGACTTGATACGGACCCGCCCCTCTGTGCCATCCCGATCGTCTCTGAAGTACGGACGAAGAGTCCCCTTCTCTGGGCAGCTTCAGAAAGGATCTTTGAAGCTAGCAGTGTACCCTGTCCGCCCACGCCTGCTACCACTATACTGCTAAACATTTCGATCGACCCTCTTGATCGCGCCGACAGGACAGACCGTCACACAAAGGGAACAGTCTGTGCATATCGACTCGTTAATTAAGACCTTTCCGTCTTTCCCGACAGACATTGCAGGACATCCCAGCTGTTTTATGCATTTCAGGCACCCTATGCAGGCCTCGTTCACCCTGCGCACCGACTTTGGAAGCTTGATCAGCGCAATGCAGGGTGCCTTTGCGATCACAGCCGAAGGCCCGCTGTGCTCCATTGCACTTCTGAAAGCATCGACTGTATCCTCATATTTGAAGGGGGCGACCGTCGAAATGTGCTCCACACCGCAAGCCCTTAGTATCTTTTCTATATCCAGGGGTTTCGCCGGCAAGCCCATTGCGGTTCTTCCCGTTCCCGGGTGCGGCTGGCCTCCTGTCATCGCTGTAGTGTGATTGTCCAGCACAGCTATAGTTATGTCAGTGTTCTGATAGACTGCGTTTATGACTCCGGGTATCCCTGTATGGAAAAACGTCGAGTCACCGATGAAGGCAATGCATTTGGCACCATTCTCTGCCAGTTTTATGCCCTGGGCTATCGTGATGCCCGCACCCATACACAGGCATGTGTCGACAGTGTTAAGGGGAGCTGCATTACCAAGGGTGTAACATCCTATGTCCCCGCAGTATACTGTCTTTTCAAAATTTTTAGCTGCTGTTTTTGCAGCATAGAAAGAGGCCCTGTGGGGGCACCCGGCACAAAGTACCGGCGGCCTCACCGGAAGTTTGGGAATGTCTATCATGACAAGGTCCGTGCTTTCGACTCCAGCAAACTTCAGCAGCGTATTTTTTATCGATTCAAAACTGTACTCCCCGTTGTATGGCATGTCGCCTGTCATTTTGCCAAATATCTCATTTTTCCCCGCTGATACGAGAAGCAGCTGCTCCTCCAGCACAGGGTCCAGCTCTTCGACCACCATTACCTGATCTACAAAGGACAAAAATTCTTGAGCAAGCCTGAGTGGGAGAGGGTATGGGGTACCTACCTTGAATACTGTCAGGTCGAGATCAAATTCCTTTATTACTTCCATAGCGTAGAGATAGGATATACCCGATACAGCTATCCCCTTCCTTCCCCCCTTTATGATCCTGTTGAAAGGAAGTGTGCTTAATTTATCAGAAATAAGTTTTTGCTTTTGTTCAAGCTCGCCGTGCTTCCTGTAGGAAAGAGCAGGGAAGATAATCCAGTCAGGTTTTTTTTCAAAACCTGCTGCAAGCCTGGGGCCCAGATCATTCTCCAGATCCACTGTTGCGCTTGCATGACAGACCCTTGTCGTAGGCCTGAGAAATACCGGGAGCTTAAATTCCTCTGAGAGGTCGAATGCAGACGAGACCATCTGATAGGCTTCTTCGGGAGAAGACGGGTCAAATACCGGCAGATTCGCAAATTTTGCAAAGTGTCTGGTATCCTGCTCAGTCTGCGAAGACCACGGTCCGGGATCGTCAGCCACGACAACTACCATCCCGCCCTCTATTCCAACATAAGAAAGGCTCATGAGAGGGTCGGCGGCTACGTTCAGCCCCACCTGCTTCATCGTGACCATAGATCTGGCACCTGCATAGGCAGCCCCGGCAGCAACTTCCATTGCTGTTTTTTCGTTTGTGGACCACTGTACTTGAATTTCCGGGATCTTCTCATTTAAAAGTGTCTCAATGATCTCTGTTGACGGAGTTCCTGGGTAACCGGAAACGACACTTACCCCTGCCCTGGCGGCTCCCAGAGCGATCGCCTCGTTGCCCATGCAGACACGTTTGGCCATTTACTAGCCCTCCTCAATGTACAAAAGAAGCCCGCCATAGAAATGACAGGCTCCCTATAATTTTAAGAGTTTTCCTTGCCTTGTCTATTCTATTCTGCAAATCTTCATCCTTGCTCTTCTCTCACCGGAAGAGGCTCTCCCCTTCCTGCCAAAATGTTTATATCATTAAATAAAATAAAGTCAAGTCAATGTAGCTTTAACTGGCCGGGAGCTTTGGGGACTCCATATCTCGCTTTAACTTTCGCAAAAGTATCCATGAAAATAGTCCTGTAATCAAGGCAGCTCCAAAAGATGATATCGGCTGGAACCACCATATTTGGTCAAGCGACAAGATACCGGACAAAAATTGGGCAGCAGGAACCCTGATCAGCAGGGAGCGGAAGATCTGGGTAATAAGACCGAAGGATGAAAATCCCGTCGCAACAAAGAGCGCGTTGTACATGACACTGAATATTACCATTGGATAACCTGCTATGGTTATCCTTATAGCCTGAGCAGCTGTCCTTGCTATCTCCTCCGTAGGCCTGAAAAGCTCTATGAACGGAAAGGGGAACAGACATACTATAAGTCCCAAACCGCCGGTGATCACCGAGCTTATTATGAGCCCGGACCTTATCCCCTTCTTCATCCTCCCCAGGTCCCGCCTGCCGTAGTTGAAGGAAAGGAAGGGAACCAAAGCGTCGTTTATTCCCATCAGTGTATTGAAGGCCAGGTCCTCGATCCGAAGCCCCACCATCCATGCAGCTACAGCCTGAGGACCAAAGGTTCCGGAGAGAATATTGTTGACGCTTCCCATCCCCAGGGCAACGCTGGCAGTCGAAAGTGTTACAGGGAATCCGATAGCAGTTATCCTCCCCCACAGCGGCAGCATTGGTAACCTTATGTGAGGTCTGAAAGGCACCTGGATCTCACTTTCTGTTTTCAATTTTTTTATAAGATAGGCTATACCTGCAAGCCTTCCAACGAAAGTAGCTGCAGCCGCGCCGGTTATCCCCCAACCCAGAGTGAATATAAATATCGGGTCAAGGACAATGTTGAGACCGTTTGAAATAAGAAAAAACTTCAGGGGGATCATAGTATTGCCCTGGCATCTGAAGACAGAGTTTACGACATACGAAAAGCTTATAAGCATAAACGTTGGTGGTATCCACATATTATAGAGCCATGCCTGACGCAGGGTCTCCGCGTCGGATGCACCGAGAGTCCTGAAGAATATGTTTGAAGTATAGGGAAAGAGGAAGGGAATCCAGATCAGGCTGAGGAGGTAAGCAAAACCCATGGCAGCAAGAGCTGTGCTCCTTGCTTCTTCAAGGTTGCCTTCACCCAGTCTCCTTCCGCACAGCGCTGTCATTCCGTTACCGACCCCTTCCAGGATCGCAAATACACCTATCTGAACTGGGAAGGTGTACGATATCGCCACCATGTGGCTCTCGCCCAGCCATGAGATAAAGACCGTGTCCACAAGGTGGAAGAGGGTATGAAAAAGTACCATCGCTATGGATGGTATAGAGAGTTTTATAAGTGTACTGAGCACAGGGCCCCTGCCCAGATCTGCCTTGCCCCTGAGCCAGGTCATCCTCTTCATTGTCTTTAGAAATTTCATTTGGATTCCCCTTGTGGAAATATTCGGTCTATTATAATGCAAAACCTGCTCAAGAGATTATAATGTTGAGTAAAGGGGGTGTGTTTATGTTTAAAAGGTTCATTGAAATTATGAACAGCAGCGGGTGCCTTGCAGGAAGTAAAGTTGTCCTCGCTGCAGCGGATGCAGAGAGTATTGAGGCGATAAGGCTCGCAATGAAAAGGGGCCTGGGAAGAGCAATACTTACAGGAGACAGTGAATTGATCCTTCCGGCGGTAAAAGAGGCAGGGATCTCTGACAAAGTGGAAATAATCCATGCGGAGACCCTCTCATCTGCCGCGGCCATCGCAGTTCAGTGTGTAAGGGAAGGAAAGGGCGATGCCCTTATGAAAGGCCTGATAAACACTTCTGATTTTCTTAAAGCAGTGCTGGACAGGGAAAACGGTCTTAGGACAGGACGCCTTCTCACCCATCTTGCAATAATGGAGATACCCGGGGAGAACCACCTATCTTTCTGCACAGACAGCGGATTCAACGTTGCACCGAACCTCGACCAGAAAAAACAGATACTGAGAAACGCGCTGGAAGCTATAAGCGCACTCGGCTACGATCACGTAAATGCTGCATGCATAGCCGCAAATGAAAAAGTCGATCCACATGTCCAGTCCACAGTGGATGCGGCAGGACTTGTGAAAGCATGGGAAAACGGGGAATTTAACGACCTGCCCTGCACATGCACGGTGGAAGGGCCGATGGCGATCGATGTTGTTGCCTCACAAAAGTATGCGGAACACAAAGGAATAAAGAGCAAGATAGCCGGCAAGGTGGATCTCACCCTTGTCCCGAACATAGAATGCGGAAACGTCCACTGCAAAACGCTCGTCCACTACTGCCACGCTCAAATGGCGGGACTGGTTCTCGGCGCAATGGTCCCGATAGTCCTTGTCTCAAGGTCTGATCCGCCTGAATCGAAATTCCTGAGCATGGCGCTTGCGTGTATCATTTCCGGAGGGATGAAGTAGCTATGTACAGGATTCTCGCTGTTAACCCCGGATCGACTTCAACAAAGATCGCGGTATTCGAAAACGGAGAAGAGATCCTGAAAGAGAATATCCCTGTTGACCATGGACTGATTTCAGAGTTTAAATGCGTTCTTGATCAGCTTGAGCACAGATTCGACCTCATCAACAGGAATCTTCTTGACAAAGGTGTCAGACCGGACAGCTTTGACGCTGTGGTCGGAAGGGGCGGTATACTCGCGCCCATACCAAGCGGCACGTATTTAGTGACAGAAGATATGACAGATTACCTTAAAGAGGCCCCCAGAGGGGAACACGCATCAAACCTCGGAGCGTTCATTGCAAAAAAATTCGCAGACCTTTCGGGATGTGAAGCTTATATCGTCGACCCTGTCTCGGTAGATGAACTCACCGATGTGGCAAGGATCTCCGGCGCACCCGAGATCAAAAGGTCCAGCCTCGTCCATGCGCTCAACCAGAAAGCTGTTGCAAGAAAGATCGCGGCCGGCCTTGGGAAAAAATATGAGGACTGTCGGTTCGTGGTTGCTCATCTGGGTACGGGCATCACAATCGGAGTCCATTGCGGCGGTAAGATAATCGATGTCATAGGTGCCAAAGCAGACGGTCCGTTCTCCCCTGAACGCGCGGGAGGGCTTCCCGTCGGAGAACTCGTCGACCTTATCTTCAGCGGAAAGTACACCGAAGCTGAACTAAAGAAAAAACTTCTGTCAGGATGGGGCCTGGTCGCCTATCTGGGAACGCGCGACATAAGGGAAGTCTTCAAAATAGCAGAAAACGATCCGGAAGCCTCGATAGTCCTGGAAGCTTTTGTATATCAGATAGCAAAAGGCATCGGGGAGCTGTGCACGGTACTGGACGGTGAGATCGATTCGGTCATACTGACAGGTGGCATGGCGCACTCCGACCGACTGATGGAAATGCTGCTGAAAAAAATAAAATTCCTTGCTCCTATAGTCATAATACCCGGAGAGAACGAACTCGAGGCGCTTTACAAAGGAGCAGAAAGGATACTTCTTAAAGAAGAACGGCCTCGGCTTTACCCCGGCGGAGAATATATCTGACAAAAAATTTTCCGAATGATCTGTAAAATCAAATCATTACAGATAATACGGTAATTTTCCCCACTCGCTTTCAGGTACGATGTGGGAGAATAGGTCAAATATAAATCACCGGAGGTGTTGGTATTGATATTAAAAAAACGCCGTGGAGGTTGCCCTCCCTGAATATTGCTTCTGCCGATCGTGGCGGTCGCCGCGTCATTTTCATGGATCGTAGCCAAAGTAAAGGAATATACAAGCAAAGGTTCTAAGGACAAATAAAAGCGGGGGGATACAAATGCTTTTTACCGGAAAGTTTTCCAAAGAAGACCTCAAAAAGAACAAGAAAAGATTCTATTTTATTGGGGGACTTATGCTTCTTCTTGGCCTCATCTCCCTCTCAATGCCCTTGCTAGCCTCATTCGCAGTGGAAACGATAGTTGGCCTGCTTTTGATAGCTGTGGCTTTCAGCCAGGGATGGAGCGCTTTCAGGGGATTCAGTGACGGTGGGAAGCCCTGGCAGGAGACAATTATGGCTATTGCTGCCATGGCTGCGGGTTTCATCTTCCTGATCCATCCTGTGGCCGGCGTAATGACCCTGAGCATAATACTTGCGGCATATTTCATGGCAGACGGAGTTACAAAAATAATCGAATACTTCAGGATAAGGGAAATTGAGGGCTCGATATGGATCCTGGTTTCAGGACTTTTGGGAGTTATTCTTTCTGTAATGATGTGGAAGAACCTCTTTACCGGAGCTGCGGTAATAGGGATCATCTTTGGGATTAACCTCGTTTTCAGCGGGATTAGCCTTATCCTGCTCGGAAGGGGCTGTTCTAAAGCCTCAGGTGACTGCTAGTCCGATCAGCACCTTTCTCGGATATAAAAAAGCCAGGGGCATGTCGGCATGCTTACCTGGCTTTTCTCAGTCATTCTGATCTACATAAACAATCCGGCCCAGTAACCGAAGAGATCAAAAACCATCATCAGCCCTGCTAAAACAAGGACCAGCCCGGAGATAAGCTTGATCTGCCTGCCGTGCTTCTTCAGCCACTGAAAGACGCCTTTTATATTAGTGAAAAAGACCGCAGCAAGTATATAGGGAACTCCCAGACCCATTGAAAAGACAAACAGGTAGAAGACTCCCTGCATAACTGTCTTTCCGCTTCCCGCAAGCATAAGGGCAGAACCAAGAAAGGGCCCCAGGCAAGGCGACCAGCCAAGAGAAAAAGCAGCTCCGAAAAATAATGCTCCAATAAACCCGCCGCGCTTTTGCAGGCCAAGGTCGATTTTTTTTTCAACATCAAGGAATCCGATCTTGAAAATGCCAAGGAAGTGTAGGCCGAATATAAAAATTATCGCTCCGCTCGCGCGCTGCAAAAGCATCCTGTGCTCGTTCATAAGAGCACCTATTGCAGTCGCTGTCGCTCCCAGTGCCATAAAGACCAAAGTGAACCCGCATACAAAACCTATCGTGTTTACTATGCTCGCCTTTTTCCCATGTTCTGTTTCCGCTGCGAGATACATGAGATATACCGGAAGCATGGGAAGCATACAGGGAGAGATGAAGGCCAGAAAGCCTTCAAGAAATAAAAGTGGCAGATCCGTCCACATTTATTTAATTTCCTTTATTACCTTTAAAATTGTCTCTTTCGTGGTCTCACCAAATATCTGCCAGTGCAGGATACCCTTACGGTCGACTACGACAGTCGTCGGCAGCCACTTTATGTCATAGAGCGTGGCAGCTTTACCCTCTGTGTCCAGGAGGACCCTCATTCCGTATCCATTATCTTTGACGAATGATTTGACTTTGCTCTCAGTGTCTCTTTTGCCGTCTGTCATGTTTACCGCAAGCAGGACCGCATCATTATTTTTCTTCAGCTCTTTGTCCAGCAGGTCAAAGTCGGGCATCTCCTTTTTGCATGGCGGACACCAAGTAGCCCAGAAATTGATGACTACCGCCTTTCCTTTAAAGTCGCTCAGTTTTACTCTGTTGCCATCAAGGTCGGAAAGCTCGAAGTCGCTTACCGGTGAACCTATCTCGATTGCAGATGCGATCTGTGCAACACCGAATATGATCATCGCTGCAGCAAGAAAGCTTAATAAGGTCTTTTTCATGTGGCATCTCTCCCGTTTCCAGATTTATTTCCTGACATTCTATATTCAAATATCCTTGTTGTCATAAGTGATGCGGCGTATTTTTAAAACAGCTACAATAATTGATCTATTATGCCCTATCCTTGACAACATGGTCAATTGCCTGCTATTTTCTCTAGTGTAATTCATTCAATTGGGGGGAATAATGATGCCGTTATATAAGATCAGAAGCAAGACACGCTCATGGGATGGCGAACCTATCGGGATACTTATACTTGATGCCGCTTATCCCTGTGTGCCCGGAAACGTAGGGAACGCTACCACCTATCCCTTTCCCGTACGCTACCATGAAGTCAAAGGGGCCTCAATAGAAAGGCTTCTGAATCAGCGGGACATGACGCTTCTGGAACCGTTCCTTGAAGGAGCACGCAAACTCGAAGCTGAAGGAGTACGCGGAATAACAGGAGCATGCGGCTTTATGGCTCTTTTCCAGCAGGAGATAGCTGACGCGGTGGATGTACCTGTCTTTATGTCCAGCATGCTTCAGGTACCGTTTATTACAAGAACTTTAAAACGCGGGCAAAAAGTCGGGATAATATCGGCAAACGCTTCCGTAATGACTGAACAGCATCTTAGAAATGTCGGCATCACACCGGATATGCCGGTCGTGCTTTACGGCATGGAGGACAAATACGAGTTCCGTTCCTCAGTTCTTGAAGAAAAAGGCACAATGGATACCGACGTTATAGAAAAAGAGATCCTCGAGGTATGTGACCGGATGCTCAAAGAACATCCCGAAGTTGCGGCCATCCAGCTTGAATGCAGCGACCTTCCTCCCTTTGCTGCAGCAGTGCACGCACACACGGGTCTGCCTGTCTTTGATTTCATCACAATGATAAGGCACGTGGAATCAGCTTTGAACCCTACAAAGTACTGCGGGCCAAACTACTGCATGTAATAAAAACATCGCTTTTAGTCTTTGCGTATCTAAGAAAAACTAAGGGCCGGCAAGCTGCTTCAGCCGGTCCTTTACATATGCTTTATCAGTATCTCTCTCAATCAAAAAAGTCAACTGATAAGAGTTGGACCGGTCGAAAAATACTTTTGCTAAAGCTGACCGGAAGCTTTTCTGTGTTTAAGGAAAGTCTCTGTTTCAGTCAACATCATTCCTGCGATGACCAGCATGCCGCCAAACGCTCCCTGAAGATGGAATGGGTCCTGTCCGCTCAGCACTGCGACCATGTATCCGAAAAGGCCCTCAAGCGAGAATATAACTGCGACATGTGATTCAGGTGTGATCCTCTGGGCTTTAAATTGGATAATGAAACATAATATCGTGTTTCCAAGTGAAACACAGAGCAGGGTCGCCCAGATCTTCAGGCTGAATGAGCCTATGTCGGGCAGTGGTTCGAATATGCAGGCTAATATTGTCATGACTGCCGCAAGCATAATTATGTGAAGGGCAACAAGACGATATGGCTCTACTCTCCTCGCTCCAAACCCGGCGGCAAGTACCTGGAAAGCATAAAAAATCGCCATTATGAAAGAAAGAAAATCTCCGCTGTTAAACTCCATCCCGGGAGTAAAGCCCATTACAAGAAGGCCTGTGGTCGTTATGCCGGCACCGGCAAAGATCCATAAGCTCGGCTTTGTCTTATATATTATCCAGACAAAGAGAGGAACAAGAATTACGTTCAGCCCTCCGATAAAGGCCTGTTTGCTTGCAGTGCTGTACACCAGACCGAAGGTCATGGAAATAAATACCCCTGTAAGGACAAGGGTGAGGACAGAAGAAATCGCCCACTCCCTTTTAGTCGAGGTTATTATTTTCTTCGGAAACATCAGTATCAGAAAAAAAGAAGCCATAAGCATCCTCAGCGCAACAGCCCACAGGGGGGTGATGCTTCTTGCAAGCAGCGCGCTCATAGGTATGCCTGCGCCCCAAATGAAGGCGACAAGCACCAGAAGCATATCCGCCATCAATATCTGCTTTGCGCTGTATTCTGATCTCAGTTCTCCCATTTCAGTGCCTCCGGATCTTCCAGAGCCAATGATATCTGGCCTTTTATCGCGTCTATCTTCCTAAGGAAGTAATAAGCGATCACCGCGCTTATCGATCCGCATATAAAAAGTGCCCAATCCGTTCCAAGATGATCTGCCAACCTGCCGGAAAGCAAACTGCCGAAAGGCGGTATGCCAAGTATGGCCATTGTATAAAGTGCCATTATTCTGCTCCTGCTGCTGGCGGGAACCATTGACTGAAGAAGTGTATTGCACGAGATCGTGCTTGTTACCATGCAGAATCCGACAGGAGCAGCAAGCGCTATGCCGGCATATATATTATTTGAAAGCGAAAAAAAGACCACTGAAACCCCAAAAGCAAGGCATGCCCTTGTGCACCACCAGTACAACTTCTCTGAAGATTTCAGTGATGCCATTATAAACGATCCCGCCAGAGCGCCGATCGCCACACCCATAAGCAGGAAGCCAAGAGTTTCCGAAGTGCCGCCAAGGACGCTTTTTGCCATTGCAGGCATCAGTACGATGCTGGGAAAACAGAAGAATCCCGTACTTGCGATCAACATCAAAAGATATCTGCTGGGAGCAAAATTCCTGGCCATCCTGAAACCTTCCGCAGTATCCTTTAAAGGTTGTGATCTGCTGCCGTCGCTTTTGCCTATCGGCGGGCGTTCCATCTTCATCCTTTTTACCGCAAAAAGAGTCGAAGAATATGCAAATCCGTTTATCAGGAAACAGACTCCCTCTCCCACTGCGTGTATTACAAAACCTGCCATTGTAGGCCCTATCATTCTTGCCACGTTGAAATTCATCGAATTGAGGGCGACTCCGTTCGATACGTCCTCCCTTCTGTCTACCATGTAGGAGACAAGAGAGTACCTGCACGGCAGTTCAAAGGCATCCAGGAGACCAAGCAACAGGCTCATGAAGACAACAATGTGGAAAGTAACAAGACCGGTAAGGGTAAGAAAGGCGAGCATGAATGCCACCATCATGCACCCGGCCTGACAGCAGAACAGCGTCTTCCTCAGATCCCATCTCTCTATCAGGGCACCGGCGAAAGGTGCAAATAAAAAGACCGATATGGATGCTGCGAAATCAACTATCCCAAGGGCGCTGTTAAGCCCGGTAAGCCTGAAAACCAGCCATCCCATCGCTACACGATGCATCCAGAGACCGGTCAGCGAAATGGCCTGGGCCATGAAGAAAAGCCGGTAATTCCTGCTTCGGAGGGCACGAAGTGAATCAGGGACAACTATCCTCATAACCGACCCTATAAGCTCACAGTCACAGAACCTGAAATTATCATCACTACGCCCGCCCACTGAAGCCTGCTTAATCTTTCCTTGAGGACAAAGTGACCGAAAAGAGCCGCTATAAATGGGCTTGTAGAGGTGATCGCCGTAACTACAGCCACCGGCATCACATCGATGCAGGTAGTGTAAAGTATTGATCCCAAAGCAAGACCTATTACTGCCGCTGTGAGAATGTAAAGCCAGGCTTTAAGTGACATGTTTCTAAGTGGCATGATCGATCCGGGACGGTATTTCACAAGAAAAAACCTGTAAGTCCATGCCATTATCAGGAGAGCTGATGCCCTGTAAAAGGTTATTCCAATGGGGTCAAGGCCGGAAACTTCCATAGCCATTTTAGTCAGCGGAGCTCCTACCGACCAACAAAGGGCCGCTCCTATGGCAAAGATAAAACCCTTCATAAGGTTTGAAAGGCCTATCTCTTTAGGGATCAGTCCATCTTTATCCCGGTCCTCACGGCCTCCTCCGAATCTCAGCAAGAGCAGTCCGGATATCACGATCACAATTCCTGCCACTATCTGCAGGGTTATAGGTTCCCCCAACATAAGCCAGGAGGTCACAACGACAAGAATGGGGTATGAGTTGGAGACAGGCACAGCTAGGCTTATACCTATCTTCCTGATGGCAATGAAGTAAAGAATATCTCCTATCAGATAGCCCAGCAGCACATTCCCCGCAATGTACACGAGAGCTTTCAAAGAGGGGACCGGTGGAATGCTGCCCTTTGTATATATCAGCGCGACAGTTAACGTGAAAAGAAAAAAAGAAATTGAACGTATTGGGTTGACCTCATTTGAAGTGCATTTGGACAGCGCCATGCCCCGCGCCACCATTATCGGTGAAGCGGCCCACATTACAGCAACAACAAAACTGAGCAAAAAACCCCATAAAGGCATGACGGCACCCCTTACCAAATTGGTATATTGTATACACTATTTCCGTTTGAGACAACAAAAATAATACGCAACAGAGCAGAAAGATCAAGGTTCACTAGATATCAATTGCTGCCTGTTTAAAAAAAGAAAAATATTGAAAGGGGAACAAGAATGAAGAGCGACAAAACGATCCGCATCAAATAGATGACTGTCATTTGCCAGAATGTTACGGGGATAGAAGAGTGCCACACATGTATCCCGATCTCAGTAAGGTTTATCAGTCCGACCGTCGCCAGGCATATACAGAGAAATCTTGCTGATTCTGAAAAAAGCATCTGAGCATAAGCAACAGCGAGGTACTGGTCGATAAAGGCAAAGACGGTCGATCCTCCCAGTACCTGTGCTTCAGGCACTCCTATAAGCTCCAGCAGCTGTGACAGAGGATAGGCAAGGATGTAAAGTATCGGTGTCAGGTCTGCTAATGCAAGAAGCACCGTACCGAAGGTTATCATCAGGGGAATGGTGCCGAACAGAAGAGGTATAGCTATCGAAAGTGTTTCGTGAAAGTACAGTCCTGCATTCATGTGACGCGCTTTGTTTATGCCCCTTAAAAATGCCCAATCAAGGAGTGGGTGTCCATGTCTCATTTCCTGTGAAGATACATCATAAGTTTCAACGCCCCCATGGTACATTTCCGGAATAGATGTAAGTGGCCAGATCCTTGGAAAGATCAGAGCAAGCAGGAACATCGTAAGATATACGGAAAAGACCACCTGAGGGAAGGCATACCTAAAATCAAGAAGTGTAGCTATAGCATATATATTGTAGACCCCGGTAAGCGAAAAGCTTGTCACCATAATAGCCGCTTCCCTGTCATTGTAATATCCGCAGTGGTGCATTTTTGCAGTGATCACCACCGCCATTGAGCTGCTGCCCAGCCATGAAGCGATACAATCGACAGCGGAACGGCCGGGCACTTTAAAAAGAGGCCTCATAACAGGGCTTGCATAGACCGCAACAAACTGGACCAGGCCAAAGTCAAGGAGCATAGGGGCGGCCAGAGCCATAATGAAAGTCAGTACTATCAGTTTAGGGGCGAGATTGAGTACTATTAGCTGTGCGTCCTTTAGCAAGAGCCCGAACATGTCAGGACTTCCCCAGAGCGCTGCCATAACAATGGGAATACTGGAAAACCTTGCGATGAACCAGAAGGGGTTGCAGATAAGATTTTCTCTGAATACCTGATTTTTCATTACCCAGTCAGGGCGAACAGCAGTTGCCGTAACACTGAGCATCATAGTCAGAAAAGAGACTATCAAAACCAGAATACCAAGCTGGTCTTTTAATAAAGCAAGCAAATATTCCTTACAGTGGCCAATAAGAGTATTGACAGCACCGTGCCATTCAAAGGGAAGCAAAAAGGCACAGACACCAAGCGTGGAAGGGATAACAAAGAGAGAAATATTTCTAGGCGTTCGTGGGAATCGCTCCACCTCCTATATTTATTGCAATTATAACAGAATAATCAGACACAATAAATAAATAAAATTCATGTTTACAATAAAAATAAATCATAATTTATTACTATAGTGCAACTCTTTTTAAGCCTGACAAAAAAACAGTCCGGGTTTTCGAACATAAAAAAATGGGGGGAGAACTGTGAGAATCGAGGGATCTTAGCCGCCCAGATAGGCGAGAAGAACTCCTCCTGCAAGCACAGACCCGATCTGGCCGGCGACATTGGCGCCTACCGCGTGCATAAGCAGGTGGTTAGACGGATCAGCCTTCTGACCCATTTTCTGAATAGTTCTTGCTGACATGGGAAATGCAGATATGCCCGCTGCGCCAACCATGGGATTTATCTTCTTGCCTGCGGGAAGGAAAAAGTTAAGGGCTTTTGCAGTAAAAACTCCGCCAGCAGTATCAAGAACAAAAGCAACAAGACCCATTGCAATGATTATCAGGGTACTCGTGTTTACAAATTTCTCGCCGGTCATTGTGGCTGAAATGGAAAAACCCAGAAGGATAGTGACTATGTTTGCCAACTCATTCTGTGCAGCCTGTGAAAGTCGTTCTGTAACTCCGCTTTCTCTGAGCAGGTTTCCAAACATGACAAAGCCGAGCAGTGATACAGATGCCGGAGCTATTATCCCTCCAAGAATGGTTATTGCTATCGGGAAAAATATCTTCGCCCTTTTGGTAACTACCCTCGTTGGTGCAGGCATTCTCATGCGGCGTTCTTTCTCAGTTGTGATAGCCATTATGACAGGGGGCTGGATCATCGGCACCAAAGCCATGTAAGTGTATGCAGCTACAGATATTGGTCCCAGAAGATGAGGCGCAAACCTCGTTGAAACATAGATCGATGTCGGGCCGTCAGCTGCTCCTATTATCCCTATAGAGGCGGCCTCATATACATTGAACCCCAGCAGGAGGGCTATCCCCATCGTCAGAAATATCCCCATCTGAGCTGCAAGCCCGAAAAGGAATACCTTGGGGTTAGCAAGCAGTGGTCCGAAGTCACACATTGCACCGACTGCAATAAGAATAAGCAGAGGAAGTATCTCAGTTGCTATTCCCATCCTGAAGAGCATGGACAGAGCCCCTTCAACGACCTCAGTACCCGCCATCTGATCAAGGGCGGAGGAAAGGGGCAGGTTGACCAGCAGGGTACCAAACCCCATCGGCAAAAGGAGTGTGGGTTCAAAGTTTTTTTCTATTGAAAGATAGAGCAGAAAAGCACCAACAAGCATCATTACCATGTTCTGCCAGGTAACTGCCGCGATCATATTTGAGAAGAGATCCAACAAGAAGCACCTCCGAAAATTACATATAGTTCAGGACAAAAGGATTCTATACCTAATCTTGACTTTCGTATCGTTAAAGATACTTATCTGATTCTATCAATATTGTCATGATCGTTCGATCAGGAATCCGCATCTGTGTCCTTGAGGATCTCTTCAAGTGAAACATAATCTATCTTCCCTGTTGAGAGAAGCGGAATATCTTCCATAAACAAAACTTTTTTGGGTATTGCTATTTCTGCTACTCCAAGGTCAGAGAGGGTCTGGCGCAGTTCATCACGCTTCAGGTCGGGCCTTGAAGTTACAAGGGAAAGTGTCTCTCCTCTGGGCCCTCCTTTTATCATTACTACAGCATGCTTTTCTTCAGGCCATGCTTCAGAAAGGACTTCCTCTACGGCAGCCAGGGATATCATCTCTCCGCCGATCTTTGCAAACCTTTTCGCCCTGCCCAGTATCCTGACAAAGCCATCCTCATCTACACTGACAATGTCTCCGGTATCGTACCAGCCATCCTTGGGAGGTTCAATGACACCCGGGTTTGTAGCCCTGAGGTAGCCAAGCATTATGTTAGGGCCTTTGAGCCAGAGCCTTCCGCCCTCATGTACCCCTTCAACCGGCTCTATCCTGTACTGCATTCCCGCCACAAACTGTCCGACGGTCCCGCTCTTGTGGTGAGCATAGTAATTATTTGAAACGACCGGGGATGCCTCTGTAACTCCATACCCCTCGGTGATCCTGATGCTGAACCTTTCGAACCAGAGTTCCTGGGTCGAATGCTTCAGCTTCTCCCCACCCTGCACAAGCATGCGTATCGTAGCGAAGTCATAGTTGTCGGAAGCAGCTTTCGCATACCCCCCAAGGAATGTATCCGTCGCGAAAAGAAAAGTTATACGTTCATCATAGCAAATTGTGGATATCGTCTTGTAATGAAGAGGGGATGGATAGAAATAGACGAAAATCCCCAGCGTAACAGGCATAAAGACCCCGCAAAGCCCGAATGAGTGGAAAATAGGCATTGTGTTCAATATCCTGTCAGACCTGTAGAAGTCCACTCTCGTATACATCTGGGCATGGTTCGTGTGAAGGTTTTTGTAACTTAGGACAACACCCTTGGGAGCTCCCTCCGATCCTGAAGTGAAAAGGATCACTGCCGGTTTGTCTGTCTCTCCCTCTATTACAGGGTTCGATCTTATAAAAATAGTTTTCAGAGCCGCAGATATTTTTTTAAACTTGGTAATTGACGGGGCAAGGTCTTCCAGCCATACGACCCTAAGACCCTCTTCTTCGACTGCGGTTATAAGAGCTTCAAATTTTCCAAGCTCAATAAACTTTCGTGAAGTAACTACCGTCTTTACGCATGCAGTCCTGCAACAGTTCACCAAAGAGCGTCCGCCAAGCGAAAAATTCAGCATTGCCGGTATCTTTCCCATTTTCT
>Ga0265295_1002142_pt1 | contig 32356 bp, 25 predicted proteins | sample Munlansysbiofilm_FD_192503 | JGI IMG/M metagenome (GOLD analysis project Ga0265295, IMG submission 192503) | Leachate microbial communities from a municipal landfill in Southern Ontario, Canada - Methane capture system biofilm | ecosystem: Engineered > Solid waste > Landfill > Unclassified ... | reverse complement strand
AGAGGGTGAGCCGGTTAACGCTTGTGTGCTGTATTCCGATTCAGGCAATCGTTTCAATTCTTCCTGTGATTGGGCAAACTTCAGGAAGGCATCGGCATAGGCCAGAAAGGTATCTTCCCGCTGTTCACCGCTAATATCTGCAAAGGTATGGTAGCCGTCTTTTCCATCTGCCAGAAAATCAATCGCAATTACCCGGTAAGTTGCGTCCGGGTCAAAAGAAACCCAGCTTCCTTCTGTATTTTTCATTTGCAGCCCGGACAGGCGCTCATATTTTTGCGCAGACAGGTCAACATCCCAGCGTAGTGCGGCAGCATAAGGATAAGAGCCGGTATTGCCGGCCAGAACAGAATCAATGGCTTCTTCAAGCACTTTTTTAATATCGCTGCCTTTCATGGTGAGCCTGACCAGCGTATTCCGGAACGGTAATACCGTATAAATATCACCCACCGTGACGGGCCCGTTTGCCAGGTCTGTACGTACCCCGCCCCCGTTTTGTATGGCAAAATCGGCACCGCCAAAATGTTTGCCCTGCATCAGGAAAGCGTGGGCCACCAGTTGCTGGATATCACCACCGTGTGTATTGGGATGGGCCTGGTGGCTGCACCCCTCCAGTTTTGAATTGCTGGCTCCCAGTATGCCCGGAAAGCGACGGCTGCATAATTCCTGGGTAACGGTACTGATTGGCTTGCTGGCAAAATCGGCCAGTTTTTTCTGGTAAGGCTCAAGCATATGGGTGGCTTTTACTGAAGGCTCAAGCTGCATAATTTCTTTTTGCCCGGCCAGATCCGCCTGAACTGCTGCCAGCTCTGTTGCATTAAGAGGGGTTCCCCTGCGATTGAAATCATGGCCAATCAAAATATGGGGTTGCCCGTTGCAGTGCGTGACATTGCCGTTTGAATCAAACCGGACTTGCAGCTCACCCACAACTGCACTGTACTGCCAGGCCTGCACAATACACACGGGCTGCTTGCTGGCATCGCTGGTTTGAGCGGGATAGCTGCCGCTGGCCGTTAAACCATAGTCACTTAAGTGCTGGCTGCCCAGCAAGGTATGGGAGTGCCCGCCTACAATCACGTCAACACCGGATAACTGCTGGGCCAGCTGCAGGTCGGCCATATAACCAATATGGGACAAAAGAATAATTTTATTAACCTGCAAGCCCGTAAGGCGGTCAATTTCACTTTGTACTGACTCAAGCTCATTGTCGAATACGGTGCCGGGGTCGGGCCGGGAAGCGTTTTGCGTGCTATATGCCGTGGTAACACCAATAATGCCAATTTTATGGCCGTCCCGTTCAAGAATAACGGAAGGTCTAATGCGCTTACCCTGCAAGGGTGATGGAAGGCCGGGAATGAAATTGGCTGAAAGTAGTGGTGTTTTGCAGGTGGGATGCTGCCACAGCATTTCTGTAAAGTTGAACAGGGCCAGGTCACCCGAGTCAAACTCATGATTACCCAATGTCATGGCATCAAAACAGACGGTGTTCATTAAATCGGCATCTGCCTGACCGGCAAATAAAGTATGGTATAGCGTGCCCGTGACGGCATCACCGGCATGCAATGTAAGGGTGTTCCTGTTTTTTTGTGCCAGCGTTTCAATTGCTGCCGTTACCCTGGCAAAACCGCCCATACTGACAGAAACGCTTTCGCGTTGCCCCTTTCCCGTATGAAGCAGCAAACTGGCCTGATAGTCATCCAGATTGGAATGATGGTCATTAATGTGCAGAATCGTTAACTCATAAGGTTCTATTACCGGTTCTGTTGCCGCAAAAGAAAAGCCCGACCAAACAATGGTCAGGCTTGAGAAGAAGAAGTAAAAGCTGCGTTTACTGAACATAACACTGCCTTGCAAAAAAGAGGTTCTGGAGATGCTGGCAGTTTAGCCGTGAAAGAAAGTTGGGGCAAATCGTATTTTTCTTTCACGGGTACCTATTATTAGGCACTGATGAATGTTCCGGCATGGTTCTGACGGTAAGTGGCCAGTTCCTGTTTAACCTGTTTGCATTTGCATCCTGGTGGGTGATAAAAAAAGGGAATGTTATAATCTTGCTCATAAAGTAAATTTATTGAGAGTATCTGACAATGAGCAGAAGAAGAGTTTCTATTAAAACGGAAGAAGAAATTGCCAAAGCGCGTGAAGCGGGCAAGCTGGCGGCAGAAGTTTTGCACATGATTACCCCTTATGTGCAGGCAGGTATCACCACTGAAGAGCTGGACCGGATCTGTCACGATTATATTGTGGGTGTACAAAAAGCAATCCCGGCCAATGTGGGTTATTGTGGGTTTACCAAAACCATTTGTGCCTCTGTAAACCATGTCATTTGCCATGGCATTCCCTCATCAGGCAAGGTCCTTAAAAACGGTGACATTATTAATATTGACGTCGCCGTTATCAAGGATGGCTGGTATGGTGACACCAGCCGCATGTATTTTGTAGGCCCACCAAGCACGTTGGCACGCCGTTTGGTGCATACCACTTACGAAGCCATGCGTGAAGGTATTATGCAGGTGCGTCCGGGTGCTACCCTGGGTGATGTTGGCCATGCCATTCAGACGGTTGCCCACCGTGAGGGGTTTAGTGTGGTGCGCGAATATTGCGGACATGGTATTGGAAAAATTTACCATGATGAGCCCCAGGTGCTTCATTATGGCACCCCAGGCCAGGGCCTGAAGCTGGAAAAAGGCATGATGTTTACCATTGAGCCCATGATCAATGCCGGCAAACGGCATTGCAAACAATTGGCAGATGGCTGGACTGTGATCACCAAAGACCATTCACTGTCTGCCCAATGGGAACATATGGTGGTGGTGACCGATGACGGCTTTGAACTTTTGACACCATGGCCGGAAGAATCTACCGAGTATCCCTCCATTCCTTAAGGTATGGCTGCGGCAGGTATTAATTAAAACAGGGCAACTTTTTGGTTGCCCTGTTTTATTAATCGCGTTTTACATGATCTTTGGAACGGTAAAAATCAATCTGGAAACTGCCGCTCAGTTCAAACTGGACGTGATGGGGTACGTCGGGTTCAATCACAATCTGTTTGCCACTGGTCACGATATAGTCGGTTTGCGAGTGTTCAACCGTGAAACGTACAATACCGCTAATAACCCGTAGCAGGCCGTAGGTGCCGGCTTTGGTGGTATGGGTTGCCTTGAGTTTTTCAGGCAGGGTTTCAGGGGTGAATACGGGCGACTGGCTATAGTACTCAAGCCCTGGCGGCAGGGTATCGGGTAATGTCATAACAGTTTGCTCCTTGTAAACTTGCCATAATTTGGCGGCGATCCGTTCTGCCATCATATTCGCTTTATGTTGCAAATGTGGATTGCCAATATCATGTGTTATGGTACGGAAAATAGCCAGCCAGCGTTCAAACAGGGGCCAGCTTAAATCGGGCAGGGCCGCATGCTTGGGAATAGGCGCGCCCTTGAAGCGGCGTGTTCCCAGTATAAGCGCAGACCAGAAGTCTGTCAGTACCACCAGGTGTTCATCCCAGTCATGTACATTGGCCTCAAATATGGGCCCCAGATCCTTGTCCTGGCGGATCCTTTCATAAAACAGGGAAACCATTCCCGCGATATCGGCTTCTGAAATGTGTTCAGCGTGCAATGTATCAGTCATGCCCTAAAAACCTTTGTTCCCAAAAATCTGACATTATTCTTATAAGCTGGCAGAATCGCCAATGACATTTGTCATTATAGCGGCTGATACTCAGAAACTGCGTTTGGCCGCATTGGTCAGCATTTGCAGGAAAGCATTGTTATTGATATGCCATTCTTTCCGCTTGCCTGTGACATAGCCTTTATGTTGCCATTCGTTAAGCAAACGGCTAAGGGTTTCAGCGCGTATGCCCAAATGGCTGGCCAGCTGGCGCTGATTCAACGGCAGCTCGACCTTATTACCTTGTTTATGCTGTTGTTCAAGAAGATAGCTGGCCAGTCTCTCGGGTGCTGAACTGGCGGTTATCCATTCAACCTGGTTGATCTGACGATAAACATTCAGGCTCATGCTGGCAAGCAGGCTCATGGCCAATTCAGGCCATTGATGACAGGCCCGGTGTAAAGCGTCTCTTTTCAGGTGGTACACCACACTATCGGTACGAACCCGGGCAGACATTGGGTAGCGGCCGTGTGGCATAAACATGGCTGTTTCGGCAAAAACCTGACTGGCATCAAAAATACTGAATACTCGCTCATCGCCATCCAGGGAGTAGCGAAAGACTTCGACCTGGCCTGATTCGATCAGGAAATAGCAGGCGGCCCGCTCACCTTCGTTAAACAGTTGCTGCTCGGGGCAATATCGCTGCAGGTGTGCATTTTCCAGTACGGTTTCCATGATGCAAACCGGCAAACCGTTAAAAAGTCGGTGCTTGCCTAACAGGTCGGCCGCGTTTTCCAGCTTTGGGGAAAGATTGACTTTTATCATTTTGGATTTAAGAAAAGAATGGGATGATTTCATTATTAATAATAGTTCTTATTCTCATTGTATTCAATATGAATGTTTTTTCATTATCAAAATTTATCGTCTTTTCCCGGTGTTTATTTTTATTTTTAATGCTATGGCAATTGCCGGCCCATGCCGCCCCCGCTTATAAAAAATTAACGCTGGGTGGTCCGGCAGCTGTTGTCAGTTACCCTTTGCTGCATATGCTTGAAACCAATGCTCTGCAAGATTACACCGAAGTACTGTCCTTCAGGTTGTGGCAATCACCGGACCAATTACGTGCCCTGTTAACCCGCAAGGAAATTGATTTGACGGCGGCGCCCGTCAATTTGCCAGCGCTCATGTTTAATCTGGGTGAAAAAGTCAAACTGCTGAATATTTCAGTATGGGGAATTTTGTGGCTGGTCAGCAGTGATCCGGACGTCAAAGGGTTTGATGATCTTAAAGGCAAAGAGTTGCTGGTGCCCTTCCAGCGTGATCTGCCTTCCGTGTTGCTGGATACCTTGCTGGCAGCCAGAAACACAGGCCAGGAAACCGTCAAGCTGCGCCCCGTGCGGGATGCACAGGATGCCATTACCTTGATGTTGTCGGGCAAGGGGCAACATGCCTTGCTGGTGGAACCCACGGCGGCCATGCTGCTATGGCGCAACCGGCAACAGGGTGAACGGGAACTGTTCCGGGTACAAAGCCTGGAAGAAGCCTGGCGCGAAACCTTCCCGAACAAGGCTGAATTGCCCCAGGCCGGCCTGATGGCCAATTCGAATGTGGCCCAGGATACGGAATTGCTTAAGGCCGTGGACAAGGCGTATGCCGAATCGGCCAGGTGGTGCAAATCCAATACCCTGGCATGTGCGGAAATGGTGAACCGGCATATCCCGCATCTGCCTGTTCCTGCCGTAGAAGAAGCCATTCGTGTTACCCGTCTGGAAAGCCTGTCTGCCAACCAGATCCGTCCGCAACTGGAAAATCTGTATGGTTTGCTGGGTAAGCGTTTTCCCAAGGCAGTGGGTAACAAAATGCCTGCAGTGGAATTTTACGGACCATGAAAACAGTCATGCAGAAACAGACCGGGCCAACCTCCCGTTTATGGTCATGCATTGGCGTATTGCTCATACTGGCCGGCTGGCAAATAGCGGCCATGTATCTGGGCCCCATGCTTATGGCCTCACCCCTGGATACCTTTAAAAATCTGGTACCCATGCTAACAAGTACGCATTTTCTGGACAATGCCAGTGTCAGCCTGTGGCGCATCGGTGTTGGGGTCGGGTGCGGTTGTCTTATTGGTTTTATCCTGGGTGTGCTGGCCGGACATAATGCTTGCCTGCGTGGCCTGCTTGAACCATTGCGCTGGGTATTAATGGCGATGCCGCCGGTAGTAGTGGTGATGCTATCCATGCTGTGGTTTGGTCTGGGTTCACCCATGGTGATTTTCATGACCGTACTTATGATGGCGCCAGGCATGTATGTGAATACGGTTAAGGGCATGTTGCAGGTGGATCGCAATCTGGTTGAAATGACGCATGTATACCGTTTCGGACGCTGGCGCAAGTTGTTGCATTTATATTTGCCTGCCTTGACTGCCCCTCTGACCGCTGCGTTGCTGATTGCTGCCTGCGGTGGTGTCCGGATGGTGGTAATGGCAGAGGTATTGGGTGCGGAAAGCGGGGTGGGTTATGCCCTGGCCAATGCCCAGAGTGTTTTTGACAATACCGAGATATTTACCTGGATCATTCTGGTTTTGTTACTGGTTGCCGTGATTGAGTTTGTCCTGCTGCAACCCTTGCAGCGCCGCATGCGTCAATGGCAGGAGAATGACCATGTTTGAATTGGACAATGTCTCAGTAAGGTTTGGCTGCAAAACCGTTCTGGACAATCTCAGTTTTTCCCTGGCATCGGGTGAGCAGGTTGGTTTGCTGGGGGTTAGCGGCGCCGGCAAAAGTACCCTGTTGCGCCTGGCTGCCGGTTTGTTGCAGCCGGATTCTGGCCGTTTAAGCAATACCTTTCTGAATCCCATACTGGTTTTTCAGGAGCCCAGATTATTGCCCTGGCGCCCGGTCATAGAAAATATCTGCATTCCCTTGCGTGCCAAGGGAATGGCCAAAAATCAGGCACGGGAATGTGCTGGATACTGGTTGGAAAAAGTGGGTTTACGGGATGCTGCCGGGCAATGGCCGGGACAGCTGTCGGGCGGTATGGCCCAGCGTGTGGCACTGGCACGGGCATTTGCCATGGAACCGGATTTATTGTTGCTGGATGAACCTTTCAGTGCGCTTGACCCGGGCCTGCGGGCCAGCCTGGGCCAGCTATGCAGTGAGTATCTGGAGCAGAACCGTGTTGCCATGCTATGCATCAGTCACAATCCGCACGAACTGGTGGAAATAACGGATCGTTGTGTACTGGTTGAGCAGGGTCGTTTAAGACCATTTGAACCCGATCACTTGCAGGACGATGAAGCAAGAAAAAAAATGGCCGATTTACTTTATCAAACGTTGTTAGGATAGTCCTTATCATGTCAGTTCCCCATCAATTCAACAAACTTAAACTTATTGTTGTATTAAGTGCTGTCTGGGCCAATAGTGCAATTGCCCAGGAAACCGTTACTTTACCCGCCATCAGAGCCACCTTGGAAAACCCTTCTTCGTTGCGTGTGGACACGGATCGTGAACAGGCCAGGCTTAACCAGGTACCGGGTGGCACCAATCTTGTCAAACCACAGGAACATATCCGCCTGAATGTATTGCGTGATGCACTGGACCATCAGCCGGGTATTATTGTGCAGGATTTCTTCGGGGGTATTGACCAGCCCCGCCTGAATATTCGTGGTTCAGGCATTCAAAGCAATCCGGTCAATCGAGGCGTACTGCTCATGCAGGATGGCCTGCCACTGAATGAAGCGGATGGTTCATTTGTGATTGGTTTTCTGGAACCCCGCAACAGTGGCCTGATTAGTGTACGCCGTGGTGCCAACGCCATTTCACCCTCCGCCACTACCCTGGGTGGCGAGCTTGACTTTCAGTCATTGACTGGTACGGAAGGCAACCAGATTGGTATCGGTTTGGGCAGTTTTGGTTATTGGGGCGTGAATGGGGGGATTGGCCTGGAGGGTGACACGTTTGACGGGCGTATTAGTTTCAGCCATGACAAATCGAATGGATATCGCCACCATTCAAGCTCCAGACGAAGCAGTTTCAATGCCAATCTGGGCTTCAGACGGGATAATTTTGAGAACAGAACCTATCTGTCCTATACCGATCTCAAATTTGATATTCCCAACGTTATTCCCAAAGCCCGCATGTATGACGATCCGCGCAGTGTATTGGGTGACTATAACGAACAGTTTGACCGGGTCAATAATATTTATTTGCGGGACCCGAATCGCAAATCATCGCAATTCAGGGTGGCCAATCAAAGTTATTGGGGCACCGAGGCACTGAACCAGACTTTTGGGCTGTACTGGCAAACGATTGATGACACTTTCACCAGTCCGCTGGTTTCCACGCCAACCGACGGGCATACCTATGGAGCCCAGTGGCAACTTGCTGGCCAGGCCGGATCCGTTGATTACCGTGTGGCCCTGAACTGGTCACGCAGTGATATGGACCGTGACCTGTACGCTGTTAATCCGGCCAATGGCAGCCGCATGCAACGCTTTGGCAGCTATTCAATGAAGGCTGAAAACCGTAATGCCCTATTGGGCCTGAACTGGCATTTTGCCCCCGACTGGAGTGCGGTGGCAGATATCAAATTCAGCCAGGCAATCCGTAATGTTGATGGCCGTCATGGCAGTGCCAACCTGAACCAGGATTGGTCTTATACCAGCCCCAGAATCGGCTTGATATGGAAACCCTCGGACAGCTTAAGACTGTATGCCAACATCAGCCGCAGTAATGAGGCACCCACTTACTGGGAAATTATTAACGGTGATGTTCCCAACCCCATGAACCCGGCATCAGCCACCACCTCATTGAGCAAGCTTGACCTGCAACGGGCCCTGACTTATGAAATAGGTGCAGATGGCCGTTTTGGCAGTGAGCAGTATGCCATGAACTGGTCGCTGTCCCTTTACCATAGCAAGGTGAAAGATGAACTGATGTCTGTCAGCACTGAAAACGGAACGGCAGCAGGAACCTTCAACTATCGTGGAAAAACCCGACACCAGGGTATAGAAGCCGGTATTAATGGTGTTCTGCCGGGGTTTGGCAATGGGTTGTTTGATTACCGGCTGGCCTATACCTTAAGTAATTTCCGCTTCCGTGGCGGTGAATTTGCCGGTAACCAGATTGCCGGTGTGCCCAAGCATATGCTGAGCGCTGAACTGATGTACCGCACGGGCGGCTGGCGTTTTGGCCCCAATGTGCGCTGGATGGCATCCAAAACACCTACCAACCATGCCAATATAGACGGGACAGAACAAGATTCCTATGCCCTGCTGGGATTTAAGATCGCGTATGAGCATAACAAACACTGGAGTGCCTATATTGCAGCCGATAACCTGACCGACAACACCTATGCCAGTAGTTATGTCATTCGCAATACCGCCACGGCCATGATGCCCACCTTTCTGACGGGCAATGGCAGGAGCGTGTCGGGGGGTATCAGCTTCAAATTTTGAGTAATTCAGAATTATTGTAGTAGTCAGGAGACCATCGGGAAAATTATGATGATGTTTCCGGGTTCAGGGAAAATGTTGATTTCAATAAATCAATCAGGGTTAGTGCGGCAACGGATTGCGCATTTTCCCTGACCAGGCTGATAATCCGGTTCGGGATAGCCAGTTCAAGAGGAATCGCCCGGATGGATGGTTTGATGAATGGAAACAGTGCCATTTCCGGAATAATTGATATGCCAATATTGTTTTCGACCAGGCCGGCAACGGTGGACAGGTTGAAAACCTCCATATCAGAAACTAGTTTTTCCGGATAGAAAGAGGCATCCAGATGCTGCCGTATACTGGTGGATTTGGCAAACTGGATAATCGGATATTTCATCACTTCTTTATGTGTCAGTTTCTTTCTGGACGCCAGGGAATGGTTTTTTGAACATACCAGGAAAAATGAATCTGAACATAATTTCTCACAGGATAATTGCGGGTGCAGTGACACGACGGAAGTCAGGGCAAAATCAACTTTCTTTTCATTGACCAGGCGCAGGCATTCATCTGCACTGACGTCAAACAGGGAAACACTGATGCCCGGATACTCTTGCCGGAATTTGGCCACAACAGGAATCAGGCAGCCTACGGAAACGGATGGCAAGGCTGCCACTGAAACCTGGCCGGTTTGTCTGGAAACATGCTGTTTGAGCTCGGTAAAGGCATTTTCAAAGTTTTGCAACAATTCATCTGCAATGGCTTCAAATAACAGGCCTTTCGGTGTCAATACAACATTACGTGTATTTCTGATAAACAACTTTGTACCAACCAGCTGCTCCAGGTTTTGAATAAGGACACTTAAGGCTGGCTGGGTTAAATGACAGAGATTGGCAGCCTTTGTAAAGTTCTTTTCAGCTGCCAATACCCTGAACGCTTTCAGGTGTTTGGTTGAGATATCCATATAAAAGCGTTTAAATAAATATTATTGAACAGTAACCCCTGCCTTGGCAACAATATCCTGCCACTTTTCGGTTTCATTCCGCTGGAATTCGGCCAGTGCCTCAGGCGTACTGGACTCAGCCACAATACCCATTGTCAGGAAGTTCTGTTTGGTTGCCGGATCATTCAGGATTCGGTTGAATTCCTGATTAAGTTTATCCACAACGGGTTTGGGTGTACCTGCCGGTACATAGGAAGCAAACCAGCCAACCATTTCATATCCCTTCAGGCCGGATTCGTCAAGTGTAGGTAAATCCGGAGCAACCTCCGTTCTTTCACGAGTTGAAACAGCCAATGCAGTTAGCTTGCCCTCACGTGCCAGGGGTAATGTAGTGGCTACATCGGCAATCATCATGTGAACCTGTCCTCCAACAGTATCAACAACGGCCTGGGGATTACTTTTATATTCAACATTACTTATTTGTACATTTCCCATAATCTTGAGCAATTCCCCACTCATTCGGGCTGACGTACTGCCACTGCCAAAAAAGAATTTATTGGGATTATCTTTCAGGTATTGAATAAATTCAGGGACGGTTTTGGCTGGAATACTGGCAGGATTGACAACCAATGCCATGGGAATCGTACCCAGTTTTGAAACGGGTTCAAAATCTTTGACCGGATCATATGGCAGGCTTTTAAATAAGGCGGAGTTACTGGCATGAGTCGTGTTTGACGTAATAAATACCTTATAGCCATCGGGCGCCGCTCTGACAACGTCTTGCGCGGCAATGAATCCACTTGCCCCCGCCTTGTTTTCCACGACAACACTTTGTCCCCATGATTTTGCCATCTCGCCGGCCAATACACGTGCCAGTTTATCGGTTGCACTGCCCGCTGTAAACGGAACTACGAATGTTATGGTTTTTTCGGGATAGGTGTTAGCTATTACCGGGCTGGAAAAAACAGTAAAACCCAGTACTGATACGGTAAGCAGTTTATTGAATTTATTCATTTTGTCTCCTGTGTCTTTTTTTAAATGATTTTTAAATAGTAACTTCCAAATCAAGTAATCTGAAAGAATTGGATTTGCCATGCTTATCCAGATTCAGACTTGAATTCACACCTCCTTCCAATACATTGTCAATCACAAAATTCAATGCTTTTAAATTATGTAACTCATATCGCTGAACATGGGTTGCCCCGCGATGCATAAAACATTGATGTACTTTTTCTGCAGTGATTTGCTCCAGCAGAGCTGGCCAATGCGTGCCATCATAGGGAATCAGGCTAATGTTCAAACGGTTGCCCTTGTCGCCCGCCCGGGCATGGGCAATATCATGCAATTTAACGATAAGGTTCGCCATTCAATTCTCCTGTATAAAATGAAAATGAGTTGAGATCAATGACCGTGGCACCAGATAAGATACGGTCCTGACACTGCTTTTCACACTGGTGCGTACCCCACCTCCCCCAGCAGGACCGCAGCAATACAGGGCATTAACTTCATTCATCAAGCGTTCCACATTTTTTTTATCTGCGCCGTTAACCGCCATGCGTACCCGTACATCAGTCAATTGGTTTAACGGCATGGAAGCAAGCAAATCCGCTTTATTGGAATCAAGCACACTTACGGCTCCAATCAAATCAAGCCGATAGTCAAACCTAGCATCAAGTTTATCGGCCCGTTCTTTTAGTACGTTTGCAGCCAGTTTTGCCCTGTTACCCGCATTCTGGCCAGCATAAGAGATTTCGCCTTCACCAAACCAGCTACCCATAAAGGACACGGTAGCTTTCAGGGTATCAGGTCGTGGTTTTCCTTTGGCCCCGGTGAGCTCAACCTGATTGTGGCCTGTTTCTGTTAACGCTACCTGAGTAATATCCAGGATGACATCAGGTGTATAGTAATTGGCAGGATCGTGAATTTCATAGAGCAGCTGTTCCTTGACGGTCTGTATGCTTACCAGGCCACCGGTATTATCTGCCTTGCTGATAATAACCCGTCCGTCTTCAAAAATTTCGGCAATTGGAAAACCGACATTGGCCAGATCGGGTACGTCTTTATAACCCGGGTCGGCAAAATAACCCCCGGTTACCTGCGAACCACATTCAAGTAAATGCCCTGCCATGGTAGCAGCGGCAATCTTGTCCCAATCCTGCCAACCCCAGTCGAAATGCTCAACTACTGGTCCAACGGTTAAAGCAGGATCAGCCACCCTGCCGGTCACTACTATTTGAGCGCCCTGTGTCAGGGCCTGGGCAATGGATTCAGCACCGATATAAACATTTGCGGCAATCGGATCATCGGCAGATATGGAAAGCTCAAGATCTCCTTCCCATATTTGTAATTCGGACAGATTTATTTTATTGAGAATATCATCACCTTCAATGACAGCAATTTTCAGGTGATGAATATCTTGTTCTTTTGCCAATTTCTGGATGAGGCGGGCAGCGCCTGATGGGTTTGCAGCACCAAAATTGCTGACAATCGGAATATGATGCGCTACACAGTCTTTTAAAATCGGAGTGAGAATATCTTCCAGCAGGGGTTCATAACCCAGTTGGGCATTCTGGTTCTTTGCCAATTGTCCCAATGCAAGCGTTCTTTCAGCCAGCATTTCAAAAATAAGCACGCTTTTTTTCTGTCGTGATATTAATGTTTTAACAATAGCCTGTGCTGCATCTACCCGATCACCAGAAAAACCGGCACCACAGCCTATCAAAATACTTTCTGCCATTTTGTCTCCTGTATACATTGTTATTAAATTTATATGATCTATTCTATTGTTAATTGATTAAGAATATAAATTAATTATTTATATCAAATAATAAATAAATTATATAAATCAAGATATATAGGTAGGGATCAATTGATGATGAGTAGCTTGTGAAGCAATAAGTTTTACAACAATCTGATAAGTAGTGACTCATTAAAAAAACCCCTCAAGCGGAAAGGGAAATTCCGCTTGAGGGGGTTATAGGCTGGCAAACGGTTTGGTTTGCCTTAAGCCTGGTTCAGCAGGTGCTTACAGAAAACCACGCTGGCCTTTGGTCGGGTCGGTTTCACGGGCAGCCTGGGCATCGGCAACCGTCATGCCCAATGCTTTGGCAACACCTTCACCATAAGCCGGGTCACAGGCATAGCAGTTACGGATATGACGGTATTTGATGAAATCAAGTGCGTCACCCATGGCACCCGCCGTGTTGTTGAACAGGGCCTGTTTCTGTTCGTCACTCATTAAATTGAACAGGGCACGGGGCTGACTGAAGTAATCAGCGTCATCCTGGCGGTAATCCCAGAAATCGGCATCACCCGTGATTTTCAATGGTGGTTCTTTATACTCGGGCTGGGCCTGCCATTGATGGAAGCTGTTTGGTTCGTAGTGTGGCAAACCGCCGTAGTTACCATCAACGCGGCCAATGCCGTCACGGTGGTTGGAATAGACCGGGCAACGTGCCTGGTTGACCGGAATTTGCTGGTAATTGGTACCCAAACGGTAACGCTGGGCATCGGCGTAGTTGAATAAACGTGCCTGCAGCATTTTATCTGGTGACACACTAATACCGGGAACCAGATTGCTGGGTGCAAAAGCGGATTGCTCTACATCCATGAAGAAGTTCTCTGGGTTACGGTTCAGTTCAAACTCACCCACTTCAATTAACGGGTAATCACCATGTGGCCAGACTTTGGTCAGGTCGAATGGGTGGTAAGGTACTTTTTCAGCATCGGCTTCCGGCATAATCTGGACGCACATTGTCCATTTCGGGAACTCGCCGCTTTCGATTGAATTAAACAAGTCACGCTGGTTGCTTTCGCGGTCTTTGCCAATCACGGCTTCGGCTTCGGCATCGGTCAGATTTTGAATACCTTGCTGGGTACGGAAGTGGAATTTCACCCAGAAACGTTCATTTTGGGCATTGATGAAGCTGTAGGTATGGCTGCCAAAACCGTGCATATGACGATACGATTTTGGAATGCCGCGATCAGACATCACAATGGTAACCTGGTGGAAAGATTCTGGCAGCAAGGTCCAGAAATCCCAGTTATAGGTTGCGCTGCGCAGGTTGGTGCGTGGGTCACGTTTAACGGCCTTGTTCAGGTCGGGGAAACTACGCGGATCACGAAAGAAAAATACCGGTGTGTTGTTACCCACCATATCCCAGTTGCCTTCTTCGGTGTAAAACTTCAGGGCAAAACCACGGATGTCACGTTCTGCGTCGGCGGCGCCACGCTCACCGGCAACCGTGGTGAAACGGGCAAACATCTCGGTTTTTTTGCCTACTTCAGAGAAAATCTTTGCGCGTGTATATTTGCTAATATCATTGGTAACGGTAAAAGTGCCAAATGCACCCGAACCTTTAGCATGCATGCGACGCTCTGGAATGACTTCACGGGCAAAGTTGCCCAATTTTTCATGCAACCATACGTCCTGGGCTAGCAGGGGGCCGCGTGGGCCGGCGGTTAAACTGTTCTGGTTATCGGGTACGGGTGCACCAAAATCGGTGGTCAGGTGAGTGACGGGGCACTTCTTGATATCTTGGCTCATTGCATTTCTCCAATGGTGGGTAGTGGTTTCCAGAATTGCGGAAACGCTTGATGGTTCAAATATAGCACATCTTTATCAAAAGCGAAGTTGCAATAATTTATTGTTATTATAGTTATAATGTATTTATCCTAAAATTCAATATAAAAAATTTATTTTATGGGAGTGTGATTTTTAATTAAATAATCGGAATTTTCCATCCATCATCCTTGTTTCTCCATATAAGTTCTGATCTGATTGTATCAACTGTTGCACCGTCGGTCGACATTACCCATCAGCAGATCCATGAAAACCAAGTGACCAGTTATACGGTGGGAGCAGGTCAATTTTCACCATGCTTAACTATTTCAACAGGTATCGCTGTAACATTTGTTGTCAATACTGGCTTAAACTGGACATTATTCTTATTGTTTATGTTGAAAGGCAAATTTGAAATGAAAAAAACAGGATTGGCTATTTTGCTTGCTTCTTTTTTTGCTGTTGGCTGCGCTAGTAACCCTGCCCAGGACACCCAAGCCCCTGACATGCATACTGCTGAAATCGCGCTGGATTGGAGCGGTACTTATGGCGGTGTTTTCCCTTGTGCCGACTGTGAGTCCATCCAGGTACAACTGGAATTGCTTCCAAACAAAACCTATAAACTAAGGCAAGAATACGTAACTAACCGTCCTGGAAGCAGGGTCTTTGAAACTAACGGCAAATTTGAATTCGACAAAAACAACCTTTCACTGATCCGTTTGGATGAAAAGGCCGACAACAGCGTTTATTTTGTCGGGGAAGGCCATGTTGAAGCAAGAGACAGGCAAACCGGCCAGCCCATGTCTACCAAGCTGAATTACAAATTAATCAAAAAATAAAATCATTCCAGCGCTTGTCGCACGCCTTAAGGTTTTCATGGCGTGCGGGTTCTTATACGCCCCTTTTCTGCATATCGTTTATTGTGGCAGTGTCAGTACCCCCTTGCTTTGCAAGTTAGCCAGTTCCTCATCGCTTAGCGCAAGCAACCGGGTAAGGACTTCACGTGTTCCTTCACCCAATTGTGGCGGTGCATGACGTATGGGCAGACGTTGTCCGTCCAAGCGGTAAGGGGGTGCAAAAACATGGGTGCTGCCGGCATCCGGATGAGGCATTTTCTCAATCAAGCCACCCTGTCTGGATCGTTCACTGGTAAGTGCTTCATACAAACCGGCCACTTCGCTGCATGGAATACCGCAGTCGGTCATGCGATCCAGTAACTGCTTACGCGGATATCGCCTGATGGCTTCAACCAAAAGCGGCTGCAGGATGTTTCTGTGTTTGGCACGTTCCACATTGGAAATAAAGCGGGGGTCTTCAGCCAGTTCCGGACATTCAATAACCTGGTGGCAGAACTTGAAAAATTGTGCATTATTACCGACTGCAATGATTAAGGGACCGTCAGCCGCTTCAAACATGCCATAAGGCATAATAGATGGATGCTCATTACCATAGCGTGGCGGATCTTTTTCCAGCAACAGGGCATCCAATCCGTAATAACCGGTAATCATGATGCCACAATCATATAAAGCAAGCTCAATGAGCCGGCCTATCCCTGTTTTACTGCGTTTATACAAGGCGGCTAAAACCGCCTGCGCAGCTGACATGCCTGTCATCAAATCCACAACAGCCACCCCGAATTTTAGGGGAGGCTGAGAGGCTTCTCCGTTCAGGGCCATCAGACCGCTTTCTCCCTGGATCACAAGATCATAACCTGGCCTTTTCGCCTCTGGGCCGCGGGTATCATAACCGGCGATGGCGCAATAAATCAGGTCGGGTTTAATGGCCTTGAGCTGTTCATAGCCAAGGCCCAGTTTTTCGGCACCACCTGTTTTGAAGTTATGTATCACAACATCAAACGAAGGCAACAAATTATAAATAAGCTGTAGCCCTTCTTGGCTTTGTAAGTCTATGGTAATTGAACGCTTGTTGCGGTTCATGCTGTTGTAATAGGTCGTTTCGGTTTTACCAATACGCATACCCCAATCGCGCGTATCATCGCCACGGGCCGGATGTTCCACCTTGACTACTTCCGCGCCAAAATCGGCCAGCACCTGACCGCAAAGCGGCCCTGCAAAAACCCGGGAAAGATCCAGGACACGTATATCATCCAGTGGGAAATCTATATTTGCCGAAAGATTTGAGGTTACCACTCTTATTCTCCATCTAAAATCTGAATTTAAAAATTATCAGGGACCAGTTCTTATTGGCCTGAAGCCAGTTTTGCATTTAACCGATCAGTTTTGCAACAAGTTCATTCGACGAAGTCACTTTAAATTTGCGCATGAGTCTTGCCCGATGGGCATCAACGGTACGGTAACCAATACCAAGCAACTTGCCAATTTCCTTGCTGCTTTTTCCTGCCACAAGAAACTGGGCTATTTCACGTTCACGGGTTGTCAATTCAGTAGTGATCTGCCTTTTTTCTGAAATATCCTCAAACACCCATACAGCGGCAGAAAACGGATCATTCCTGTCAATGGCCTGCCCGCTAACATGACACCAGAATAACTGTCCGTCAATGCGTTTCATGATGCGATCATCAGAATAACGCCCTTCACTTCTCATGATTGTCAGGGCGCGGTCACCGATATGCTCAAATTCGGTGGTTGAAGGATACAAAGTAAGCAGGGATTTGCCTTTCAATTCTTCGGATGCATAACCGAACATATTGGAAAAAGCCCGGTTGCATGACTGCACATAGCGATTGCGGGATACCAGCAAACCAACCGGTGCCATATCAAAAGCCAGCAACAGATCATCCTGGGTAGCGGGAGATAAAAGGGGTTTTGTCTCCATCATTAAGCATCCTTTATCGGGTAAACCCTTGCGTAATCAAGCAACTATCAGTATGAGTAAGTATCGGGCATTATAACCATAACCTGATAAAGATAAAAAAGCATAAGGAGGCATAACGTGACTGTATCTATCGTGGGCTGGTCCCATTTCCCATTTGGCCGTCTTGACAATCTCGGCCTTGAAAAACTTATTCTGGAGCAGGTACGATGAATATTGCCCTGTATCTTCAGCGTACGGCCACTGTCAGTCCCGATGCACCAGCGGTTTACTCAGGCACACAGTTGCAATTGAGTTATGGTGAACTGTTGCAAAGAACCACCGCCCTGGCCGGTTATTTGAAGCATGTGTTTGGGGTAAATCCTGGGGACAGAGTTGGCATTTATGCCACCAACTGCGTTGAGTATCTTGAAATCCTGCATGCCATCCTGTGGATCGGTGCGGTATCCGTGCCAGTCAATTACAAGCTTCACAATAAAGAGCTGGACTATGTACTGGCTGATTGTGAAGCGCAGGTGTTAATCGTCTCGCAAGCCTCGTCTGCCTGTATTGGCAGTCTGGCAAACTCGCCGGCACATATCCTGGTTTCGGGCAGCCCTGAATACGGACAGGCCCTGCAGCATGCCAGTGTACCCATGCATGATTGCGGTTCTGACGAGCTTGCTTCCCTGTTCTACACCTCGGGCACAACCGGTCGCCCTAAAGGCGTCATGCAAAGTCATGGCAACCTGCAGGCCATGACCGTCTCCTATCTGACCGATGTGGATACCTCAGACCCTGCCGATGTCATGGTTTATGCCGCACCCATGTCCCATGGTGCCGGTTTATATAACTATGTGCATATGCTTAGCGGTGCCCGCCATTTGGTACCGTTATCCGGTGGTTTTGAACCGGCAGAGCTGGCAGAACTGGCTGCATCAATGGGACGGCTGACATTCTTTGCCGCACCCACCATGGTCAAGCGCCTGCTGGATTATGTCATTGACAGCGGCGCTGATGTTTCTGGTTTCAAAACCATTGTTTATGGTGGCGGCCCCATGTATGTTGAAGATATCCAGCAAGCTTTACAGGTCTTTGGCCCACGTTTTGTACAGATTTACGGACAGGGTGAGTGTCCCATGGCCATCACGGCCCTGGCCCGTCATCACCTGGCAGATGCGGCACACGCCAACTGGAAAGCACATATTGCTTCGGCAGGTTTGCCGCAATCCATGGTGGAGGTCCGTGTCATAAATGGTAACGGCCAGCCATTGGAGGCGGGGGAAATTGGTGAAGTGGCTGTAAGGGGCACACCGGTCATGCAGGGTTACTGGCGTAATGAAGAAGCCACACAGAAAACACTGCGCGATGGTTGGTTACTGACCGGTGATACCGGTTTTCTGGACAGAAACGGTTTCCTTACCCTGCACGACCGCTCCAAAGACCTGATTATTTCTGGTGGTTCCAATATTTACCCTCGTGAAGTGGAAGAGGTGTTGCTAACGCATGCGAATGTATCAGAGGTTGCGGTCGTGGGCCAATTAGATGCCGAATGGGGGGAAGTGCCTGTGGCTTTTGTGGTGACACGCAAAGGCTGCACCGTTGAAGAAAGCGAGCTGGACCGGTTGTGCCTGGATAATCTGGCTCGCTTTAAACGGCCCGAACATTATCATGTGATTGAGACCTTACCCAAAAACAGCTATGGCAAGGTGCTCAAGACAGAGCTGCGGCAACGGCTTTCGACCATAAATATTTAAAAATACAGATTATATTGCGCATATTAATTTTACAAATTTTAGTGCGTAATATAAATATACTTTCCGAAAATCAATCGCAAGATATCAACGTAATATTTTTGCCCTAACCTCTTCGGGAAGCGAAAAAGAAGCGACCTGTTCATTTGTTAACCCAATTGTCTGCGGGTGCGGCAAAGACACTATTGATGTGTCACCAAAAGTCTGGAGAAGCATCTTGAAAGTGCTGCCATTACTACCTGGTTTAGAACGTACAATTTGGGCATTACCAGGCCTTGGCCCAAGAATTGTCTCAACACGCTTACGTAACCGGATATCGTTCAATGCTTCAATTAATTGACTACCTACAAAAATAATCACCGATGGGCGCCGCTGTTCGATGAGCTCCAAAATACCGTCAGCATCGTTAACCAAGGTTTCAAAATTGATTTTTTCGTGGCTATCAACACTTCGTGTCTGTGTGTCCGACCAGTTGGTTTGCCAAAAAGCGCGCTCACGAGGGCCTTCTTTACCAGGCTGCGTTTCTAGCTGAATTCCCCAACCGGACAACCAATTCAATACACGAGTGCGAAAGCGACTGTTATTGGTCGTTTCATCAGAAAAAAAAGATAAGGGCTCTGGCGCTTTTGTTTTACCTTGCGCATCCAAAGCCTCTTCTTCAGCCGAATACCCAAAATTAATGCCACAAACCATAATACCGCCGCTAAGATTCTCAGGGTAGTCCTTATTTTTAATAAAGCAATGTCAAATATTGACGATTCAAGACCGTTGATTAACGGTCGACCCACGTATTCATATAAAAAACGGCTACCTTTTCAGGCAGCCGCTTAATGTCCCCAAACCTCGTTGGCCAACTTATTTATAAAACCTGGCCAACTATTCCCGAAACTAACAAATATTAAATATCCAGGTTAGCCGCCATCAGCGCATTACTTTCAATGAACTCCCTGCGTGGTTCCACCTGATCGCCCATCAGCGTCGTGAAGATGCTATCGGCAGCAAGGGCGTCTTCAATCTTGACGCGTAACAAACGGCGTGCTGAAGGATCCATGGTGGTTTCCCATAACTGCTCAGGGTTCATTTCACCCAGACCTTTATAGCGCTGTTTAGTCACCACACGCTCAGCCTCGTTGCGCAGCCATTGAACGGCTTCACGGAAATCATTCACATACTGCTCTTTGCGGCGCTCACCTTCTCCACGATACACAAGCGCACCTTCGCCAACCAGCCCTGACAGGGTCTCGGCTGAACGGGACAAGACGGCATAATCCTTGCTACCCATGAATTCCTGGTTAAACACACAGACACGAACGTTTCCATGATGAATACGTTTGAGAACCAAACGGTGTTTATCCAGTTCTTCATCATATTCCGCTTCTACGGTAACGGCATGTGGCATGGCAGGGTCAAATATGGCTTCTTGCAGGTCACGGGCCGATTTTTCGGCATTTTCCGCATTATCCAGATTAATTTTCACCCCTTCGGCAATCGCTGACAGGGCTGCGGCGTCCATGATGCGTGACAGGCGGTCAATCACCTGGTCGGCCGAGACATAAAGCTGAACCTGGGTTTCAAGGTCTTCGCCTGTAATGGGCTCTGCGCCTTCCTGTGGAATCAGGCCGGCATCTTTCAGGGCAACCTGCTGCATGAATTCCGCCTCTTCGACCGCGTCTTTCAAATAGCGTTCCTCGCGGCCAAGTTTAACCTTGTACAAAGGTGGTTGTGCAATATAAATAAAGCCACCTTCAACCAGTTCGGGCATTTGACGATACAGCAGCGTCAATAGCAAGGTACGGATGTGGGCGCCGTCAACGTCCGCGTCAGTCATGATGATGATACGGTGATAACGCAGTTTGTCGATATTGAAATCGGGGCCAATGCTGGTGCCCAGGGCAGTAATAAGGGTGGTAATGGCCTCACTGGCAATTAACTTGTCGAAACGGGCCTTTTCCACGTTAAGCACTTTACCGCGCAAGGGAAGAATAGCCTGGAACTTACGGTCACGACCCTGTTTGGCCGAACCGCCCGCCGAGTCACCCTCGACAATATACAGTTCAGATTTGGCGGGGTCTTTTTCTTGGCAGTCGGCCAGTTTGCCGGGCAAGCCAGCGCCCTCCAGAACACTTTTACGGCGCGTCATTTCACGCGCTTTGCGGGCGGCTTCGCGGGCACGGGCGGCCTCTACAATCTTGGCACAAATGGCTTTGGCGTCATTGGGATTTTCCAGCAGCCAGGTTTCAAGCGTACGGGAAACCGCTTCTTCAACCGCCGGGCGCACTTCACTGGAAACTAGTTTGTCTTTGGTCTGGCTGCTGAACTTGGGCTCGGGTACCTTAACCGACAGTACGCAGCTTAAACCTTCGCGCATGTCATCGCCGGTGGTGTCAACCTTGGCCTTTTTGGCCATTTCGTTATCGGCAATATATTTGTTCAGGCTGCGTGTCATGGCTGCCCGCAAGCCGGTTAAATGGGTACCGCCGTCCCGCTGCGGAATGTTATTGGTAAAGCAAAGCACGCTTTCACCGTAAGTGTCATTCCATTGCATGGCAACATCTACGGTAATGGCCGCACCGCCCGCATCCGATTCGGTGGAAACATTAAAAACATTGGAATGCAAGACTGTTTTGCTACGGTTAATGTATTCAACAAAGCCTTTTACCCCACCTGAGAAAGCAAAATCCTCTTCCTTACCCTGCCGTTCGTCTACCAAGCGTATCTTGACACCGTTATTCAGGAACGATAATTCACGCAGGCGCTTGGACAGAATTTCGTAGTGATATTCAATGTTGTCAAAAATAGTACTGTCAGCCAGATAATGCACTTTAGTACCGGTTTTATCGGTCGTCCCAACTACCTTAAGCGGTTCAATGCGTTCACCACGATTGAATTCAATCTGGTGAACCTGGCCATTGCGGCGAATAGTCAGGCGCAGCCATTCTGACAGGGCGTTCACGCAGGAAACCCCCACACCATGCAAACCACCGGAAACCTTATAGGAGTTCTGGTCAAATTTGCCACCGGCATGCAATTCGGTCATCACGATTTCAGCGGCACTACGATGAAATTCGTCATCCTTGTGAATGTCGGTGGGAATGCCTCGGCCATTATCAGTAACGGATATGGAATTATCGGTATGGATGGTGACCACGATGTCATCACAATGACCGGCCAGGGCTTCGTCAATGGCATTATCGACAACTTCGAACACCATATGGTGAAGACCTGTACCATCGGAGGTATCTCCAATATACATGCCGGGACGTTTGCGGACAGCCTCAAGGCCCTTGAGCATTCTAATGGAATCGGCACCGTAACCTTGATTCGGGGTGTTCGGAGTATTTTCAGACATAATGAAATAACGCTTTTAAAAATCTTGATCGACTGCGGGGAACAGGAATATATCCGGCCATGGCAAGGCCGGAATTTCAGTGACAGCTTGATTAAATACGCATTGGCATCACAACGTATTTGAACTCGGTTTCCTCGGGCAGGCTGATAAGTGCGGATGCATTGCCATCCGGCTTGACAGACCAGGTGATTTCTTCGGTTTTGGCCATCGCCAGGACATCCAGCAAATAGCTCACGTTGAAACCGACATCAATGGGTTCAAATTCATAATTAACTTCAATTTCTTCCCGGGCCTCTTCCTGCTCGGCATTAGACGAGGAAATTTGCAGCAAATTGTTTTCAAGGCGCAGCTTGACCCCCTTGAGTTTGTCAGTTGTTAAGATGGCAGCGCGCTGCAAGCTGCTTTGCAAGGCTTCACGATTGATATTGAAGCTGCGGGTATAGTCGGTTGGAATGACCCGTTTAAAATCGGGGAATTTGCCTTCCACCAGTTTGGAAATAAGCTCAACATCACCAAACGTAAAACGGATCTGACCGGCAGCAAGGTCTATGATGACAGGTTCATCACTTTCATCCAGCAGGCGCTGCATTTCAAGTACGGTTTTTCGTGGCACAATCACTTCATGATGCTCATTAATGCCTTCAACCGCTTCGGCAGCATGGGCCAAACGATGGCCATCGGTGGCAACAGTGTGAACCATGCCTTCTTCAAACACCATTAACATGCCATTTAAATAATATCGTATGTCTTGCTGGGCCATGGCAAAGTGCACCATATTAAACAGCTTGCGCAACGTTCTTTGTGGCATGGTCAGGCTTAAATGCCAGCTTTCGGGCTGGGCAACCGTTGGGTATTCGGCACCGTCCAGTGTTTGCAGGGCAAAGCGGCTTTTGCCGGCATTGACCGACATTTTTCCATCGTTCAAACCCAGCTTGACCTCTCCGGTGCTGGGCAGGGCCCGCAAGATATCCAGCAATTTACGTGCGGCAACCGTCGTGGATTCCACATCATCACCAACGCCAAAGTCGGCATGAGTGGTAATCTGGACTTCAAGGTCGGTTGCAATAAATGCAACACGGTTACCTTCTTTGCGCAACAGGATATTTGCCAGAATAGGCATGGTATGCCTGCGTTCAACAATACCGGCCACTGTTGACAGCGGCTTGAGTACAGCATCTCGGGTAGCTTGTAGCAATTGCATGATTATCCTTTTAAGGTTTGTTCTAACACGTGTAATTGATGATTCAACTCTGCATTTTTCACGCGTGCTTCGGTTATTTTTCGTACTGCATGCAGAACGGTTGTATGATCCCGTCCACCAAACAGATCGCCAATTTCGGGCAGGCTTTTTTGGGTTAGCTCTTTGGCCAGATACATGGCAATTTGCCTTGGCATCGCGATATTGGCGGGACGCCGTTTTGAATACATTTCCTGAACCTTGATTTTATAGAAATCCGCCACGGTTTTCTGGATATTTTCAACTGTAATCTGACCATTGGAAACGGACAGAAGATCTTTAAGCGCTTCTTTACATACTTCAACCGTAAACGTTTTAAGCCCATGAAACCCTGCATAGGCAGACACCTTACTAAGCGCCCCTTCAAGTTCACGCACGTTACTGCGCAAATGCTTGGCAATAAAAAACGCAGCTTCTTCTTTCAGGATAATGCCCGGTTTTTCTTCGGCCTTGCGAAGTAAAATGGCCACCCGCATTTCCAGCTCGGGCGGTTCTATATGTACGGTCAAACCAGAGTCAAAACGGGATGTCAGCCGGTTGCTGATATCCTGCAACTCACGCGGATAGGTATCGGACGTGATAATGATTTGCTTGTTTTGGGCCACCATGGTTTCGTACAGGTAGAAGAATTCCTCTTGGGTACGGTCTTTCTTGCGGAAAAACTGGATATCGTCAATCAGCAGCAGGTCGAGCGAATGGTAATAACGCTTGAATTCATCAAAGGTACTGGTGCGAAATGACTTGACCAGATCCGAGTAATATTGGTCGGCATGGATATAACGTACCCGATTGACCTTGCCGGCCTTAATTAAGGCATTGCCAATGGCGTGCATGAGGTGGGTTTTACCCAGACCCGTGCTGCCGTAAATAAAAAACGGGTTGTAGGCCGAAACGCCGGGTTTGTCGACAATTTGTGCCGAAGCGGCATTGGCCAGCTGGTTAGAGCGGCCTACCACCAGACTTTCAAAAGTCAGGTTGGGGTTGATATGCGAACGCTTGTAAATGAAATCTTCGGATTCGGTATTGCCAAACGCCGTAGTGGCAGGCATATTGGGTGAAGCCGACTCTATGATGACTTCAGGGGAGGTGCCAAACGATTGGACACCCGTAACAGATGCCTCAGGCACAGGCATGGCAGAGGCAGACGCCGGTGCTGCGGTTGTTCCTGGCATGACTGGCGACACCGGGTTGGCGCGCACCAGCTGAAACATGACCTTGACATCGGGACGGTTGAACCACTGGGATGCCAGTTCCTGAATACGCTGTGTGTAATTGGTTTTGGCCCAGTTCTGCTTGATTGGCGTAGGCGCAGAAATGCGCAGCTCTCCCAGTTCTTCATCAAAACCAAGAGGAGCCAGCGGAAGCACCCACGCTTTCATTTGCTCGGGAGGAAGTTCCTGCGCCAATGCCTGGACACAGGATTGCCAAAACTCTTTCATATACGATCTACGATAAAAACATTCTATTTTACCCTGACAAGCAAAAAGTTATCCACAACTTGAATAATTAATGGGAAATTTTCCACAAAGTGCTTTCTTTTCCAAAAAAGAACAGATTTTGTGTTCTAATTACGAAAATCCAGCCTAAACCATTGACTAATCACCAATTATTTGATGAAATAAAAGGCTTTACAAAATTATTTACACAGTTTGGGTCATTTTTGGGTATCTTTGATAGTTTCAAATACTAAAAAGGGTCCTGAACAAGCTCTTAGCTCTTTATATTTGGAATTTCCATGAAACGTACATACCAACCATCAGTCACACGCCGTAAACGCACGCACGGCTTTCGCGTTCGCATGAAAACCCGTGGCGGTCGCGCAGTTATCAACGCACGTCGTGCAAAAGGCCGCAAGCGTTTAGCTGTTTAATCCCAGCTGATTACAATTTACAAATCAGGTTGAACAGAACATCATGTGTTTACCCGGTAAACACATGAATTTATCATCTGCTCGTCCCGGTTCATAAGCATGCCAAGCACCACCTATCCTAAAGCGGCGCGACTGCACCGCCCCTTAGAGTTCACCAATGCCCTAAAAGGCAAACGTGTATCTCGAGGGGCTTTGTTTGCGCTTAGCAAAGCCAATACTGTCCCCCCTCTTCCCGAACCAATCGCCCGATTGGGACTTGTTATCGCCAAACGGTTTGCCCCCAAGGCCACCACACGCAACGCCATCAAACGGGTTGCACGGGAGTCTTTCAGGCATCACCGCCACCATTTACCCGCCTGCGATTACGTTATTCGCCTGCATGGTAAGGTAACACCCTGTTCTCTTACCGAGCTCAAGATAACCGTCCGGAAAGAAATCGACAATCATTTTGCCAAGGCAAAATCGGCATGATCAAGAAAATACTCATAGCACCTATTCGGTTCTACCGATATTTCCTGAGTCCCTGGATCGGACGTTCCTGCCGTTTCACGCCCACCTGCTCTGAATACATGATAGAAGCCATTGAAACCCACGGTGCAGCCAAAGGGCTGTATTTGGGTACACACCGGATCTGTCGCTGTAATCCGTGGTGCAAAGGTGGTCATGATCCTGTTCCCCCTATTTCTGGCCGCTCCTCGCCTGACAAACGTCTTTTTCCTAAAGATTTGTTTTAAATTCAGGTGTTATACCCCTAGCTGGGGTAAACTGACGAGCTTTACTAACCGCTTAATAATGATCAGGTTAAATGGATATTAGACGCACCATCCTTTGGATGATTTTTGTATTTTCGGTGTTCGCCATCTGGAACAACTGGCAAACCTATAATGGTCAGCCATCCCTGTTTGGCCAGGCACCCCAATCCGAAACTAACACTCATCCTGCCTCTGGCACTCCTGGCGTTCCGAATGCAGCCTCGCCTGCCGGTACTGCTACCACTCCGTCAACAACAGCCCCCGCCGTTGCTTCAGAAAAAATCACCATCAACACCGATGTCTTCAAATTGAATTTTGATTCCATTGGCGCCCAGATTGTGTATGCTGAATTGTTAAAGTATCCTTCCTCTGAAAACAGTGGGCAGCCAATCGTACTGCTGGATAACACTGCAGCAGCAGAATATATTGTGCAAAGCGGCCTGGTCGCGCCACAAGGAAGCAACAAGCATTACCCCGACCAAAATACAGCCTTCAGGATGGTTTCTACCGAAACCACCATGACCGGCGATACCTTGCCGGTGGTATTTGAGTCTGAGTCTGACGGCATCAAGGTTACGCGTACCTACACGTTCCATCAGGATTCTTACCGGATCGATGTCAAGGACGAGGTCACCAACACCAGTGCCGAGCCACAGTCACCCTCCCTGTACCTGCAAATTGCCCGTGATAGCCAGGATCCGGCCGGCAGTTCCAGCTTCTATCCTACCTTTACAGGCATGGCGGTTTATTCTGACGAAGAGCGTTTCCAGAAGGTTTCTTTTTCTGAAATTGACAAGAAAAATGCCGATTACATCAAATCTGCAGACGATGGCTGGATCAGTGTCATTCAACACTTCTTTGTAACCGCCTGGGTTCCCCAGGAAGGTAAAGAGCGTTTTATCGACATGCGCAAGGTTTCCAATTCCCTGTATGCCATCAGTTCGGTAGAACCGCTGGGTAGCATCGCGCCAAACAGCACGGTTGTATCCCAATCTACCTTGTGGGTAGGCCCGCAAGACCAACAAGCGCTGGCGACCATTGCGCCCACCCTGGACCTGGTGGTTGACTATGGTTGGTTAACCATTCTTGCCAAACCCATGTTCACATTCATGACCTGGCTGTATTCTCTGGTCGGCAACTGGGGCTGGACGATCGTTCTGCTCACTGTCATTATTAAATTAGTCCTTTACCCATTGTCGGCCTCCAGCTATCGTTCTATGGCCAAAATGAAAAATGTGGCTCCGCGCATGCAGGCCCTGAAGGAAAAATACGGTGATGACCGCCAGAAGCTGAACACAGCCATGATGGAAATGTACCGTACCGAGAAAATCAACCCATTGGGCGGCTGTTTACCAATCCTGCTGCAAATTCCGGTATTTCTTACCCTGTACCGTGTCTTGCTATCCAGTGTAGAAATGCGTGGCGCAGGCTGGATTGGCTGGATTACCGACTTGTCGGTACGTGACCCGTACTTCATTTTGCCCGCTATCATGATGGCTACCATGTTCTTGCAGATCAAGCTGAACCCAACGCCACCTGATCCAATGCAAGCGCGAATCATGATGCTGATGCCTTTGGTATTCGGTGCCATGATGTTCATGTTCCCTGCCGGTCTGGTACTTTACTGGGTTGTGAACAACATCCTGTCTATTGCCCAGCAATGGTACATTACCCGCAATATGAACAAAGCGGCCAATGAAGCCATTCTGACGCACAAGTAATAAACAGTGCAGCTAATTTCCGGTTTGTCATTTTCCAGGCAAACCGGAAAACAGAAAACCGCATCTTCGGATGCGGTTTTTTTATGGATTTTTCCAAACGAATATCTATCTTAAAAATAGTTGTCATTTTAATGCTTTCAGTCAGTTGGAAAGTATGTAAAAATGAAATCCCTATTACCAATAATTACATTAGAGAGGCGCTTGTTCATGTCTGACTGGACTGCTGGTTATGTTGCCGACATCGGCTATACCTATGGCTATTACACCGAACTCAACCCACTGCGTGTGCGTTTGGCATTTTTAAATGCGGGCCTGGTTCCACCAGAGGTGGGTGCCGCATGTGAGCTTGGCTTTGGCCAGGGCATGAGCACAAATCTGCATGCTTCGGCCAGCGTAGTGCAATGGGCCGGCACCGACTTCAACCCGGCACAAGCCAGTTTTGCCCGGGAATTGGCACATGTGGCCCAGTCAGACGCACAGCTTTTTGATGAAGCCTTTGACCAGTTTTGCAACCGCCCCGATCTGCCAGAATTTGATTACATTGGCCTTCACGGAATCTGGAGCTGGATTAGCGATGAAAACCGTCGCGTAATTGTTGATTTTATACGCCGTAAACTAAAAGTGGGTGGCGTACTTTATATCAGCTACAACACGCAACCCGGCTGGGCCGCCATGGTGCCCATGCGAGACCTGCTTACCGAGCACGCCGAGGTCCTGGGCGCCGACGGTGCCGGCATTCTTAGCCGTATTGATAGCGCCCTGACGTTTGCCGAGCAACTGCTGGCAGCCAACCCGTCTTATGCACGCGCCAATCCGCAAATAGCCGAACGCATAAAAAGAATCAAGGGGCAAGACCGCAATTATGTCGCCCACGAGTATTTCAACCGCGACTGGGAGCCAATGGCTTTTGCCAAAATGGCACAATGGCTGGAACCGGCAAAACTGCAATGGGCATGTTCAGCCCACTACCTGGATGCTATTGATGCGGTAAATTTAACGGCCGAGCAACAAAAACTGCTGGCAAGTATCCCCGACCCCATGTTTCGCCAAACCACGCGCGATTTTTGCGTCAACCAGCAGTTCCGTAAAGACTACTGGGTCAAAGGAGCCCGCCGCCTTAGTCTACTGGAACAAACTGAAGCATTGCGCTCACAACGGGTTATCCTGGTACAGCCAAGGAATGAGGTCAGCCTCAAAATTAACAGCAACCTGGGTGAAGCCACACTGCAAGAGGCCGTATATAACCCCATCCTGGATCAGCTGGCAGACCACCAGCAAAAATCAATGGGTCAGCTGGAAGAAGCCCTGAAGTCAAGCGGCATCAACTTCGCACAAATCATACAAGCAGTGATGGTCCTTAGCAGTAACGGCACCCTGATGGCCGCCCAAGATGACGCAATCACAAACATGGCTCACGAACGTACCAAGCGCCTGAATAACTACCTTATGAACAAGGCACGTGGCAGCAACGACGTCAATTACCTGGCCAGCCCGGTAACAGGCGGTGGTATTAGCGTGTCCCGCTTTCAACAACTGTTCTTGCTGGCCCTGCAGCAAAATCATAAACAGCCGCAGGAACAGGCCAGGTTTGTCTGGGATCTGCTAACGATGCAAGGCCAACGCCTGATTAAAGATGGAAAAACACTGGAAACCGCTGAAGCCAACATCGCTGAATTGAAGGCCCAGGCCAATGAATTTATGACAAAACGCCTTGATATCCTGAAAGCGCTGAAGATCGCCTGATAGTTGCTGGTCAAATCTATCCTTCGCAAAATCAAGAAATAAGATACTTTTTGGGGGTCACTTCAGAGCATGGGAACGAGTAATGAGTAAGGTGAATTCAATTCCGAGGATGAAGAAAAATTATTAATAGCAATTTACTATTAATAATTAATAATAAATAAATTATACAAAATGCGGCTTGTGTATTAAGATACAAACATTGCAGCGGTGAAGGGTTCTCTAACGCGCAGTAGGACACTTCATTAAAACTGCAAGCCTCTGTGGTGCAGATCTGGATGTTACAGACTTGCACCACACTCCCTCCCCCTGCAAGATGAAGGGGAATGATCCTTTTGAAGTCTCCTCCTCCCCTTAAGTGGGGGACTCCTCCCCTATGCCTGCCTTTTTCCAAGGCAGGCTTTTTTATACGCTTTTATCAAATCTCTATGAGTGCATCGGCAACGTAGCAGCCCTTTTCACCCGGAACCGCCAGAATCGGGTTGACTTCCACCGATTGAATCTGCTCCTGTGCCTGGGCGGCAAAAACAGACAGGCGAGACAGCTGTTCGGCAAGCCCGTCAATATCAACCGCCGGCTTGCCACGCACGCCTTGCAAAATAGCCGCACTGCGAATACTGAGAATCAGCTTCCTGGCTGTTTCAGGGCTGAATGGGCAACGATGCAAGACCACGTCTTTCAACACTTCCACGTGAATGCCACCCAGGCCGAACATGGCCACGGGACCAAATACCGGGTCGTTTTTGACACCCATAATGCATTCAACGGCATTGTTTACCTGTTTGGCCACCAGGACACCGGTAATATTGGCGGAAGGCGCTTTTTCAGCGGCTCTTTGCAAGAGCAAGGCATAACTTTCATGCACCTCGGCAATACTGGACACATTAAGAATAACGCCACCTATTTCGGATTTATGCTTGATATCAGGTGAAAGGATTTTCATGACAACGGGAAAACCAAACTTATCCGCCAGGTGTGCCGCTTCTGCCGCATCATGGGCAATTCCTTCCGGAATCGCCTGCAAACCCGCCTCTTCCAGGATGAGCTTGGCCTGGGCTTCGTCAGGTGTGCTGGCAAGCGCGGCAACGGTTTTCTTTTCAAAGGGAATGAGGGCATCTGGCCTGGCAAAGGCTGTGCCCAAAACGCCCATATGATGAATGGCCTTGGTGGCACGGATAGGATCTTCAAATACTGAAAACCCGTCGGCCTCATAACGTGCAATCGTGTCTTTTTCTGCAATGATGGACAGGGCAAACAAATGATCAGGATGTTTATCAACTGCTTTTTTCAGTTCAGGACGCAGTTTGGCTTCAATCGAAGCGGTTCCTGCGGCGTGGGCAAAGAAAGCCAGAATGGAGGGGTACTGCTGGGTGTCCAGCATGGTTGACAGGAACTGGTCAGCCAATTCGGGTTGGTTGATCACTTGCGCGGTGCAATCCACCGGATTCTTGACTGCGGCAAAAGACAGGGCTTCTTTCAGGGATGCCTGGGCGTTTTGTTCCAGTTCAGGCATGGGCAGGTTCAGGTCTTCAGCGGCATCACTAATCAAAATGCCAGCGCCACCACTAATGGTAATAACGCCAAGTGCATTGTTTTCCGGATAAATCTTTTTAGTGGCCATATAGGCAATATCCAGAAACTCGTCTGGACTATATGCCCTGACAGCGGCATACTCTTCAAGTACGGCATTGAACACGGCGTCATCGCCGGCAATTGAAGCCGTATGGGATTGCGCCGCCATTTGGCCAATTTCACTGCGCCCTGCTTTCATGACCACCACCGGTTTGCGATGCTGTTTGGCCAATCGCAATGCTTCAATAAATTTATCCGCATTCGACAAGCCTTCCAGATACACCCCAATCACCTGAATTTCAGGATCAAGCACCATGTCAACCATGGCATCAGCCACGTTGATGTCGGCCTCATTGCCTGTGGTAACGCACAAGGGAATGCCAATACCCCGGTTTCTGGCTGAGCAGAATATATGCAGGGCAAAAGCGCCCGACTGGCTGGCAATGGCAATTGAACCTGGCAATGGCCAGTACAGTTCGAATGCTGAAGAGAAAGTTGAAAACAAGCCCTGACGGTCATCATAAAAGCCCAGGGTATTCGGACCCAGGATGCGGATATTGTGTTCCCTTGCCGTTTTAATAAGCGCTTCCTGCATTTGCTCGCCCTGCTCACCCACTTCGGCAAAACCGGCAGACAAAATAACAGCCAGGCGTGTACCACGTTTGCCTAAATCTTCCACCGCCTTGATCACCATGTTGCTTGCAACAGCAATAATGGCGATTTCGGGTGTTTCTGGCAGGCTATCCACATTGGGATAAGCCTTCAAGCCTTGTACGGTTTCCTGCTTGGGATTAACTGGGTAAATCCGCCCCTTATACTTACGCTGCAGCATATAGGAAATTGGTCTTCCACCAATGCGCAACGGGTCATTGGAAGCACCAATAATGGCAATTGAATCTGCCTCCCAGAGTTTTTTATTATTTTGTGCCTGTAAATTTGTTGTGATTTCGGGTTTACCCACTTGGATCTCCATTAATATTATTTATTCAATACATGCCTAGAAGAACTCTGGCAGTTTGACTTAATGTAGTCCAAAGCCCTGATTTTTAAAATA
>Ga0265295_1002141_pt1 | contig 32362 bp, 27 predicted proteins | sample Munlansysbiofilm_FD_192503 | JGI IMG/M metagenome (GOLD analysis project Ga0265295, IMG submission 192503) | Leachate microbial communities from a municipal landfill in Southern Ontario, Canada - Methane capture system biofilm | ecosystem: Engineered > Solid waste > Landfill > Unclassified ... | reverse complement strand
CCTTCAGTTATATTCCAATCCCATTGGTATGTTCCAGAAACAAACATATTACTATAGTCTTTATATCCTCTGAACCCTAAATCAAATTCAAGACGATTTAAGTTACTTAATCCGTGTTGATAAGAAATTTCTGCTCCATTTGAACTTCCATCTCCACCGAAACGAAGTCCAATAGCATGAGGGTTAACTTGCGCTTGAGTATAAAAACTTACGCTTGAAATTAAAAATAGAATTGTTAAAACCTTTTTCATTTGTTTTAAAGTTAAAAATTTTCCTACTCTTGAGGCTTTTCGGTTCCGCCCTATCTTTTAATCCAGTAACACTTAATATCTTCACTAAGTTTACACAAACGACAATAAATATAGATTGCTTTCAGATTTTCCCACAATAAAATCTAAAAGTTTCTGATTAATTGTTGTACCTAATCCACTTCCACATATCGCCCCAACTGTGCTTCTTTCCGTAAAGCAGGATGCCCGTACGATAAATTTTACCTGCTAACCATGTTACCACAATGAAGGTAATTATTAAGATTGCACCAGAGAGGATTAGTTCCCAAGCAGGTACACCATAAGGTAAACGTGTAATCATAACAATTGGGGAGGTAAACGGTATCATTGAGAACCAAAAAGCTATTGTACCGTCAGGCGATCTCAAACCGCTCACCATTACCACTATGGCTAAAATTAGCGGAAGGGTAATTGGCAAAACCAATTGTTGAGTATCTGCCTCGTTATCAACAGCCGAACCAACTGCTGCAAACATAGCTGCATATAGTAGGTAACCACCAAGGAAGAAAAAGATAAATCCTCCAATAATTAGGGCAAAGTTAATATTAGAGAGTGCATTCATCATTTCTCCCATAAAACTATCACTAGCAATACTGTCGGGCATTTGACTTGCAGCACCCGAGGTCTCCATCATGTTGGTAACCATGTCTTTGTTGGCGTTAACTGTCTCAGGCTTGTCAAGCAGTAAATTTCCAGCTATTGCAACCAGTCCAAAAGTAAGAATTGCCCATAGTATAATTTGCACAAGGCTAACCGCTGCAATGCCTAAAATCTTCCCCATCATTAGCTGGAAGGGTTTAATCGACGAAACGATAACCTCAACAATACGATTACTCTTCTCCTCAATTACACCACGCATTACCTGAGTTCCGAAAAGGAAAATTAGCATGTAGATAATAAAGCTGAGAATATAAGCTAAACCCATGGCCAATTCGGTTGAACTCTCCTTGGCTTCGCCATCCTTGCCCCACTTTATAGTGCGCACTCGAATTGATGTTTTAATGTTTTTAAGAATCTCGTCGAGATTCTCGATATCGTATGACATCAATTTTTGCGATTCAATCTCTGTTTTAAGGGCACTTGATATGTGCGATGTAATATCGATGGATGGTTGCTTATCAGAGTAAATTACCACTGCATCTGGCGATGTGGCAACCATTTTGCCAATATAAAGCACAGCATAATAGTTCGATTCTTGAAAAGTATCCTTTAAATCATCAACCTTAACACCGGTAAGAAATGAAAATTTAAGATATTCTGTTTCTGGAATTTTACCTTCAAAAATCCCGGTGTCATCAATAACAGCAATGTGCCTCTCATTGGTATCTTCCATAGTTGCAATAAGTGCTGGCACAATCATCAACGCCGCAAAAAGTATGGGCGTGAGAACTGTCATAATGATGAACGATTTTTTCCTAACCCTGGTTAGGAACTCTCTTTCAACAACTAGCAATATTTTTTTCATCTGTCTATTTATTAATTTTCAAAGGAACTGATGGAACATCCATGGAGTAGTCATTCTCCTGCGGGTTACCGCTGTTAACATGGCTGTTTCATAACACAATTCTCTCCTTGTTCTTTATAAGTTACTTAAGGCCATGGGTTTTATTGTACTCCTGAACTACCTGGATAAAAATATCGTTCACACTGGGAACAGCCTGCTTAAAGCCCACAATCTCAACCACAGGTATTACCTGTTGTAACAATCGGTTATCGGCAGAGAACTGGTTTACTTTTATTTGTGCCTTTACAAGGCCTGCATCTTCCTTATGGCTAATAACTTCATAATTACTATCTAAGTTACTAGTAACTTTTTTGATGTCACCCTTAAAGGCTAGTTCAAATATATTGCTTCCGTAATCGAGCCTAACCTTATCAATTTGACCGCTAAGAATATTTTTTGACCTGTTAATTAGCGTGATGTGATCGCACATCTCCTCAACACTTCCCATGTCATGCGTTGAGAATATTATAGTTGCACCTTTTTTTCGTAATTCATGAATCTCATTTTTAATGATATTCGCATTAATAGGGTCAAATCCGCTGAATGGCTCATCGAATATTAGCAGCTTGGGTTCATGAATTATAGTTACCACAAACTGTATTTTTTGTGCCATCCCCTTCGAGAGTTCCTCTATCTTTTTATCCCACCATCCCTGAATCTCAAGTTTCTCAAACCAGTACTTTAGTCGCTTAAGCGCCTCTACACGACTAAGTCCCTTAAGGCGAGCCAAGTATAGGGCTTGCTCACCAACCTTCATCTTTTTGTACAACCCGCGCTCTTCGGGTAAGTAGCCAATATTGTAAATATCGTCTGAATTAACAGGACGGCCACCAAACTCAATCTGTCCCTTATCGGGAGCAGTAATCTGATTAATAATACGGATGAGAGTTGTTTTACCAGCACCATTTGGGCCAAGTAGCCCATAAATACTACCCTCGGGTACTGAAATACTCACATCATCAAGCGCCAAGTGATTGGTAAAACGCTTTTCAATGTTACTTGCAGTTAGAATATTCATTTTTTTATAGTTGGATTTTTCGGTATAAAAATAACAGCATTTTTGATGAGCACCAAGATGTTTGTAAAATTAACCTATAGTTGATGTTTTTTTAGCTAAAATTAGGATTCGAAGCATAAAATACAAACTTCCACAGACAAAGCCATTCGGCTTAATTAAACTTAAAAGTTTAACTTTAGTCATATGTTTATTGAATATTATCATCAATTCTATATTAAAATATAGTTTAACAAATTCTATTACTTAATCCCCTTTTCGGTATGAAGAAGTTACTCATTTTATTATCTATTAGCGCATTGGTGTACTTACAGCCAGTATATGCACAAAGCATTTTCGATAGGGAAAATGATCCATACTTTGGCGAATCGTGTACCAGTATTCTGGTTGGCAAAAAGGCCTCAACCGACGGATCGGTAATTACGAGCCACACCTGTGATGGACGCTACCGCACTTGGCTCACCCTTGAAAAAGGCGAAAAATTTGAGAATAATGCTGTAACAGCAATCTACAAAGGACTTCTTAAAACCGAAACGCCATGGGACATGCGAAACGTAACCAAGGCAGGCGAAATTCCTCAAGCTAAAGAGACTTATGCATTTCTGAATACCGCTTACCCTAGCCTTAATGAAAAGCAACTAGCTATTGGCGAAGCAACTATTACGGGAGAAAAAATATTGGTAAATGAGAATGGAATGTTCCTTATTGAGGAATTACAACGCATTGCTCTTCAGCGATGCACAACTGCTCGCGAAGCGATAACTCTTATTGGCAAGTTAATTAAAGAGTATGGATATGGCGACTGGGGCGAGTGCATTACCATTGCCGATAAAAAGGAGGTTTGGCACATGGAGATTTTTGGCGAAGGGCCCGACAAGATTGGTGGAGTATGGGTAGCCCAAAGAATACCTGATGACCACGTGGGTATATCCGCCAATATTTCAAGGATTTCTGAAATCAACCTAAAGGATAAAGAACATTTTATGGCATCGGACAATGTTTTTGACGTAGCCAAAAAGTTAAATCTTTGGGATGGGAAAGGCACATTTAAGTTTTGGAAAGCCTACGGCAAGGTAAAAAAACCATTTGCCATACGCGATTATTTTGTTCTAAACGCTTTGGCGCCATCGTTAAAATTAAGTTACGATGCTGATGAATTACCCTTCTCGGTTAAACCCGATAATAAGGTATCGGTTCATGATGTTATTGCGCTTTACCGCGAAACATATGAAGGCACCAAGTACGATATGACGCAGAATGTGAAGGTTGTAAAGAAAAAGTATAATGATAAAAGAGAGGTGATAGGACAAGATACTATACTCTCACCAATTGCTCAACCATGGCTTACCGGAGATGCAAGAGCTTTATACAACCAACTTAACGAGGGCGCAATTGAGTTTTACAGAACCGTAGCCGTATCGTGGTGTTCCTATTCACACATTACACAGCTAAGAGATTGGTTACCCGATGAGATTGGTGGAGTTGCATGGTTCTCATTCGACAACCCAGCTCAAAGCCCGAGGATACCCATATTTACCGGAACAACTGAGTTACCCGAAAGTTTTAGTTACTGCGGGCAAAAGCGCCATAGGAACGATGCTGCAATTTGGAAATACCGCAAGGCTAATAAATTGGCAACCGTTGCTTGGCAAGAAACCAGAACAGGAATGATGGAAGAAGTTGCTTACTTTGAGCAAAGGGCAGAAAGGGATATTAATGTTTTTGATAAGGAAATAACGAACCTAGTAAAGCAAGGAAAGAAGAAAGAAGCTCAAGTGCTACTAACCAAGTACACAAGAGATTTTGCAGGAGCAACCATGATAAAATGGGAGGAACTAGAGAGCACTTACTGGGGTAAATTTGGAATGGGATTCTAAAAAACCTGCTAATTATTAGGGATACTATCTATTGATAGCGGATAGGATATCCCTAATAATTGCATTACTATTGAACGACGGAAACTCCTTTTCATATTCAATCAGTTTTCGTCGTTCCTCAATGCTTCGCGTATAAGCCTTATCGTAATACCATAAAAGTATTCGGGTTACCTCAGCATAATCGCCCTTTTCAAGGGCAGTTATAGCGTATTTGGCATTATCGCCACCTAACCTTTTTGTAATTTTACTGATAGCGAAAGCCAGTTCTTCGTTGCTAAATTGGGCATATTCATTTACCAATCGGGCTACTCGTTCTTCAAAGGGTATTTCAACCTTTACAAGTGGGCTAAAGTGCATTTTACTATAAAATTCCTGTGGAATAAAAACGTGACCAATACACTTCGACTCATCCTCAAGCCAAACTGTTTTGTTGATGTCAAAATCCTTCATAGTCCAGAACAGATTGTTCTCAAACTGCTCTGTTGTGGGTTGGGCTATATGACCTAGCCCACCAAACACAGAACCTTTATGGTTGGCAAGTTCCTCTAAATCAACTATCTGCTCTCCAGATTCTCTTAATCCCCAAAGGAGTTCAGTTTTTCCGCTTCCAGTACAGGCTGTTAGCACCTTGTATTTCCAATTCTGATTTAGGAATGATGCATTATATCTTCTAATCCCTTTGTAACCGTCTTTAACAGTAACCGCTGGAATACCCGCAGTATTTAACAACCACGCAAAGGACGAAGAACGCATTCCACCACGCCAGCAATGTACAATGATATGATTATTATAGGATAGCTCACTGGCCAATTTCACAAATCCAGACATCTTTGGCCCGACAAAATCGAGAGCGCGAAGCATGGCATCTTGCCGGCTAACCTGCTTATACAGCGTACCTACCTCTGCCCTCTCCTCATTTGAGAACAAGGGAATATTTATGGCCCCAGGAATATGACCATCAGCAAATTCAGCTGGTGTTCGAACATCAATCAGTGGATTACCCTCGAGGTGAGCCAGTAGTTCATTGGGTTCAATGGATTTCACAAAATCAGTTTTGTTGTTTTTAAAATGTAACCTACAAAATTATCGTTTTTTTATGGAATATTGATTACGATAACTTTACTGACTCTAAAGAGATTATTAAAATATGCATGGATAATCCTTATAAAAAAACACGGACTTTAATCTAAATCCGTGTCAATGAATATATAAAATTGCTAAAGACTAATCGAAAAAGCCCCTCATTCTCTCAAAAAAGTTTTTATCATTTGAGTCGGGGGCAGGAGTGAAACTGTCCGATTTCCCAAGTTTCTCAATAATTACCTTTTCCTCCTTAGTAAGATTTTTTGGCACCCAGACGTTAATTGAAACAAGCAAATCACCTTTACCATATCCGTTCACATCGGGTAGCCCTTTCCCCCTAAGCCTAAGAACTTTGCCTGGCTGAGTACCTGGCTCTATCTTTATCTTCACCTTACCATCAACCGTTGGAATTTCAACAGGTGCACCAATGGTTGCTTCGGGGAAACTTATGTATAAGTTGTAAATTAAATCATTGCCATCGCGAATAAGTTCGGGGTGCTTCTCCTCCTCAATAAGTACAAGCAAATCGCCATTAACTCCGCCACGACGAGCAGCATTTCCCTTGCCCGAAACAGACATCTGCATTCCCTCGGCAACACCGGCAGGTATTTTTATAGTGATAACCTCTGCATCGCGAACAACACCCTCGCCAGAGCAGCTAGTACACTTATCGGTAATCATTTTGCCATCACCATTGCAGGTTGGGCAAGAAGCCGTGGTTTGCATTTGCCCAAGAAGCGTATTAGTAACCCGAGTAACATATCCAGAGCCTCTACAGGTTGAACAGGTTGAATACGCCGAGCCATTAGCTGCGCCAGTACCAGAGCATACCTTACAGTTTACATACTTGTTTACCTTTATCTTTTTCTCAACTCCATTGGCAATCTCCTGAAGTGTTAGCTTAACCTTCACCCTCAAATCGGAGCCTTTATTTACTCTGCGCGAACTGCCTCTACTTCCGCCAAAACCACCAAAACCACCAAAATGACCACCAAAAATATCGCCAAACTGTGAGAAGATATCATCCATGGTCATGCCACCACCACCAAAACCTCCACCACCAGAGCCACCATTCATGCCTGCATGACCAAACTGATCGTATCGTGCGCGCTTATTATCGTCGCTTATTACCTCATAAGCTTCAGCTGCCTCCTTAAATTTTTCCTCAGCAGTATGGTCGCCCGGATTCTTATCTGGGTGATATTTAATGGCCATTTTCCGATAGGCCTTTTTTATCTCGTCCTTGCCTGCGTCTTTCGAAACGCCCAAAACCTCATAGTAATCTCTTTTTGCCATCAATCCCTATTAAAATGTGCTACTCGCCTATTACAACTTTTGAGAAACGGATTACCTTATCGTTTAATTTATAACCCTTCTCAACAACATCGACTATTTTCCCTTTTAATTCCTGCTCAGAGGTAGGAGTTTTAGAGATTGCCTCGTGCATATCCGTATCTAATTCCATACCAACGGCCTCAATTACCTTTACACCATTCGCTTTCAGAAAATCTGAAAACTTAATATGTATAAGCACTAATCCTTGCCTTAAAGCCTCAATATCGGTTGCGGTCTCGCTATGCTGAATTGCTCTTTCAAAGTCGTCAACTAGGGGCAAAATTGCCTTCATCACATCCTCTGACCCGTACCTTATCAGATCCATCTTTTCCCGCTGAGTGCGCTTACGGTAATTATCAAACTCTGCCGACAGTCTAATGTACTTATCCTTTGCTTCTTCAAGTTGACTCTGAAGTCCCTCCATAGGATTTGCTTCCTCCTTCACTTCCTCCTGGTCTTTAGGCTTCTCGCTGCCATTCTCGTTTGGCTCTGTTATTTTATTCGAATTCTTTTCAAATCCTTTTGGTTCAGCTGTACTTTGTGCTTCCTCTTTATTCGCCTTTTTCTTAGTCATTGTCTTCAAAATAAAAATTACTTAATCTGCCCTACGGGTAAACAAATTACTTGCCAACGCCAACATCAAGCCAAATTGGCACAAATAAAAATTGGTGTATGATTATTTGACAAAAACAGAGCAACACTAATCACGCCTAACAATCTGTGCACCAATAGCATTAAGGCGTTGCTCAATGTTTTGATACCCTCTGTCAATTTGCTCTATATTATGTATTATGCTTGTTCCATTGGCCGATAGTGCAGCAATAAGAAGCGCAACACCCGCCCTTATATCGGGCGAAACCATTGATGTTGCCCTAAGCTGCATGCTATGATTATGCCCAATAACTGTTGCTCTGTGCGGATCACAAAGAATTATCTGAGCTCCCATATCAATTAGCTTATCAACAAAGAAAAGCCTACTCTCAAACATTTTCTGATGAATTAACACTGCCCCTTTAGCCTGAGTGGCTACTACTAGGAAAACGCTAAGTAAATCGGGAGTAAGACCTGGCCATGGAGCGTCGGCAATGGTCATTATTGAACCATCAATAAACGACTCAATTACATAACTATCTTGTATGGGGATATGAATGTCATCGTTTATTTTCTCAAACTTAATTCCTAAACGCTGAAATTGGCTAGGAATTATGCCAAGGTCGTCATAAGATACGTTCTTAATGGTGATGTCACTTCTGGTCATGGCTGCAAGGCCAATAAACGAACCCACCTCAATCATATCGGGTAGTATGGTGTGCTCTGTTCCAACAAGCGAATCTACACCCTCGATGGTAAGTAGATTTGAACCAACACCTGTAATTTTTGCACCCATGCGGTTAAGCATTTTGCAAAGTTGTTGCAAGTAGGGCTCGCATGCTGCATTAAAAATGGTGGTTTTGCCTGAAGCAAGCACGGCTGCCATAACAATATTAGCAGTTCCAGTAACCGATGCCTCATCAAGAAGCATGTAGGCGCCCTTTAATTTATCAGCTTTTACTTCGTAAAAACTCTCTTTTGGATCGAAGGTGAAGGTTGCTCCCAGTTTTTGGAATCCAACAAAGTGTGTATCCACCCTGCGCCGCCCTATCTTGTCGCCGCCAGGTTGTGGAATATAGCCAATGCCATAACGTGCAAGCAGAGGACCAACAATCATAATGGATCCCCTAAGTGCAGAAGCTTTAGCCTTAAACTCTTCGCTTTTTAGGTATTCAACATTTACGTCCTTTGCCTTAAAGGAACACACCGAAGTGGAGCGACGGTTTACCTCAACTCCCATGCTCTCAATAAGTTCTATGAGCTTATTCACATCACGGATGTTGGGTATGTTTTTAATTGTAACCTCATGGGGTGTAAGCAAAACTGCGCAAATTATTTGCAAGGCTTCGTTTTTTGCTCCCTGAGGTGTAATTTCGCCTTTTAGGGGTTTTCCCCCAACAATTTCGAAGGTAGCCATGAAAAGAACTATTTTTTACGGGGTTGAAACTTCTTTCTGGATTTATGCTGATTACTATTCTCTCTAACCTCATTGAACTCGAACTCTGGCGAAAGCGTAAGTTTGCCACCACTCAATTCTTTAACATCCCTTATTATATCGCCATCAGAAACAGAGTCCTGATTCCAAATCAGGTACGATTTTTTCATATGATTGGCAATCAGACTTGTTAAAGCCTCTTTCTGTTCACCTGGTTCCATTTCAATTGCCTTTTCCATCATCATGCTAATGGACCTTCCATAATGCTTGAACCTGATTGGATGTGAAGGGTAAGGCACGCTCTTAGGCTTTTCATAAATCACTGCTGCTTCAGGTTTTGGATATGGCGAATCGATATCGAGGTTAAAGCCCGCCATAACATGCAGATGATCCCAAAGTTTATGCTTAAAATCGTTGATATCGCGCAAATGAGGGTTCATGTTTCCCATTACTGCAATAATTGATTTTGCCACTTTGTTACGCTCATCCCTATCGCTAATCTCAAGCAGTTGATCAACCATCTGTTGGATATGCCTTCCATACTCAGGCAAAACCAAGTGTTTCCTCTGGGTGTTATAATCCATGTAAATAGTTTATGTTATAATGTTGTGTAAAACAAAGGCGATAAAATCACGTGAGTGAATGAAATATCGGTTGGTAATTACTGTGCAAAATTAGCTGATTGTTAGTTAAAAACCAAATTTTAGTAACCCTATTGATGGATTGAACTTACCTGTTAATTATTTGCCAAATGGCACCCTCTTTAAGAGAATATGACGATTGGAGCATGCGACTCAGCCCAAAACGCATTACAAGAAAATGGGTAAAGATGGTTGCAAGTACAATCATATCAACGCGCATAGGATCCATCCCTGGGATTAGGCTACGCTCATGCTTAGTTGTTGAAACTAACTTTTTATGGAGATTAAGGTATTTATCAAGAGGAATTTCAATACTTGGGCTTCCATTGGAACCAATATTCAATTGTTCACTAAGTATGCTTCGATACGTGTCGAATGAACCTGAACTACCAATTAGAATTTTCGGTTTATACCTACTAATAACTTCGGATAGATCGGTGAACTGTGCATCCAAATACTGCTCAACTATGGTTATTTCATCTAATTCAATGGGATCGGATGGGTTAAACCTTTCCAGAAGGCGCGATATGCCTAAATCATAACTCTTTCTCCAAATGCACTCATGCCTGTTTCCAATAATAATCTCGTTGCTCCCCCCTCCAATATCAAGCATTAGAACGTTTTCATTGTCTAACTCAATGGCTTGTCTTATGCCAAAATAAATAAGTTCGGCTTCCTCGTCACCACCAATAACCTTTACGTTAATATCATACAGACTCTTTATATCATCAACAAATGCTTTACCATTCTCAGCATTTCGTACTGCCGAGGTGGCAAAAGCAAAGATAATTGAAGTACCATGCTGTTGAATAGTTTTTATATGCTCTCCAATAGCAAATAGTCCTCTTTGGTAAGCGAAAGGAGCAATTATCTTTTGGTTTATACCTCCTTCTCCCATTTTAACAGAGAGCTTCCCAGTATGAGAAATTTGGTAAGTCCTATCCTCATTAATCGAAGCAATAAGCAGGTTAAACGTATTTGTTCCTATATCGATAATTGCTATTTTTTTCATTGTTGATGATTGATTGAACTCCTAATAATTCACTTTGTAATTGTATGGGCAGAGTCAAAAAGATAATTACTTAAATCTTTAACAAACCTCTCATTTCAAAAAGTCAATAGTTAGTTTGCTTTGAATCTGTGTCCTTCATGTTCCATTCCTCCAAAAATTGTTCCACAAACTGCTGCATAAAGCAATGCCTATGCTCTGCTATTGACTTAGCAGTGGAAGTATTAAGCCTATCTTTTAGCAAAAACAGCTTTTCATAAAAATGATTTAGTGTCGATCCTGTTGAACTTTTGTACTCCTCATAGCTAGTGTGAAAATTTGGTTTGCTCTCTGGGTTGTATATTTGTCGACGCTTTGAGCCTCCATAGGCAAACGCTCTGGCAACACCAATGGCACCAATGGCATCGAGCCTGTCGGCATCCTGAACAATGCAGGCCTCAGGGGATGCTGGCTTAGTATCAACCCCCGCTCCCTTAAATGAAACTTGCTTAATTACTTCAAAAACTGCATTAGCAGTTGAAGGTTGTACGCTAACACCTTGCAAAATTCTACGCGCATTGGGAAGATTTTCCTCATCGCCATCAGGCATTTTATGGTCATCCATATCGTGGAGTAAAGCAGCCAATTCAACAACCAACAGTTTTGCACCCTCTTGCTCAGCAATATGTTTTGCCATTTGCCACACACGATATACATGCCACCAATCGTGGCCAGTGGTATCGGATGAGTGAAAATCCCTGGCTAACTGAAGTACCTGATTTACTATAATCTGATTATCGTTTTTGGAATCTAACAAGCACATTGTTAACTATTGATATTAAAACATATGCCAGAATGATAACTGCAGCCGATGCTAATCCCATAAATAGAAAGGCAACAATCGATATGATCATTAATAATATTTGCATCCACAACCCTTTTACCGAATCTCCCTTTTTAACCTTTAACGAGAACATTGGTATTGGTGAAACAAGTAGGGCAGATAAAACTAAGACCGTAGCAATTATGGCCAGAGGGGAAGCAGTTAACACGTCGAACCATACCTTAACCGGACTATTAAGCCCAAATACTACTCCTGCAATAAACATTGCATTTGCGGGGGTTGGTAGTCCAATAAATGAAGTAGTTTGTTGGGTATCAATATTAAAAATGGCCAACCTAAGTGCAGAAAAAACTGCAATTAGGAAAGGTATGGCAAGAATAACATGTCCATCAATAAAACCCTGTTCGGGCGTTAGTGCAAGCGAATTTCTTAGTAGATGAAAAACAATAACCGAGGGTGCTACACCAAAACTCACTAAATCTGAAAGGGAGTCTAGTTCTTTACCCAATGGTGAGTATGCATTAAGTAATCGAGCAACAAAACCATCGAGAAAATCAAAAACAGCTGCAAGAAGAATAAGATAACCTGCAAAAAGCAGATTTCCTTCAAACGATGAAACAACTGAAAGACAACCGAGCAAAAGATTTACAAGCGTAAGAGTGTTCGGTATGTATTTAACTGGATTTGGTATACGCATGATAAAATTTAATAAATACAATATTTTGAGCAAAAGTAAGTTATTTGAACTGAAAAGCAGACATTCTTTTCTAATTCCATTAAATTTGCCCAGCAATCAGCAAATGATTAAGTTTTAATTTTAGAATGAAAAGGTTAGCAACAATAGCACTTTTGGCATTTACCAGCGTAAGTCTTAGCGCACAAACAGCTAAGTACAGCAACGATTTCCTTAATATTGGGGTTGGTGCTCGATGGTTAGCCATGGGCAATACCGGCGTTGCGCTAAGTAGCGATGTGGAATCGGCCTATTGGAACCCTTCGGGACTGGCCGGAATGAGCAAAAACTTTGAGTTTGGTGCAATGCACGCAAGTTACTTTGCAGGAATGGCCAGTTATAACCACATTGGATTAGCGCACAAACTCGACTCATCCTCCGCCATTGCATTCACTGCAATTCGGTTTGGGGTTGATGATATACCGAATACCACAGACCTTATAGATACCGATGGCAATTTCAGCTACGATAGACTTAAGATGTTCTCGGTTGCCGATTACGCATTCCTCCTATCCTATGCACGTAAATTACCTATTAAAGGACTTTCTGTTGGCGCAAACGCCAAAATCATCTATCGTAATGTTGGAAAATTTGCCAATGCATGGGGATTTGGGATAGATGTTGCTGCAAAATATCAATTAGGAAACTGGATTTTGGGAGCAAATTTCAGGGATGTTACTACCACCCTTAATATTTGGAGTTTTAACTCCGATGAGTTGGAGATTACTATTGGTGATAGCACTTTTAATCAGGCTCCCGACAATGGACTTGAGATTACTTTACCTCAATTAAATGTTGGGATTGCCCGAACTTTTAGCATCACAAATGAAATTGCTTTAAGTGCCGAGTTTAGCAGTATATTCTACTTCGATGGACAACGCAATACACCACTTACAACTAGTTTTGCTAGCATCGAACCCAGACTTGGAATTGAGGCTAGCTATCTTAATTTAGTATTTGTAAGAGCAGGGGTAAACAACCTTCAAAGGGTTAAGGATTTTGGCGACAAAACTGCCCTAATCATCCAACCCAACCTTGGTTTAGGGGTTAAGTATAGGGGCGTATCCATTGATTATGCCCTAACCAATGTTGGCAGCGTAGGATTCTCTCGCTACTCAAATATTTTTAGCTTGCGCTGGGAGTTTAACTCGTTTAAACGAAGGGGCTAGATACAATAAAGAGTCCGATAGGCATGCCTGTCGGACTCTTTAAACTTTCCATTAAGCTGTTTGTAATGTCTTAAGCGTAATCTTTAGAGGAGTAGCGTTCATTAGGTTATCGCTAACCGGACAACGTGACTCAACTCTACGCATCCACTCATTTAGGGTTGCCTCATCGGCATTGCAAACAGGAGTCATTCTCACCTCAAGACCTTTGTAGCCAGCCCTGTCGTCATCGCTCTGACCAAAAAGTTTTGCAGGATTCAAATCACCACAAATATCAATCTGCAAATCCTTGATCTCAAACCCCATCTCCTTGGCAATTAAACATCCTGTTACGTTAAGGCAACCTGCAAGGGCAGCCAAAACATACTCAACTGGATTAGGAGCCAAATCGGTGCCCCCTAAACTTTGGGGTTCATCAACAATAATTTCAAAATTGCGTGCTTTAACTATAGTTTTTGCATCGCTTGCCCTTTGGGCTTTAATTCTAAATTTTAAATCAGCCATTGCTATATTGTTTTAGTTAATTAGTATTGCTTAAATCTTACACCACAAAATTAACTGTTATTCAAATAACAGAAAAGCAAAAGGCAATGCACAATCTCATCCAAAAACCTTGGATTTTTAATCCTAAAAAATGTAATATTGCTTTTTTAAAAATACTTCAATATGGCTAACGAGAACTTTGAAGAAAAATGTTGGTACTCTTTTCTCGATGAACACAATCGTGCTGAAATACTATCTAACTCAACGGTAGTTGATTACAGCAAAGGAGAGACTATCATAAAACAAGGAGTTGCACCAGGGCAGATTCCCTATCTTGAAAAGGGCATGGTCAAATTAACATCAACCAATAACAAGCGCACAACCACTTTTAAAATAATTGCCGACAATACATTTATTGGGTTAATGTGTGCTTTTGTAAAAAAGAGGTTTGACTTCTCGGCTATTGCCATCATGCCTTCAACAGTTCGAATGATAGACCGATCGTTATTTGAAGAAGCAATTAGAACAAATGGTGAGTTTGCTGTGCACGTTGTTCACGAAATGTCGTTAACAACAAACTTAATTGTTACAGAACTCATCCAACTTAACCACAAAAACGCTGATGGGGCTATTTGTACCATACTATTTGAGTTGGCAACAGTTTTCAAAAGCAATACTTTTCAGTTGCCCTTTAATCGCATTGAGTTTGCCGATACGGTTGGTTACTCAAAGGAGAGCGTAATCAACTGCTTATCATCACTACAGCAGCAGGAGATTATAAAAGTATCGGGCAAAACCATAGAAATAATCGACATGAACAGGCTTGAAACAATAGCTATGTATGGGTAAAATTAGAATAGAAGTCATTGGCAATGTGGTATTGTGTTGTAGCTGTAATGCATATTCTACATTAATACTTGTTTAAATTATTAAACTCAATCTGCTATATCAATATAAATAGTCCTCTCCGTTTTTTTTAATTTAAAAACTTAAGTATTTTAAGTCAAAAAGGGGCAATTAATTGCAATAGTTCAAAACACTACCCTATTTATTTTTGATTATAGTTATCTTTTTAACTCTTTTTTTTTCAGCCTATTAGAAACGGCCACCCACCCCAAACTGTTCATTTCCTGTTGATAAACAATTTTCGTTAGGCTGGTTTAATTTTCTATTTTTGTGAGTTAATTAGGAGGAAGTATATGATGGACGGAGTTTATTCAGAAGATAGCATTAGAACACTTGAGTGGAATGAGCACATTCGCTTACGCCCGGGCATGTACGTGGGTAAGCTTGGCGATGGCTCACAGCCCGATGATGGTATTTACGTGCTTTTAAAAGAGGTATTTGACAACTCTGTTGACGAATACATGATGGGCAATGGTAGATCAATTGAACTTAATATAACCAATTCCTACGTTTCAATTCGTGACTATGGGCGTGGAATCCCTCTTGGCAAATTGGTTGATGTATCATCAAAGATGAATACTGGTGCCAAGTACGATTCAAAGGTTTTTAAAAAATCTGTTGGACTTAACGGAGTGGGTATTAAAGCCGTTAATGCACTATCCACAACATTTCGCATACAAAGTTTCCGCGAGGGCAAATCGAAACTTGTTGAGTATACATGTGGCAACATAGTTAATCAGCAGGACATTGATAGTGCTAATGATAAAAACGGTACGCTAGTTGAATTTTTACCTGATGAGTCTCTTTTTGGAAAATTCAACTATCTGAGTGAGTATATCGAAACCATGATACGCAACTATACCTACCTAAATACAGGTCTGGTAATTAAGTACAATGGTACTTCATTTGTATCGAAAAACGGATTACTCGATTTACTTAATGAGCTGCTAACTGGTCAGCAATTATACGAACCTATCCACCTTAAGGGACCAGATATTGAGTTAGCCATTACCCATGGTAGAGGCTATGGTGAGGATTACTACGCATTTGTTAACGGGCAGCATACAACACAAGGCGGCACACACTTAGCATCGTTTCGCGAGGCGTTTGTTAAAACCATTCGTGAGTTCTACAAAAAGGATTTCGACGCATCCGACATACGCACATCCATAATTGCAGCAATTAGCATAAGGGTTGAGGAGCCTGTTTTTGAGAGTCAAACCAAAACAAAACTCGGCAGTAGGGATATGGGACCCAACGGCCCATCAGTTCGTCAGTTCATCGGCGATTTTGTTAAAAATTCATTAGACAACTACCTTCACAAAAACCCGGAGGTAGCCGATGCCATTCTGCACAAAATCCTAGAGTCGGAAAAGGAGCGCAAGGCCATTTCGGGTATCCAAAAACTAGCCCGCGAACGGGCAAAGAAGGCAAACCTACATAACCGGAAACTGCGTGACTGCCGGGTTCATTATGGCGATAAAGATGAGCGTAACGTGAACTCAACCCTGTTCATCACCGAGGGCGACTCGGCTAGCGGATCGATAACTAAAAGCCGCGACGTTGTCACACAAGCTGTTTTCTCGCTTAGAGGAAAACCACTAAACTGCTATGGACTAACCAAAAAAGTGGTTTACGAGAACGAAGAGTTCAACCTGCTTCAGGCTGCACTTAATATTGAAGAAGATATTGAAAACATCCGCTATAACAAAGTGGTAATTGCCACCGATGCTGACGTTGACGGTATGCACATCCGATTGCTGCTAATAACCTTCTTCCTTCAGTTCTTTCCCGATCTTATCCGCCAAGAGCATCTCTTTATTCTACAAACCCCACTTTTTAGGGTAAGAAACAAGAAAACAACAAAATATTGTTATAATATAGACGAAAAGGAGAAGGCGCTCAAAGAGTTGGGTAGTACTGCCGAAATAACCCGATTTAAGGGTTTAGGTGAGATCTCCCCAAGTGAGTTTAAAGCCTTTATAGATGAGAATATGAGACTCGATCCTGTTCGCATATCTAATCACGATCAGATTGCCGATCTGCTCCAATTCTACATGGGTAAGAACACGCCCGAAAGACAAGAGTTTATCATTGAAAACCTTAAGGTTGAAGGCGATCTGTTAGATGATACTATTGAAACCATAGTTGGCAAAACCAAGGAGTCAATATTGGAGTTTGAAGAAGAAGTAGAAGAGATTGAAGTTCACAACTAATCATTAGCAAGAAATAGCAATACGTACAATGCAATTCGACGATTTTGAAGCGGAAGACTTACTGAATGGCGATGAAACTCGAAAGACCTCGCCCGTTGAGCAAAGCCGCATAGCTAAGTTAACTGGTGAAGGGGCCAAAAAGGTTCAGGTTTCGGGGATGTTCAAGGAATGGTTCCTCGATTATGCATCGTACGTAATACTTGAGAGAGCAGTTCCGCATTTGGAGGATGGGCTTAAACCCGTACAGCGGCGTATACTTCACGCCATGAAAAAACTTGATGATGGGCGATATAATAAGGTAGCCAACATTATTGGATCTACCATGCAGTACCACCCACACGGCGATGCATCCATTGGCGACGCCTTGGTACAGGTTGGGCAAAAGGAATTGCTTATCGATATGCAGGGAAACTGGGGTAACATTCTCACCGGTGATGGCTCGGCAGCACCACGTTACATAGAGGCTAGACTCTCGAAATTTGCCCTCGATGTGGTGTTTAACCCAAAAACCACGGATTGGATGCTGAGCTACGATGGTAGAAATCAGGAACCAGTAACCCTTCCAATCAAATTTCCGCTATTACTTACTCAGGGCGTTGAAGGGATTGCAGTTGGATTGGCTTCAAAAATTCTCCCTCATAACTTCAACGAGCTTATCGATGCAGCTATCCTTCACCTTAAGGGCAAAGATTTTGAGATTTACCCCGATTTTCCTACGGGAGGCTATATTGATTGCTCGAGATACAACGATGGGCTCCGTGGAGGGGCGGTTAAGATTCGGGCAAAAATAGAGAAACTCGACCGTAAAACACTTGTAATTAAAGATTTACCTTTTAGTAAAACTACACCTACCCTAATAGACTCAATACTAAAAGCTAACGATAAGGGTAAAATTAAGATCAAGAAGATTGATGATAATACGGCTGAAAACGTAGAGATACACGTACACCTTTCGCCCGATATTTCACCCGATAAAACCATTGATGCGCTTTATGCATTCACCGATTGCGAGATTTCGCTATCTCCCAACTCATGCGTAATATTCGACAATAAGCCACACTTTATGGGTGTTAAGGAGATCCTTAGAACATCCGTTGAGCGCACAAGGCACCTACTGACCCGTGAGTTAGAGATTAGGATGAGCGAGTTGGAGGAGAGTTGGCACATGTCGTCGCTCGAGAAAATATTTATCGAAAACCGTATCTATATTACCATTGAGGATTGCGAAACATGGGAATCGGTAATCAACACCATTGACAAGGGGCTCGATCCATTTAAAAAAATACTACGCCGAGAGGTTACCCGCGATGATATTGTAAAACTAACCGAGATAAAGATTAAGCGTATATCTAAGTTCGATAGTTTTAAAGCCGACGAACTTATTAAGGGTATTGAAGGTGAGATGGATGAGGTTAAAAACCATTTGGCAAACATTGTAGCCTATGCCATCAACTACTTTCAGCAGATTAAGAAAAAATATGGCAAGGGTAGGGAGCGTAAGACCGAAATACGCAGTTTCGACACCATTGAGGCAACCAAGGTTGTTGTAGCCAACGAAAAACTATACGTTAACCTCGAAGAGGGCTTCTTTGGGACTGGCTTAAAGAAGGATGAATATATTTGCGATTGTTCCGATATAGATGAGGTAATCGTAATTCTTAAGAATGGTAAATATGTTATAACCAAGGTAACGGATAAAGCATTCTTTGGCAAAAACATTGAGCACATATCAGTATTTATGCGAAACGACACGCGTACCATCTACAACGTATTGTATCGCGATGGCAGAAATGGGGCTATTATGATGAAACGCTGTGCAATTACTGGTGTAACCCGCGATAAGGAATACAACCTTACAAAAGGTACCGAGGGTTCGGAAATTCTTTACATCAGCTGCAATTCCAATGGCGAAGCCGAACTACTCAAGGTTTTCCTTAAGCCTCGCCCACGGTTACGCAGCCTGATAATGGAGTTGGATTTTAGCCAAGTTGCCATAAAGGGTCGTCAATCGCAAGGGAATATATTTACGCGTTATGCAATCCATAAAGTACAACTCAAAGAGAAAATTGGGAGCACGCTTGGCGGCATTAAGGTATGGTTTGATTGGGATGTATTCCGGATAAACAACGATGGCCGGGGTGAGTTCCTAGGTGAGTTTCAATCAAATGATAAGCTTCTGGTTGTTAGTAAGGATGGAGGGTATCAAATATCGGGCATCGACTCATCAACACATTTTACTGATAATATCTTAATTCTTGAAAAATATAGCGAGGGAAAAGTTTTCACCGCTGCATACTTCGATGGGGAGCAAAATTACTTCTACCTAAAGCGCTTTACTTTTGAACCATCGGAAAAGGAACAAAGTTTTATATCTGAAGGTAATAAATCGTATCTTGTTGCTATCAATTCCGATCAGTACCCTTGCCTTCAGGTTAACTTTGGCGGGAAACATGCATCCAAAGAACCTGAGCAAATTGATGCCGAAGAGTTTATTGGTGTAAAGGGTTTTAAAGCTAAGGGTAAGAGAGTATCGAGTTTTCAGGTTAAGTCAATTAAGTTTATTGAGCCTTTGCAGAAAGAGCCCATTGAAGATGAAGAGATCCAGCCCATAGAGAAGATAGAGAGCACCGAAAAGAAGGATGACAAGAAAGATGATAAGGGCAAACCCTCGCAAATGACCTTAGAACTTTAATCAATTGTAACTGATTTTTTGAAAGAAAAATTCAAATTGCTAAATTTATACCCGTTCACCTAACCCGTTTTAGCATGAAGGTATTCCTTATAGGTTTTATGGCAAGTGGTAAATCTACCGTAGGAGAAGAACTTGCAAATGTACTTGGCTACAAATTCGTTGATTTAGACACGTACATTGAGAAAAAATATAAAAAATCAGTTAAATTAATGTTCGAGATCAATGGCGAAGATTATTTTAGGCGGGTTGAGAACGAAGCACTAGTTGATGTATCACAAATTGATGACAATATAATTGTTGCATCTGGCGGTGGTACTTCTTGCTTTTACAATAGCGTTGAATTTATGAATAAGGTTGGACTAACCATCTACCTTAGGGTTGAGGTTTCTGAATTGCTCTCCCGGCTAATTGAATCGAAAAAGGACAGACCCTTGCTCTGGGGAAAATCAAAAGAAGAACTCAATAATTACATTATCAGGGTGCTTGATGAGCGGAAGAGATACTACGAAAAGGCAAAGATTACCGTTCAAATGGATAAGGTAAATATAAACCAATTGGCCAATACCATACGCTCACTTAGCTTGTAAACAGATCGAGTTTTAAAATTCAAAAAAACTCGAAACTAGTTGGAAAAAAGTTTCTCCTTCTTCAAAAACCCATGAAATACAATTGTATATGTTGTGGTGTTCTCAACTATCACCCTACCATCGGGCGAAGGAATGGTATCAATCTCACTCGATGAATTGAATTTTGGCTCACCAACCTTAAGTAATATGGGTTGCCCATCCCACTGTATCCTAATGCCTTCGAGGCCTATGCTCATCACCTCAAGTTTGCCCTCGTTAAAGGGCACGTTAGTGTAGGGTATTAGCCTACTGTGCATTCCACCCCCTTGCGTTCCCCTTAAAACCAAACCTTTGCCAAGCATAATGCTTAACGAATCCATGTTAAAACTAGTACTGGCAAATGATGTAATCTCTCCCGTTTCTGGGCTATAAGCATAGGTCGGTCCGTCAATTCTACGACCTGGGAATGGGTCTCCCTCTATAACTTTACCCTCGTTAGTTTGGTAGTACTCAATAAATGCATACTCATTCTCTGGCATTTGCCATGCAGTAATTTTACTACTAGTTTTGCAGCCATTAGATAGCATTAAGCCAATGGCTAGTGACAAAAACACTCTTGATAATTGTTTCATAAATATGAATTTACCTAAGTCTATCGATTACAAAACTTATTGGATTTAGTACGCTCTCACCCAGTTTCATTGAACGAACTGATGACCAACCAAAATGCTTATCAGGCAAATTTGCATTATCCTTAAACGGCATTTCAATGGTTAACGCCATGCACTTAAAATGCTCGCCAACAAACTTTGAACCTATATTAAGATTGGCCGCTCCAAGTTCGTTTTTTGGGTAGCCCTGCTCTGTTTGAAAATCGGGTGTGTACTCAGCCCATTTGGCAAGAAAATTCTCCTGTAGCCATTTTAACCTATCGTCGTACGATGGTATTCCCTCAATTCCCGACGCAAAAGCGTATGGCAACCCCTCGTCCGCATGGATATCTAGGAACATGTCAACACCTATCTCTTCCATTTTTTTACGAACAAAATACACCTCAGGGCTTAGTGATTGATCAGGTTTTTTCCATTCGCGGTTTAGGTTCCTACCCGAGGCGTTAACTCTAAGATTTCCTAGGATACTACCATCAATGTTCATGTTAGGCACAATGTAAAAAACAGCCTTGGATAACAGTGTCCGCGAAATTGGATCGGACTCATCGAGCAAGCGTTCAATAACCCCCTGCATAAACCACTCCGCCTGGGGCTCGCCAGGATGCTGACGAGCAATTAGCCAAATATTCCGTTTTCTATCGTCGGGTTCGCCAATAACTAGTAAATCAATATCGCGCCCCTCAACCGTTTCGCCCAAGAATTCGAGCACACATAGTGGCGAAAGCTGAGCAGCACTCACCATATCCAAGTGCTGATCGTAGGTATAGGGTGCTGAGTAAGCAAAAAATATGGAGTTCTCAATTGGTGTATATTCAATGGTAAGCACCCCATCGTTATACGATGTGGGTACACAAAACCACGTTACCCTATCGTATGAGGCGTAAACACTATAACCGGGCCAACCCTCGGGGTAACTTGATTTGCCCGCATTCTCAATATGCATTTTGCAGGGAAATCCCTCAGCCCCATGTAGTCGAAAATAGAACCACTGAAAGGTATCTGAATAGGAATCAACCCTAATGTTTAAACGAATATTATCATGCTTTTCTGCATTAATAATCTCGATATTACCACTATCAAAATTCGACGAAATTTTCATTATTCAGATTGTTTTTAAAAACGGAAAGGTACAAAATTGAAAATTGAAAAAAAACAACTATTCTTTTCAAGAACAAGTCAAACACTATTCTAAAATCTAAAGTAAATAAAAGGTTGTAATTCTGAGGCTTTGAACTGAAAGATAAGAATAGACAGTAGTATTGCCAAAATGAGCTTAACTACTAATGGAGTATCAATAAATTTACCCCGATAGTACTCTTTCCATTTTACAGGCAACCAGTGGACTAACAAAGCTAAACTCATTAGTGAAAGCACAGACGAATACGATGTTATTACCTGAATAAACGATTGCCATCCAAATCTACTTCCAATCTGTTGAATCATGCCAGTGGCCTTATCCATGCTATCTGCCCTAAAGAAAATCCACGAGAAAGAAACCAAATGAAAAGTAAAAACTGCTCCTAAAACTCTCTTCCACAGGGGTGCACTTTTCTGCTTTTGGGGAAATATCTTAATCCAAACCCTGTGTGCTGCAAGCGATATACCATGAATACCCCCCCATATTACAAATCGGATACTAGCACCATGCCACAAGCCACCCAAAAGCATTGTAATCATTAGGTTGAAATAGGTACGAAAAGTCCCTCTTTTGCTGCCTCCCAATGGGATGTAGAGATAATCGCGCAGCCACGATGAGAGCGATATATGCCAACGACGCCAAAAGTCGGTAATGTTCACCGCCTTGTATGGCGAGTTAAAGTTTATGGGCAGTCTGAACCCAAGTAAAAGAGCAATGCCGATAGCTATGTCAGTATAACCAGAAAAATCGCAGTATATCTGAACGGAGTATCCATATGTAGCCAGTAAATTTTCAAACCCTGAGAAGCTAAGCGGGCTCTGAAATACCCTATCAACAAAATTAATTGAGATATAATCCGAGATTACCACCTTCTTTATTAAACCATTAATAATGAGAAATATGGCATAACCAAGTTCTCTTTTGGTTAGATGATACTTACGGTAAAGCTGTGGTATAAATTCGGCAGCCCGAACTATTGGTCCGGCAACAAGCTGGGGAAAGAATGAAACGTAAAAGCCAAAATCAACAATGTTAACTACGGGGTTTACCTTCCTTCGGTATACATCAACGGTATAGCTTATGGTTTGAAAAGTGTAAAAGGAAATACCCACTGGTAAAACTATTGAGCTTACATCAAAACTCTGTCCTGCTATAACATTTGCCCAATGTGCAAGAAAGTTGAATGCCTGAAAATTGGTGTCAAAAAGGGTGTTAACCGTATCGGCAAAAAAGTAGCTGTACTTAAAAAATGACAATACGGAAAGATTGATAAAAACGCTTACCCCAACATATAACTTTCGCCTCCAATTTATGCTGGATTTACTTATAAGTAAACCCAAAGCGTAATCGCATAGGGTTGAAAAAATTAATAAAACAAAAAAGTATCCGCTAGATTTATAGTAGAAGAAAAAGCTGAACAGCAGCAAGTAGGAACTCCGAAGAAAGCGGGTTCGATAAACCAAAGAGTAGCCTAGCAATAGCACAGCAAAGAAGAGCCAGAATGACCCCTCGGTAAAGATTAAGGGGCTAGACTCGCTATACACAAAAAAGTTGCTAATGGTATCCCAAACTGTATTTCCCATTTACCTACTATTGGTTTGAATCTGCTCTTGCACAATAATCGTTGGCTGCAATAATCATTGCCTCAAATAGCAACGAGCCCTGTAGCCTATAACCCTTTCGATTTAAATGGAGCTTATCCGTTGCACAAAACCCTTGATTTGCCCATAGATTAACACTCCCTTCACCGCCCATTATCTTATAAAAATCCCAAATCGCACATCCTTTTTCGTTGGCAACCTTATATATAACCTTATTGATATCAGCAATATTCGGGTTTATCTGCTGCCCGTTGATTAAATGATCGCCCGGTGTTGTAACCACCACAGCAGTCATTGGTAAAGCACTGGTTATCCTACCGATTAGTTCAGAAAAATCACGACTAAATTTAGCGCTATTGTACGAGGGCAAATACACATCGTTTGTGCCAAGTGAAACAATTATAAGATATGGGTTAATGCCCTTTGCCTGCTGAATAAAATTACTCGACCCCAGAAAAGTGCCAACAGTAGCTCCGTTAACCCCTGCAGCATGGTACTGAAGTATAGCATCAGAGTTTAACAGTTCAACACCAAAAAGAGTGAACGACCCATTACTTTGCCCCGCATTTTCTAGTCCAAATTTTACACTAAACGATAATGTCTCTAGACTGTAGAGCATATGATTCTGATCGCTACTCAGCAATTCTGCATTTATTGGCTCCAACAAAATTGGTTCAAACCCATTTGCTTTGTAGTGCACCCGTACCATATTGAATGGGCTAAAACCTATAGTCGATTCTTTTATGCTTATTCCAAAACGGCTAAGTGTATCAGTTGTTGATGCTGATATTCCGGCTAGTCCAAGCAATGAGGAATCATTCGGGCTCCACCTGTTTCGGGTCCATTCTCCTTCCCAACTCACATCGTAATCGTCGGGATTATTGCTTTTAACCATACTATAGGGGAAGGTAAACCCTCGCGAAGTATTTTGGTTGCTAATCCATTGCGATAGCAAACGACGAGTTTCGGCAGTAAAAAAATCGGCCTGAATGTGCGAATCACCAATGTGAAGTATCCGAACAGGTTCGCCCTTACCCCTAGCCTTTGCAAGAAGTTCACCAATTCGCTCAAGAGATTTACTACTGGAAGTTCCAGTAATCCTATTCTCTGAAAAATTGATGAAAGAAAGGGGTAAATCCTTGTCTTTCACTTTTCGCTTTTTGTAAATAGAGAGAGGTAATATAACCAACAGAACAAAGAATGCAAGTGCAAATACAATTGCAAATATTCTTGCATTCTGACTAATTCGATATCCTCTTTTTAGCAAATTCATGTTAACAGCTAATTTTCTAGTTGCATTAAAGCAAACTCATCGTACAATTCCATAAGGGATGAGTAAAACATCTCTGCAATAATATTTGAACCCCTATAGGTAAAGTGCACAAAATCTTTCGAAGCCAATTGGGGTGATGCATAAACCCAGGCGGGCATTGAGTTTTTACCTCCCATGGCTCTATAGCAATCCCAGAATGCCGCACCAGCCCTTAGTGCCCCATTTCGCTGCGCATCTCTAATTAATTCAATATTTGGGTATGATTCAAACCTTCCATTAACCTTACGCGACATATCTGACACCCCAATAAGCATAACACTGACACCAGGGTTGGCTTTTTTTAATGCAGTAATCTGCTGATAAATCTGATTTTCGTAGTAAGTATAGCTATTGACAATATGAGGAACAATATTTACCCCAAACTGAAGAATGATTAGCTTTGGATTCATCAACCCCATCACTCTTTTTAGCGATGCGTCATCGGAACGCGTAAAATCAACCCCTGAACTGCCCCTAATGGCAATATTATCAACAATAATACCTCTTGGAGATTCCAGCGAAACAGCATAAACCATAGGGCTTTCATCGCCTTTAAAATTTAATCGAATTTTGGTAACCAAATTTGGAATACTCCACTCTAGTGTTTCAATTGTATTAGTTGGTGATATAAACTCTGCATCCTGAGTTGACCCCGCATAGGTAAGTGAGAGCATTACGGGCTCAAGTGCATGGCCGTAAATAACCTTACAATTCGAAAAATTTCGTGCTAAAGAGTAATGATTACCTCGCTTCTCAAAATCGATCCACGCTTCAGTAAAGCCGCCCTTACTAGCTCTTCGGTTACTCTTAAATACAGAATAACCTCCCATTAGGCCAAACCTATGGCCAACGCCTCCCTTTCCTAAATCGGCTATTGAGGTGTACTGCCAATTGCTAGAAGTACTCTGATAGACAGCACCTGATTGGTAACTGTGAGGAACCGCATTGAGTAGCCCAATACCACCACCACCAAAACGAGACTGTAAGCGCGTTCGGAGGAATGAGGTAACCCTATCACCTTCAATTTGCGAGTCGCCATAGTGCATAACCCGTACCTGTTTCCTTGAAGTTTCGCCATTGTTTAATGACCTAAAGAACGATTTAAGAGCTGTAAAATTAGAATCAGGCATCTCAATCTGCACCAATCTACCCCTAAGTAATTCCGCTGTAATCCTTTCGCGCCGTGTATCAACCCATGCAGCTGTATCAACACGAGTTGAATCGTTTTGCACAATGCTTAAGCTATCTGATAGCAACTCGAGAGTATCTAACTGTACTAAAGTTCCGGTGATACTATCGAGCATCAACTCAAGTTCAGCAATTTCAGGATCTAAGAGAAAATGTGAAGGATGATTTGATGTATCAAGGTTAAAAAGCGATTTAACTGAAGGATACTTTATGGTATAAGAGTAAATTTGTATACCCTCTGAAGGTACTAAGAGACTAAGGATTACCAGCACAGCAATTGTGAGGGCCAAATAAATAAATACTCTAAAAGGCTTTACCATAAACAGATGAGCATTGATACTAGAAAACCATTGACCTAAAGGTAAAAATTTTCATCAACCAATCATATCTAATACAAAAAAAGGTAAGGGTACAGCCTTACCTTTAGCTCTAAAACGATTATGTAATTGTTACGATGATTTTGGCATAATCTTTAAAACTTGTCCAGGCGTGAGCCTATCCGTAGTCATTTGATTTATCCTTTTTATATCTGTTGAGCTAACCCCTGGGTACAGCCTTGCAATATCCCATAACGTGTCGCCACTCCGTACCTGATAGTAAACGTAATTAGAGTCGCCTCCTTGAGGTGTAACTGAAGGTGGAGCACTTTTAACAATTTTACTAGCCGCACCAGCTGGCACATATATGGTTAATCTTTGTCCAACCCTAATTAGGTTGCCTCTTATATTGTTCCAACTTCGCAATTGCGAAACTCCAACTCCATGCCTTTCAGCTATTGTCCCTAGTACATCTCCCTCTTTAACAACGTAAGTTCTTTGCTCGCTTCCCGATGGCACTTCGTGTTTATATGATGCTGTGTATCGACTTGGATTAACCACATTGTTAGGATTGAAATATTCTGCACTCTTATAGGCGAAAATCTCCTGTTGCCTATCGATAAAAGGGCCAACGTGCTCTAAGGGCAAACGCAACGACATAAGTTTGTTTTGAGCAGGCATTATATCCTGCTTGTAGTGGGGATTAAGATCGCGGAGAACCTTAATGGGAATTCCAAGAACCTCGGAAATTTGATTAAAATGCAGCATCCCTGATATCATCAGCGTATCAACAGTTGCAGGGAGGCTCATGGGCACAGGTTTAATATTATGCTCTTTTTGATACTCAAAGGCATAGGTAGCGGCTATAAATGCTGGAACATATCCTCTGGTTTCGCGAGGTAGAAAATAGTAGATATCCCAATAGCTCCGTTTCCCGCCAGATCTTCGAATGGCTTTATTCACATTGCCAGGCCCACAATTATAGGCTGCAATTACTAAAGTCCAATCTCCATAGATTTTATAAAGATCCCTAAGAAAACGAGCAGCGGCATGGCTCGATGCTATTGGGTCGCGCCTTTCGTCAACATAGGAGTTAATGGTAAGATTATACATGCGGCCTGTGCCATACATAAACTGCCAAAGCCCTGTAGCCCCTGCGCGCGAAACTGCCCGAGGATTTAGGGCCGATTCAATTACGGGGAGCATTCGGAACTCCACAGGAAGTTGGTAATAATCCAACACCTCCTCAAAAATAGGGAGGTAATAATCGGCAACACCAAGCATAGTTTCAACTTTTTCGCGCTGTCGTTCTGTATAAACGCTGATAAAACTCCTGACTATGCTATTGTATGGCAAATCAATTACTGAATTGATTGCTGCAAGGCGCTGTATGTAAACCGAATCAGGTGTTTTTGTCTGGATCTCAAATAAATCGGGCTCAACCAATGTGAGCATATTAGAAGTATCTACTCCATTTTGTACATACCAAAGGCTAAGTAGGCTATCGAGGTTGTTACCGTAGTTGGAAATAATCCCCATGCCCTCAAGCATTGAGTCGCGAAGAACAGGAATAGTATCGCGAGGGTTACTGGCAGAAACTCCATTCACCATTAACGCAAAAAAGGGTAATAAGAGTAATATTTTTCTCATAATTTGTCTCTATTTTATGCTACACTGCAATCTTAAACCAACAACTGGTTGAAATGTTAAATTGGAATTAAACGAAAATGCATTACCATCAAGCATTGGCTCAAATTTTAGGGCTAAATTATCGCTTATGTCCCAATCAAAAAAATGTGCATCTACGTTGGCATCAATGATATTTAACGCGTAAAACCCTGCGAGAATCATAATGGAGAAATCCCTGTTCCTTCTGTAACCATCACGAAGGAAAAGCAACTCATTTTTACTTCTTGTTCCATTGTATTCATCGTTAGGAAATTTTTTATAGGCATTCCCAAACTTTTTATATCCTCTCTGGTTAAAATCTACTATATACCAAAGCGATGCAATGCCTCCCATAACAACAGGAACCTTCCATAGTTTTTGGTTATACACTTGCCCTAATCCTGGCATTAGCATAGAGAGGACTGTTGCAGTAGTGGGTGAATGATCTCCCCTTGAATTAACTATAAGCGCATCGGCAACACTAGCCACGTAAAACAGTGCGGCATTGGTATAAAAAATATTTCGCTGCATTCGATAGTTTGTCCACTTCTCTTCAAAAATTAGTTTTTCCTCTGCTCCATAAAAAAGGGGGTCGTACAGGTTTCGGGTTTTATGGTAGTTATCGTTGGCTTGCAAACCAAAGTAAAGCATAGATCCCATTCCTGCATAGAAAAAGGGTACTTTCCAGTACTGCTTATTAATTACCTGACCCGACCCAGGCAATAGCTGCGATGCAAGCCAAACCTGACGAGTAGAAAGCGAATCTAACTTAATTCGATTAGCGTAGCTCCCTGATGCAACAAATAAAAATAAAAGCAGGGCTATCAAAAACTGATGCCCTTTGCCCTTATTGCTTGCCATATTGCTATTTTGATACTGCAAAGTAAAAAACTTGACTAGAGGAAAAACGAAGAATACTGCTAAAAATTATTGCGCAAAGCGATTAATTCGCTCCATTAGTTCATCAAGTTCGCCTTGTGTTCGATAGGAAAAAACAATTTTGCCGCTTTCGCCTTTCCCTTGCTTAACCTGAACGCCCCAGCCAAAAACCTCTTGTAATTTGGTTTCAAGGCCACTTAACTCACTAGGTTTCTCTTTAACCCCACCTAAAGCTGGTGCAACTTTTGGTTGCTGAACTAAATTTCGAACCAACTCCTCTGCTTTGCGAACGGAGAGATCCTGATCCAAAATGTTTTTATAGGCTGTAAGTTGAAGTTCTGAACTCTCAAGAGGTAGAATTGCCCTTGCGTGTCCCATCGATAGCTTACGTTCACGGATTCCAAGTTGAATTTCCGCAGGGAGTTTTAGTAATCTCAAGTAGTTTGTAACGGTTGCTCTCTTTTTTCCTACTCTATCCGAAAGGTTATCGTGTGTTAGGCTACATTCATCTATCAATCGCTGGTAGCTAATGGCCACCTCAATTGCATCTAAATCTTCACGTTGAATATTCTCAACCAGAGCCATCTCAAGCATGCCCTGATCATCAGCAGTACGAATATATGCTGGTACTCTATTTAGGCCTGCCAACTTTGCTGCACGTAACCTACGCTCTCCTGCAATTAGTTGATACTCTCCATTTATGCTCCGAACGGTAAGCGGTTGAATTATCCCCAACTCTTTTATTGAATCGGAAAGCTCTTTTAGTGCCTCCTCGTCGAAACTTGTACGAGGTTGAAAAGGATTGGCCTTAATCTTATTAATATCAATCTCATTCACCAATTCAACAGATGATCGCTCTGATCTTTCTTCATCCCTTTGCTGCATCTTATCAGCATCCTCAATCAAAGCACCCAATCCTCGGCCTAATGCCATTTTCTTTGTCATCTCACTTTATCTACACGTTACTATTAAAATCTATCCATTACTCTTTTTTGGTCGCTTCGCTCATCTCTGTCACACTATTTCTCTGAAGCATTTCACGGGCAAGGTTAAGGTAGTTTGCCGAACCGGTAGAAGCTGCATCGTAAAGAATCACCGGCTTACCATAACTAGGTGCTTCGCTAAGCTTAATGTTGCGCTGAATAATTGTATCGAACACCATTTGCTGGAAGTGCTTTTTTACTTCATCAACAACCTGATTTGAAAGCCTTAAACGAGCATCGTACATCGTAAGCAAAAATCCTTCAATTTTTAGTTCAGGATTTAAGCGAGTTTGAATTATCTTGATGGTATTCAACAATTTGCCAAGTCCCTCAAGGGCAAAATATTCACATTGTACAGGGATGATTACAGAATCGGCAGCAGAAAGTGCGTTTACCGTAATTAAACCCAATGATGGTGAACAATCGATTAGAATATAATCGTATTGATCCTTAACCTTATCGATAACCGATTTTAGCATTTTTTCGCGATTGGGCATATTCAGCATTTCAATCTCTGCACCAACCAAATCGATATGCGAAGGAATTAAATCCAAGCCTTCAATCTCACTTTTCAGTATAATATCCTGTGGATTAACCTCTTCAATTAAACACTCGTAAATACTTGTTTTAATATTCCGAAGATCAAAACCAGTTCCCGATGTTGCATTAGCCTGTGGATCGGCATCAATAAGTAGAATTTTTTTCTCGAGCACAGCCAAACTGGCGGCTAAGTTTATTGCGGTTGTGGTTTTGCCGACTCCACCTTTTTGGTTTGCTAAAGCTACTACTTTTCCCATATCAAAAAAAGATTAATGAATTCTGTATATAAGGTCACAAAGTTACTGGTTGTAAAAAAGGATACTTATTTTTAGCGACTTCTAATATAAACATTCACCTATAACTTACCAACATTTTATTAACAATTGGAGAGCTAGATGCAACGACAAAAATAGCAAAACTTTTCTAGTTTTGTAGGTTTAAAAACAGGCTTCTTTTGTAATCCCCAATAATTGCATATTTTAGCTTAAAATATTTTTTGTGGAAAACATTAACTGCTGGTATACCATAGTTAATCCCGAAGCGGGTAGTGGAAAGGGGCTAAAGGATTGGCCCAGAATTGAGGCTTTGCTGAATGAATTAGGCATAAACTTCGAGTATAAAATTACCGAACGAAAATATCATACCATTGAGTTAACTGTAAACGCAGTAAGAAATGGGTTTAGAAAAATATTGGTTGTTGGCGGCGATGGAACGCTTAATGAAGTAGTAAACGGGATTTTTATTCAAAACGTTTGCAAACCAAACGATATCATAATTGGGGTAATTGGCGTTGGCACAGGGAACGACTGGCAACGTACCTTTAAACTCCCGAGCGATTATAGGGGAAAAATACTGGCCATTAAAGAAGAACGAACCATTTTACAGGATGTTGGCAAAGTACGTTTTTTTGAGGCTCGCATTCAGCAATCGCGCTACTTTGCCAATGCAGCTGGGGTAGGCTTTGATGCCAAGGTGGCGTTAGCCACAAATAGGTTGAAGGAGAGCGGGAGAAAAGGTAAACTACTATACATATACAGCCTCCTAAAAACCCTTTACTATCACCGATCAACCATGGCAAAAATTGCTATTGATAGCCATAAGCTGGATGGTAAAATTTTTAGCGCAACCCTAGGTATTGGAAAGTACAATGGCGGAGGTATGCTTCAGCTACCAAATGCTTTGCCTGACGATGGACTTTTCGACATCACCGTAATCAACAAAATTAGAAGGGTTAACGTACTGCGCAATATTTTTAGGCTATACAATGGAACAATTTTAAACCATCCAAAAATATTGGGCTACCAAGGCAAAAATATTACCATTTCATCTAAACCTCCCTTAAGCCTTGAGGCTGATGGCGAATCGCTTGGCACATCACCATTCACCTTCTCCATAGTCCCGCAAAGCATTAGGGTAATTGTAGGGGCCGACTTTACCTCTATTAACAATCCTATTTCAAATATATACAACTAGTTTTTACATAGGATCAACATCGGGCAGAACGATTAAGCCCCGAAAAGGTTTGTACTCCATAATTAACCTTACCTGATCGCTGATTAAATCTTTGGCCTTCGCCAAATTGGCATTACGCTCTAGTTTGATAAGTATATCCTTAATGTAAAGATTTTGTACCCTGCTAACAATAGGCTCTTCGGGGCCAAGCACCCTACTGCCAAAAACTGTTCTAAGGTTTCGACCCA
>Ga0265295_1002140_pt1 | contig 32363 bp, 52 predicted proteins | sample Munlansysbiofilm_FD_192503 | JGI IMG/M metagenome (GOLD analysis project Ga0265295, IMG submission 192503) | Leachate microbial communities from a municipal landfill in Southern Ontario, Canada - Methane capture system biofilm | ecosystem: Engineered > Solid waste > Landfill > Unclassified ... | reverse complement strand
TCGACTGCCTTTCTTGCATCGCGACAAGGCTTTACTGAACCAGGCCAGTGCCTGATTTCGCCCCTGCTTACGGCTCCGCACCTCACGTCCGGACACAATCAGGCCATCACCAAGCTCCGTCACAACCGCAGCGGGATGGATCTCGCCAATGTCGACTCCGGCCCGAATCCCTGGAGCTGACTCCTCACAATCAACGCTATGCGTACAGATCAGCACATACCGGCCTTTCTTCCAGGCTATCTCGCATGTTCTGATCTCAATATCCGGGATGACGGGCAATACGATACGAGACTTGGCAAACAGGGTTAAGACAAGATTGTGTTTCCGGCTCTGCTTGATCGCCTTCTGTTTGAACGGGATTGAAACATACTTCTTCACTCGCCACGGATATCTCGTCTTCAACCCCATCCGTCTATTCTGGGCGCAGGTGAGCCTATTTGCGCAGAACCGGTCCACGATAGCTTGTATGGTCTGACTGTGAAGTCTGAACTGTTTCTTGACTTGTTTCTGCAACCACGACTTCGACGCCCAATCACGGTTCTCGGTCCAGAACGTTCTTGCAAGCTCGACAACAGTATTCCAGCACCGCGCACACTCAATTTGAGTCTCGCGGAGTCGGTTGCTATCTTCCTGAGTAAGACGAAGAACGGTTTGTCTGGACTTAATCAATGTTTTTTCTGATCCTCAATATACGATCTAATCGTGTCTTCTGAGATGTATCCAACAGACTCGCAATAATAGCTTCGAGTCCATAATGACGGGACTTTTCTATGTAGTTGAAACTCCTTAGAAAGGATATTCGAACTGAATCCTTTCAGTTGTTGAACAATATAATGAGGACTGTGGACAGGGCTTGATTTTACAAAAAGATGGACATGATCTGGCATAATCTCCATCGATTCAATATTAACCAAGATAGCCACAGCTTTTTCAGTCAACAATTCTTTAAGTCTGATATCGACGCCATCAGCAAGGATTTTTCGTCTATACTTAGTACACCAAATAAGATGATAACCAATATTGTATACGGATTTATTGCTTAATGTCCATCTAGATTTCATTAAACATATGTATCATACAATATATTTCTGTCAAGCATATTATTAACTAACTAGGTAAGGATATAGGTTGCTTTCATCCCACGGTTAAAACGCGTGAGCTTTCCCGCTTAGATGTCGTAATTTTATGAATATGAATATTACCCCTCTTATGCTGTCATTTCGTCTTTTTACCTTGTGTCTGAGAGCATTATATGATATATAAAAAGAACAATTCAGAGACATAATTTAAACAAATCTAAAAAATAATAACGAGGACTATCATGTCTTTTATCTTCGAGCCAATCGGCCACGCCATCACTTCTTTCGATAACAATAACACACCCGTATTCTTCTGTCCTACAGGCTGGCAACAATCCCACAAAGCAGCAAAGGACGAAATTCTCATCACCGCAACCCCCGACGTTGACGCGGTTGCCGAACTTCACGAAAGGCCTGATGATGAAGTCGATAAGAGGGCGAGAACTTGTTCCATTGCTGCTTTGGGGATGCCAGTTGAAAAATACACAAATCACCTAGCTGAACTGTTGGGATATATTTCGGGTGAATCTGATGAATGGCGCAGTCTTAAAAGTTTCCTTCGTCAGGGCAATAACCCCAGACACCATATTTTGTATCACGTCTCGGTTTTGTGCGGAACGCTTGATGAATCGTTTTGGGAGTACGTACAGGAACACGCAGTCCCTGAGTATATCGAGGAAATCAGTGCTGAGATTGACAAGATTAGCTCTGGTCAGTTTGATTAGAAAATCAGAACATTCCCGACATTAACGCAAGCCTCAAACCAGGTTAGCAGAATACAAATACTAAAAAGGAAAAATAAATGCCTAAGAGCAAATTTGTTATTGAGGTGTCTACGGAAGGTGATTACACGGATGGTGACCTGTGCGAATGTCTTGAAACGCTGCTTAACTATGGCAAGCAGTACGCGAAAAGCTGTGAGCCGTTGCCATATGTGTCTGCAATGATATCCAATATCTCTATTTCTGATCCAAGACCTGAATAGGGTAGGGGCTTCGGCCCTTTTTTGGTTCTTCCAAAAGACAAAGGTAAAAATGAAAAACCAAACACACAAAACCAAGATTTTCGATACTGAAGTGGTCATGGTCGCGAACTGGTCACAGCCCGCAAGCCAGATTTGGATGCGGTTCGGAGACTCTGAACAGTATTGCACTGGCAAGCGTGTTGCGGAATTCGGGCAGAAATATCATGCCATGCGACATTTCCTTGAGGAGTATGTTGTCGAATGTGGAGACGATCCTGATGCGTTTGAAAAAGAGATCGACGCAGCCATCGAGAGCACAGTAGAATACGAGGAAAACGAGTTCTGATCGAATGCAAAGTTTTTGAATATTGAGAAAGTGTCATAAAAATAAAATCAAGGAATAGCTGTGGGCAAATGTAGACACTGTGGCGACAATGCTGGATTCGGACTTGAAGTATGTAGGGATTGCAACGAAAAAATTTACATGAATGACGAACCCGTTGCAGAAAAGAAAAAGGAAAAAATCGTCATTCGAAAATATAAGGGCAAACAGGATCTGGCCTTTGAAAAATTTAAGTCAGACGCAGAATCTATGGAAAGGCTCGGATACGCGCCAATTTCTCAGTCTTGGGCACCAGGGTCGTATGGGTGCGGAGCCTTTCTTCTCGCTCTTTTGTTGTGTTTTTTGATTATTGGCATTCTTGTTTTTGTGTATATGCTTATCGTCAAACCAGATGGAACGCTGACAGTGACGTATGAATTACGAGAACAGGCCACGGCTTCGTCAACTCAGCCCATATCGACACATAAAGCAAATGAAAAAATGTGTCCAATGTGCGCTGAAACCGTTAAGGCTGCGGCAAAAATTTGTCGATACTGCAATCACGTTTTCGAAGAAGCAAAAGTCTAAGTCTAGGTTTTTTATTTATTTGGACTATTTTAGATTTATCATTCTCCTGACCGTAAAACGATTAACAGCATCACAACCTGCACTGGTTGAAATCAAAAATTCACGGACGCCAATATATAACCGGCATTCGTGAATTTTTGTTTTAATCCGATTTCTTACTATAAAGAGACTTTTTTACCACCAGTGAGCACCCCAACTAATATACACGCGATTTATTTCACCAGAAGTATTAATTACTTTAATTAAATATTCCCCTGCATACATTTTATACGCATTGGCCATATTTGCTTCCCCTTTCTTAAGATAAAACCCATTCTCTTCGTTTAACTCCCACGAATCAAACAATCCTTCTCCAGTTTTCGTTATTTCAACGCGTACGTTTTTCTTCGACGCCGTATTTATAAAACCAGGGATATAGAGGTCTGTGCCGGGGGCTGATTCGACTCTAAATGTTGCATAAGATTTTGTTCCCGTTAATACAAATTCATTATCGTACCAAGCCCCGTACCAGCCATCGCCAAAATGAGTTGCGCCTAAATCGACATACAAAGGCTCTCCGTCACACGCGGTATTGCTGGTACATGCCCACTCCGTGACGGGCTTTTCATTATCAGAGCAAAATTCACCCATCACCAAGTCAAAAGTTTCTGTATTTACGCAGAAGATTTCGCGAGTCTTTATTGAGGCTCCACACGCGTCTAGACACTCGCTCCACATATCTGATTCCCATTGATAGACTCCAGTTTGAATCGGGTCTTCAGGGTCCTCAGGAATATCTGGAATTACCGGGTCGACTACATTTTCTCCATCCAACAAACTGGTCGGAGGCTTGGTTTCTTCGCTGCATTCCGCTGAAACCTCCCCGGCTTCGTTTTTACAATAAACATCTCGTATCTGTTCCCCATCTTCACAACCAACTTCACATGGCCTCCACGGCCCGACAACCCAGCAGTATTCGCCGCCTCCAGGGTAAGACTTCCCCGGTGCCAGATTGGAACATTGTTGGTAAGGCATTTTTGCAATTTTTGTGTTCTTCTCAGAGATAATCCACTTGTAAGTTTTATCCATAGGCGTGTAAGCATAGATGTTGTCTACCAAGGATGCGTGAGCAGCAGAAAACCCCACAATCAAAACAACTATAGATATTGATAATATTTTTTTCATATACTGTCCTCATTTTTTAAAGCATATAAATTAATTACGGGAAATTTTATTTTTTAATTTTCTCTTTTACTAAACAGGTTATAAATTCGTATTGATGTTTGAACATAGTAACTAAATTTATAGGGCCGACATAAAAACGGCAGAAGAATTTTTGTTTTTCCTTGTTGCTTACTTTGTGATATACAAATATTTGCAAATATCAAAAAATTATATGGGGGAAATATGAGTATTTTTGCCTTTGTTATGTTTTGTAACGATTCGTTTTTGCCTATCAATTTGGCGAAAACTTCGTCCAGGAAAGGAAATCGAGTGCTTGTCATTGACTCACGCATGCCGCTGAGCGAGTGTCCGGTCACACGACGATTCGAATACGACGAAACCTTTATGCCTCACGGTTTTTGTGCGTCGGAATTCCTGAACCGGGCCTATCATGCCTGCGACAGACCTGTTCCGGCAAGGGCTTGTCATTATGGATTTGACATGTATCCTGCAACGGGATGGTGTCCGACAATCGAAGCCCACGATTCCTTGCATACATCTAATTTTTTACGAGATCTAAGCGGGAAAGCCCACGCGTTTTAACCGTGGGATGAAAGCGTCTTGTATCGGTATCCTTATTGATTAATCGCATACTTGACAATACTTATTTATAGTGTATAACACTAATAAAGTCTTCATTTGAAGCGCTATTAGTATCATTTAGATACTAAATTATCTCTGTGTACACCCAGTGTGTATTAGCCGAAGGGCGGAGAATGTACGTTAGTACACCAAAGTATCGTAAGGCAGTTTCTGTTGATTCCAACACGAACTGTGCTTGCGTAGATGGCCCCGACGTGGCCCCAAGTAGCTTGGTCCGAGTAGAGTCCCTGTACGTTGAGTGTATCAACGTATAAGCTCTATGCTTCCAAGAATCCCACGCGTTTTAACCGTGGGAGTACGTCAAAGATGCGACTCAAGGAATGGTTCTCAGAATATGATGATGTTTTTATTATCATAGACCCAGTGACTGTATCTAAAACAACGGCCTTGCTCTCACTTGTGAATAAGACGTTTTTTGTATTTGATCGTGAAGTCTATGCATCTACTCTGGTTATGTCGTATTTGAAAAACTCGCTCCCCATGTACAGCAAGTATCTGTCAGAACGGTTTCGCGCGGACGGCATACTTTTACTTGCGCCCAACGGGTTCGGCCCTGATTCAATTCTATCGAAACTGGACAAGATCATTGAGTGTCTCAAGTCATTTGACCTTGTTGTCGAAAACCCGGACATGGGAGTCGTGAACAACTCGTCGGACCTGGCGCTTTTATCGAGAATAAGTGGCAACCCAATCTCTAGTCTTGATGAAATTGACGGCCTGACCGGTGTTCAGCTTCCTGCAAAAAATGAAATCAGTACTCAGTTTGAAAACATTTATGACGCATTTTTCACCAACATTAATGCTGTGGAAAGTGTCTAAAAATTAGGAGCATATATTATGACCCAGCTTGCAGTTGTTTCTTGTTGTGGCCGCGCTTATGCCGTTGCTATCGACAATGATAAGAATTCTTTCATCAACCAAAACATGCCAAACCGTATGAATGTTGATTACAAGAACGTAGAGGCGTCGGAATTTGACGGAAGATGGATATGCGGAGATTGTCCGATCCATAAAATGAACGAGTTTTCCGTATTCCCGGCAACATGTATTCGACCCGAGGTAACGAGTACTGAAACTCATCCAGGTTACACTGACTAATCCTCAAAGACGGAAGGAAATATATGGAAAACATGATTCAAATCATGCTCGTCTCGTGTTGCGAACGAGCTTATGCCGTTTCGGAAGACGACGACCATGATTCATTCGTAAAAACAAACCTCCTCAAGTACATGAACACCGAGTATCGTGTTTTGAAGAAGTCTGATTTTGACGGAAGAATGGTGTGTAAAAACTGCTTAATTTTTAAGAAGAATGGATACACCATTTACCCAAGTATATGTGATCGCCCGCAGTCATTTAGTGCTGAACTAAATCCAGAAACATAAATCTTACAAAACTAAAAACCTCGAAAATTTCGAGGTTTTTTTGTTCGTAGAGCTAGATTTGTGTTATCTGAGATAGATGTCAGCCTTAACAGATCCATAATTGTCGTCATATGTAGAGCTTCCAGATAATCTTTCCGTGTCTCCGTATCTTATAATTGTTTGAAACTGATCTCTGTTATGAATGTATGTTGAACCAGCATATGAAATTGCTGTTTGCGCTCGGCTTGGATTATAGGTTGCAACAGCAGAAGCACTTGGAGAGCAGTGGTTGGTTCCTGAACAGGCAATTTTTCCTGAAACATATTTTATTCTGGCAGACTTAAAGGAAAACCAAGGAGTTAGTGTGCCATAGGTTTTCGCTGCAAATGTGAATCTACCCATATACGTATATCCGCCATTTGTCATATCACAGTATTTATTCATTACTGCGCCATTGACATCCAGGTCATAGTATCCATCAATTGCTTCAGGGTTGTCTGTTAAAATTTCTAAGCATGTTGTTCTATGTAAGCATTCGTTTGTACAGTCTTGAGTTGTGACGGATTCTGCATCAGTGCAAAGTGAGGAGTTTACAACCTCTTTTGTTTTTTCATCAACGCAACGATTAGTCCGGCTTTGAGTTCTAGTTCCTGTACAAATATCAGAACATTGAGACCATTCGCTAGATTCCCACACAAATCCACAGCTTGAATAATCAGTACACGCATCTGTTCCTGCAATAGCTAGATCAAGAAAAAGCTCGCACTCCGTATCTTCTTTTAATTCCCTGCTACCATCATTTGAAACAAGGACGCACTGATAGTCATAGCTTTTCTCTCCAGTTCCGCATGTAGATGAGCATTCGCCAATATATTTTTTACTCCAAACATATTGGTTATTCCCTGTGTTACAAAAAACAGACTCGTAGGGTTTGTTTTGATCCAGACACATTTCTGCGCTCACTAACTTAGCGCGACCATTAGCGAGGCGCTGAAAGCAGGAATATGAAGCGCTTTTAGTCCCCGTGTTGATGTCGCACTCCGAATATCCTGTTATTTTCCAGTAATTGGCATCCTTCAAGGTTTCAACGTATTTTTTGCCATTATGTAAGTCAGGCAGCGATAAAACGGTACTGTCTTGTGGACTATTAACAGAAAAGTTTGTTATTCCAAAAATATGTGTATAGAATTCGTCGTTAATCCGAGTTAGTGTGCTTTGATTGTCATCGGCTATCGCAATGTCAGCCAAGGCAATTATAAACATAAGGATAATTATTGTTTTTTTCATGTGTTCACCCATATTTAGTGTTGTAATATTAGAATTAAAGTAGTTACTACAACTAAATTATGGGTCAAATCATTTTTTTTATATCGAATAGAATGATACAAAAAAACCCTGCGGATGCAGGGTATAATAGTATTAAAAGTTGAAATTAATGTTTTGGCTCATTCAAGGACCATCTTCCATTTACCAACAGGTCTGCTGATAATGACGAACGCATTCTTGTCGCCTCCATAGCGTTCCCATCTTTTGATCCACTGCTTCGCATCTTCAATAGCCATCCCATACATTTGAGCAGTAAGAACAGTATCTCCACGAATTTCGGAACGCGCTGCAATTCCGTACTCAATAAAATCATGTTCGAATTCAGGCATAGAAATCTCCTTTATTCAATTTCTTTTTTGCTTTGAATCAAGTCAGAGACAAATTCATTGAACTCTAACAAAATCTTATCTTTTCCAAACTGTCCCATAGAAGTAACAGGAGCTAGTTTACGGCCAATGCCTTCCATAAAGTCCATGAGGACCGCAATGTCTTTCATTCCTTGAAGCAAGCACTCAAAGTCAGCCAAACTGTCTTTTTTACCCGTTACAAAATCAAGCGGGTTTTCGGCTCGAAGCGAGTAAAAAACATCACCAAACCTGGAATACTCAAGTTGTAAAGACATGAGCACATTGGCTTTGGTATGATCTCTTGTGTGCGGATCTTCTATCAAGCATGCAGCATTGAATTCAGGAACGGTATCATAAACTTTGTTTAAAAATTCAGTGATAGTGTTTTGCAGAAAATCTGCGAATGTAGAGTTTTGGAGTTTGATGTATTCAAAAACTTCAGATTTAACAAACACAAAATCTACGCTATAAATCAATGCAGCAAATGGATTTCGGCTATGCTTATACACCTGCATCCAATCCACAAAAACAGACTTGTCAAAAATACCATTCATAAGCTCTTCAACAGCATTCTCCTGCCTAAGCCTTGATGGCTCAAACCCTGTTTTTCGACACATTGATGGGTCGGCTGGAACTCGGATATTGCACCGCATGATGTGTTCAATAAGCCACGTCCATCCATATTGCCCCAACTTGTCCTGGCTAAAATAAAACCAGCCATATTCATTGTAACAGGCACGAAAAGGTACGCCATATTGTTCTGTACTTGTGCGACGAACAGAGTTTGAACACGGGATAAAAACCTGCTTTTCGTTAATATATGTGGTTAATGCCGCACTTTTCAAGCATTGATTAAAAACAGGGATGACAACAACTTCTTCGTCCGCTCTTATATTCAAGCCGGATACGGCACAATTTACGTTAAAACAACCCATATGGCCTCCGTGAAATAAATGATAAAACCTGCTTATAGCCAAGCCTTTCTTTACCGCTCGTCGTACACTTGCACGTAGTTACAAGAAAAACCGAACGAATTGTTTCCATTTGCCTCAAATCTCGCAATCAAAACATCTTGACAGAATTCGAGGACCGTGTCTTCCCAGCATTTTCTCCATGTTGAATCATGTTCGGCGATCTTCATCCAATCCGTGTTCAGTTCTGGATGATGCTCTCCTGCAATCATAACTTCTTCAACTCTCCATTCAACTCTTACATAGCTTTCAAAAGAACGGTAACGAACTGCAAAAATAACAGACGAGCCGTTATCGTTTCCGTAATCGTCAAAACATGACCTTTCAATAGTGAATTCGAACTCAACCCACTTTCCGTTGCCTCGCATAAAGGCATCATCATAGACGGTTTCAACTACACTAAAAGCCGAAGACAGCATATTGTGTACCGGATTCATAAAAACTCCTTACATAAGCTTGTTTTGATATAACATAAAAATCAAAAAATAATAATCAAAAAAATATCCCAAAACGTGATAAAGTCAACGCAATGCTTAAAAATCTTTGATTATACCTCGCTATTGTGGTATAAAGAAAGTATCTAAACAAGTTCAAAAACGGAGAACACCATGAGTCACGAATATAGTTACGAAAACATTTCTGTTTCCCACAATGGAAGAGGAACAGAGGCTATGAGCAATCAAGAAAAATATGCTTTCCGATATCAGGTAGAAGATGAAACAAGCAAGGCTCCGTCTGAAATCTTGGTTGTGTTGGAGAGTTCAGGATTTCATGTTTCGCTCGTCGAAGACGGATTTGTTGTTGGAGAAATTGAAATTGATGATTTGAGAACATTGCTCGAAATGAGAGGGGGAGAATAATATGGGCGTATCAAGATTTGCCAGCACCATGTCCGGGGCCTTGACCCCGGTGTGCAATAACTGTGGCGTGGCATTGGAATTCGATGTCGCGGAAGAAGAATACGAGCAAAACCCAAAGTACTGGGATAGTTGGGTCTGTCCGGATTGTGTCAGTAACAGCGGATACAATTTCAAGCGGCGCTAAAACCGGAGCAAATTCAAGGACAAAATATGAGAACGACAGAAGTTTATTGCAACGAATGTAAGCAAACTCACTTGAGGGAAATCTGGTGCTGTGATCGATGCGGGTTTTGGACTAACCCAGTTTTTCCACACGGCCTGTATTGCACCAAGCTCAAGCGATTCGTCATGAACAGCAACAAAGCCATTCCCGAAGACTGTCCTTTGCCAAAAAGCGAAAAACCGACAACTCCATATCGGTTCTCGACAGATTACGAATTACTCTATGAAACTATTTGTTCCGGCCAGGAGATTGTCGCTTTTGTTGACAACGATAATTTCACTCATCCCCTAGATGAAAGCAAGGGACCATCTCGTGATGTCTGTGTTGTAAAAAGGCGTGAAGCATACAGAATTGTAGCGTCAGCCCGTGGCATTGTTTATTTTGCCGTTTATCCCTTTGATAAAGCAGATGGACTTGAAGAAAAAGAAGTTTTTACCAGGCTTTGTTATGAACACAACCTGGAGTGGATTCCGTCGCAGATTGTAGCGGATCAGGTCAAAATCAAATAGATATAATATATGTCTGTAGCGAGGTGTTCTAAGATATGGATTGTGTTAATTGTTTGTTTGTAAAAAGCAACGCAAGGGCTTTGGATAGTTTGAGAAGGGTGGAGACAATCCATCCCAACTTTCGGCTTGTCGCTTTGTGGCTTTTTTTGGTGACGATCATTGCCGCAGTTTCAAACTATATTTTTCCTATTATGGGCGATTCCGTTCTCTTTCTAAAGACATTTGGACTTTTTTCAATTGTCTTGTTTGGTGTCGATATTCTGTTTACCATAATTGACCCACCTCGGGCTACAATGGTTAATCCCTCTCCAGTAAAACACTATCCAAAAACATCTGAGATTCTAATTCTTTTGATATGGAGTATTGTCGTGGCTGCGCTAGGTCTTTTAGGTGAATATGGGCAAATAGGATCTCTTTCTTTTATCTTGGCTATATTGATATTTGTTTTTAGCATTGTGCGAGACTTGGTTTATTAATATTATTTAACTTATGCGTTAGTGCTTGGAAGTTCTGTTATCATGAGGATATTATGTCTAAATTTTTTATGCTTGCAATAGATATTTTTACTGCGATTATTGGGCTGTTAGGAATTGCATTAAGTTCGTATTGTGTTTATTCGTATGTTGGCTATACAATGTATACAAAAGCAATTGCAAGTACAGGACTGTTTTTTATATCACTTGGTGTATTCGAACTTTATTTCAAAAAAATTCGACCAAAAGTTCGAAGAAAGCTCATGTCATGCATTGTTTTAGATAATGATCAACCAATACATATGCTTAAATTCGCCTTTCTGTCTTTTCTTGTTGCATTATGGCATCATGCACTAAACTCTAGCGGCAGGGAATTGAGCGACATGCTTTTCCCGTCTATGTTTACCGCTTTTTTTCTTTTAATGATTGCTTATTCTCGTAAAAAAGAAAAATATACCAATGCATTTGCTAAAATTAACGCAAGACATGGAACTATGTTTTTACCAAGCTCTGGAGAAGTTGTCTATGTAGACCAGAGCACAGGCATGGTGCTTATTGTAGACGGAAATTACATCCGCCTAGAGCATGCTCTTTTTATTTTAAGCTATGAAGGTTCTGTAAAAACAGACATGGGAAAAAATGGTATCGCATCATCTTACGTAGATGCAATTTTTAAGATTAATGATCCATCTCACCCTGTAGTTAGAGCAAGAATGAGCACAGAAAAATATCATACAGTAACAGCTATTTTAAACAACATGTGGAAAAACCTACAAGCAAAGAGTTAGTATTCACGATAAATTGTTCATTTTCGATGCACTTTGAATTATATAATTTTTTTATAATTGATTGCATTTTAAAAATTAAAAAATTTTGTTTATTCAAACCAATGCTTTATGCTTGTATACTTAAATTGTCGAATTGGTCGACATTATTTATATGAGGATATTTTATGGAAAACAGAAGAAAGTTTTTAGGTAGTTGTGTGGCTGGCTTAGGCTTGCTGGCGTGTGCTACCGCGCCAAGCCTTGCCGCCAAGCCAGCGCATGCAAAACCTTTTGCAGTTGTTAAAGACAATGAGTACGTCTTGCTTCGAAAAACATATGCGGACGTTAAAATTTCAAAAACTGGCATCACGATAGCTAGTAAGCGAAATTTGTTTCAGTCAATGATGTTCACAGGAATGGAAGCATCGGTTATCTCTATTATTTTAAAGAAGCAGCGCTCAGTAAAACAAATATCATCTGCAATAGCTAACGCATACAAGATAGACATCAGTGCCGCTGAGACAGTGGTTTCACGTGTGCTGTCTAAGCTAAAAGAGGAAAAAATGTTAATTACGACTCCGGTCGAAAATAGACAAAAAACAATAGTGATTTATAAATTCAAATCGTGAGGAGTAAAGCATGATTACAATAGAAAATGAAGAATGTCTTGGTTGCGAAATATGTGTTGAAGTTTGTAGACAGGATGCGTTGACGATGACCGACTGTGATGAATGGGGCTGTCCTGGTCAGTCGAGTGGATACCAAATAACGGTAGATATGGATCGATGCAATTTATGTAGAGAGTGCGCTGACTGTTGTCCTGTTAGCGCCATAACTATGTAAAGTCATATGTAAAATCTTATAAAGCCTTTGTTTTATGCAAAGGTTTTTTCATCATTTATAAATCAAGGTCTATTTTGTATGCAAAGAAAATTTTCGAAAAATAAAAAAAATGGATTTACGTTAATTGAAACGATTGTCATGATCGTTGTCATTGGTTTGGTGGTTTCTGTTTTAATTGGAGTGATTTTGAGCATGTTTGAAACAAGCCATAAAAAAGCTCTGTCAGCAAAACTAGTTGATGACATCAGAATTCTAAACGACGCTCAAACTCACTATTACAGTAAGCATAGGCTTTACGGGACTAAAGAACAGCTCGTGGATTCCGGTTTTTTGAAACAATGGCCTATTCCAAATCCGGAAATGAAAGACGAAACCTGTCTTAATAACACAACTCATGTTTATGAATATCAGTACTGGAGTCTAGATATAAACGGAGACGGAAGTCTTGATATGATCGCGGTATTGCCTTGCGTAAAATCAGAGTATGCCGAGCTTTTTAATGGAATAACAATTAATTAATTCAAGATATTGCAGTAATCTGAAAGACGGGAACGACCATTACCTTAATATGTCGTTTCCGTCTTTCTTTTTGAATTTTATTCGAAATAATTCAAATTTTAAATATTATATTTATTATCTGACAAGTAATCTGAATTTTTGACAAGTTACAAAAAACTTGTTTCAATAACTATCCGTAATTATGAACTTATGTTATTCGCCTTGATTTTTTTTCCCTGTTTTCATGAAAACGAAAATTTCTTGTCCCCGAGAAATGGGTCATGAGCGATACGCTCGAAATTTCAAAAAACATAAACTGAACCATAAGGGGAAAATCATGATTATCAAGAACGGTCGTCTGGTTGTGGAAATGAAGGCTGAAGAAGGTTTTGTCATCAACTCCGGTTTTATCTCTGAGTCCAGCTTTGACGCAATGTGCGAAGACACCGACTTTGAAGAAGCTGTCGCCGACGAGTATGATGGAGCAGAGCCAGCCGAGCTTTCTGTCACACCCGACAATCTGTACTTCAAGATCGGCGATGAGCTTGAAGAGCTGTCTTTCGACGAAAACGAAATCAACAGCATGTTTAATGTTCGCATTGATGGCAAGCGCATGAAGCTTGATATGAAGAATATCGTTGTTATTCCTGTACTGACTGATGATTGCGATGTTGACGATGAAGAAATTGAGGCCGCTGGCATGGTCCGTATCGAACACGCCATGGATCTCTTCCCGTCCAAGGCCGCTTACGAGCGGGTTCGGAAGGCCTATGCGGAGCATGTTGAATGCTTTGAGGAGTATCTTGCAAAGGTCGCCGAAGGCGCTCATATGTTTTTCACCTACGACCGCTTTGAGTCCGTGACTGGCGAGTCGGTCATGAACGATGAGCAGGCCTTGATCATGTCTGGACAGGCTATTGATGCATCAAAGCTTCGTGCCGTGTTCTTTGCTTCTCAGCACATTGTTCCGTGGGCCGATCGTTTCACCGACCTTGAAGGCGATCTGGAATCTCTGCCCTTTGCCCCGTGTGGGGTCTACCTCGTCGATGTCTTTTACGACGACACCGACCTTGTTACCGGCCTTGTTACCGAGCCGTCTGATGAGCCCAGCCTTAACGTTGTCGTTGAATATACCGTAGAAGACGAGCCTGTCGCCGTCTGCTGTTAGTTGTCTTAGTTATTTTCATTCATATACCTCTCTTATTGCAAAGGCCCGGTTATTATAGCCGGGCCTTTTTTGTTCGATAGCTTTGTGATTTAGCCAAAGATCTCTAATGATTAACTTTGAATAGGCAAAGAATGTGTTTGTCGCTATTTGATGTAGATATCAACAATAGCTGAGCCTCCGTTGTCTGTATAAGAACTATACCCAGAGAGTCTTTCCCAGTCTCCATATTGAAAATATGTTTGATCCACGTCACGTATATGCGCATATGTAGTATTAAGAGTGCTCAACCTTGTAACAGATCTTGAAGGGCCATAGGTTGCAATCGCAGCACTACTGGGCGCGCAGTGATTGTCTGTCGCACAAGTGATTTTTCCGGATAATGGCTTAGCCTTAATTTCTTTGAATGGGAACCATGAAGTAAACTTTGAATACGTTCGAGCCTTTAATGTAAATTGCCCTAAATAAGTAAATCCACCATTTTCCATGTCGCAATACATACTTGTCGCCACACCATCTTTATTTAATTCGTAATACCCGTCCTGAGCTGCTGGATTCAAGACTAAAACTTCACCGCATGAAAGCGGTAGAATGCAGTCATTTTGACAGCCTTGAGTTGATATTGGCTCCGGACTTGAACACAATCCGCTATCCAAAACAACCTGACCATCGTGGTCGACACAAGTATTTACCCTAGTCTGTGTTCTCGGCCCTATACAAGACAGAGAGCACTCTGACCATGGACTGGACTCCCAATGATAGTTGCAACCTGAATTGTCAGTACAAGATTCCAGGCCCCCAGGCATCTCACCAAGCAACACATTGCATTCGCTTTTGTCTTTTATGACCATCTGCCCGCTTACCAGTCTCTGAGTACAATCAAATTCAAAGCTTCGCTGTCCGCTGCCGCAAGCAGAAGAACAAGTAGAGGTATAGACTTTCTTCCAATAATATCGCTCAACGCCAGCGCTACACGCAATAACTGATTCAGGTTTGGTGTTCAAATCGCATTTCGATTCATCAGTGACTTGAATTTTACCGTTTACGAGTCGCTCAAAACAACTTACTGTAGCTATCTTTGTTCCAGTTTCTGGATTGCACTTAGAAACACTAATAATGCGCCAGAATAAGTTATTCGACTGAGAATCAAGTAGGTTCTTTCCGTTATTTATGTCAGGCAACTCCAAAGATAGGTTCTGCGAAGTTTTAGATAAGTCAAACCCGGTTACACCAAAAATATGATAACTTGTGTCATCTTTTATGCTGGTCAAATTATTGCTCACGTCGTCAGCCATAACACATGTTGACAACACTGTAAAAAATACAAATTGAAGTAAGGCCATTTTTTTCATATTTTTCATCCTCTAATAGATACCTATATGCTCGTTCTTAAAATTTGGTTTTTAATAAATGCAATGTTGGGCACAAATCTTAATCATAAATAAAAATAGTGCAATCATAAATAAAAAAATAATTATATATGCCAATTCAGCGGTGTTTGTTGAACACAAAAAAGCACATCCTAAAAATTTGCCTTTCATATTTCTGAATTCGGAAACAACTAACGGACGTATATATCCGCTGTCATGCTTCCATGATTGTCGCCCCATTGCCCTGTAGCCATGCGTTCACGGTCTCCGTATTGAAAGCTCGTATTGTCTGCTGAAGTATTGTGAGTATACCAACTTCCAGCGTAGGATATTCTTGTAATCTTGCTGGATGGAGAATATGTCCTCACACCTGATTCGCTTGCAGAGCACTGGTCGACATTTGCACATTTAATTTTACCTGAAACATATTTAATGGAAATCGGAGAAATCAAAACACGGCATCGGGAGGCCATGAAACATATTGTCGAAGGCGATAGATTTCTTGAAGAAGACAAGGACAATCAATCCGTAATCGAAAAAGCAATCGAAAAATACGAGCTTACTTACGAGGTCGAGGCCGAGATTGCCAGATCACTTGTCGAGCGTCACGCCGAATCAAACTGGAAAGCAATCGCATGCTTGAGCGCAGCCTCTCTTGCCTGGCGATGCGGGAAGACAGACTTAGCTAAAACACATATTTACGCGGGATTAAAGGACGTAAAGTCATATGTCACAAAGGATGCATTGCATCAATTACTTGAAGATGTCGAAAATGATGTAAAATTTTTCAGCAAAAACTAACTTTGTTGAAAAAAAATAATTTCCCGTAGATATCAGTGCTCCAGTAACTCAGTCGGTAGAGTAATCGCATCTTAAGCGTTAAGTCGAACGTTCAATCCGTTCCTGGAGCTTTTTATTTTTTTGTATTGACTCTATTCTTATTCTCTGCTATATAGTCTTTAGATCGAAAATGTGGGCGCATAGCTCAATGGGAGAGCACTGCCCTTGCAAGGCAGGGGTTCCGGGTTCGAGTCCCGGTGTGTCCACCAAACTTTTTTTACATTAAATGGACTCGCGATGAAAGTAGACAAAGTCGGCGTTCATGTCACGCATTGCTGCGTAGTGCATGGATGCAAATACGGAGATAAAGACTGTCCCGTTGCAACAGGTGAACTGGATCAGAAATATCCGTGTGAGGACTGCCATAGCCCTCATGATTATTTTGGGCTCATGAAGTACCCTCATGGGGCGCTGGTAAAGAACCTCATAGAAGATATGATTACTTACGGCGCAGTGTTTCGATTCACTAACACCAAAACCAACGAAGCCAAGTTTTACGGAGCATATATCGTCCCGAATTGGGACTGCGGATCAATTGTTAGTTTTACGTCATTTTCTTTTGATAAAGAAAGGAACGTGTATCTGCCATGCCTGGATGAAGACAAGAGCGTTATGGAAGTTTCAATTTCTGAAATCTCAAGGCAAACGTCCAGGAATCACGAAATCATCCCAGTCGCTTCTGGTACGGCCAGACGGCTGGATTGGATGGAATAGAATTTTGATCAGCGGCAGGTTTCTGCACTGAACCCCAACGGTTGATTGCCAGTAACGGCAGTCTTCATGCCTGCTCTCGGCTTGTACGGGGCGGAGAGACGCTGATCAAAACAGCCTTCTAATCGTGTGGAGGCCGTGTATTTGAACGCGTTACCAAGCGGTGGCGTGTCTATCGAGGCTTTGGCGCTGAGCCCGCGTGGCGAATCAGCGCCTTTTTTTATGCAAATCTACGTTATGTTGAAAATTTTCTGTTTTTGTGGTATATTACTATTATATATACCCTGCAAGAGGAATAATTATGACCATCAAAGAATTCGCAGAATCTATTAGCGGCAGACAATATCCATTTCAGTTGACCATCGAAGAACGAAATTTGGCCTACGTGAACGATTTCATTGTTGTATACGGCGACAGCGACGATCTGGTTTCTTTTGAAGGAGTGTTCAATGATGAGGCCAGCGTAATGCGAAATGGAACGATTCGCAGAATTAATAAAAAAGGAATTCTTCCTGACTGGGACTCTATTGACCACAACGATTACGATGAGGTTCGGGCCTGTATTCTTGGCGAAAGTGAGCCTTGCGTAGAAATCAAGTGTTTATGGGCAAATTCCGAAGTGCCGTGGGAATACGAAATTGATTTTCCTCATGAAAAATTTACAATTTATGAAGAAGATGAGATATTTTGTATCGGTGCAGTGCTCGATATGAGGCTGCTCAAAAGTAAGGAAGAATTGTTAGAGCAACGGCTGGCGAATGAGACAAGGACGAAGCTTGAAGACTTGTCCCGAGAACAAACGAACAAAATCTACAGGATGAATGTTGACGAAGCAGCGACATTTGTTGCTGAAAACGCTAGCTTTATCGCGGCTCCGGTGCTTAAATTATTCGAAGATGATGGAAGAATTTGGGATGCAAATGTCGTTGAAGACCAAATAAAGAATAACGTGTCGCAGATCGTCAGAGACGCGATGAGAGGATAGTGAGGATATACGTATGCCTGTTGACTTAATGGTTAGAGCTAAAGCGGTGAAAAATGTTGTTCTGGCCAAACATGGAAGTACGCTGGAAAGAGCGTGTTGGCGAGAGGTAGAGAAAGGTAATCTCGTTCATACTGACAATTTTGCGCTTTGTCAGCGGTTTGTAGTTAGAACCGAGAAAGAAGCAGAAGGTGTGAACTAATGCCAGGCTCAGATCACAATAAACTTCGACTGCTTTTGACAACTGACTGTAATCGCAAGTGTCGCGGATGTTGCAATAAAGACTATGACCTAGATTCGTTGCCAACTTGTCGCGACTATTCCGGGTACAAAACAATCATGATAACTGGCGGAGAGCCTCTGCTGTATCCTGACAAAATCAAGGCTTGCGTTGATGTTATTCGAAAACAAAACGAAGATTCGAAAATTATTATCTATACGGCAATGCTCGACGACTACGATAAACTCATGAATGTCTTAAACCTCGTTGATGGCGTAACGCTGACGCTGCATACCAGAAAAGATATTCCGAAATTCAATAGATTAATGCAAAAACATTCGTGGTCGTTGATCAAGCTAAGTGTAACGAAGTCGCTCAGGCTCAATGTTTTTCATAACATTTCTGTTGAAGACCTCGCTTTGAGTCAGATTTGGCAGACTAAGGCAGGGATGCAGTGGATTAAGAACTGCCCATTGCCTGTGGGCGAAGTTTTTATGAAGTATGCTGAGGCATAAATACAGTTAAAAAATCAGAAAAGAATAAAAAAAAACATCGCTGAATTTTGGCTATTAAAAATGAAACCGTAAGAAGAAATGCAAAATAAAATTAATTACAATGGAAATAATAGAAGAACTCAACAAATTACACTACGGCCAAAAACCTAAGTTCGACACGATATTTAAGATTGAAATAATGAATTTACTTGCAAGTCCTACAGGAAACCAAATAGCATCTAAAACAGATTTGGAAACTTTGTGGATTTCAGATTTATCAAAATCTTCAAATCCCACATGTAATTAATATAACCTTGGGGTCGCCCTGGTTTCGACAGAGTAGGAGATTTGCGGACTGCATGCCGAGGGACTGGTGGCCTCGTAAAAACCAGTGACACTAATAAGTGCCGAAAACGAAAACTTTGCTCTCGCCGCCTAATCAAGCGGTGTGAGTAGCCGGGCAGAAACAGACCCGTGCCGTCGAATGCAAAGGTTGCCTTTACCTGAGTATCTTGGCGTCAAATCAATAAGGCTAGGCGTGGGAAAACTCCCAATATCTTGCGCAGAAACACATAGGGATCGCGAAACAGTGGCTTGATCGTCGCCAAACTGTTTTTCTAAAAACTAAAGACAGATCTAAGCATGTAGAAGTTGGTATTTCAAATATTTTGGACGCGGGTTCGATTCCCGCCGACTCCACCAAATAATAAATTATAAAAGAGAATTAAATATGTACTTAATTGTTGTAGACCAAGAAAAATGCATAGGATGCGGAGGTTGTTGCGACGTTTGTATGATTGCAGGATTTGCGATATATAACGGAAAAGCTGTCTTCGTAGAAGAGGGAGAGTGCCTTGGGTGCGAAATGTGTGTAGAAGAGTGTAGAACAACTTGGGGAAACCCTAGAGCGATAACAATGACAGAATATTAATAACTCATCATAAATCCTAGACACGCTTTACTTACAAAAGACACATGTTATTTGTTCGCAGAAAGCTCATCAAGTATGTGCTTTATTCCAAATTCAATGTTTTGATCTGATAAATAAGTGTAAAGATCGTCAAAAATTGTTGTACCTTTCTGTTCGCAAACCGCTGTCGCGGCAGCGAAAAACATCCAACGCAATTCGCTCTCTGTTTTTCCATCCGCAATCCAGTTTTTTCTAATTTGCTCAACTGTAATCTCTTTTCCAATATATGATCGAACGGCTTCCTTCATAATCTGGTAATGCTTAGGACTCATTCTTTTTGATCCCGAAATCCTGGGCCGATCCTTTAGTCTTTGTTCACGTATCTGAACTATTTCTTTATATGCGTTGGGATTATTTAACGACGATTTGTACCGATTAGACCATTTTTGTGTTGCCTCATTCCATATTTTTGTTTCAAATACGATTGCGTTTTTATATTTATACCCGAATATTCCAGAAGGTAATCGACATACTGTATGTAAGTTTTTATATAAATTTAATGCATGTTTACACACAAGATCGGCCAGAATGTAATTAATACGTATGTCAATAGATTTTATGTTTGTTGTGATGTAAGATTTATACGAAAAAGAAGCCTCTGGAAATTCGATGCGAACTTGCAAGCTATTTTTGTCGTTAGCCTTGGTTATATACTTAGAATTTTTTATCTGAAAATTGGAGATATACTGAGGATTTTTAATCAAAAATGCATTTAGTTTTGCAAGCTTAAAAGCTAGCTTTATTCCATATTTTTTTATCGAGAATTGCCTATACTTACTTTTGTTTTTTTCATCTCTAAATCTTGAGCCAAATGAACCGTATGTCGTCTCAAACGAAACATCTTTATGCATTGAAAAACAGTCGTAATCATATAATGTGTGAGGTTTAACTACTGTGATGTGTCTTTCATAAGCGAGCATACCTTTTTTTGCCAATTTAATAAGAGATACAACAACCTCTTCTTCATTGATACACTGGTTTAGCGTTACTCGAACTCTATAGTTAAACGATTCTTTAACCTTTTCAATTTTATATTCGATTTGTCTCTTTCCGTTTATGAAATGAATTCCTCCAATTAAACCCGGTATTGAATCGCGCACCTTTTTTACTATGCTTTTAATATCGACATCCATATTATCTCCAGTCAAACAAAAGTAATATAGTTTTAATATTTCAACAAAGAAGCTGAAAACTCGTTTTTCCCAAGCAAAAGAAGAATATGTTAAAACAATTACGACAAATATTCAAACCACGACCTGTCTGTCAAGCCGAGCGACAACAAAGCTAGGTCAACAATATCTTGGTATGCTTGGATGATCGCATTTTTGAACTTAAAAAAGAAAAAAATCAAAATCAAACACTCAAAAGGGGTCAAATCAAATAAATATGGAAATCACATTAAACGAAAAAATTAAAATGCTTGAAGATCTTAAGAAAAGCTGTCTTGAAGTTGAAAAATGTACTGCTCATATAAAGTCTCTGTTTGGATCTGATTATAGTGGGGATTTTTTTACAAGCTACCATGGCCTTTTAGACTTTACGATACAAAACGTTGCGAAGCTAATTGGTGACAACGGAGAATGGCTGATGTGGTATATATATGATAACAATTGGGGCAGTTCTTGTTTTGAAGCTGGATACGACAATAATCTGAAAAAAATTACAACATTCGAAGATCTGATTTGGTTAATAGATCTAAGTAAAGAGTAAGAAGACGAATTCATACAGTGACTAGAATATTTCGCCATGTTTTTTAGTCGTTGTCCGCTTTGCAGGAATAGAAACTATAGGGTTGCTTCAAAAAATACAGGCAGAGCATGTTGCTGTCATGAAATTCTTGCAAAACAATATGCAAAATGATAAGAAAGCAAGCAATGGCAAGTTTTTTAAAGCAATCGAGGATGTTTATGCCTACACAGATAACGGAAGAGCAACAAAAACTTCATAACCGACTCCACGCCGAAGTTCAAGAACGTAATTTGCTTGAACTCATGTTCAACCTTTACGACCGGTGGTTGGATGAACAAAAACATGAAGATTTTGCAGAATACGAAAAGATTATCAGAGAAAGATTCAAGCCGTACAAAGTTACTGAAGTGTCTAAAGATCCGTTTTCTGTCAACTTTGAAATTGACAAACATGAGGCTATGATAAAATGCACACTAAACGAAGAAAACATCGACGTTCTTTTTGGCGTGTATTTTTCTGAAAAATAATTTTGCGAGGGATTGTCACTGGGTGTGACCACAAAAGGCCGAAAACAATAGAGGGAGAAGGCGACTTCCTGCTAAAAAAGAATAAACGTAACGGCTGATCTCGGCTTCAGCCAGCCTGTCGGTTCGACTCCGGCCCCTTGTTAAGCCCACAGCACAATTTTTCTGTGGGCTTTTTTTGATGAAAAGAAAGAGAAACAGGATGGATAATCTTAGAGCAAGAGTTTTTAGAAACGACGATCAGTCAATTACCATTTCTTTTTTTAAAAGTGGGCAAATTGACTTCTGCGACATCACACTCAATCCGAGCCTTGTGGTTGGCTTTTGTCACGAAAAAGGTGTGGGTCAAGACTTTGAAGCTGTCACGGATGGACCAATATTATTGGATGAGGCCGTCGAATATATCGAAACATGCTTTGATATAGAAAGGCCTAATGTTAGGAAGGAAAGATGAGCAGCTTCAAGTGGGACGGTTGGCCCATTCCTCAGAAAACCTGCTTAGGGACGCTCGAACTGAAGCATGTTTTTGTTTTTGTAGACATACCTTTATTTTTTATTTGCAGAAACGAGAATAAAAGATTTATTGCTACCTGTATCGAAGAATCCAAAACTTGGTTTGAATTTCTGTATGTAGAGCTATACGAGACAAAGTACAACATGCTTATTGCCGGACAGGTCGACTTTCATGATTCATTTATATTTACAGAAGCAAAAACTTATATAGTCCGTGCAAAGCACATCAATAATTATGACATTATTGAAATCACAAATAAGGAAATCAGAGAAGACTGGCTACCTATTTCTGGAGATTATTACGCAATCTAAAACAAAAAAACCGCTTAATCAGCGGTTTTAAATGTTTAACGTAGTGCATTACGCACCCTGCAAACTCCGTTCTTCCATCTTCTTCCTGATGAAATCGATATTCAGAGTCGACTCATATCCTGAGGGTTTAATTCCGAGACGATCCCGAAAAACAACCGCAATCACCATCCAAAACAAGCTGGAACCAGTTCCCAATACGAAACAAACAGGCAAACTCAAGCCTTGAAGTCCGCATCCGACAGTGATTGCAAGAGACGTAAAAAATACAGCAATGCACAAAACATACAATTTCTTATTCATAAAAACTCCTTATTATGATTATTAGTGAAACAATGATTATCACTAACAATCATAGTATCAAATAAATTCTTTTCTATCTACGACAGCCAATTATTTCTTTTAATGCCAGCAAGGCATACAATACCAAAACCCAAGAGAGGAAGAGTTCCTGGCAAAGGTACAGGGGACGGATTAACGGGATTACTCGTTACACCAACCATCCCATACAATCCAGATGACAAGGTCTGCCCCTCTGGTGCGAGGAAATGAGTGGTTAGTGTATTCCCGTTGTCAGAAGAAAATCCAAGAACCTGAAACCAGTACGTATCAACCCCATTATTCCACAGCTCAACCTTATTTAAGTCAGTTCCGAATGAAAGGTAGTCTGCGTCAGCGACAGGATTATACGTGGTATTCGGCGTGTTTATAATATCAAGATTGTAAACCAGATCTAGCTCGTTATTAAAGGGGTCATTAAAATTAATTGATAGTCCTAAATCAATTTTTTCAATGTCTCCATAATAAACACTCCCATTTCTATACGTCATACTCCCAACCAAGAACGGATTCCCTACTTCAGAGTTCCAGTTCTTTCCGTCGTATGTGATCTTGTTATTAAATGGGGTGTCCGCTGCAAGCCCCCAAGAAAAATCGGCTGTTTTTTTACCACCGCCATTTTTGTCTTTGTTAGAGATTGAATAATACTGACCAGAATTAGTTAACACAGGGTTAACCCATTCGCCATATGATGACCCCGAGAGTGTAAATGAAGCGAAACCTGGACTAGACACAAAGATGAAAATAAAAAACATTACAACGAAAAACAAATTACGCTGATTTTGTGAAGCCATTTAATTCTCCTTTTTTTATATATATAATTATTACAGGAATTATTTTTTTATTTTTAAAACAAAAAAAGCGCCGAAATTGGCGCTTTTTTATGGGCTGTTTTTTGGAATGCTTATTGTTCGAGAAGTTGATGCTCTACCACATCTGCGCAATCTAAGTATTCGCTGACCTGGCTATCCAAAGACTCATCCATCCATCCGACAGATGTGCCAGGATACTGGCAGGCTTCGCGATAGCGATTGGCATAGATTTCTTCTTCTTTGCCGTTGTCTTCCTGAATCAGCTTCAGTTCGTTATCCAAAACAAGGCTGATATCATCAATAATTTCATAAATGGTATTTGAGTCACAAGAAGAGGTATGGACATTCCAGTTTCCATTAAGGCGAGCGGATTCGCATCGTAGAGGCCCTCCGACCAATGATCCGGGGTCGGGAATCTTTTCAATCAATTCCTTTGCCCGTTCCGGCGTCAGGCCTTGATTATAGTACTTCTCAAGGCTAAGCCAAAGCACAGACGTAATTCCTTGTAGAACCATTCTTTCTCCTTTTTTAGTCATCTTCAGTTAACAAAAACTGCTTGGAAATAGATTTGAACGAAATCTTCATGTCTTTGGAACGTACGACAATTCCTTCTCGAAGCCTGTCTTTGTTTGCAAGAACAAATCCATCTTCATAATAAGTTCCAATGCTCTTTTTTGAGATTTCGTCAAAGCTGTAATCAAAACGATTGCCAGTCTCTAATACAGGAACCATTGCAATGTCTAGTGCGGAAACAATATCAAACATAAGCTGAAAATCAAGTTTTCGACGCGTATCCGTGTTCCAGACATTAAATACTCTGAAACTATAGTCCTTCAGCCCCATGTGGTTTTTGTGGATGCCTGGACCAATAAGTTCGCCTTGTACTCCAAGTGAAAAGCCGATTTTTTTGCTAAGCGTTTCGATATTCTTGCAAAGCTCATATTTCTCAGCAACTTGCCAGTGCGGAAGCTCCGTATTCTTTGCATAAGCATGCGTATGACCGCAAACATGGGTTTCATATCCGCCGTCACAATATGACCTCAGCACAGACATGGATTCGCCGTTAAGCTTTGACGTTATATAGTATGGCAACCCCCTAAGTTTTTCTATCAAGTCAGGACAGGCCTGAATCCTCAACTCTTCGGTCTTCGAAATTGGCCAAGAATAGGGGAGGGCGGTGCCAATCATTTCATCAGGAATAATCGGTACATATTTTTCGATCTGAAACAGGTCGGATACATCTTCCCCAAGTCTCTGTCTTGATTCGGGGATGAATTCGACAACATCCTCAGTTAAGGGGATAGCTAAACCTTGCGAAACCTGCCCAGCTAAAACACATGTCCGAATTCGGAACCTTTTGAATGTTGGATGCCAGGCCGACTTCCGCAAAAACTCGAACTGCGGAAGCTCTGGGAGCAGGCTGTCGATTTCGAAAAAAATGCACGGATCTCCGGGCTGGAATGAGTTTTTCGCAACCACAACTTCCCATCCAAGAACCGTCGCACACTCGACGCGAACAGCTCCTGGGATGGGTCGAATACTGTCTATAAGCTGAAGAGAAGCTAGTTTTCGCATGTCTGACCACTCAGCTTGAGTTCGCCGGACGCATCAAGACTTGCCACAACCATGGAAAACAATCCCTGGACCCGCTTAGCCTTGTTGGCCTCCTCAGGACTTATGGAATCACCAAGCGTCGCAATATCCAATTCCCTTCTAACCTGATTGATGGTTTCGATAAAATTAGTTGTTGCACTACACACGGCTTGCATTTGATCAAGAAACCTCTGATCTTTGGCAGAAACTTTCTTCTTCTGCATGATCTCCAGTTTTTTCTTGATAAACGGGTTTAAAAGCTGCGCGATGTTATCAAGTGCGCCTTCCGTTCTCGTTTCGATTTTACAGCAAAACAAATCCACAAGCTGACAATAAAGTTCAGTCGTTGCATATAAAGACTTTTTCAATTTATCGCATGAATTGTCCGATGTTGCCTGAGAAAAGCTCATATCCTCTATCCGAGATGCGTAATTTTTCTCAACAACTTTTGCTAGAATAAAATCAAACACTGCATGGTTGTTGTCAAAGTTATTTAAACCAAGTGCGGAAATGATAGCCGCCTTAATAGCGTATATCTTTTCAAGAGACTGCTTTTTCCATTCGCCAAGCATTTCATCTGTTATTTTCTGTTGGGCTTGGTATTCTTTAAGCTTCTGACCATATTCAATAAAATCATCCCCGGTCTTTAATCCAGCCAAATTCGGGGCTGGAAGCAGTTGAAGATCTCCGACGCTAAGGGGTTCAATTTCACCCCTGAGACTGTAAAGAATAGACGCGACATTTTTCGGCAAATCATAGTTCCCATTATTCAATTCTCTAAGTTCATCAATGCAAACTTCAATTTCCATACCTATCTCCACAACATTAATTTATTGATACCAAAACCAGATTTTCAAATCCAGTTTTCACGAACGCTGAATTGATGTTCTCAATATTCACACAGACATGGCTTCCGGACTCAATTTCTCGAATCAAAGCCACAATATACCAACCCAGACACCACTCTTTAAACACACGCTCTACGACATACATTTTTCCATTACGCAGAACTGTTTTGTTGGAAAAAGCATGGTTCGATAAGTCATGCTGTAAATTATTTACGGGCAATCCATGCTGTTTTCGTGCTTTTCTAATCTCTTGATAATGCACAAAGTCAAATTATGTCCCATCATCAATTATTTTCATCGTTCTAACCGCTATACCAACTCTCTTTGTTTTAAATAATATACACTAAAGTTAGAAAAAAAGCCACTTAAAAAGTGGCTTAGTACGTCATGCGTCCCGGCAAATCTGTATTCGGCAGTTTTGATGTGTGTCGTATCCAGATTTCAAAACAAGAGCCTTATCGTCCTTGTTGTAGTATTCAAAGTCAGGGATGTAGTCGTTACACAAAGAAAAAAATCGATCTTCGGCCAACTTAATATCCTGCTCTGGAAAAACAGCGACTTCTCGCACATGTCCAAAGCTTGAACGAAGCACGACAATCATAGTTCCTCCATCTACATAGTTACGGCATAAGGCACGGGTTCGCCATTTTTTTCGGCCAAAACAACGGTGATTTCACTCCGCTTTTTGATTTTATTTTCGCAGGCGCATCGAGTCTGAGCCTCATAGCTAGACCCTGCATAAACCTCAAACCGCTTTCCACGATAAAAGCAGACATAGCCATATGTCGTTTCTTTGCTTGCAGCAGCCATTACAACTCTCCTTTGGTGATAAACATAAGTTGATAAAATCGTACGTTAAAACAGTATAAACGCATTAATATAAACATAGAATAGTTAGATACAAACAATAATAAACGAAAAATTTATGAATATTGGAATTAAAAAGACAATGCGACAATACTAGTTGAAGTTTTTGCTCATTTGAGGTACATATTTGCGATGAATGACGAACTCAGGTTTGTTCATAATTTTCGCAGATATATTTGTCGAAAATCTATGAACTCGGAAAATTTTGAAATTTTGGCTGAGAGCAATTCAAGTCTTGGCAAATACGATTTTATTATGGATATCCCAAAAATAAGATCATGCTCGCAAACAGTTGATTTTTTTTGTGCTTTAAATTTTTGACATATTTGAAGGGGGTGAAAAGGTGACAAAAAAAAGTTTTGAAGACAAACAATCGCCAAAGATCTGGGGAATTGCAATTGTTTTGAATGATAATGATTTTGGTATGGCATTTTCAAATCTTTTATATTCCGTTCTTAATCTTTTGGGCTGGATGGATCAGCGACAGGGCATTGAAAGCCTAAAACAGAGACTGACCCAGTCAATTGTTTCTGGAATTGCTTGGCACTATGAGTCTTTTCAAAATGAAGGCGAGGCCATGGATGACAACACCAAAGACTATCTGTTCAATCGGCGAAAAATTAAAATTTTATTCAATGAAGAGGCTTTTGATGAATACAAAAGTCGTGATCACGACTCAGGCGCGTGGTATCTTGATGTCTTAGGCGAGAAAGTGTATTTTTTCTAAACTCTTCAAATCCAAAAAAGAAAAAGCCACGGCAAAAAATGCTGTGGCTAATGGGGTATGAAAAGCTGAATTAGCAGGCCTTCTGAGAAATGTGCGCTGCGTACTTCAGGGCATCAACGTAGTTCTTTTTGTGGCGGAGAGCAAATTGCTTCAAGCCAGTAATATTATTCAGGCCAACTTTTTCGAGATAAGGAATTACCTCGGTTCTGTTGAGGCCGAATTCGACCATTACGTCCTTGAGAATATGGAGAGGATTTTCGTCTCCACGGATAGGTTTTTTAACCTCAGGCTTCTTGGTTTCAATCTTTTTGACTTCAGCCTTCTTAGCCTTTTGTCTTGTACTCAAAGCTTCGGGCTTGCAACCAAAACGCTCGCAATACTCTTCCTTGCTAAGCCCATGCTTGCGCAGGTGAGGAACGCTGAGCCACTGTAATTTGTCACCGCAGATAGCGCATCGGACAAACCTTTTCTCCTTATAATGGCGTGCGTACTTTGCAGTAACGTCACTCTTTTTTTCGATGACGTTATCGATATCTACTTCGCCCATCAGGTCAACAGTCTTTTCCAACGCGAAAGCGTCGGTGACGGCAAGAGCTGGTCCGTTTTCAGCGAGACTGACCAGATTTGTGTAAATCTGATTGGCGGCTGTTTCCAGTTCGGTATAGTAGATGTTACCATGACGAATCTGATCCTTTGCCAAACCAAGTGCCTCAACCCAAACAGCATTCATAGCATTCATTTCATACTCCTAAACATGTTTTTAAAAATTTGCACAACAATTTGTGAAAACAAAAAATAAATAAGAATAGGAGATAGAATATGTTATGAGCGAAAACTATAAAGTAAAAATATAAAAAGTTTTATATTCAAAAAACAAAAAAGCCGCATAAAGCGGCTTGATACGTAATCCTTGATTCGAGTCTTGTTGTAAAAACAAGAACAATGTGTATGATTTACGTGATTTTTATTACAAAATCGACCCTACGATCTCTCACAGTCCTTCGTTAGAAGGTTTTTTGATCCGACTCGGGCGGCGTAGAATATATCTAGTATTTCCCATCGTGCCTTCGGGCTTCTGGGATATCGTTGCGTTGTCAGAACCCATCTCCGCATATCTTCGCACTCCCGAGCCCAATCCACTATTTCTTTGATTCTTTCCACCAATGCCTTGTGTCGATCAAGAGGGGCAAGGAGACCTATATAGAAACTCCTGAGCGACTTATTTATATCTGCTTGGCCATTCATGGATTTGGTCATAACTCTTCTATCCTTGCAAGTCCCAGAAAACAAGACTCTATTCCGCTCTATCCATGTCTTGAACAACCGTCAACTTAACTGCACGACCATGGCCAGCATCAATCGAAGCCTGGGGACCATAGGCAAAACACATCTTAAACTGTATTTCAGTTCCCCAAATCATGCATGGACTGTCTTCATCTTTGTCAATCCAGCCAAAAAAAGTTCCGGCTTCATCTTCCTCGACAATAACTGGAACAATAGGAAGCTTGATGAAATGATGTTCTACGAATTTTCTTGAACCAATATGGGCAAGTCTTCCATCTTCATAAAGATAAGCCCACATTAGCCATTTGTTTGTATTTGTCATATAGTGCTATTGTTTAGTTGTGATTATTTTTTTTCAATACGATATACATATATACAATGATTTATATATAAAAGCAAGGCAAAACAAAAAAAGACATAAACAGATAAGTAATGCTTTATAAGATTAAGGTTGTTACCCACACAAAATGCAAAAATTAAATTTAAGTGGGTAACACATCTCTCTCCAGCACGAGAGCTAACCACTTTGTCCACAATAACTCAATGATCTCTTTATGTTTTTCTGGATTCAAATCTGATTTTTTAAAAAGTTCTTTATTAAGCCTTGCTTGCTTCATGAAGTCTATAGGCCCAAATCTATACTGCAATATTGACTGATCCGGCATATGAAACGCGACTTCATTGTTTTTACATTCTTTCTTCAAAAACAATTCCGCTTTTTCATACATTTTTTTTGTTATTGAGGCCATGAAACCATCATCAACATTTATCGATGGCCTTCGGAATTGACGGGAAGTTGGATCATATAGGTAGCAGTTGCCAGATCCTAGCTTTACGAACACGACAACATGTCCGCCAATTGCATTGGAATCTCTCAAAAACCGTTGACGAATAACTCGAACTTGCCTCGCCCCCATGCTTTTCATTGCCTGAATCTGTTCTTTTGTCCATTTTTCTTGACCAGGACCATCTGTCGACATTGTTGAGGACATATCAATCACCTGTTTTGAACTTGCACAAGCCTCGCATGTTACAATTTTTGAATCTAATCCAGAACGAGAAAGAAGTGTTGACATAGAAACAGAGGCAAGGAGACAGCATGTTGGAAGAATATTTCGCTCAGATCTGATTTTGTCAAAATACACTGCAAGTTCAGAAAGCATGTCAACAACGTCATCGTCACAGAGTGTATTCAGTTTGAATTTTAAATTTTTATTTTTAGCTTCTGCCATTTTTGATTCCAGAAGAATGGTTGGAAATTTATTGTTGATAATGTCGAATAATGCCGTCAATCTAGACTATTAACAATTTATAGAATTTCTGTATTCTATTATATAGGAGATGTAGTCATGATGTTAGTCTTTGATGGCAACAAAATTTCAAAATGGGTAGTTTCTGCCTATTTTCAAAAATATGGTTCTGGGTTAAACTGTTTGTACAGTGCTGGAAATGTGACGAGTAAAAACTGGGAAGGACTTGATCGTCTTGTATTTAAAAACAAACACACAATTATTGATGTGTGCAGAGACGACGATCTCTCCGGATGCTACGAAATTCCAGCGAATATTGTTCAACCCGTCACTATTTGCGCCTGGCACAAGATCGAAGGGTTGGCTTGGACCGAGTCTCAGTTGAGCAAGCTTTATATTCAACTTGGTGGTGTTTTGCTGTGTGATGGGAAAATTGTCAAACATGAAAGCAGGGGATTGTATAAAGCCTCGGCTTTTGATCAATTACGCGCTGCTACTAGGCTTCGAAACTCTTGTCGCAGTCAAATATTTATTCTTGCCAAAACGGTTTAGGAGAAACAATGCCAATAGATGTAAGATTTGAAAACAATAACGCAAGGCTTAAACCAATAATCAACCCTCTTATGAAGTCAAAGTACGAGACTAATATTCATTGGAGAAACATCGATGCGGCTTTAGCAGGGTATGAACAAGACTATGGTCTGGTTGAGCTTAATCCAGACTTCCAAAGAGGCCATGTCTGGACTGAAAATCAACAAATAAGCTTTATTGAAAATCATTTGCGTGGCGCTTTGCCGTCTTCAACGTATGTTATTCAGTTCAATTGCCCGAACTGGGACAATTACAATTACAATGGAGAACTTCCTCGCGGGTTTCAATGCATTGATGGACTCCAGCGCATGACAGCAATTAAACGGTTTTTGAGCGGCGAAATCAAAGTCTTTGGAACTCTTGCATGTGAGGATCTCAATTACAGTAGTTTTGCAATTGGAAGTACGACATGCATCACTTTCGCCGTTTATTGTTTTACGCGTAAGCGTGATTTGCTGGAGCACTATCTTGCATTTAACGCGGGTGGCACACCTCACAGCGAAGAAGAAATCAACCGCGTACGCAAAATGATTACACAAACAACAAGGAAAGAACAATGTTGAATCTCGAAAATACAATGGTGTGTTGGAATGTTGGCGGAGACGTAGAGCTTTTTGCATGGGGAGATACTTCCAAGAAATGCAGGTGTTATGAGATGTCTAGCGGAGCTTGCTATGAACATATTCGTACCGCAAGTTTTATTGAAAGAAAGTGTGAAGCTTTCATTCTGGCAAACATGTTGATCATTCGTGATAAGTGCGATCCAACGACTGTGCACAAAGCCCTTTCCGGACTTGAAGAGTACATTGACGGCTTACCGGACGAGATGCTTTCTCCTGCGAACAGGAGAAAAAGACTTGAAAAAGAGGGGCGTTCTTTCTAGGCGTAACGCCAAGAAAGTTTTCTTCTCTGTCTTTTTACAATAACTAATTCAAGTAAAAACTCGCCTTTGGCGAGTTTTTTTGTTCTCCCGTGTATCTTATTGACGTACTCCCACGGTTGAAACACGTGGGATTCTTGGAAGCATAGAACTTATGCGTTGATACACTCAACGTACAGGGGTTCTATTCGGGCCAAGCTACTTAGGGCCACGTCGGGGCCATCTACGCAAGCGCAGTCACTTCTGAGATTCAGAGAGACTGCCTTACGATACTTTGGTATGCACTGGCTGTGGTCAAGTTTGAAAACAGGGGGAAGCTCGATGCTTTCATCTGTTTTCCATAGCATCATGAAACCTGCTTTCGCGTCGCGGTGCGCGACATATCCACAGCTCGTACATCTAAATTCCCTGCCTTTCGGCTTGTGCGTATTCCCGCACACAGGGC
>Ga0265295_1002139_pt1 | contig 32375 bp, 28 predicted proteins | sample Munlansysbiofilm_FD_192503 | JGI IMG/M metagenome (GOLD analysis project Ga0265295, IMG submission 192503) | Leachate microbial communities from a municipal landfill in Southern Ontario, Canada - Methane capture system biofilm | ecosystem: Engineered > Solid waste > Landfill > Unclassified ... | reverse complement strand
TTCAGCACCAGATATAGCAGGGATGGGAATAGCAAATCCATTGGCAACAATAGTAAGTGCAGCAATGATGCTAAGATATTCTTTAAATGAAGAGAAAGCAGCAGATTTAATAGAAGAATCAATAAAATCAGTGTTAAAAGATGGATATAGAACAAAAGATTTAGCAGCATATGATGCAAAAGAAGTTTTAAATACTTCTGCTATGGGCGATGTCATTGTTAAATACGTAAGTAGATAGTTTTTTCTATATAAATATATATAATATATAAATCAAATAAGCTATAGATAGCTTATTTGAATAGATATTTAGTTTTTTGGTAGTAATTTAATAGGAACGATTTGGAATTCATCCATATTCCAAACATTATTTTTTACATAAGGTTCGTTTTCTAACCATTCATCAATTTCTTCATCAGTATCAAAATCAACTAATAAAGTTGAACCAACCATAACATCATCTTCAACTAATGCTGCAGCATTGATTATTTTACCATCTGACATTAGTTTTCTTGTACCTTCAACATGAGCGGCTCTTGATTCAAGTCTTCTTTCAAGTGCATTATCATTGTCATAAGCAATTACTAAATATTGCATATAAATCCTTTTTATTTAATTTTAGCATTCTATCATAAAAATAAAATGACAAAATTAAATTATTACAAAGTAGTTGCAAATATGAATGTTATTGGATAAATTATTACATTCATATATCGAAATAAAGGTGTAATTTGCATATTAAATTGGAGTAATTCATCTATTTCTCTACCATTTAATAAATTTTTCATCAATATTAATTTAAAACTAATATCTAAAAATTTAAGAATTAATATTGAACTCATTAAAAAACCAAAATTATTCAAATAAAATGATAAAAATATTGTATAGAAAAAAGAAGGGTGTAATATAAAATATAAAAATATATTTTTTTTAAAAATTGAAAAATTGTTTTTTATCAAACCAAATAAAGTATCAGATTTCTGCCAATTTGATTCAAAAAACTCAATTGCAATAAAAATAAAAAATAAAGAAATGATTTCCATTTTATAATTAGTGAAGTTTCAATAAGGCAATAATTGCCTTATTGTTTTTTATTCATTACCAGAAAATTTAATTTTTTGGTTTTTATATAAACCTGTTCCAACTGGAATTGTTCTACCAATTACAACATTTTCTTTTAAATCTTCTAACATATCCATTTTAGCACTGATTGCAGCTTCTGTTAAAACTTTTGTAGTTTCTTGGAAAGAAGCAGCAGAGATAATAGAATCAGATGTAACAGCTGCTCTTGTGATACCTAATAATAAAGGTTCAGCAATTGCAGGATTTCCACCTAATTTTATAATTTTCTCATTTTCTAATTTAAATTTCTTTTTAGAAATCATATCTCCAACAATAAATTTAGTATCTCCACCATCTAAGATAGATACTTGTCTTAACATTTGAGATGTAATAACCTCAATATGTTTATCTGCAATATTTACCCCTTGAGATCTATATACTTGTTGTACTTCAGATACAATAAAGTAATGCAATGCTTTTTCTCCAAGAATTCTCAAAATATCATGTGGAGAAACTTGACCGTCAGTTAATGCTTCACCAGCATGAACAAACTCACCTTCATGAACTAAAATTTGTTTAGATTTTTCAACTAAATACTCAACATTATTTCCAGATTCATCTGAAATAACAATTTTTTGTTTATTTCTTAATGATTTTCCAAATGATACTACACCATCAAATGATGCTAATTGTGCAATATTTTTTGGACGTCTAGCTTCAAATAATTCAGATACTCTTGGAAGACCTCCAGTAATATCTTTAGATTTTTGTGTAGCTTTTGGTGTTTTACCAATAATATCTGCAACTTCTACTCTTTTACCTTCTGCAATATTTAACGATGTTTTTGGATCTAAAGAGTATCTAATAATTTCTTTATCATCAGTTGCTAATATTACTGTTGGTTTATATCCACTAGGAATATATTCATTAACAACTAATTTAGATGTCCCAGTTAATTCATCAAATTGCTCAGAAACAGTAAGTCCAGGAATAATATCTTCAAATGAAATAATACCAGCTTTTTCTGCAATTGTTGGGTTTGCATATGGATCCCATTCAGCAATTACAACTTGTTCATTTGTAATTGGTGCAGAAATAACTGAATCTTTTTCTACTTCAACATTATCATTTAATTGAATATGAGAACCTCTTGAAATATAATGTCTTAAAGCTTCTCTATCATCACCATCAACAATAACAGCAAATACACCTTTTTCAGTTACTGTATCACCTGCTTTTATATCATGTCTTCTTTCTAAATAATCACCAGTTAATTTGTAGTATTTAACAAATCCTTTTGCACCAGAAATAATTTTTGATGTAATTGGAGCACCATCTTCAACTTTTAATTCAGAAGCAAATGGAATCCTATTTGGAATATTCCATCCATCTTTAATCATTTCAACTATAGATTCATTTTGATTAACTTCTTCACCATCTCTATATGGTAAATATAATTTACCTTCAATTTTTCCTGAAACTCCAGCTAATTCATTTGCTTTTGCAACATCATTTTTTCTTAAATAATATTTTTTAGTTTCAGTACCATTTGAGATAGTTAAAATTGTCTCTTCATGTAAAGTTTCAACTGTTACTTTACCTTTAAATGGTGCATTGATTTTTGGTTCAACCAGTAATAATCCAGCATTTCTTCTATTTGCAACAATAATTTTTCCATCAGATTTTACATATTTTTTAATATTATAATATCTAATAAATCCTTCTTTATCAGCTTTTAATTCTCTTTCTGTTTGAGTTGCACTTGCAGTTCCTCCAACGTGGAAAGTTCTAAGTGTCAGCTGAGTTCCTGGTTCTCCAATAGATTGAGCTGCAACAACTCCTACAGCTTCACCTGGTTTTGCTTTTCTTTGCTCTCCAAGATTTAATCCATAACATTTTGAACATAATCCATTTTCTGCTTTACAAGTTAATGGAGTTCTAATTACTACTGATTTAACTTCTGCTTCAGTTACAATTTTTGCATCTTCTTCAGTTATTAGTGTACCTTCTGCAAATAATATTTCATTTGAAATCGGGTCAATAATATCTTCTGCAATTACTCTTCCTGTAATTCTCTCTTCTAAAGATTCAATTAACTCATTTCCTGATGTAATATCAGTAATTTCTATACCTTCGTGAGTACCACAATCTTCCATCGTGATTCTTACATTTTGAGAAACGTCAATAAGTTTTCTTGTTAAGTACCCTGCATTTGCAGTTTTTAACGCTGTATCTGCTAGTCCTTTTCTTGCTCCGTGAGTAGAAATAAAGTATTCAAGAACGTTTAGACCTTCTCTAAAGTTCGAAATAATTGGAGTTTCAATAATAGAACCATCTGGCTTAGCCATAAGTCCCCTCATACCTGATAACTGTCTAATTTGAGCTGCAGAACCCCTAGCTCCTGAGTCTGCCATCATATAAATAGAATTAAATCCATTTTTATCAGTTTTAACTAATTCCATCATTTCAGAACCAAGCTTATTGTTAACTTCAGTCCAAATATCGATAATTTTATTATATCTTTCTTGCTCAGTTAATAAACCTTGAGAGAATTGTTTTTGAACTTCAATAACTTCCTTTTTAGATTTACTAATATGACCAACTTTTGTTTCAGGAACTCTAATATCATCAATAGAAATAGATATACCAGCAGCTGTAGCATATTTAAAACCTAGGTTCTTAAGGTTATCTAAAAATCTTGGAGTTACTTCATAACCACCATGTTTATAAATATAATCAACTAATGAACCAATATCTTTTTTCTTTAAAATTTTATTCCATAAATTTACAGGTACAAAACTTGGTAAAATTTCATGAATAATTAATCTTCCAACAGTTGTATGAATAACTTTATTATTTAATTTTGTTCTAATTTTTGCATGTAAATCTATTTTATTCATATCTAATGCAATCTTAACTTCATTTACATCAGTAAATAATTTATGTTCACCTCTTACACCATCTTTTTCTAATGATAGGTAATAAATACCTAAAATCATATCTTGAGAAGGAACTGCAATCGCTCTTCCTGATGCTGGTAAAAGAATATTCATAGATGACATCATTAAAATTTTTGCTTCTGCAACTGCTTCTTGTGATAAAGGCACATGAACTGCCATTTGATCCCCATCGAAGTCCGCATTGAAAGCAGCACAAACTAATGGATGTAATCTAATTGCTTTTCCATCAATTAATACTGGATGGAAAGCTTGAATAGAAAGTTTATGTAGAGTTGGAGCTCTATTTAACATAATTGGATATTCATCAACGATTTCGTTTAGACATTCCCATACTTCATTTGCTTCTGATTCAATTAATCTTTTTGCAGCTTTTAATGTTGTTGCATAACCTTTTTCTTCTAATTTAGCCATTAAGTGTGGTTTAAATAACTCTAAAGCCATTTTTTTAGGAATACCACATTGATCCATATTTAAAGTAGGTCCAACAACAATAACAGATCTTCCAGAGAAGTCAACCCTTTTACCAAGTAAGTTTTGTCTGAATCGCCCTTGTTTACCTTTAATAATTTCTGATAAAGATTTTAAAGGTCTTTTATTTGCACCTTTAACTGCATTTGCAGTTTTACCATTATCAAATAAAGCATCTACTGCTTCTTGAAGCATTCTTTTTTCATTTCTAATAATGATTTCAGGTGCATCAAGTTCTGTTAATCTTTTTAATCTGTTATTTCTGTTGATAACTCTTCTATATAAATCATTAACATCAGAAACAGCAAATTTTCCACCATCAAGTGATACAAGTGGTCTTAAATCTGGAGGAAGAACAGGAAGTTGAGTTAACATCATCCATTCTGGTCTATTACCAGAATTTAAGAAGTTTTCAACAACTTTTAATCTTTTGATTATAGTTTTTCTTTTTGCTTCAGATTTTGTAGATTCCATATCTTCTTTTAAAACAGTAAGCAATTGGAATAAATCAATATTTTCTAATAAATCTCTTACAACTTGTCCACCCATGTTTGCTTCAAAACCAGTATGTTCAAACAAATCAGAGATAGTTCTATATTGTTCTTCATTCAGAATATCATATTTTTCAACTTTTTTAGTCTTTTCATTATCATAATAAGCTTCACCAGCTTCACTTACAATATATGCTTCATAATATAATACTCTTTCTAAATCTTTAAGTTTTACACCTAATAACGTACCAATTCTTGTAGGTAATGATGAAACCATCCAAATATGAGCAACAGGAGATACAAGTTCAATATGTCCCATTCTGTGTCTTCTTACTTTTGATGAAGTTACTTCAACTCCACATTTTTCACAAACAACACCTTTATATCTCATTTTTTTGTATTTACCACAAAGACATTCATAATCTTTTACTGGTCCAAAAATTTTAGCACAAAATAATCCATCTCTTTCTGGCTTTAATGTTCTATAATTGATAGTTTCAGGTTTTTTTACTTCTCCACAAGACCAAGATAAAATTTTTTCTGGACTTGCTAATCGTAATTGAAAAGCCGCAAAATCTTGCGGTCTTTCTAATTCTTTAATTTCAATTGGTGACAATATTTTTTCATTATTACTCATCGTTTTCTACCTCTCCAAAAATCTCTACATCTAAAGCTAGAGCTTTTAACTCTTTTGTTAATACGAAGAATGTTTCAGGTACACCTGAATTTGGAACATTTTCACCATTTGCTATTGCTCTATAAGCTTTAGTTCTTCCTTCAACATCATCAGATTTCGTTGTAAGCATTTCTTTAAGTACATTTGTTGCACCATAAGCTTCTAATGCCCAAACTTCCATCTCTCCAAATCTTTGTCCACCAAATAGAGCTTTTCCTCCAACTGGTTGTTGCGTAACTAAAGAGTATGGTCCAGTAGATCTTGCATGAACTTTTTCATCAACTAAGTGGTGAAGTTTAAGCATATACATATAACCAACATTTACTCTTTCTTTCATTTTATCACCAGTTTTTCCATCGTAAAGAACACATTTACCATCACTATCAATTTTTGCTAATTCAAACAGTTTTGCAAATTCTTCTGCTTTAACACCATCAAAAATTTGTGTAGCAAATCTTACACCTTTTGCCCAATCTTGACCATATTGAATTAATTCATCATCACTTAATGAATCCATAAATGCTTTTCCATTCATTAATTTTGCAACAGAAGCAATTTCGCTCATTTTAGTTCTTAATTCAGCAATAAAATCAGCTTTTTTAGCATCAAAAATATCTTGAATTTGAGCTCCCAATTTTTTACCAGCTAAACCTAAATGAACTTCAAGAATTTGTCCGATATTCATCCTAGATGGAACCCCTAGAGGATTTAGAATAACATCAACTGTAGATCCATCTTCTAAATAAGGCATATCAACTTTTGGAACGATATTAGAAACGATACCTTTGTTTCCATGACGTCCAGCCATTTTATCCCCAACTTTAATTTTTCTTTTAGTTGCAATATAAACTTTTACTTGTTTAATAACACCACTAGGTAGGATATCATCATGTTCTAAAATTTGAAGTTTTTCTTCGTGTTCATCTCTTAAATGAGCTTTCTGTTTAATAAAATGTTCTTTAATATCATTATACGCTTTTTCAATCTCTTTTGAATAAGATGAAACAACTTTTTTCATTGCAAATCTATTAACATTATTTAATACATCAACAGGAATTGTTTCACCTTTTTTATATGTGATATCATCAAGTTCAACATCTTTTATTAAAGTTGATTTTAATAATAAATCATTTATTTTTAAAATTTCTTCTCTATCAAGCATTAATAATTTATCATGATGTTTTAAATCTAATTCTGCTTTTTCTGCTTCAATTTCAGCTATTGCTCTCTCGTCTTTTTCATAACCTTTTTTAGTAAATACTTTTACATCAACAACCGTACCTTCCATTGATGTTGGACACACTAAAGATTTATTGATAACATGACCTGCTTTTTCACCAAAAATTGCTCTTAATAATCTTTCTTCTGGAGTTGGTTTAATTTCACCTTTTGGAGTTACTTTTCCAACTAAAATCATTCCTGGTTTAACAAAAGTTCCAATTTTTACAATACCTGAATTATCTAAATGAACAATTGATTCTTCTTTAACACCTGGTAAATCTCTTGTTATTTCTTCATTACCATGTTTTAATTCTCTACATTCAACTTCTTTTTCATAAATGTGAACTGATGTAAATGCATCTTCTTCTATTAATCTTTCAGATAAGATAATAGCATCCTCATAGTTATATCCATTCCATGGCATAAATGCAACCATTGCATTAACACCAACAGCTAATTCACCTTTATCCATAGATGGACCATCCGCAATAACTTGACCTTTTTCAACAAATTGACCTTCAGTTACAGCTATTCTTTGTCCAAATGATGTATTATTATTTGTTCTTACATTTTTATTTACAATATAATGATCAATGAAAGCACCATTTTCATCTTCACCTCTAACATAAATGTTTTTTGCATCAGCTTTTTCAACAAGTCCAGCTCTATTTGCTTTAATAGCTTCCCATGCATCTCTTGCAACTGTTTTTTCTAAACCAGTACCTACAACAGGTGCATTTGGTCTTAATAATGGAACAGCTTGTCGCATCATGTTTGATCCCATAAGTGCTCTATTGGCATCATCGTGTTCTAAGAATGGAATTAAAGAAGCAGCAACCCCCATAACCATTTGAGAAGAAATATCAATTAAATCGACACTACTTCTTTCCATTAGTAAGATTTCACCATCTTTTCTAGCTTCAATTAGTGATTCAACAATTTTTCCATTTTCATCAACTTTTGTTGAACCAGGAGCAATAACTAATCCCTCTTCTTGAGTTGCTGTATAGTATTTAATTTCATTAGTTACTACACCATCAACAACTGTTTTATATGGAGCTTCGATAAATCCTAACTCATTAACTTTAGAGAAAGTTGATAAAGTATTGATAAGACCGATATTTTGTCCCTCTGGAGTTTCAACAGGACAAATTCTTCCATAGTGAGTTGGGTGAACGTCCCTTACTTCAAATCCAGCTCTCTCTTTTACAAGACCTCCTTCTCCAAGCGCTGATAGTCTTCTTTTATGAGTAACTTCAGATAATGGATTAGTTTGATCCATAAATTGTGATAATTGCCCAGATGTAAAGAATTCAGTAATTGTTGAAGTAATCATTTTAGAGTTAACTAAATCATGTGGCATAATATCTTCTAAAGTACCAGATAAAGTAGTCATTTTATCTCTAATTGCTTTTTGCATTTTGATTAAACCAGCATGTAATTCATTTGCTAATAATTCACCAATTGCTCTAATTCTTCTATTACCTAAGTGATCTCTATCATCAATATGACCATGTCCAGATTTAACTTTTACTAAATATTGAACTGTTTTAATAACATCTTCATAAGTTAAAGTAGTAACATATTCAGGTACATTAACACCAAGTTTATGATTCATTTTCATTCTTCCAACTTTTGTTAAGTCGTATCTTTCTGGATCAAAGAATAATTTTTTAACGAAATCTTTAGCAGCTTCTTTAGTAACAGGTTCACCTGGTCTCATAACTTTGTAGATTCTTATTGCTGATAAATCATTTTCATCATCAATTTGCTCAGTTTGTTTTAAAAGTTTTAAAGATTCTGCATCTGCTTTAAATGCATTAATAATAGAATTATCAATACCTGGAGCTAAATCATTTGCAATATCAAAATTATCAAAACCTAAATCTAAAAGTTTTTTTAATTTTAATTCATCTAAATTTGTTAGTGCATCAAATAATACTTCTCCTGATTCTGGATCATAAATAGTATTAGCTGTACTTCTATCCATTAATTGTTCCAATGGATATTCAATTAATTTTAAACCACCTTCAATTAAAGCTTTTGCTTTTCTAAGTGTTAATCTTTTTCCAGCAGCAATAACTAAATTACCTTTATCATCTTTTACATCATATTCAATTCTTCCCATAAAATCATCAGGGTTAAATTCTGTTAAAAATTTATTATTTTTAACTTTAATATTTACAATTGGATAGAATAATTTAACAATATCTTCTTTTGAATAACCTAATGCTCTAAATAAAATAGTAACTGGTACTTTTCTTCTTTTATTAATTCTTACATATAATACATCTTTTGCATCATATTCAAAATATAACCATGAACCTCTGTCTGGAATAATTTGACCAGTATAAATAAGTTTATTGTCAGCTGTATTTGATTCTTCTTCTTTAAAAATTACACCAGGTGATCTATGTAATTGATTAACAACTACCCTTTCAACACCATTAACTATAAAAGAAGTTCTATCAGTCATTAAAGGAATTTCTCTAATAAATAAAGATTGTTCTTTCATATCTTTAACACCGATTTTTTCACCAGTTTTTTCGTCTAAATCCCATAAAGTTAATCTAATATTGATTTTTAGAGGAATAGAGTATGTTAATCCTCTAACCATTGATTCTCTTACATCATATTTAGGTTTACCTACTTCTGAACCTAAGTAATCTAGTGTAATTCTGTTTTGAACGTCATGTATAGGGAAAATAGATTTAAATACTTTTTCAATTCCAGCAGCAGATCTCTCTTCTTGACCTATCATCAAGAAAGTATCATACGAAGTTTGTTGTAGTTGTAATAAGTTTGGAATTTCAATTTGTTGTGGATTTTTTGCAAAATCAACTCTAAGTCTATTACCAGATTTTAAAGAGTTTAACATTGTCGGCCTTGTTATAAAATTTGGTTAAGTTTGCTTTTATTTATATAAAGCACAAAAGCATCCATAAAGGATAGGGTTAAAATTTCTATTAAATTTTAACCTTAGCCCTCAAAGATGCCTAACTATATACAGGGAAATCCCTGTATAACAGTCAATAATTACAAAGTAATTATTTAATTTCTACTTTAGCACCAGCTGCTTCTAAAGCTGCTTTAGCTGCTTCAGCATCCGCTTTTGAAATTCCTTCTTTGATTGTAGAAGGAGTTTGCTCAGCTGCATCTTTAGCTTCTTTTAATCCTAAACCAGTTAATGCTCTAATTTCTTTAATTACATTAATTTTTTTATCACCTGAATCTAAAATTACAACATCAAACTCAGTTTTTTCTTCAGCAGCTTCAGTAGCAGCTACAGCACCACCAGCAACTGCTACAGGTTGAGCAGATACACCAAATTTTTCTTCAAATTCTTTAACTAATTCTGATAATTCTAATACAGATAAACCAGAGATAAATTCTAAAACGTCTTCTTTAGAAATTGCCATTTCATTTTCCTTATTATTTTTTTATTTTAATATTAATAGCTTAAATAATTAAGCTGCCTCTTCTTCTTTTTTTCTTCTAAGTGCATCAAGACCAATAGTAAAGTTTCTAACTGGCCCCATCCATACAGATGCAAGCATACCAAGAAGTTCTTCTCTTGATGGTAATTTAGCAAATGCATTAACAGTAGCAAAGTCAGCAATTTTACCTTCAATAATACCTGATTTAATAGCAAATTTTTCTTTGTTAGTAGATGCAAATTTATCAGCTACTTTACAAGCTGAAATTTGATCTTCAGACCATAAGAAAATATTTGTACCACTTAATTCAACATCACCAAGTTCTGCATTTTTAACAGCAACAGTAACTAAAGTATTTTTAGCAACTTGAACTTTTGTATTATTCGCTCTTGCTTCTTTTCTTAAAGATTCTAATTCTTTGTGAGTTAGTCCTTTGTAATCACAAACAACAACTGCTAAAGAAGATTTAAACTCTTCTGTTAAAAAATTAATAATTTTTGATTTTTCTTGTCTAGTCATTTTTTCCTCCCTTCAAAACATCGACTTAGGCGGGACTTACAAGAAACGGAGGTGTCTCTTACCAGCTGTCTTCAGTTTTATTTCAGTGCTTTGAATAACACTCAATAATAAAGATTCTATCTTTATTATTGAATGTTAAAAAAATTAGATAAGGTTTACCTTATCTAATTTCCATTAATTCCATATTATCTAAAACAATTGATGGACTCATAGTTAATGATACAGCTGCATTAGTAATATATCTACCTTTTGCAGTTGATGGTTTTGCCTTATTAATTGCCGCTACAAATGCTGCAATATTTTCTCTAATTGCTTCTGATGAAAAAGAAACTTTCCCAACTGCTGCTTGCATATTACCTTTTTTATCAACTCTATATGTAACTTGACCACCTTTAGCATCATTTACAGCTTTTGTAACATCCATAGTTACTGTTCCAGTTTTAGGATTTGGCATTAAACCTTTTGGTCCTAAGATTCTTCCCACTTTTCCTACAATTCCCATACAATCAGGAGTTGCAATTAAAACATCAAAATTGATATTTCCAGCTTGGATAGCTTCTGCTAAATCATCATTACCAACAATATCTGCACCTGCTGCTTTTGCTTCATCCAATTTTAAACCTTTTGCAAATACTGCAACTCTTACAGTTTTACCAGTTCCATTTGGAAGTACAACCGCACCTCTAATCATTTGGTCAGCATGTCTTGGATCTACATTTAAATTAAGTGCGATTTCAACGCTCTCATCAAATTTAGCTGATTTTAATTCTTTAACTGTATCACAAGCTTCAGCTAAAGAGTATTTTTTATTTTCTATTTTTTCAGCTAATGCTTTATATCTTTTTGAAATTTTTGCCATTATTTTCTCCGCAAGTTTATTATTTTGCTACCGCCATTATAAGTCCGGTGGTAAGACTTTCTCAAAACAGATTCTTATAATTCTGTTTCAATACCAATTGATCTAGCAGAACCCGCAACAATTTTTGCAGCAACTTCTCTATCATCTGTATTTAAATCTTTGATTTTTAAATCAACTATTTCCATAATTTGTTCTTTTGAAAGTTTTCCAACTTTATTTTTAAGTGGATTACTTGAACCTGTTTTAACACCTGAGATTTTTTTAATTAAATCTGTCATTGGTGGTTGTTTTACTTCGAATGTAAAACTTTTATCTGTATAAACAGTGATAACTACAGGAATTCTATATCCTGCTTTATCTTTTGTTTTTTCATTAAAAGCTTTACAAAATTCCATAATATTAACACCTCTTTGACCTAAAGCTGGTCCAACAGGTGGTGATGGATTTGCAGCACCCGCAGGTATCTGTAATTTTAGTAGCCCTTGAATTTTTTTAGCCATGCTATTCCTTTAAAAAAATTTTAATGATTAGACATTAGGCAAGAAAACTATATGTTAAGAAGCTAGTTTTTTTGCCTAATGCCTATAATAAAAATATCAAATTACTCTTTCAACTTGAGTATAAGATATTTCAACAGGTGTATTTCTTCCAAAAATTGACACATTTAGTTTCAACAATCCAGAAACCATATCAAAATCTTCAACTAAGCCATTAAAATTAGCAAAAGGACCTTCATTAATTCTTACCATTTCACCTTCATCAAATGAAACTTTTGGCTTAGCTGCTGCTCTATTTTTAACTTTTTCTAAAATTAGATTTATATCTTTTTCTGAAAGTGCAGTTGGTTTTTTCGATTCACCAATAAATCTTCCAACTTTTGGCATTGATTGAATTCTATGCCATAAACCTGTATCTAAATCAATTTTCGCAAACGCATACGCAGGATATAATGGTCTTTCTACAATAGATTTTTTACCTTTTTTTATTTCAATTAAATCTTCAGTTGGAACTAAAACTTCTGCTATTCTATCATCTGCCATTTCTTCTGCTAATTTAATTAAAGCTTTTTTTACAGATAATTCACTACCAGAATAAGTTTGTATTGCATACCATTTATGTGCCATTTTAATTCCTTAATTGATTATCGAAGATAAACTTAATGACATTATTCCATCAATAAGAGCTAAAAATAGTGTAATTACAGTAACAACTATAAAAACAGATAAATATGCTGATCTAATTTGTTCTTTTATAGGAAAAATTACTTTTAGTAATTCAGATTTTGCGCTAGCATAATAATTTCTTAATCTATTCACCATTAACTCCGTTTTTGATTGCTTCATTAAGCTTTAAATTCTTTCAAAAAAAGAGAACACTTCTTTTAAAAAAATTTAAGTGGCAGGCCAGGAGGGACTCGAACCCACAACCATCGGATTTGGAATCCGGCGCTCTACCATTGGAGCTACTGACCTATAATTTTGAACTTGTAGTTAAAAACTACAAGTTCAATTGTTTTAAGATTTTAATTTTACTTCTTTGTGCAAAGTATGTTTTTTTAATCTTGGACTATATTTTTTTACCTCAAACTTTTCAGTGTGAGTTTTTGGATTTTTCCATGTAGTGTAGTTAATATCTCCACTTTCTTGACATTTTAATCCTATTTTAATTCTTACTGCATTTGCCATAACAATCCTTATTCAATGATTTCAGCAACAACTCCAGCACCTACAGTTCTACCACCTTCTCTAATAGCAAATTTAGTACCTTTGTCTAGAGCAATTGGAGCAACTAATTCAACTGTCATTTCTACATTATCACCTGGCATAACCATTTCTGTACCTTCTGGTAATGTACAAGAACCAGTTACGTCTGTTGTTCTTACATAAAATTGTGGTCTATATCCTGAGAAGAATGGAGTATGTCTACCACCTTCTTCTTTAGAAAGGATATACACTTCACATCTGAATTTTGTATGTGGAGTAATTGTTTTAGGTTTACATAAAACTTGTCCTCTTTCTACTTCTTCTTTTTTGATTCCTCTTAAAAGAATACCGCAGTTATCTCCAGCTTGACCTTGTTCCATTTCTTTTCTAAACATTTCAACACCAGTTACAGTAGTTGTTTTAGTATCAGAGAATCCAACGATTTCAATAGTCTCACCTACTTTAATTGTTCCTTTTTCAATTCTTCCAGTAACAACTGTTCCTCTTCCTGAGATAGAGAATACATCTTCAACTGGCATTAAGAAATCTTGATCAACATCTCTTTCTGGAGTTGGAATATAAGAATCTACTGCATCCATTAAAGCTACAACTTTTTCTGCCCATGGACCAACAGTTCCAGCTTTAGCTTCTTCTAATGCTTGGAATGCAGAACCTGCAATAATTGGAGTGTCATCACCTGGAAAATCATATGTAGATAATAATTCTCTAATTTCCATTTCAACAAGCTCTAACATTTCGTCTTTGTCTTGCTCATCAAGTTGATCTTCTTTGTTCATAAATACAACGATATATGGAACTCCAACTTGTTTTGATAATAAGATATGCTCTCTTGTTTGAGCCATTGGTCCATCAGTTGCAGCAATAACTAAGATTGCTCCATCCATTTGTGCAGCACCAGTAATCATGTTTTTAACGTAATCCGCGTGTCCTGGACAATCAACGTGTGCATAGTGTCTTTTATCAGTTTCATACTCGATATGAGAAGTAGCAATTGTAATACCTCTTTCTCTTTCTTCTGGAGCATTGTCGATTTGATCATAATCTTTCATCTCTCCACCATATTTTACTGCAAGAACAGCAGAAATAGCAGCTGTCAAAGTAGTTTTACCGTGGTCAACGTGTCCAATTGTACCGATGTTAACGTGTGGCTTATTTCTTGAAAATTTTTCTTTTGCCATAGAATTCCCCTTCTAAATTTTTGGTTATTGCCCTCTGAGTAGATAAGCCCACTAGGCTTCTCTATTCAGAGGGGATTTTATTATTAATTTTTGCAATTTAAAATTGCGTTGCGTATTATATTTAATAAATACTAAAAAAAACTTTAATGGGAGTTAAATAAATAAAGAGTTATAAAAAATTGTGCTTATAACTCAGCTCCCAGTAATCAATAAAATATGGAGCGGGAGACGAGACTCGAACTCGCGACAGTCTGCTTGGAAGGCAGAAGCTCTAGCCAACTGAGCTACTCCCGCAACATTGCGTGGTGGTGAGAGAAGGATTCGAACCTTCGAAGCCTAAGGCGGCGGATTTACAGTCCGCAGGATTTGACCACTCTCCAACCTCACCGTTGAAAAATATTATTGTTCTGGTCAAGCGCTGTCTTTTAGATTACGCACGACATAAAAATGGAGCTGGTGAAGGGAGTCGAACCCCCGACCTGCTGATTACAAATCAGCTGCTCTAGCCAACTGAGCTACACCAGCACCAAAAAATAAAATGGTGGTTCGAGACAGAATCGAACTGTCGACACAAGGATTTTCAATCCTTTGCTCTACCGACTGAGCTATCGAACCAATGCAAATTGGAGTGAGATTATACAAGTAATTTTATTAATATTAGCTTAAACTATTTACTAATTCTTTAAATTCATTACCACGATGTGCATAAGACTTAAATTGATCCAATGATGCAGCAGCTGGAGATAAAATACCTATACTTTTTTCTTTCATATTATTACTCATTTTTTCTACTGCAATATATAAATAATTACATTTTTCTACTTTTATTGAATATTCATTACAATAATCAACTATTTTATCTGTGTTACTTCCAATTGCATAAACAATTAAATCTAGATTGTTTATATTTTCAAACAAAGGTTTTAAATTTGCACCTTTATCATCTCCACCTAATATAAGATGTAAATTATCTTTTCTATATGGAGTTAAACCATTTATAGTCGCATCAACATTTGTTGCTTTGCTATCATCAATCCATAATCTATTTTTTTTATCAAAAAATTCTTCAACTTTATGTTTATCTATTTTAAATTGGTTTATTAAATCATAATTAATTTCATCAAATATAATTTTTCTTGTAACCATTGCTAAAATTGCATCTAAAAGAAATGGCTCTTTAAAATTAATTTTAGATTTATCAAAACCAAAATGATTACATAAATCATCACTATTATTATATGTTATAACAAAAGCATCTGTTTTAAAATCTTTAAATTCAGAAGGGATGATTGCTACATCATTTTCATTCATTAATTCAAGAGGTTTTAATTTTGCATTTTTATATTCTTCAAAAGAACCATGCCAAGTTATATGATCTTCTGTTATTGGCAATAATAAATAAATATTAGGTTTTGACTTATAAGTATAATGTAAAGTAAAAGATGAAGTTTCTAAAATCCATATCTTTTTATTTTCATCTAAATGACTTAATGGTATTCCAATATTTCCACCACAAACCGAATCATATTCATTTAATAAGTGTTGACACATTTGTGTTGTAGTTGTTTTTCCATTTGTTCCAGATATCCAAATAGAAAAAGGCATAATATCTTGAAATAAATCATAGTCACTAATTACATTATTTGAATTTAAAACCATTTTATTATAAGGTGGAATTCCAGGACTTACAACAGTTAATTCATCACTACTTTTATCATATGTATCAAAATCTTTGTCGTCATATAATGTAGCGTTAGGAAATTTATCTTTTAAAGCTAATGCAGTGATACCTTTGCCTAAAATTCTTATTTTTTTGTTATTTATTTTCATTACTTTTTCTTTATCTGATTTTTAAACTTAATAAAGCTACTAAATTTGTCATAAATGCAATAATCCAGAATCTTACAATAATTTTATTTTCTTTCCAGCCTTTTTTCTCAAAATGGTGATGAATAGGTGCCATTAAAAATATTCTTTTTTGTCTTAACTTATAAGAACCAACTTGTAATATTACAGATACTGTTTCTAAAACAAAAATAAATCCAATTGCTAATAATAATATTTCTGATTTCGCAACAATTGCCATATAGCCCATAAATGCACCTAAAGGTAAAGAACCTGAATCACCCATAAATATCTCTGCTGGATGAGAGTTAAACCATAAGAATCCAATCAAAGCTCCACATATTGCACTTCCCATAATCGCTAATTCACCTACAGTTTGAATATTTGGTAACAATAAATATGTTGAAAAAACTGCATGTCCAGTAACATATGCTAATACTGATAAAGTAAAAAATGCCATTATAGAAGGAACTGTTGCTAAACCATCTAATCCATCAGTTAGATTAACAGCATTAGAAGACCCTACAATAATAAACATCCAAAAAACTACTGCTAAAATTCCCATATTAAATAAAGGGTATTTATAAAAAGGTGTATATAATTCACTTGAATGTCCATAATGATAAGCTATAAAAGCAATAATTGCAGCACAAAGAAATTGTAATATCAGTTTTGCTCTTGCACTCAAACCTGCTGAATTTTTATCTTTTGATATTTTAGAATAATCATCTTGCATACCAATTAATGAAAAAAGAGCTAAGCATAATAAGCCACCTGCAACATAATAGTTACTTAATTTTGCAGTAAGAACTGTAGCAATTATTGTTGAAAAAATAAAAACTACTCCACCCATAGTTGGGGTTCCAACTTTTGTTTGATGACTTTCAGGCGCAAGTTCATAAATTGGCTGCGATGCTTTCTTTTTTTTCGCCCAACTAATAAACTTTGGCATTAAATACATTGTTAAAACAAAAGCTATAAAAAAACTCATTCCAGCTCTCACTGAAATATATTGAAAGATGTTAATCTCTAGGTGTCTATAAAACCAATAAAACAAACTTGAACCTTGATTTTGATATAATTGCGCGATTATAATATATAATACTTTTTAAAAGGTTTAAATAATGACAAATAAAACACTACTTATAATAACTGATGGAATAGGCTACAATCCTTCAGATAAATTTAATGCTTTTTCTAGTGCAAATACTCCAACTTATGATTATTTATTTAAAAATGTTCCTTATTCATTAATTCATACTTATGGTAAATTTGTTGGATTACCAGATGGACAAATGGGAAATAGTGAAGTGGGACATATGACTATTGGTAGTGGTAGAATTTTATATCAAGATTTAGTAAAAATAAATATTGCAATTGAAAACAATACTTTAAAAGATAATGAAGTTTTAAAAAATATTATCGAAGTATCAAATAATATTCATTTATTAGGATTATTAAGTGATGGAGGAGTTCATTCTCATATTGACCATATTATTGCAATGGCAAAAATTGCAAAACAATCTAATAAAAAAGTATTTATACATATTATTACAGATGGTAGAGATGTAGCTCCTGATTGTGCACAAAAATATATAAACCAAATTTTAGAGATTTGTGATAAAGATATAAAAATTGCAACAATTGCAGGAAGATACTACACAATGGATAGAGATAATAGATGGGATAGAGTAAAAAAAGGTTATGATGCGATAACTTTTGCAACTCCATCAACTACAAATGATATTTTAACTTATTTAAAAGATTCATATGAAAACCAAATCTTTGATGAATTTATTGTTCCAACTGCATTTAGTGGATATGAAGGAATAAAAGAGAATGATGGAATAATTTTCTGTAATTTTAGAAGTGATAGAATGAGAGAAATTTCTTCTGTTTTTGCAAATAAAAACTTTAATGAATTTGATACATTTAAAGGTTCACTAAATCTTGCAACTATGACACAATATGATAAAAATACACCTATTGCTATTTTATTTCCAAAAGAATCTCCAAAAAATACTTTAGCTGAAGTAATTTCAAATGCTGGTTTATCTCAACTTCATACAGCTGAAACAGAAAAATATGCTCACGTTACATTTTTCTTTAATGGAGGAGTTGAAGAACCTATGTTAAATGAAACAAGAGTTTTAATTCCTTCACCTCAAGTTGCAACATATGATTTACAACCTGAAATGTCTGCACCACAAGTTGGAGATGCTGTTAGAACTGCTATGAATAATAATGCAGATTTTATAGTTGTTAATTTTGCAAATGGTGATATGGTTGGACATACAGGTGTATTTGATGCAGCGGTAAAAGCTGTTGAAGCTGTTGATTTTGAATTAGGTTTAATTTTTGAACTTGCAAAAAAACAAAATTACAATATTATATTAACATCTGACCATGGAAATTGTGAAATGATGAAAGATGAAGATGGAAATATTCTAACAAATCATACTGTTGGAGATGTTTATTGTTTTGTTTATGCAAATGGGGTAAAAGAGGTTAAAACTGGAAGTTTAAATAATATCGCTCCTACAGTTTTAAAATTGATGAATATAGAGATTCCTAAAGAGATGGATAAACCATTAATATAAAAGATAATTTGTGCTATATATAAAAATTAATAAATTAATAATTGATGCAAATGAAAAAACTTTAGTTAATATTTCATTTGATATCACTGATTCAACAGCTTTAATTGGAGAAAGTGGAAGTGGAAAATCTTTAACATTGAAATCTTTATTAAATCTTCTTCCATCTTTTATGAAAACAGAAAAAGTTATAGACTCTAATTTTAAATTAAATTATGACACTATTGGGTTTATACCACAAAATCCTTTTACTTCTTTATCATCAATGACAAAAATAAAAAACCAATTTTTTTGTTCAGATGAAAAAAAAGAAGAAGTTTTAAAATTATTAGCTTTAGATGAGTCAATATTAAATAAATTCCCTACACAATTAAGTGGAGGACAAATTCAAAGAGTTGTAATTGCAATTGCAATAAGTAGAAATATAAAACTACTTTTGTTAGATGAACCTACAACTGCACTTGATGAGGAAAATAAAAATAATATTATCAATATTATTAATGATTTAAAAAAACGTTTAAATATATTAATTCTTTTTGTAACTCATGATATAAATTCAATTAAAGAAATTTGTAAAGATATTGTTATTATAAAAGATGGAATTATAGTTGAAAAAGGTTCGACGAAAGATATTTTATCTTCACCAAAGGAAGATTACACTAAAAAATTGATTAACTCAACTTTTAAAAATAAAGATTTTAGGAATTAAATATGATGAAATATATTTTTGGTCTTTTTGTTATTGTAGGCTTAGTAGTTTGTGGCTGGTTATACAATTTATATGATGAAATTAAACATGATGTTGATGCTGTTGTAAATTATTCACCAAAACAAAGTACTCAATTTTTTGATAAAGATGGAAAGCTTATTGCAAACACATTTAAAGATGAAAACAGAGAATATGTAAAATATGATGACATTCCTGCAAGAATAATCGAAGGATTAGTTGCCATTGAAGATACACAATTTTTTGAACACTCAGGTATTAATCCCGATGCTATTAGCCGTGCAATGATAAAAAATATTAAAGCAGGTGGATATGTTGAAGGAGCAAGTACATTAACTCAACAATTAATAAAAATGCTTGTTTTGACAAGAGAAAAAAAATTGATGAGAAAAGTAAAAGAAGCACTACTAGCTATTAGGTTAGAAACTGTTCTTACAAAAGAAGAAATACTTGAGCGATATTTAAATCATGTATATTTTGGACATGGATATTATGGAATAAAAACAGCTGCAAAAGGATATTTTAATAAAGATTTATATGAATTATCTTTAAAAGAGATGGCTATTCTTGTTGGACTTCCAAGAGCTCCAAGTTTTTATGACCCAACAAAAAATCTTAAAATCTCACTAGCTCGTGCAAATCAAGTGATTACAAGATTAAATACTCTTGGATGGATTAATAAAGAACAATACGAAGAATCAATGAAAGAAACTCCTATTATTTATAATCAAACTTTGACAAAAAATAAAGCACCTTATGCTGTTGATTATGCAATAAGTCAATTAATAAATGATATTCCTGATATTCTATATGGTGGATATAAAATTTATTTAACTATTGACATAGATGCACAAGAAATAGCGAAAGAAGCTCTAAAAGCTTCTTATGACGAAGCTATTAAAAGAGATTTAAATTTTAGAAAATCTTCTAAAAATCCAGATGATGATTCTTATGTTAAAGAATTAAATGGAGCAATGATTTCTCTTGAAAGTAATACAGGTAAAATTCTAGCCTTTGTTGGAGGAGTTGATTATAATCAATCTGTATTTAATAGAGCATTTCAATCAAAAAGACAAGCAGGAAGTGCAATTAAGCCATTTTTATATCAAACTGCCTTGAATGAAGGATATAATCCAGCTTCTCAATTATTTGATATTTCAAGAACATATAACTACACAGTTGGTGGTGTTCAGAAAAAATGGCAACCAAAAAATTATAGTGGGAATTTCCAAGGAATTGTAAGTTTAAGAGATTCATTAGTTGCATCAAGAAATTTATCAACATTAAACTTGGTAACAGATGTTGGTGTACCCATAGTAATGGAAGAATTAAAAAAATATGGATTTAAAGATTTAGTTGATAATTTATCTATTACTTTAGGATCAATGAGTGTTTCTTTAGTTGAATTTAGCGAAGCATATAGTGCTTTTGCAAATAATGGTATACAAGTTAAACCATATATCATCGAACAAATTGTAAATAAAAATGGTGAAAGTGTTAATTTTGGACCACAAACAAAAGAGATTAACACACCTGAACAAAATTATCTCATGACATCAATTTTAACTGATGTGGTAAATAGAGGAACAGGAAAAGCTGCAAAAGTTGAAGGTATTGAATTAGCAGGAAAAACAGGAACAACAAATAACAATGTTGATGCTTGGTTTTGTGGATATTCACCTTCAATTCAAACAATTATTTGGTTTGGTAATGATAATAATATGCCAATGAGAAGAACTGAAGGTGGTGGAAAAATTGCAGCACCTGTATTTTCTTATTTCTTTAAAAAATATTTAGAATTGCATCCAGAAATTCCAAGAACTTTTATTAGACCTGAAAATGTCTATACAACAAATATAAATGGAAAAGAAGAACTTTATACTGAAAAATCACCTCTTCCTGAAATTGATACACAAATTATTCAACAACCAATAAATCCAAATGAAGAAGTTTTAGAATTCTAAAACTTCTATTTGTTTATATTAATTTCTAATCTAACTTAATAAATATTTTTTCCATTAAAAAAGGGGCAAGTTCATAAGAACTTGCCCCTTTTTATATAACTAAATTCTTATTAACAAGAATAAGTTGTTTTAAATTCAAATGCAGTTGGTCTTGCTTCATAAGGCCAAACTTGAGTTTCAAATTTATAGTGTTGGTATGTATCAATCATATCTTGAGAGAATACAGGTTTTAAGAAATCACAATCTCTAATTAAAGCTTCTAAAGCTCCTCTTAATGTATGAGGCATTTGAGGAATTTGTCTTTCTCTAATTTCATCTAAAGATAATTCAAATAAATCGTCATCCATTGGACCTACTGGCTCATATTTATTTTTAATACCGTCTAATCCAGCCATTAGCATAGCAGCAAACGCTAAGTATGGACAAGAAGTTGAATCTGGGAATCTCATTTCAATTCTAGTTGCTTTTTCACCAGCACCGTAAGGAATTCTACAAGATGCAGATCTATTTTGTGATGAATAAGTTAAAATTGAAGGAGCTTCAAATCCTGGAATTAATCTTTTATATGAGTTAGTTGATGCATTAGTAAATGCTGCAACAGCTCTAGCGTGTTTAAATACTCCACCAACATAATGTCTAGCAGTTTCACTTAAATTACCATATTCACCTTGTTTGTAAAATAAGTTTTTACCTTCTTTCCAGATTGATTGGTGTACGTGCATTCCATTTCCATTATCACCATATAATGGTTTTGGCATAAATGTAGCTGATTTACCATTTAAGTGAGCTACCATTTTGATAACATATTTTAATTTTTGTACGTTATCAGAAGCTTCAATTAAATCTCCAAATACAATACCGATTTCATGTTGACCTTGTGCAACTTCGTGGTGACCTAAAACAACTTCTAATCCAACTTGCTCTAATACTTGCATCATTTCAGCTCTTAAATCTACACCATTATCAATTGGAGATACAGGGAAATATCCACCTTTAGTTCTTGGTCTATGACCCATATTTCCACCTTCATAATCTGTTGAATCATTCCATTCACCATCTTCTGAATCAACTCTATAATAAGACTCATTAATTGTATCTTTAATTTTTACATCTTCAAATACAAAGAACTCATTTTCAGGTCCAAAGTATGCAACATCTCCTAATCCAGATTCTGATAAATGTTTTAACGCTTTTTTAGCGATTGATCTTGGACATTTTTCATACATTTCATTTTTGTAAATATCATAAACATCACAAATAACAATGATTGTTGAATCAGCTGTAAATGGATCTAAAAACGCAGTTTGTACATCTGGTTTTAAAAGCATATCTGATCTGTGAATTGGTTGCCAAGCTTCAATTGATGAACCATCAAATGGCATACCATTTTCTAAACTAGAAGCACTTACTGCATTAAATTTATATGTAACATGATGCCACATACCTTTCATATCTGTAAATCTAAAATCTACAAAATTAACTTCATTTGCTTTACTATACTCAAAAAATTCTTCGATACTATTAACGAACTTACCCATAGGTTTAACTCCTTCAAATTATTTCAATAATTGTATCCAAAAATATAAAAATTAAAATAAAACAGCTGTATATTTTTTATACAATTATATTCAAAATAATATAACTAATTAAAATTCAATATTTTTTTTATCTCGACACTCAAAAGTTACACATTTAGCATATCCTATTTCCTTTGCCAAGCTTGTAACTTCATCATATTTAAATCCAATTTGTTCAAGATTATGTGCATCAGAACCAAAAGTAATATCAATTCCTAATTCATAAGCAATTTCTAATAACTGTTTTGAAGGATAAGATTCATTTATTGGTTTTCTAAGTCCTGCTGGATTAATTTCTAAAACCATATTTGATTTTTTAATTTGATTTAATGCATTTTTTGCCAAAATTCTTATATCTTTTTTAGGTAAAAACTTAAATACTTTTATCAAATCAAAATGCCCTACAATATCAAATAAACCTGTTTTTGCCATTGATTCTATTGCATCAAAATATTCAATCCAAATAGTATCTATATCTTTTGATTTATACACACCAATAAATTCTGGATTATCAAATCCCCACATATCATCTTTATTTTTTAAAAAATGAACAGAACCTATAAGATAATCAACTTTAGCATTTACTATTTCATCCAATAAATATCCATCCAAATAATCAACTTCATATCCTAAGAGAATCTTTATTTGATTTTTATATTTTTCTTTTGCATCAAGTATCCATCTTTCATAAAGATTTTTTTGTGTTATATCCATTCTATATTTTGGATCATAATTCATTGGAGCATGATCAGAAAAACCATATTCATCGATACCTATTTCTATTGCTTTTTGTATATAATCATCAACACTTCCTGTTGCATGATTACATAAAATTGTGTGATTATGTAAATCTACTCTCATCTCTTCTTACTCTATTCCTTCCTTCTTTTTTTGCTAAATATAAATATTTATCTGCATTTTGTATCATACAATCAATATTTTTCCCAAATTCTAAACTATAACCAATTGATATTGTATATTGTATATTTAATTTTCCAATTTTAATAACATTATTTTCAAATTCTTTTCTTATATATTCTAAAAGCTCAGTAATTTCACTTTCACTTCTATTGTAGAAACATATACAAAATTCTTCTCCACCTAATCTACTAATCAATGCATTTGAACTAATATTATTATTCAAAACTTTAGAAACTTCTTTTAAAGCAATATCGCCAATATCATGTCCATATGTATCATTTATATTTTTAAAATTATCAATATCAATAATTGCAATTGCAAAAGTTTTATTATTAAGTTTACAATCTTCATATAATTTATTTCCTATATCAAATAAATATCTTCTATTATATAATCCAGTTAAGTAATCTTTGTTTGCTTTATTTTTAATCTCATCAAATAACTCCAAAATTTCTATATTTGAATTTATTCTTGCAAAAAATTCTTCATTTGAAAAACCTTTATATAAAAAATCATTTGCTCCGTATTTTAAAAATTTTGCAGGTATTTTTTTACTTGAATCATTTGAAGTAACGATTATTGATAATTCATCTTTACTATAATCTTTTCTAATTCTTTTAGTCAATTCTAAACCATTCATTTTTGGCATTAAATAATCAGTTAAAACAATTTTTATATCACTATTTTGTTTTAAAGTTTCAAATGCTTCATCTCCATCATAAGCACTTAAAGCAACAATTTTATATCTACTTAATAATTCTATTGATTTATCAACAAATAATTTTGAATCATCAACAACCAAAACTTTTATATCCTTATTGTGCATAATTCTTTTAACAATTGATGTAGCATAAGTTAATGCTGAAAGTCCATCTTTAATTATATAATCAACAATATTTTTATCTCTAAATTTTTCTTCAATATCTATACTTTCAGTTCCTGTTAGAATTACAATTGGAATTTTAAATTTTGAAAGAAAATCAATAATCTCACCATCTGGAGCATCAGGTAAACCTAAATCAGCTAAAACAATATCAAATTTCCCTTTTTCTTGTAGAAGTAGATTTGCACTTTCTTTCATACTTTTTGCAATAAAAATATCTATATCAAAATCACTTTCAATGAGACTTTTTAAAGTATTACAAACAGATATACTATCATCAACTATTAAAACTTTATATTTCATAATAAGATTCCAGAACCTTTTATTGTTGTACTTCTATCTTTTGCATAAACTCTTTGATTATTTATAATATCATATTTCCATATTGGAGCTTGAGCTTTAAAATCTTCAACAAATTCATCTATCAATTCTAATGCAACTCTTCTTTTAGGACTACAAACAGCTGCAATATAAGAACTTTCATGATTTAAAACATCACCACGACTGTGAGCCATTAAAACTATTGCATCTTTTTTATTTGCTTTTTTTTGCCATTCATCAAACCAATTATTTAAGATTGGTTCATATATATCAAAACTTAAACCTTCTATTTGATTTTCATCTCTTACAACTCCAACGAAAGTTATAATTGCTCCATAGTTAGAATTTTTATATTTTGAATACCATTTATTTGTAATCTCTTCAACAGGCAAACTTCCATTAAATAGTTCTAAAAACTCTTTTCTATTTTCCATATCATCCACCACAAACAGGAGGTAATAGTGAAATTTTATCACCATCATTTAAAATTATATCTTTTGAATTAATTAATGTATCATTCACTGCAACAGCACAAGTTTCAAGCCAAGTAGAAACTGAACTATCATTTTTTAAAATTTCACTCAATTGTTTAAGATTATTAATTTCTAAATTCATATCTTCTTTATTAATTGGTCCTAAAAATTCTACTTTAACCATTTTAATCCCTTCTTATGATATTTATATTATTATACTGGCTTCATTTTAACATAATAAGGACAAAAACTTTATGATATTTTCAAAAATAGATTTTATAAATTTATTGCCTTTTCATATTTTTATAAAAAAGACTATTAAATCATCTCAATTAAAATCAATAATAGAATATAAAAAATCTTATCCTTCATATATTAGTAATAAATTTAAAAAAAGAAAAGTAGATAGTGCGTTTATTTCTTCAATTGCATCAAGAAATGAGAAATTTTTAGATTTTGGAATTGTTGCACGAAATGAAGTTTTATCTGTTCTTTTAATTCCAGGAGTTGAAGCAAAAGATTATCAATCAAAAACTTCAAATGCACTTGCAGATGTTTTAAATTTAAAAGGTGAAGTAATTATTGGAGATAAAGCTTTAAAGTTTTATCACGATAACCCAAATAGTTTAAAATTAGATTTAGCCAAAGAGTGGCAAAAAAAATATAATCTTCCATTTGTATTTGCAGTTTTATGTTATAACAAACATGAAAGAAGATTAAAAAAATTGACAAAAAATTTCAATAAAAAATATATAAAAATACCTCAATACATTTTAGAACAATATTCAAAAAGAAGTGGTGTATCAAAAGAAAATATTTTAAAATACTTAGAAAAAATCGACTATGATTTGGGTTATAAAGAAAAACGAGCTTTAAAACTTTTTCTAAATTTAACTAAAGAAAAAAGGATATAAATGACATTATTTGATTCTCTGATTTTGGGAATAATTGAAGGTATAACAGAATTTTTACCAATATCTTCAACTGGACATTTGATTGTTGCAAGTGAATTTTTAGGTTTAGAACAAACAAATATAAATAAAGCTTTTGAAGTAATCATTCAATTTGCTGCAATATTAGCTGTTATCCTAAATTATCCATCAAAATTTACATTTTCACATATAAATTTATGGACAAAAGTTTTAATTGCTTTTTTACCTATTGCAATTATTGGTTTTATTTTTTCAAAACAAGTCAAAGAATTATTTTCTATAGAAATCGTTGCATGGATGTTTATCATAGGAGGAATTATTTTTTTAATTGTTGAAAAATTCTATGATGAAAAAGCAACTCACACTTTAGATGTTGAGAATATTACATATAAACAAGCAGCTTGGATTGGATTTGCGCAAATATTTGCATTAATTCCAGGAACTTCTAGAGCTGGTTCAAGTATCATTGGAGCTATGCTTGTTGGATTAAATAGGAAAACAAGTGCTGAATTTTCTTTTTTACTCGCCTTTCCAGTTATGTGCGCAACAACAGCCTATGATTTATTAAAACATCATGATGAAATTTTAGTTGGAGGAAATTTTTTAAATTTAGCAACTGGATTTGTTGTATCTTTTATTATTGCATTTCTTGCAATAAAACTATTTCTAAAATTCCTTGAAAACTTCACATTTGTTGCTTTTGGAATTTATAGAATAGTTTTTGGTATCTTACTTCTTATTATTTTCTAAAATAATATTTACTATTAAAGCAATAGCATTTGGACTTATAGAACTTATAAGTTCAATGCTAATTTTATGAATATCTGATTTTAAAACCTCAAAAAAATACTCTTCACTCAATTCATCTTCTCTTTGTAAAAAACACAAACCTTTATCTTTTAAAAACTTTGCATTATAATATTGATGATCACCTGCTGCATGTTTATAAGGTATAAAAAAAGTTGGTAATGAATTTGCACATAATTCCCAAAGAGTTGATGCCCCTGCCCTACTTACTGCAAAATCAGCTTTTGACATTTTTGAAGGTATTTCTTTTGAGAAATCAAAAACATCAGCATTTATATTTAATTTTTCATACTCTTTTTTTACTCTTTCAAAATCACTTTTCCCTGTTTGATGAATAATACTAATTCCCATTTCATTAAGTTTAGGAGCAACTTTTAAAGCAAAATCATTTATACAAATAGCTCCTTGTGAACCACCAAAAAAAGCTATTGTTTTAATTTTTTCTCTAACTCTTGCACAATTAAAAAATTCATTTGATACAGGATAGTCTCTAACTAAAGAATTTTCATCAAAAGATGAAAAAATCTCAGTTGCAAATTTTGATGTAATTTGATTTAATTTACCCATTTTAGAATTTTGTTCATGAATATATAATTTACAATTCATTTTTAAAATTGAAGCAAAAGTTGCAGCAGCAGCAGAAAATCCTCCAACACTAATAACTGTTTTAATTTTGTATTTTGAATACAAACTCAAACAATATAATGTTTTTGAAAAAATATTAAATAAAGAGATAAATTTACCAAAACCTTTTTTATTTACTACGCCTTTAGTATCTAAAAAAATTGCTTTTTTTAATCTTCTATCATGTTCAAACCAAGCTTTATCTTGACCATTAGAGGAACCAATAAAAATTACATTTATTCCTCTATTATGAAACTCTTCAATAAAAGCATCTGCAACTTTTAAATGCCCACCTGTTCCACCACCAGTAACAACAACTGTTTCAATCATTTAATTTTTACCTTTTTCTTAACATCTTCATCTTTTACTACTCTACTAATAGATAATACTAATCCCATGGATACCGCCATTGCAAGCATTGATGAACCTCCATAAGATAAAAATGGAACAGCAATACCTTTTATTGGTATCATTCCAGAAATTCCATAAGAATTTATCAAAAATGCAATAATAATCATTAATGCGATTCCAAGAGTAAATAGATGATAAATTGGATTTTCAACTCTTCGACTTATTCTGAAAATTCTCCAAATAACAATAAATAAAATAGTTGTAAAAGCCATCAATCCAAATAATCCAACCTCTTCTGTTATTCCAGCAAGAACAAAGTCTGTATGAACTTCAGATAAAAAACCAACTTTAATATCACCCAATGCAACTCCTTGACCAAAAAAACCACCATTATGAATAGCATTTAATGAGTGAGAAACTTGATATGGTTCAGGTAATTCATCAATTCTAAGATATGGTTCTGCCCAAGAAGGTAAAACAGATAGAATTCCATCTTGAACCATTGCCCACCAAGAATGAATTCTTTTAATTCTATGAGGTGCTGCAATAATTAAACCTACTAATCCAACTAAGGCTATTGCACCTAATGCTAAGAAAATTTTAAAAGATCTATTTGCAAAAATCAATAAAACAACTAAAATTAATCCAAGAAGAACAACTTGTCCTAAATCTTTTTGTAAAAATGCAATTATAAAAACAACTACAAAAAAAGTTAAAAAATATGGAGCAAGAAGTAATACTTCATCTTTTAATCCAATCTTTTTGGGTTGAAATATAACTTTTCTATGAAAAGACCAAGATAAAAAATAAATAAATCCTATTTTAAAAAACTCAACAGGAGACAAAGAAAAACCAGGAAGCCTAATCCATCTATTAGCTCCTCCTGATGCTGTAACTAATGCTGCTGGCAAAAATGGCATTGCTAACATTAATAAAAAAAACACTATAAATAGTGTCATCCCAACTTTTTCTATCAATTTATCGGGATCTTTCATAGAAAAATACCACATTATAAAAATAGAAACTATTCCAACTAATCCTTGTCTTATAAAAAAATGGAATTGGTCATAACCAAAAAATTCTACAGTATATATTGTTAAAGAATATGAGAAAATTATACTTATTATTATCAATAATGACACTAATATAAACAATGTATAATCGGCTTCTGTATTATTCAAATTATTATTAATTGATTTAATCTTACTTTTGTTAAAATTCATTTCTCATTATATAATAATATGGATAAATATGTCTTCAAATAAAATTGAAAAAGTCGATAAAACAAAAAAAATAGTTATTCTATTTTTACTAATTTTCTTATTCTTAACTATTCTTATGATTTCTGTTTTTAGAACGATAACTGAAAAGAGACATTTACCTTCACTCAAAGGTGAAAAAAATGAACTTGCAGTAAGAGGTGATATTATAAGTGCAGATAACTTTAAAATTGCATCATCTAAAAAACTTTATAAAGCTGCAATAGATACAAGACATCTTGATCCTACAAAAGAAGAGTTATTTCTTAGGTTATTTTCAATTTATAGTAATATTGATTATAAAATATTAAAAGATAGATTAGATGAAGGGAAAAAAAGTCCTGGAAATTTAGTTTTATCTTATGGAATAGATTCAAGATCGGCAAAAAATCTAAAAGAATTAGCTTTTAAACTTGTTCAGCTAGATGTATTCATTAGCCGTCAAGTAAATGGAAGCAAAATATTAAGAGGTTTGACCATTAGTGAAAGTGGTGAAAAAAGAACTTTTTCATATAATGATACTTTAACTCCTGTAGTTGGATATATTTCAAAGTATGAATCAGAATTTGGGAAAACTAAAGTTAATGGAATTAAAGGTTTAGAAAAACATTATAATAAAGTTTTAAATCAATCAAAAGATGGTGTTTTACAAGGTGATAGAGATGTATTATCTTATATATCTTTTGATAAAAATTCTATCATTAGAAAACGAATTGATGGCGCTACATTAAATCTAAATATTCCATTAAAATTACAAAAAAACAATGAAACAACTTTAGATTTATATAAAGAAAAATTAGGTGCTGATGAAATTATTGTTGCAATAATGGAAAATAAAACAGGAAAAATCCTAACAATGGCTTCATCAAACAGATTCAATCCAGAAAAAATTAGAAAAGAAGATATAGGTTCGTTAAATGTTAATGCAGTAGAATATCAATTCGAACCAGGTTCTGTTGTAAAACCTCTTTCTATATCTATTGCAATGGATAAGGGATTAATTAAAAAAAATGAAAATTTTCCTGCATATAATACAAATGGAGGGAAAGGTTCGTATAAAATTGGAAGATTTAATATAAAAGATGACCATAAATTTGATAAGCATTATTTAACATTAGATGAGATAGTTATGTTTTCTTCTAATATAGGAACTTTACAAATTGCTCAAAGATTAACAGGTCCTGAATTTTTTGAAGGTATGAAAAGATTTGGTTTTACAAGAAAAACAGGAATTGATTTGCCATATGAAAAAAAAGGTGTAATGCCAAAGGTTTGGCAATTTTCTGCTGGAGATAAAGAAAAAAAAGATAATGTTTTTAAAGCAACAGTTTCTTTTGGACAAGGTATGACAGCAACTTTTATTCAACTTTTAAAAGCTTATTCTGTATTTAATAATGATGGAGAAATGATTACCCCAAGAATAGTATCTTCACTTACTTATGATAATAATAAATATAAACCATATGATGATAAAGCAGAAAAAATACTATCAAAAGAAACTGCTGATGCAATGAAGAAGATGCTAATAAAAACAGTAACTGATGGAACAGGAAGAGCAGCAAAAATTGATGGTTTAGAAATTGGTGGGAAAACAGGTACAGCACAAATTGCAAGAGGTGGGAAATATCTTAAAAAATATATATCTTCATTTTTTGGATTTGTAAATGATGAAAAAGGAAACTCATATACAATTGGTGTAACTGTTATAAATCCGATTTCAACAGGAACACATTGGTATTATTATTATGCTTCTTGGTCAGCTGTACCTGTATTTAAAGAAATCATACAAAACCTAGTTAAATTAAACTATTTATCACCTAAAGAAGGTATAATTCCAGAAAAATAATAAAGGTTAATAATGTTTGGATTCAAAAAAGAATTAAAAGAATACAATTATTCAAAAGAAGAATTATCAAAATTTAATTATGCAAAAATTACAACTGAAAAAGGTGTAATTTGGGTAAAACTTTTTAATGAAGAAACACCTATAGCAGTTTCAAATTTTTCAACTTTAGCTAATGATGGTTTTTATAATGGATTAAATTTTCACAGAGTAATTCCAGGATTTATGGCTCAAGGTGGTTGTCCAGAAGGTTCTGGAATAGGAGGACCAGGATGGTCTATAAAATGTGAAATTGATGCACCAAAACAAATACATAATAGAGGTTCTTTATCTATGGCTCATGCAGGTAGAAACACAGGAGGAAGTCAATTTTTTATATGTTTTGTTCCTTGCCCTCATTTAAATAATCATCATACTGTATTTGGTGGAATTGAAGAAAATGATTCTGATAGCTTTGCAACACTTGATGCAATTAAACAAAATGATAAAATTGTTTCTATTGAAATTTTTGAGAAAAGAAATTAATAACTACTTTGATTTGTTAAGAAGAAGGGGGAGGAATGAATAATTTCTTCCCTTTTTTTATGTAAAAATATAAAAAAAATAAAAGACCTCTAAATAATAAATAAATCTCTAAAAAGTATAAGAAGTAATAATTC
>Ga0265295_1002138_pt1 | contig 32377 bp, 22 predicted proteins | sample Munlansysbiofilm_FD_192503 | JGI IMG/M metagenome (GOLD analysis project Ga0265295, IMG submission 192503) | Leachate microbial communities from a municipal landfill in Southern Ontario, Canada - Methane capture system biofilm | ecosystem: Engineered > Solid waste > Landfill > Unclassified ... | reverse complement strand
GAACGAAGCCCAGCAATACGCCCAATATCGACTTACCGAAGGCTATCCTGAGTTGTTTCAGCCAGCGGTGGTTGATATTGATGATTTATATGAACAGTTTTCCTATGGAATTCGGAAAAACCCATTGGCCATGAGAAACTTTTTGAAATTTGCCATTGCGAATTTTTACGAAGTTCCCAAACATTTATTTATTATTGGAAAATCATATCGTTCAGCGGAAAGTTCCACTTCCATGCCCACTTATCGCAAATCAGCAACCTGGTATCGAAATACTTTGGTCCCTACTTTTTGTGTTCCCCCATCAGACTTAATGTTGTCGTCGGGTCTCATTACGCCCAACACCGATCATCCAGCAATTTCCACAGGGCGACTAAGTGCAAAAACCAGCGACCACGTTACACTCTACCTCAACAAAGTAAAAGAACACGAATTGGCCATTCGCAACCCGCAGCCATGGATGAAAAACGTTTTGCATTTTGCAGGCAGCTCTGGAAACCATCATTTAACTTTACTAAACTTTTTAAATCAATATAAAAACACCATTCAGGACACCCTTTTTGGTGCTTATGTGCGAACTTTCAGAAAAAGCACCACCGAACCCATTCAGATAAATCAATCCGATTCATTGAAAAACATTATCAATAATGGAGTTACATTAATGACTTTTTTTGGTCATGCTTCAGGAATCGGATATGACATAAGCATTGATAATCCTGAAGAATATAGCAATTATGGCAAATATCCATTAATTTTAGGATTGTCCTGTTTTGCCGGAGATCTGTTTACCACCGGAGTCCATTACGACAGAGGAAGCAGCAGTGAAGAGTTTGTTCTTATTCAAAACAAAGGAACCATCGCTTATCTGGCTTCTGTAGGGAGTTCTTTGGATGGAAATTTACATGTTTATGCCACTCAGTTTTATAAAAACTTTGGTTCTTTGATGTATCGAAAACCCTTGGGAAATATTATTCAAGAAACCATTCGGAATCTTGAAAACACCCCAGGAATGAAAGAAACATACTTTGACATGACCTACCATGGTGATCCGGCTATTGTTTTAAACTCTTTTGAAAAACCAGATTATGTAATAAAACCAGAAAATATTCATTTTTCACCCACTAATATTACGACCGAAATAGACAGTTTTACGGTTGTTGTTGTTTCAAAAAACATGGCCAGAGCAATTCACGATTCAATTATTGTGAAAATTTCTAGAACTTTTCCAAATACAAATGTCGAAGATGTTTTTGTCAGAATAAAGGCACCCATACATACAGATACACTTCATATTAAACTTGCTGTGGACAGATTAAATGGAATTGGAGGTAATTCATTGAGAGTTTCCTTGGATGATTTTAATGAAATTGATGAGATGAATGAAAACAACAATGTAGCATCCGTAAACTTCCTTATTACTTCATCCGATATTATTCCGGTATATCCCTATAAATACGCCATAATTCCATCGGCGCAGATAAGCCTGAAAGCCTCAACAGGTTCGGTCTTTACAACCCAAGGAACCTATATTTTTGAAATTGACACGATAGACTCTTTTAACAGTCCTTTTAAACAAAGTCAAAGTTTTCAATCCTCAGGCGGTATTTTACAATGGGATTTACCCTTTAGTTTAGTCGATTCAAGCGTTTATTTTTGGCGAGTTTCCAAACAAGGAAGCAGCAATTGGAGAGAAAGTTCCTTTCAATATATAATTGGGAAAACGGGATGGGGACAAGCCCATTTTCATCAATTTAAAGAGAATCAATATCGCTTTGTTAGCTACAATAAACCACTTCGTAAATTTGAATTTGTTCAAGACATTAAAGCCATTACGGCACAAACGGGCTATTTTGGATATGGCATGCCATGGACCGAAATATGGTTTAGAGTAAATGGAAACGTTATGGGAACATGGTCCTGTTTGAGCAATAATGGAAACGGGATGAAAATTGCTGTAATGAATCCAATTTCGGGAGAATTATGGCGCAATCCGGATGACATTGGAGAAGTTGGACAAATTATTTGCAAAACCTACACCACGTATGATGCCGATTTTTTCACTTCTTCAGAAACGCATCGATTGAATTTGCAAAATTTTTTAGATTCCATTCCTACTGGTTACTACGTTTTGGCCATGAGCCATCGCAACAATTATGCATCTTCGTTTTCCGAAGAACTGTATCAATCTTTTGAGTCGATTGGAAGTAGTCAAATAAGAAGTTTGCAATGGAACAATCCATACATTATTTTTGGTCGCAAAGGATCTCCCATCGGTGACCCACAAATAACGGAAGTAGTGGCAGCCAACGAAACACAGATTATTCACATGAATGCTCAGTTTTCCACCAATTGGGATCAAGGAGGTATCACGTCCGAAACGGTGGGCCCGGCTTTAAATTGGGGAAGTTTGCATTGGCGATTTACAAGTCTCGAAAGTCCAAATACGGATGAAGTCAGCCTCAATCTGATTGGCATTGACAACTTTGGAAACGAAAGCATCCTTATTAATCAGTTATCAAGCGATAGCTTGGATATTTATGATTTGGGAAACCGAGTTAATGTTCAAGAATTTCCGTATTTAAAATTACAATTACAAACCAAAGATACCGTTTACACAACGCCCTCACAATTAATTCGTTGGCAGGTTGTTTATGATCCAGCTCCCGAAACGGCCATAGATCCATCGGTCGCTTTAATGTTTCACAAAGAAACCATTGATCAAGGAGATTCTGTAAAATTACGAATATCAACTCGAAATATTGGCGGTGTTGATATGGACAGTCTTCTGGTGACATATCGCATTATAAAAGACAATGTTCCGGTAAAAACAATAAGCAAGCGGCTCAAAAATCATCCTGCTGAAGATGTTTTAGCCGATCAAGTTGCCATTTCTACTTCAAATTTAACGGGTCTAAATACATTACAAGTTGAATTTAATCCCGATAATGATCAGCCCGAAATGTACCATTTTAACAATATTGCTGAATTTTACTTTAATGTTAAGCCCGATCGAATAAATCCTCTAATGGACGTCACTTTTGATGGTGTTCATATTATGAACGGAGATATTATATCGGCAAAACCCCAAATTCAAATTACTTTAAAAGACGAAAATCCGTATTTATTGATTAATAGTGCTGAAGATACTGCACTTTTCAGAGTACAGATTATGGCTCCGGGTGAAACTGAATTCAAAACAATTCCATTTCATGATGGAGTGAAAAACATAATGCAGTTTTTTCCAGCAGGACCAAGCAACAAGGCTTTTATCTTATACAATGCAGCGTTTTTAGAAGATGGAGTATATCGGATGACCGTAGAAGGAATGGATAAATCGGGGAACTTATCGGGCAATAACAAATATGCCATTTCATTTGAAATAATCAACAAATCGACCATCACGGACGTGATGAATTGGCCCAATCCGTTTTCTACATCCACCCGCTTTGTTTTTACTTTAACGGGTTCGGAACTGCCCACCTATTTTAAAATTCAAGTAATGACCATCTCCGGAAAACTAGTTCGAGAAATTGATTTATGCGAAATTGGACCGATTCACATCGGCAGAAACATTACTCAATATGCATGGGATGGCAAAGATCAATTTGGCGACCAACTGGCAAACGGCGTATATTTATACCGAATCATCACCAATATTAGAGGCGAAAATATTGAAAAAAGAGAATCCGGTGCAACTAAATACTTTACAAAAGATTTTGGAAAAATGGTTTTAATACGATAAAAATGACAAACATTAATCAACTTACTACAGAAAAAATTCAAGAAAAAATTGCTGAAATTTCAAAAATGGAATTGCAATTTCTAAGCGAAAAAGAAGCGTATCAATTGGTGATGAGCTGCATAGATTTGACCACTTTAGAAGGTTCCGACACAAAGAAGAAAGTGATTGAATTGTGCAAAAAAGCATCCACGTTTCAAAATAAAAATGCAGAAGTTCCCAATACGGCAGCCGTTTGTGTTTACCCTGTTTTTGCTCAATTGGCAAAATCACAATTAAAAGAAACTTCTTTGAAAGTGGCTTGTGTGGCTGGGGCTTTTCCAGCAGGACAATCGCCCATTGAAGTTAAAGTAATGGAAGTTCAATATGCGGTCAACCAAGGAGCGGACGAAATTGACATGGTTATTTCCCGAGGTTCATTTTTGGAAGGAGATTTTCAAAAAGTTTCCGAAGAAATTAAAGCCATTAAGGCAGCATGCGGCAAAGCGAAGCTAAAAGTAATTTTGGAAACGGGCGAATTGGTGACTCCTCAAAATATTTTACAAGCCTCTCAATTAGCCATAGAAGCCGGAGCCGATTTCATCAAAACATCTACCGGAAAAGTATCGGTAAATGCGACTCCCGAAGCAATGTATGTAATGCTATTGGCCATTCGGGAAGAATTTGAAAAAAGCGGTAAACGAATTGGAATTAAACCTGCTGGCGGAATTGCAGATGCCGAAGGAAGTTTAATTTACGTCAAATTAGTGGAACAAATATTGGGCAAAAATTGGCTAAACAACCAGTTATTGAGGTTTGGTGCGAGCCGCTTAGCCGATAAAATAGCCGATAAAATACTTGATAAAAAGGGGGGAAATTCAGATAGTTCAGGATACTAGATTGAGATGCAGTAAATTAAGGAATAGGGCTTAAGCCCTTATACTTTATTTTTTCTTTATTAGCAGTCAGATAAATCTGACTGCAATAGATAGCATCTAAATAAAACATATATTCATCAGATAATAAGCTATTTATAAATGCTATAAGCTATCTATTATTTTGGCTTCAGTCAACTGAAAAAATATTTCTTCCTTGACGCCTACTCTATTTCAATTTTATCAATTTCTTTCATCAGCCTGGCCGTTTCCGATAACGCAACAATTATTTTTTGATAGTGCAAAATGTCTTCAAACTCCAATTTTCTTCCTTTGCGGTCTTTGAGCCATTTTTGGGCGGGTTGGTAACCGCCAATGTAAAACTCCCAAGCTACTTGCGGAACATTGTCAAAATACTGCGTGTCGTTGATGTAAACTTTGCCGTCTTTGTATTTGGGTTTGCCTACTTCATTATTTCCGTCAATAGGATATTGCGTGATGTATTGCTCCACTTTTGGACTTTCCAATAAATGAATTTGGCGAATTTCTCCACCTAATTTTACCAACTGCCAAAAAGTATCTTTGTCTTTTGGATAAGGCACTCTCGGAAAATCTATTTTTAAAAATTCTTTGTATTTCTCTCGGTAGGTGGGCGAATGTAAAACCGCATAGATGTAATCTAAAATATCAATTGGTGCAAAGGTGTTTTCGGTAGTTTCCTTTTCATTGGTAAAAGTCAAACCTAAATTCTCTGCTATTTGATTGACGATTTCAGTTTTTAGATTGGGTGTTCTTTTTTCTGTTTGGTCAATTGTTTGCTGACCTGAATTGTCGGGATATAGGTAAAGCGGAAAAAGATTTACTCCACCACGTCTAAAAATATTTGCGTCAACTGGATGTTTTGAAACGGTTGTTAAACACCAATCAATATCACCAACTGCCAATCCTTGTCGTCCAATTCCTAATAATAGGTTTTCTTTGTTCTTTACATTTATAACGAGTTCTTTTCTTGGTCTATCAACAACAATTCTGTCGAAATAAATAAATTTGTTTTCAAATGGACGATATGCACATTTAATTATTTCTTCATTTATCTTTACTTTTGATAACTCAATTTGAGCGTTTTTTATATCAAAGTCGGAAGAAGATTTAACACCAAATGTTTTAAAAATACTTTCTTCATTTAATTCAGATTGAGAAAAATCATAAAGCCTTTTTGATAAAATATTTTTGCTTTCGTCAATACAGAAATTATCTCTGTGCGTTTGAAAGCCCATTACATTAACTTGAAACAGATTTGTTGGATTGATGCCTTCGTTATATTTCAGATACATTCTTTCATCAATGTTCTTAAACAGATAACTGTTTTTGAATGGAACAAAATTGTTGAAAGCAACTGAATTTAGATTATTATTTGATAAGAAGTCATATTTTAAATCTCGTTTTCCGAATAGGTCGAAATGAAATAGTTGTCCTAATTCATTAGGTTTTTTCTTCCCTGTTTTTACGAAGATGTTAATTGAAACTCCTTGCTCAATATCAAAAACATTTACATCTACTGAACCGTCTGGGGCAGTCTCTTTTTTCTTAGCATTACCGTGTAAATCAATCGTATAAATTTTGTCATAAGTTTTAAGCAAATGCCAACGCATTCCCCTAAAAGTTGGATTATCTAAGAATCCGTGTGGATTGATAAAAGCCAAAACACCACTTCCATTTTTTTCTATAAAATGCTGGCCATATCGCAAAAACTTTACATAATCGTCATTGATGAATTTTGAATTTTGTTCTTTGAGTTTTTCCTTTCCCCCTGGTTCTTTTTTGTAATCTTCCATCAATTTCATAATCCATTCGCCTTTATTGGCACTTTCTCCGCTGTATGGCGGATTTCCAATAATACACATTACGGGCGTATCTCTTTTGATGTAATTGGCTTCGTTGGCTTCGGTGCTTAACCAATTGGCAAAGAGAGTTCCAGTATCGGGATGGCTCTCTTCCAAGCTGTTGGTAAGATAAACTCTAAAACGCTGATTGGTAGTTGGGTTGTATCCCGTTTCTTTTAGCAGCAAATCCAATTTCAAATGAGCCATAGCGTAGCTTGCCATCAGCAATTCAAAACCATTGAGGCGAGGCAATAAATGAGTTTCCACATAATTGCTCCAAATGCCTTGTTGTCCTTGGAATTTTTTGTGAATGTGTTTTACCACTTCTGCCAAAAAAGTTCCTGTTCCTGTGGCTGGGTCAAGAATTTGCACTTTGTGTACTTCTTGCTCCATTTGTTTATAACCTGTTGCCGAACGCTTGTCTGCGGTTTGAGTATTTACTTTTATGGTTGTTTTACTGGTGTCGGCAAGTCCTTGCGGTAAATCAAATTCCGTTTTTAGAATGTCGTCTACCGCCCGAACAATAAAATTCACAACGGGTTGTGGTGTGTACCAAACGCCTCGGGCTTTTCGCAATTTGGGGTCGTACTCGCTCAAAAAAGTTTCGTAAAAATGGATAATGGGGTCTTCCATTTTGGTCGACTTTCCATAGTTTTTCAAAATTTCTTCAACATTGCTTGCCAAAAAAACATCGGCAAGTCCATCTACAATCCATTTAATACGATCGTCGATATCGGGACCTGAAATATAGCCAAAGAGTTTTCGCAAAAAAGGATTCGATTTTGGAATTAATTCTGCTGCTTCCTGCCTGCTGAAAGTTCCCAAAGTTTGGTCGTGCAAACGAGCTGCAAACATTCCATAAGCAATGGTTTGTGCATAAACATCTGCAAAACCTTTGGGCGTAATATCGTGAATAAGAATGTCTTTAAACGCATTCATTTGGTCTTTCAAAGTGCTGTCTTCGCAATTTTCCTCATCGCTTGTCAAAGCTTTTTCGATAATATCAGAAAGAAGACGAGCTTTTCCGGCCATCATTTCAGCCAGTTTTTTACTGCTTTTTATAGTTTGTCCAATGTGAGTACAAAATTCTCTTAAAAGATTTTCAAATCTATCGAAATTTTCGGGCAAAGATTTTATCCCTTTTTCTGTCAGTTCACCAATGGCTATTTTTGTAATATATTGTCCGTCAAAATAAAGATGAAAGTCCAAATAATCGGTAAAAATCAAGTTGTTAAGCGACGCTTTGTAACGGTCGAACTGTTCTTTATTTCCAGCTTTTTTCACACCGTCAAGGTCTTTGTCGCCAATGTCTTTTGCTTCGATAAATCCAATCGGAATATCCTTGTAGGTCAAAATATAATCTGGCGCTCCACAACTCTGTCTTTTGGGCTCGTTGGTAGCTCTAATTTCGGGAACCAAACTTTCTATAAGCTGCTGCAAATCGCCCCGAAAAGTGTGTTCGGTTGCAATGCCCAATTTATACCGTTGATTTATGTTGTCTATGTATTGCTCTATTGTCATCTTTATCCCAATCGGTTTCAAATAATCACAAATGTAGTAATTTTATCAAATGCCTTGTCAGTTGATAGTTTTTTTGTTTGACTGTGCATATAAAAGCATTATGGGGCTAAAGCCCTTAACTTTATTTGTCTTTATTGCAGTCAGATAAATCTGACTGCAATAAATAGCATCAAAAAATAGTATAATTATCAGATTATTTGCAAGTTACAAACTACATAAAACATCTATCTATTTCAGTTGGCTTTAGCCAACTGATAAATAATTTCTTCCAGATTTTGTGCTTTAGCACCATAATTTTTTATTTAACTTCCTGCCCTACGGGACAGGAAGTTAAATAAATCACATTTCGACACTTCGATAAACTTACTTCGACAGGCTCAGCACATCGCAGTGCAACGCTTCGCTCAATGTAAAAATAATCAAATAGTCAAATGAATCGAATAAATTCTAATCCCTCAAGCAACGGACAGAAAACCCCATCTCCTTATAGTTGTAGTTCCTGTAGACATCGCTTGTAAAGTAGAACATACTCCGGAACCAGGCGTAATCGGTATTGAACTCAGTAGCACTCCACCAGCTACCGTAAATGCCAATGTGGTCGAATGTACCATTGCTGCCACGGTAGCCACCCGGAAGGGCTGTAAAACCAGTTTCGTTGGTTGCTCCAGTATTTGGGCTATACCAGTGGGTTGTACCCGCTTCTTTTAACTTACCGCCAGCAACGACTTGTCCACCCAAATAATCAGTTAATTGTGTCCATTCGGCATCGCTTGGTAAATGCCAACCACTAGGGCATACACCTTGCACATCACTTGGATTGGCAGAGCTACTTGCTGAACCTGCCATGGCTGCTGGCCAATTGTATAAAACGCCGTAAGTACCATATTTAGCTGTGGCTTTGGCAGCCGATACACTAGTGCCATCATAGCCATATACATAATAATAAGGTGTAGTTTGTGAACCCGTTCCAAGTCCAACCGCACTTGGCAAATATTTTAAGTTTTCTGCCATCCATTCTTGGCTACCTATCGTTACAGTTTGGTAAACATTTCCATCACGAACATCAGTAAATGAGCCACTTGTTGGCTCTTCAATTGTTGGTTGATAAAATATTACGCTGTCAAGCTCCGTATTTACATTGTATTGCCCGACCACAACTCCTGCCTTCATTATATACATGGTATCATTTTGTGCATTTACACAAAATGCAAATAAAACCATAATTGCCGTTAAAATTATACTTTTTTTCATAATTATTTATTGTTTAATTATTTCTACTGTTTTAATTTCTATACCATTATTGTATTGACAAAAATAAAAGCCCATTGGCAATTGACTCATATCAAACATTACAATATTCGAACTACTTACCACTTTAGTTTTCATTACTTTACCTTCAATATTCAAAATACGAAGTGTTCCATTTAAGCTTTTCATGCCACTTAAATCAATTGTCAATTCATTGCTTACAGGATTTGGATAAGCAAGTAAACTCATCTTTTCATCATTTTCTTGCTCCTGGATGCTAACCGGAAAATTATAGAAACCTAAATACCGCAAAGTACTCCGAGCATACACTCCCTGAGTGTTGTCAGTTTTGGCAACAATAAGATTGCCCGAAGAAAATGTCAGCTTTTGCAAACTATTCAATGCATAAACGGTTTGTGTTCCGTTAATCTCTTTTACATACATGTTTTGTGCTTGTAGCCCAGTTAGTCCTATTCCTAAGAAGAATAGAACAATTAATTTTGTCTTTTGTGTCATTTTTAGAATTTTAAAATCTATAAAATTGTTTTTTTTATCAAAACCTATTTTTTAAAGTTATTATAAAAACTTAAACCAATACTACTGAATAAAAAAAACAAAAATACAATATTTGTTTAATACAACAAGAATTTGATATGTTTTTCTCAGAAATAAATATAAAAGCATACGAATTTTTAAAAAAAATGGGGCTAAAGCCCCTACACTTTATTTCATCTTTATTATTGCAGTCAGATAAATCTGACTGCAATAAATAGTGCTAAATAAAGCACCTAATCATCGGATAATAAGCTATTTATAAATGCAATAAATTATCTATCTATTTCAGTTGGCTTCAGCCAACTGGCAAAATATTTCTTCCAGATTTTGTGCTTTAGCACCATACCTTAAAACTGCCAATTCCCTCAAAATACATGGAAGAATTTAAAAAAAGAGCTGTCAGATATCTGACAGCTCTTTTTTAATTCAAAAGTGAAAGTTTATATAAGATTCATGTCTTTTAAACATTTTTCAATTTTTTGATAGGTTCTTTCAATATCATTATCTAAACCAACAGAGAAGCGAACAAGTCCTTCGGACATTCCCATTTCTTCTTGAGTTTCTTTGGGCACTTCTGAAGAGGTTGATTTTCCTGAATTGCTAAACAATGTTTTGAAATACCCCAAACTAACGGCTAAATAACCAACGCCAGCAATTTGCATGCGCTCCATTAATTCGTTGGCTGATTCGGCTATTCCCATGTCAATAGAAATCATTCCGCCGTATCCGTATTCTGTATTCAGAAGCTTTGTAAGCAAATCATAATCAATATGTTCAGGCAAACCAGGATAATTAAACTTAAGACCAATGGCTTTAAATTTAGTAGCAAGATACATAGCATTATAGCTATGTTGTTTCATACGAATATGAAGTGTATGCAAGTTTTTCAGAATGCTAGAAGATCTAAGTGGATCCAAAACAGGTCCCAAAAGCATAGCTGTTCCATCAATTACACTGCTCAAAGCATTTACAAAATCAACAGAAGCACAAATAGCTCCGGCAACACAGTCATTTTTTCCGTTGATGAATTTTGTCATGCTGTATACAACAACATCGGCACCCCATTTTGCTGGAGTCACCATCAAAGGTGTAAAGGTATTGTCTACTACAAATTTTGCATTACCTGCATGAGCAATTTTTGACAAAGCAGGCAAATCAGAAATTCGCAACAAAGGATTGGTCATTGTTTCAGTATAAACCATTTTAGTATTTGGTTTCATGGCTGCTTTAACAGCATCCAAATCAGTGATGTCAACGAAAGTAACATCAATATTAAATTTGGGAAGATAATTTTTCATGAAAGCAAAAGTTCCACCATAGGTGGTAACACTAGAAACGATATGGTCGCCAGCACTGCATATTTGAAGAATGGTTGATGTAATGGCTGCCATTCCTGAAGCAGTTACCCATGCACATTCTGTACCTTCCATCGCAGCTAAAGCGTCTGCTAAAAATTTATTACTGGGATTCCAATGACGAGAATACAAAAAGCATCCTTCGGTTTCACCTTCAAAAGTACCAGTCATGGTTTGGGCTTCCATAAATGTATATGTAGCTGAATCAGTAATGGAAGGATTTACTCCTCCAAATTCACCAAATTGCAATAAATCTTGAATATTGCTTGCAGGATCAAATTTCATAATTGTTATTTTTAATATTTAATAGTTTTCATCTGTTTGTGCAAAAATAGAACTCTTTTATTGAATCTCAAAGATTTTCCTCAATCTATTTTGAGATTTTTTTTATTTTGTAAATATAGACAATAAAAATCAATTTCTGGATTATCCATGAATTAGCTGGAAATTCAAAACTTATAATTCATAAAAAAACATCAATAATTGCGTCGAAACAGACAAGAAAAAATGCGTCTTCAAATGGACACTATTAATAGAAACATTTGTGTTTACTTTGCAATCCACTGATTCGGATTAAGCAGGGTTTTGTTTTGCCAAAGTTCAAAATGAAGTTCGGTTTTTCCTTCATCATCGTCGGTATAGACGGTTCCAATATTCTGGCGTGTAGTCACTTTGTCATTTACCTTGACCGTTGCTGACTGTAAATTGGCATAAACAGAGAGAAAATCTCCATGTCGTACAATAATAGCTTTGGTACCGTTGGGCAAATTAACAACTCCCGAAATAACTCCATCAAAAATAGCACGAACACTAGAGCCTTTATTGGTAGCAATATCAATTCCATTATTTTTGATAACGACACCTGCAAGAACGGGGTGATTTCGCTCGCCAAAACCGGCACTAATCACACCTTTTTCGAGAGGCCACGGTAGTTTTCCTTTGTTTGAAGAAAAACTATTTGCTAAATTTTTCTCTTCCGGAGTTAACGAAATTGTTGTTGCTGGTTTAGATGAAGCTGGAGGCTCTTTTGTGTCGGTTTCAACATCTGCACCTTTTGCTTTTTTGGCATCTCTGATGCGCTTTTCTTCAGCCAATCGTTTCTCTTCAGCTTTGCGAATTTCATCCGCAATAATCCGAGCAATGGCATTTTGCAATTGTTGATTTTCTTTCTCTTTTTGTCTGAGTGTTTGTACTAATTCTTTCTCTTTTTGACGCAATTCACCCAAAGCCTTATTTTTGCTTTCTTGGTCTTTAGAAAGTTTAACTTTTTCATTTTGCTGAACCGATAAAAGACTAATCTTCTGATTTTTTGAATCTTCCAATTGCTGATTCTTTTTTTGAATGCTTTCCTGAGTTTCATTGATTAAAGTTGCTTGTCGTTTGCGGTACGAAGAATATTGTTGGAAATATCGAATTCTTCGATACGCCTGATTAAAGTTATCTGACGACAATATAAACATCATTCGGTCGTAATTTCTGCGATTGAGGTACGCATAATAAATCATTTTTGCATATTCATCTTTCAGTTTGACCAATTGTTGGTTTAAATTTTCAATTTGCTTGGTGTTTTCAATAATTTCCCGGTCAACCGTATGCAATTCATGCGAAATTGTTTGAATATACTTTTCTTGTTGTTCGATTTTCTTTTTGACTAAAACAATCTGATTGGTCGATGTTCGTTGACTTTTTTTGGTTTCATTAATCAGTCGATTCGTATAACGAATGTCGTTTTCTATCTGTTTTTTTCGTTTTTGCAAATCCTCTTTGGATTGTCCAAAAAGCATCAAATTCCCTACGAAAATGAAAAAAACAAGAAAAATTATGTAAACCTTTTTCATGGATAATGTTCAATTGACAACAAAAATAGAATTATTCATCGAACCCTAGCAACATCTTTAAAAATATTATTCCACAATCAATTGTTCATGAAAAAATAAATGCAGTGAAAAAACGATATTTTGGCACATAAAAGTTCTCTGTTTAATACAAAAAAGAAAGAAAAATAGTTTTAAAAGTTTGCTTTATAGTGAGTTCCCAATAATCTTTCAATATTTTTTTGACAAATACGAAGAATCCTCTCTCGAAAACACAGAACTTGCTTGTTTTTCAATGACAAAATATACTTTTGAGTGTAATTTATTGTAATTTTGCATTCAATTAGTAAACAAACGATAAAAAAATGGATTCAACGCACAACAAAAAGCTGTTTGAAGAATTTCCCGCCACTTCGACGGAAGCATGGGAAAATCTTATTCATGCAGACCTCAAAGGAGCCGATTATGAAAAAAGATTAGTTTGGAAAACCGACGAAGGATTGTCGATTAAACCATACTATCGAGCCGAGGATTTAGCTCATTTAGAGTACCTCAACCAGTGTCCAAACACACACGCATATGTTCGTGGCAACAAAACCCATAATAACGACTGGGTTATTGTTCAAGAAATTGCAGAAGCAAATCCGGAAAAAGCAAATAAAATTGCCATTGATGCATTTAAAAGAGGAGCCCAAACAATCTGTTTTAATGCTTCTCAAGTTAAGAATGCAAAAGACATGCAACAATTGTTGAAAGACATTGATGTTGAAAAATTTGGCATTTCTTTTAAAAACTCATCTTCTTATCCGGCTTTGGTCGACTTATTTATTGCCGAATTGGATAGAAAAGAAGCAAATTTAGAGAACGTTTCTGGAACCATCGACTTCGATCCTATTCATTTCTTGCTGTTGCACGGAAATTTTTATACCAATCAAGAAAATGATTTAAATGAAACCATGTTTGTTGTAAAAAAAATCAACGAACTGCTTCCAAATTATAAATCATTAAAAATCAATGCAGCCACACTGCACAATGCAGGTGCAAACATTGTTCAAGAAATGGCGTACGCTTTGGCATGGGGAAATGATTATTTATCGCATGCCATCTCTAAAGGACTCAGCATCGACCAAGTTGCTCAAAGCATCGAATTTGCCTTTAGTATTGGCAGCAATTACTTTTTGGAAATTGCAAAATTTAGAGCTGTTCGTATGTTGTGGGCAATGATTGTTGAACAATATAGACCATCAAACGAAACTTCAAAACAGATGCGTATCCATGCCGAAAGTTCATTGTGGAATAAATCCATTTATGATCCCAACGTAAACATGCTTCGCGTTACTACCGAAGGTATGTCGGCAGCTATCGCAGGTTGCGACAGCATTGCTTTGCATCCATACGACTTTGCATATAAAAACGAAAATAATTTTTCGGGCCATATTGCACGAAACGTTCAACTGGTGTTGAAACATGAATCTTATTTCGACAAAGTTATTGACCCATCCGCAGGTTCATACTACATTGAAAACATTACCGATAGCTTGGCTGAAAAAGCATGGACTTTATTTCAAAAAATTGATGCCGATGGCGGTTTTATCAAAAATGTTGAAAATAAAAGCATCATTGCCGAAATCGAAAAATCAGCAAATCAAAAAAACAGTGACATTGCTTCACGCAAAACGGTTGTTTTGGGAACCAATCAATATCCAAATTCTGAAGAACGCATGTTGAACGCCATTGAAAAATTGGAATCAACAGAATATTCAGGATTAAAAACATATCGTGCTGCCGAAAGTTTTGAAAAACTTCGTTTTGAAGTTGAAAAATTCGAATCAAAAAACAAAAGACGTCCTGTTGTCTTTTTGTTGACCATTGGCAACTTGGGTATGCGTAAAGCCCGTGCCAGTTTTGCAACCAACTTTTTTGGCTGTGCCGGATACGAAATTATCGACAATTTAGGGTTCAAAACGGTGGAAGCCGGAATGGAAAAAGCCATCGCCCACAAAGCAGACATTATTGTTGTTTGCAGTTCCGACGAAGAATATGCCGAAATAGTTCCTGCTGTTAATGCAGAATTGAAAAAAATAAATTCCAAAGCAATTCTTGTTGTTGCAGGTTATCCAAAAGAACTATTGGAAGCTTTCAAAGAAATTGGAGTGACCAATTACATTCATGTTCGTTCTAATTTATTGGAAGAATTAATTCAGTACAACAAAAAATTGGGAATTTAATTAAGAGATTTAAAAAGAAAAATTATGAGACCAGATTTCAGTAAATTATCATATAAACCCATTCAATCCGAAAAACAAAATTTTTCGGACTGGGAAAAAGAACAGGGCATCGAAAACACTTGGTTGACGCCCGAAAATATTTCAGTAAAACCCGTATACGGTTCGCCTGATTTGAAAGATATGGAACATTTAAATTATGCAGCGGGAATCCCCCCATTTTTACGTGGACCGTATTCTACTATGTATGTAAACAGACCATGGACCATTCGTCAGTATGCAGGTTTTTCAACCGCCGAAGAATCAAATGCTTTTTACCGTCGGAATATTGCAGCCGGACAAAAAGGATTATCCGTAGCTTTTGACTTGGCTACTCACCGCGGTTATGATTCTGACCATGAACGTGTTGTTGGTGATGTTGGTAAAGCTGGTGTAGCCATCGACTCAATTTTAGACATGAAAATTCTTTTTGATGAAATTCCATTGGATAAAATGTCGGTTTCCATGACCATGAACGGCGCCGTATTGCCCATTTTGGCTTTCTATATTGTGGCTGCCGAAGAGCAAGGCGTGAGCTTAGAACAATTAAGCGGAACCATTCAAAACGATATTTTGAAAGAATTTATGGTGCGTAACACATACATCTATCCACCAGAGCCCTCCATGCGAATTATTGCTGATATTTTTCAGTTTAGTTCACAAAATATGCCAAAATTTAACTCTATCTCGATTTCGGGATATCACATGCAAGAAGCCGGCGCTACTTGCGACATAGAGATGGCATATACTTTGGCCGATGGTTTAGAATATCTTCGCACAGGTGTAAATTCAGGAATGAACATTGACCAATTTGCCCCTCGCTTATCTTTTTTCTGGGCAATTGGCATGAATCACTTTACAGAAATTGCAAAAATGCGTGCAGCTCGTATGCTTTGGGCAAAAATTGTAAAACAATTCAATCCGAAAAATGAAAAATCACTCGCATTGCGTACACACTCGCAAACTTCCGGTTGGAGTTTAACAGAACAAGATCCGTTCAACAACGTTGCCCGTACCTGTATCGAAGCCATGGGTGCTGCTTTGGGGCACACTCAATCATTGCACACCAATGCACTCGACGAAGCCATTGCTTTGCCTACCGATTTTAGCGCTCGCATCGCCCGTAATACACAAATTTACATTCAAGAAGAGACAAACATCTGCAAAGCTGTTGATCCTTGGGCAGGTTCATATTACGTTGAATCGCTCACGCATGATATTGCAAACCGTGCATGGATGCTCATCGAAGAAGTTGAAAAACTAGGTGGAATGGCTAAAGCCATTGAATCTGGCATTCCTAAAATGCGCATCGAAGAAGCGGCAGCTCGCAAACAAGCCCGCATCGATTCTGGAAAAGACATCATTGTGGGGGTTAACAAATATCGTTTGGAGAAAGAAGATCCAATTGATACTTTAGAAGTTGACAATACCGCTGTTCGTTTATCACAAATAAAACGTTTGGCCGAATTAAAAGCCAATCGTAACCAAAAAGAAGTTGACGAAGCTTTGGAAGCCATTACCAAATGTGCAGCGAGCGGAGAAGGCAACTTATTGGAATTAGCCATTGTTGCAGCTCGTAGAAGAGCTACTTTGGGCGAAATTTCAGATGCAATGGAAAAAGTATTCGGACGTTATAAAGCAAAAATTAATTTAATATCAGGCGTGTATTCATCAGAAACAAAAGACAACAGCAGCTTTAAGAAAGCCAGCGAATTGGCTGATAAGTTTGCAGAAAAAGAGGGACGTAGACCTCGAATTATGATTGCTAAAATGGGTCAAGACGGTCACGACCGCGGCGCGAAAGTAGTTGCCACCGGTTATGCCGATATTGGTTTTGACGTAGATATGGGACCTTTGTTCCAAACCCCTGCCGAAGCCGCTCGTCAAGCCGTCGAAAACGATGTTCACGTAGTTGGTGTTTCCTCTCTGGCTGCCGGTCACAAAACATTGGTTCCACAAATTATTGAAGAATTGAAAAAATTAGGTCGCGAGGATATTATGGTCATTGTGGGTGGCGTTATTCCATCACAAGATTATGATTTCTTGTATAAAGCTGGTGCAGCTGCCATTTTTGGACCTGGTTCTATCATTTCCGAATGTGCTATTCAAATGTTGAAAATGATGCTCGAAGATTAATTAATTCTCTTGCAAATACTAAAAAAGGCTGTCCGTTTGGACAGTCTTTTTTTTGTAATTTGAATTGTAATTTACTTAGCAATCAGTATTAACTTTTATCGAATTGCCGATAAAAAAATGTTTTTTTATAAAGCGAATTGCATATAAAATATTATTACATTTGTCTAATAATCATTAATATTAATACCATGAAAACATTCAATCGTTTCGTATTAGTAGTTCTAACCATTGGAATTACAACTTTACTATCGTGTAAAAAAGATGACAAAAAGGATGATTTAAAAGAGGACCCAATAAACAGTGAAATTTATAACGGCCAAATTTCTGCTAAAATCGGAAATAATAATTTTACAGCCCAAATAAGAGATGCAGTTTTATCATCTGAATTACTCTGGATTCAAGGAATCAGCGGTTTCGAGAAACTAGTACTCATATTCACAGACCGTTCGACTCTCGGTTATCATACTTTAGAAAAAGAGGGGGCCGAATATATTCATTGGATGGCAAACATCGGTTTAGATTACTGGAGTGAGTCGGGCACAATTCTTATAACAGAGCACGACAGAACAAACAAAATCATTAAAGGTACATTTAATGCAACCATGTATAATTTCACGAACGAAAGCGAAAAGCTGCAAATAACGAATGGGGTTTTAAATGTTAAATATGTGGTTCAATAAAATAAATATTTAAAAGAAATCTAAATGTGGATTTATACAGAATAAAATGGTTTTGAATCCAACACTATTTTCTGAATTTTCAAAATATCAATAGCAACAATGTTAAGTTATAAAAAAAGACTGTCCAATTGGACAGTCTTTTTTTTGTAATTTGAATTGTAATTTATTCAGCGATCAGCTCTTCAGTTGCATCCACTGGCTCTTCCTCCTCAACAAGAAGAACAATTTTAGACGCTTGTACTTCGTAAACATAGCGAGTATTGTACTCTTTATCAACATAAGTACGAGGAATCAATTTACCTTCGACATGCACCTTAGATCCTTTTTTAACCATTGGAAGAACATGCATTGAATCTTTTGCCCACATTATAATATTGTGCCAGTACGTTTGCTTTATCCACTCACCAGTAGAACGCTGGAAGTTTTCATGCGTGGCAAGTTTAAACTTCATGACGATTTTTCCGTTTTCGAATATGAACATTTCTGCGTTCATCCCAGCGTAACCTGTAAGTTCGACTTTGTTTGTTGTAGTTTTCATAATAGTAAATTTTAGTTGTTTTTAGTTTTTAATATTTAAAGTCAATTAATGTTTGTTTTTTGCATTATTCGGCAATAGCACCTTCTAATGTTTCTTCAGTTTTCTCTTCTTTCAAAAGAACAATTTTAGACGCTTGCACTTCATAAATATAACGTGTGTTGTTTTCTTTGTCAACATAAGTACGGGGAATCAATTTACCTTCGAGTTGTACCTTAGATCCTTTTTGCACCATTGGTTGAGCAGTTATTGCATCTTTGCCCCACATAATAATATTGTGCCAGTAGGTTTGATTTACCCACTCACCAGTGGATCGTTTGAAGTTTTCGTGCGTAGCAAGTTTAAACTTCATAAGAGCATTTCCGTTGTCGAATTTGAATATTTCTGCATTCATGCCAGCGTAACCTGTAAGTTCGACTTTGTTTGTTGTAGTTTTCATTTTTGTAAAATTTAGTTATTGTTTGATTTTTAATTTTCGATGACGAAAGAACGATGAAGCAAAATTACATTCAGCCAACATGTTTATTCGGTTAATAATCAGTTACTTTCGGAAGTAGTTGTTTGTAGTCGTTTGTTGTCGGGTACGCTTGTGAGAAAACTCTAATAATCAACACTTTAAAATTATCATGTTTGGTTTTATAGAAATGTACATTTTTAGAAGAAAAAAAGGGTTTTTAATTTTTGAGGTCTCTTTTTAGAAATTGGATGCCCGAAATCTTTCGTATATTTGCTCAACGACAATTTGAAAGTTTATCCTATGAATATCACAAATCAGTTTCAAATCAGCACAGAAGATGAAACCCCTTTTATTCAAATGAATTTGGAAAAAGTCAAATCAAATTTAGATTTTTTTCAAAAAACATTATCCTTTTCATCGGATGAAATTTTTTATCCTGTTAAAGTAAACTTACAGAAAGAAATTGTGGAATTATTGAATGATTCAAATTGCAATTTTGAGGTAGGAGCAGTTTCCGAAGTAGAAGAATTAAAAAGCATGGGAATCAAAGCCTCTCAAATTATTTTTGGGAATCCTATAAAACAGGCAAGTCACATTAAAAGGGCATATTATTTAGGAATTCGAACGTTTGGTGCAGATACCGAAAATGAATTGAGAAAAATCAGCAAAAATGCTCCAGGATCCGATGTCTATTTTCGAATTGATATTGATAATACCGGTGCAGAATGGGCTTTGAAAGGGAAATTCGGAACAAATATTGATAATTTGCCTTCGCTTTTTGAATTTTCCAAAAGTGTAGGACTAAATCCTTTGGGTTTTAGTTTTCATTTGGGATGGAACAATGCAAATGAAGCTACATGGAAAATGGTTTTTGAACAACTTGACAAAAAAATCATAGAGCTTCAAAAGAAAAACGTGGATTTAAAAACCATTAATATTGGAGGCGGATTCCCTGCTCATTTAAACAATCAATATGCTGATTTAGAGAAAATTGCAGATGTCATATTGCCATATTTGAAATCATGGCGAGAAAAAAATATAAAAGTTTTGGCCGAACCAGGTTCTTTTTTGGTTGCCAATGCCGGAGTATTGGTTACTTCTGTCATCGAAAAAGTGGAAAGAAACGGCAAAACATGGATTTTTGTAGATAGCGGAATATTTCAAGGATTTTATTGGATTTTAGGAGGATTAAAATATCAGATTGAAAGTTTAGAAAAATCAAAATCCGAAAATTTCAAAAAAATGATTGTTTGCGGTCCTACTTGTGATACGCATGATATATTTTCAGAAGATATTCTATTGCCCACCGATATTAAAACTGGGGACAAACTCATTATTCATCCAGCTGGAGCCTATATAAGTAGCGCTCAAAAATACAATGGCTTCGATTATCCAAAGCAAATTATCGATTAATTTTTGATGCTGCTTAAACTGAAAAATATTCGTTCACTAAAAATACTTAAATTTGTCATTTAAAATGGAAAATGGACATTAAAGAATATAATGTAAATACCGAACAGCAAAAACAAACGAATGAAAATATCGAATAATACTGTAATTGTAATTCCCTGTTATAATGAAGAAAATCGACTCCCCGTTGAAACATTTTTGTCGTTAATTCAAAAACATGAGAACTTTAAATTCATTTTTGTAAATGATGGAAGTAGCGATGATACTCTTTCAGTTTTACAAAACCTAACAGCTCAAAACGATCGTTGTGCTTTGCTTAATTTAGAAAAAAACGTGGGAAAAGCAGAGGCTGTTAGGCAAGGTATTCTTCTGGCAATTGAAGACAAAGATGAAAATCTATTAGTTGGATTTTATGATGCAGATATGTCTACTCCTTTTGAAGACATGCTAAAAATGGCAAATGAAGCAACCAACAATGAATATTTTATGGTTGCAGGATGTCGAATAAAACGAATGGGAGGAGATATACAGCGACGCTATTTCCGTTTTTTATTTGGACGTGTTTTTGCGACTGCAGCAGCATCTATTCTAAAACTACCTGTATATGACACTCAGTGCGGTGCCAAAATTATTAAAGCGGATATTGCTAAAAAAATATTCAAAGATGCTTTTGTAAGTAAATGGCTTTTTGATATTGAACTTTTTGCTCGCATAATAAAACTTTATGGATTTGATATTGCATTAGAAAAAATACTTGAATTCCCTCTCTCCGCATGGATCGATGTTAGGGGATCGAAACTAGGATTGAAAGACATCATCAGACAACCAGTAAATCTATATAAAATTAAAAGGCATTATAAAATTAAAACAAATAAAAATGTTAAGTAGAAGAATTACTAATTTTATTAGAGCCATATTGGATGAGTGTATTCCTCCCTTTATAAGAGATAATCATTTTTTTATGTACCCGATGTTTTATATTTGGTTTAAAGGGAAAAATGTAAAAAAGATGATGGAATTTAAAAGTGTATTTCATAAATTATCCGAAGAGGAGTTCGCAAAATATTATCAAGAATATGATTACATAGCCGATCGACCCACAGATCTTAGCAAAGAATCCATTAAGTTTATAATCAATAGTTTAGGAAATAACAAAGAGTGTAGCATTGCAGATATTGGATGTGGATATGGGTATGTTTTAAAGCAAATTAGTGATAAAGGATATACCAATTTAACAGGAGTGGATTTGGTGCCTAAATCAAACTACGAAGAAATTTCTGTTATTGCAGGAAATATTGAATCTCTTCCTTTTCCCGATAATCATTTTGATGTTGTACTATGCAGTCACACCTTGGAACATGTTCTTGATTTGCCAAAAGCAATCAGCGAATTAAAAAGAATTACCAAACACAAGCTTATCATTACTGTGCCTCGACAAAGATATTATCGTTACACATTTGATTTGCACATTCATTTTTTTCCTCAAATATCATTTCTCCTGAAACATTTGAATCTTCCCGAATCTCAAGTTGAATACAAAAGCATAAAATCAGATTGGACTGTAGTTTGTAATTTTTAACTATCATAATTATTTGAATATGAAAACAAAAAACAAAGTGCCAAAATTTATTCCAGAAATAAAGAAAGAAAAACCTTCAATCTGGAAAATATCTTTTATAACGATTGCTGTTATTATGGGATTATTACTTCCTATACTGAGTTTAGATAGTGGAAATTCAGGGGATGAAGATACTTGGCAATACCCACAAGGGGAAAGGATTTACAGTTTTTACACTTCTTTTGGACAAGACACAACTTACAAATCAGTTCCTGAAATGAATCCCTACGGAATGTGGTTTGACACCCTTACCGTAGCTGTTGTGAAAGTTTTCAAAATTGACAATTATGCAACGATGCGACATATTCTAAATGCATTGATGGGATTCCTAGCCATTCTCTTTGCAGGATTATTCGCAAAAAATTGCAAAAACTGGAGAGCTGGGGTAATAACAATGGTTTTGCTTTTTTTGTCACCTCGATTTCTGGGTCATTCGTTCAACAATCCCAAGGATATTCCCTTTGCAGCAATGTTTATGATAAGCTTGTATTTTATCCATAAATTTATATTAGAATATCCAAAACCATCATTAAAAACATCTATCAAATTAGCAGTAGCTATGGGATTGGCGGTTAGCACTCGTGTTGGCGGCGTTTTATTATATGCTTATTTTGGACTCTTTTTGGCTGCTTTTTATATGTTTAAAAACCAGTATAAAGATTATTTTTCTAAAAGTAATAAGCCAATTATAAATCGATTGATTTTTCGTTACATTTTAGTTGTATTCGGAGCTTTCATCGTTACAATACCACTGTGGCCATATATTATGAGTGCTCCAATAAAAAACACAATTGAAGCATTTAAAGTGATGTCGCATTATGTGGTTTCTCTTCGCCAAAACTTTGAGGGAATTTTATATTGGTCGGATTCACTTCCTGCAACATATACTCCTCAATTTATCCTAATGACGATTCCAATCGCTGTAATTATCGGCTCCATTGCTTATCTTTTTGCAGGTGGATTGAAAAAGAAAAATAGATTCAATACATTTATGCTCTATTTTGCTTTTATTTTCCCTGTTTTTTGGATTATGTACTCAAAAGCAAATGTATATGGAGGCTGGCGTCATGCCATGTTTATCTATCCACCATTGGTGATTACGGCGGGACTTGGGTTTGATGCTCTAATTGACCTTGTAAAGAATAAGTACGGAAAAATAGCTCTTACTTCTCTTCCCTTTTTAATGCTAATAACTCCGCTTACTCATATTGTCCGAAATCATCCTTATGAGTACGTTTATTTTAACGAATTTACAGGTGGTATGAAAGGAGCTTACGGCGTCTACGAACTCGATTACTATTTTCACAGCTTACGTGAAGCAAGCGAATGGATCCAGGAAAACGCCACTAAAGATCCCAATTCTACTGGCGACAAAATCAAAGTAGGTGCTTGGTTAATTCCTCCTATTTCATATTTTTTTCGCAACGATACTGCTCGATTCGATATAACATTTACCCGTTATTATGAGCGTGGAAACAGCGATTGGGATTATGCAATATTTGTAAATACTGGGATTAGGCCAGAGCAATTGCAAAATGGGATTTGGCCCCCCAAAAACACAGTTCACACCATTGATGTTGACGGGAAACCCATTTGTGCAATCCTGAAACGTGAAAACAGAGATGACTATTTTGGAAATTTAGCAAAATACAATGCGGATAACATTAAAGAAAATAGTCCTGAAAAAATGGCTTTCATCGAAGAAGCCATTCATCGCTTTGAAAAAGCAATTGAATATGATCCTGTTAACGAAACAGCTTTATTATCGCTTACCGAAATATACATGAGTATGCAAAAGCTCGATACAGCAATGCTTTATATTGATAAATTACTAAGTGTCAATCCGAGTTACGAAAGTGGATTAAATTACAAAGGATGGATCAGTATGCAAATGTTTGATGTTTCTCAAAATCCTGCTTTGCTAGAAGATGCGGCAAAAGCATTTGGTAGAATTATCCAAGTAAATTACAAATTCATATACGGCTACTACGGATTAGCGATGGTCTATGTTCGCAAAAACGATGTTAACAATGCATTGCAAGTTTTGGAAGATGGAATGAAAATTGATCCACAATTTCCTCCTATCGTTCAACTATACAACCAATTGAGAACATACAATAGCGGCAAACCATAACGTTTTAAAAATGAAAACAGAAATAAAACTTGAGTTAATTGAGCTAGAAAGACACAGTTATCACTTATTGCTGAATGCCAAAATTAATGATCATCCAATTCGAATGGTACTCGATACGGGAGCTTCCAGAAGTTGTTTTGATTTAGACTTTTTGAAGCAGAAAAACATTGTAGAAATTCCTCAAGAAAACGAAATACAGTCGTCTGGACTTGGTGGAAGCATCGGCGAAAGCATGATTGCCAATGTTGACAAATTTCAAATTGGAGATTTTACCATTTGTGATTACACCGTAATTGGTTTAGATTTAAGCTCTGTAAATCAAGCCTATTCCCTGGTTGACATTCCACCTATTCAGGGCATTTTGGGAGGAGATATTCTAAAATTATTTGGATCGGTCATTAAGTATGACAAAAAAACTTTAGTATTAAAGACTCGAAGACCAAATCCTGACGCCATCTATATAAAATAGTATTTGCATCAAACTTCAACTTCATCGTTCTTTTTGCAAATCCAAATTTCAATCTACCACAAATCCTTTTAATGTGGCAGCGGAACATTCTGTAATTTGTACATTTACATAATTCCCTTTTTCTAAGTCCGTTTTAGGAAAAACAACAACTTTGTTTTGAGAATTTCTTCCAAATTGATGTTCCTTAGAACGTTTAGAAAAACCTTCAATCAGCACTTCCATTATTTTTCCAATATCTTTTTTGTTGGATATTAAAGAGAGTTCCTGTTGCAAATTGATAATCTCTTGCAAACGCTTTATTTTCAATTCTTCCGACACATTATCGTCAAATTTTTTATGAGCTAGCGTTCCGGGACGAGTGGAATATTTAAACATATACGCCGCTTCGTAGCCTACTTCTCTCATTATGCTTAAAGTATCTTGATGATCCTGTTCGGTTTCATCGCAAAAACCAGCAATGATATCGGTAGACAAAGAACAATCGGGAATTTGCTTTTTAATTTCAGCAATTCGGCCTAGATACCATTCACGGGTGTATTTTCTGTTCATTTTTTTAAGCATATTGTTGCTTCCCGACTGAACTGGAAGGTGAATGCTTTTGCAAATATTGGGAAAACTTGCAATAGTTTGAATCAATTCGTTTGATAAATCTTTTGGATGCGAAGTGGCAAAACGAATTCTGAGCAATGGATTAATTTTGGCAACCATGGCCATCAAATCCCAAAAATGAACTTCGTCGTCGTTTTCATTCCAAAAAAAAGAATTTACATTTTGTCCCAACAAAGTAATTTCGCGATAACCCTCATCAAAGAGCTGTTGAGCTTCATTTAAAATTGATTTTGGGTCACGGCTTCGCTCTTTGCCTCTAGTATATGGCACAACGCAATATGAACAGAAATTCTGGCAACCTCGCATAATGGAAACAAAAGCAGAAATTCCGTTTGTATTATATCGAATGGGCGAAATATCGGCATATGTCTCTTCTTCGGAAAGGATGGTATTAATTGCATTCTGCCCACCGGCAACGGTTTGCAAAAGTTTGGGCAAATCGCGATACGCATCCGGACCCACTACCAAATCAATAATGGCTTCTTTTTCGAGCCATTGTTCTTTCAGGCGTTCGGCCATACAGCCAATGATGCCTATTTTTAGAGATTTATTGCGTTTTTTCAAAGAGCGTATTTCCTTCAGTCGATTCCAAATCCGTGCTTCTGCATTATCCCGAATAGAACAGGTATTAATCAAAATCAAATCTGCCGATTTTATATCGGAAGTATGTTCGTATGTATCCGCCAAAACTGACATCACAATTTCGCTGTCGCTAAAATTCATTTGACATCCATAAGTCTCTATATGTATCTTCTTTTTCGATTTCATCTTAATCTTTTTGCAAAAATATTGATTTCTTGCCCACAAACCTTCTTTTTGTCATAATATTATTAATGGGATATATATATGTAAGGTTTGTAAGAATACATAACGTATTTAAAACACCTTGTACCTTTTTAAGGATAAACACATAAACATATTTAAGAAGTGTGATTTGTAGCCAATTATTCGTTTATAAGTTTATCATGAATATTGATTCCAAATTCTTTTTGAATAAAATCAATTGTTTGGAATTGATTATCAAGCGAAGCTTTAATTAATTGAGTCGTAAATAGTTTTGAGTTTTTTTTCCATTTTGCTTCTGATTTTTCAACTGCACAAATCCATTCAATTTTTACAAGAAATTCAGATTTTTCATTGTCTGAGTTTTCAAAAATATTAGGGATTTTAAGATCAAATTCTCTTAAAGATTTATTATCAATATTGAAGCTATTTACAGGAACTGCTTTTTCTATAACTCGCCCAATACCAACGTATCCATTGTTTTTCAAATAAGCTACAACTATATCACCTTGATTCAAAGTTCTTATTGGGTCACTCCATTTTTTATCTTGACCAGCTGATAAAAAACCATATTTTGTGCAATCTTCCCAACACCTATGTTCGCCCTCACCAACATTTACATAAAAAAGCCCCTTCTCAAAATCAAATCCAGATAAGTTTAAATGGTATTTATTATGTGGTCGAAAATTATCTGCAAAATGCCCAGGTGATACATTTGTAAGGCTCTTTCCTAATTTCCAGATTAATGTTTTCTCAACAAGTAACGCTTCACTTTCCGATAAATTTCTCGCTATTACTTTAATTATTGGTTGCAATCCTTCCTTTTGGATTTCTTTAATAATTCTGGTCTTTTCACTATCATCTTCTGATTTTAAATGAGCTTCTTTGCGACTTCCTTTCCCTTTTCCGTAATAAAATTCTTCAAAATTTCTCGGATCTATGTAAACGTACACATAATAATTATTCATAATTATTATTTTTAGTTGATTTGTTGTTTTCCAATCTTTTTCAACATGAGAGTTAACAAAGTGGTTATTATTCTTTCTTTACTAGGTTTTTTAGCATCTCTGTTTCTTCTATGTTTGTCAATAGCGATCTTTCTGTATCTTATATATGTTCAATCAAAATTTCGTTGATTTCAACCTATTACATTTTTCACATAATAATTGTATGTTTCTAAAAGTATTTGATCCTCCTTTAAAAAAAGGAGTAATATGATTAAATTCCAACCCTATACTACTTCCACATTTACCACATTTACCTCCATCTCTTTTCCAAACAAGATCTTTAACTTCTTTTGAAATCACTTTATCAGGAGAATCATCAGAAAAATTTGGAGTATTTGGCATCTTATAATACGCATCAAGTTTTGTAATATCTCCTCCTTGCATTAAAGCACGCTCAACTTCATCTGTTACAATTTTGTTTATCTGGTCATAAGACAAATCAAATAATCCTTGTAATTTAGATTTATGAATTGCTTCGAGCTTTTCGATTTGATTGTCTTCATAAATTCTAAATATTTGTTTCATTATAATTTCTTCAATTTCGTCATATCGTAATTTATAAAAATCGTCATCCTTAATTTTAAATAATCTTTTCAATTGTGTTACATTATAGTATTCTATTTCATCAATTATATCGTCCAGTAAAACGCAATTGATATAGTGTATTATTAAGTCAAGAAATTCTTCTTTTGCATCCTTATAACTTACTATATTGTGTGTTTTTAAAATGTCATTAATTTTTTCTCGATATAACTGATCAGACTTTATCAATTCGATAATATCGTTAATGTATTCTATATTTGTTTCTTCTTGTATTGCACCAAGGGCACTTATTAGTTTTTTGTCAATGTTCATCTGTTTTTACTTTGGTGTCAAATTTAAAAATCTTAAAGCTTATTTATAATTTTCAATCCTAAATCAGAGGTATAAGTAAACCTGTCTTTTATTGTTTTTTCATTTTGTTTTTCAGCATATCTCTCTTTCCCTAGTTGCCATAGATATTTATCAATCTCTCTCAAATCAAATTCTTCTAATTGATAAAACGCTCTAAATTCTATTAAAATATCTTTATATTTACAATAATCTTTTAAGTCCGATTTTTGAAATTTTGAAAACTTATCCTGTTTTTTCAATTCCATTAATAGTTTATCCACATAGCTATCATAAATGGGATAGTCCAAAGGTTTATGATGGCTGCAATATTTTGTGGCAAATGAATAAAAATTAAATACTTTCTTATCATTTACATTTACTTTTGCAAGTTCATTTACTAGAGAAGTATCGCTTATGGCTAATCTTTTATCAATATTTAAATTTACAATATGTTTTGCAACAGAAAAAGGAGAAAAGATATTAGTACTATAAAAGTCATTTAGTGAGCAAACTTTTATTAAAACATCATCCATTTCTGTATTTAAAGGGTAAGTTTTGGTAAACAACTTTTTTAAACTGTTTTCTTGTGATACATAGTTTTCAAGAGACTCCCATTTTTCAAGATAGTTTCTCACTATTTGCGGTGTTGGCAATGTGATTTTCATAATTATAGTAATTTTATATGGTTTTGTAAATTAATTGACATTAAACAAATATACAATTTCTTTTAAAACAGCATAGATATTATTAAAAATGTTTTAGTTTCAACGTAAATTGAGCAGAAAAGATGTAAAAACAATGATGATTCGAATATTTATCGTTATTTTGTTTCTTCTAAAAAAAATCAATGAAAATTTTCAATAAAACATTTTTCATTTTCTTGTTTTTAATGTGCTTCATTTCAAAATTATCATCTCAACATTTTGAATGGGCAGCTTCGGGCAGTAATTTGTTTGTCGGATATCAAACTGGATGTTTAACTACCGATGGAGAATTGGTGGCAGCCGGACAATACGAACAATTATCATACATGCCTCCTGGCACAGGATATCCCGTATTTTTTTCAGGTTCGGGAAATGAATTTCCGCTAAAAGGAATGCAAACTCAATGTTTTATAGTTTGCTATGATGCTTCAGGTGAAATTTCATGGAAAATTGACGGGCAAGATTTAAGTTATTCAAACACACTATTGGGAGTAACGGCTATTAAGGACGGCAAAATAGTGGTTGCATTTCGCACCGCTGCTAATATTAGAAACTACAATCTGGTTAAATCTGACAAAAATAATGATGAATCGAAGCAAACCGTTAATCCATATAATTTGGTGTTTTTCGCAATTATAGAATCATCGGGGTCTGTTTCAGATATTTATGGAGTAGAAAAATTAGAAAATAATGATTGGAATAGTTTTAATAGCACTCCCGACGGCGGTTTTGTAATTAGCTATGCAGCCAGCCTAAAAACAATGGACAAATCTGGGAAAATGAGAGATGTTGCTCATAATTTTACCGTAAAATTGAATAAAAAATTTGAGAATGAATGGACCCATAAAGTGATGTATTTAGACGAAAGTTGTTGTACATATCATCAAGAACCTAGCATTTCAGCAGTATCATCAGATGGAAATATTTATTCTTGTGGAAATTTCAGAATGGGCGCTCGTCCCGATGGCGGTTCCGATTTTATGATTCGCAACTACGAAGAAAAAAACGCTACTGACAAACCTTACGAATCATACATTTCTTCGATTGGAAATGATGGAAAATTAAAATGGATAAAATATACAGGAGCCGGAACTTTAATTAGCTCTGTTTATGCAAATAAAGACATGGTCGTTGTGGGAGGAAAAATAAATAGACAAAAGAAATTTATTGGAAATAAAGTAGATACGACGGAGAAAAAAATTGCTTTTTTAGCTTCTCTAAATCCCAAAGGGAAATTACTCTGGGTTCAAACTTTTAATGCAACAACTGTAAATTCTATAAGCATTGATAACAATGGATTTATTTATGCATCGTTTGATAGCAATAGAAGTACATACGATATTCCATTGAAAATTGGCAACGACACCATTCCAAATACATATAAAAGAGTTGTTGTTGCATCGTTTGACAAAGACGGAAAATATCGCTGGTTTAAAATGAGCAATGCGATGATGTCTCAGCCATCCAATACAAAATTATACAACGATGAATGTGGAAATTTAATGCTTACTGGCGAAATGTGGTACTCCTTAAAAGTAAATATGTCCTTGTTTGATGCCGCAATTGTGAAAGGAGAAGGCTACGGAGGCGCACCGCTTGCCGCTAAAATTCGCACCACCATTCCTGATGAATTATTAGTAATAAATGATTCGTTGGTCAGTTTGGTAAATTCAAAAAATATTTCTTCTAATAACAATCCTTCTTGCATACCCATTCCATATCCATGGAAACTAGAATTATTTCCAAATCCGACAAGTGGTTTGTTTACTCTTAAAATAACGACTTCATATGCAGATAATAAAGTCAGCATTGAACTTTGGGATTCAAAAGGAAAATTTCTGAACAGAATAATGGAACCTCAGCAAAAAGAAGCAGGAGTTTTTACGTTAAACTATGATATTTCAGATTTGTCAAATGGGATTTATATTGTTGTTTTAAGAGGTTCTCGAATTGCAACTACAGAAAGAATTGTTCTGAATAAATAATTGAAAAGGAATGTCGCAAAGCCGCAAAGTCGCAGAGAAAGCATGTTGTATATAGGCTATAGCGAGAGATTAAAAGCATTCTCGTCAAAAATCCATATCTTTGAGAAACAAAATGATCATATATAAATCATTTTGCCTTGGTAATTACTAATTAATAATCTGTATAATGCTTTCAAACAGGACGTTAAACAAAAACTCATCTACAATATTCATACTTTCATTTATGTTATTATGGAGCATCTGCAATATTGGATATTCACAAACAAATCCACGAATTGAAGAATTATTAAATCAACGACAAATTGTACTTAATATAAAAGACAGTTTGGATGCTTTAATTGAAAATGCAAAACTGGAAGATGTAATTTTCAGAATTCACAAATACGCTTTGCCAAAATTGGAAGTGGACGATTCTTTAATTTGTCACTCAGCAGCATGTTTGGTGTTTTCGCACGAGCACAAATTAGCAAAATGGGTGGTTCACATACTTTCCTCTGATATTATTGAAGGAAGAGTCAGCAGGACCAATGATTTCAGAAACGACCCATTAATTCCAAACACGGCAAATGAATCCGATTATTTTGTAAAAACCTTACTGGATGATGGGAAATATAAATATGAAGGATTTGGATACGACCGCGGCCATTTAGCCCCATCTGCCGATTTTCGTTGGTCATCAAAAGCCTTGTCTGAATCCTATTATTATTCAAACATTACACCTCAAACTCCAGAATTTAATCGAGAGAAATGGGCTGAAATTGAAGATTTTCTTAGAAGTTATGTTTATGATAATCCAAATAGTTATTTATACATAATAACAGCTCCAGTTCTGGAAGATAATCTGCCTGTGATTGAAAAAAGTCCAAACAGAATTCCAATTCCTCATTATCATTATAAAATTGCTGTTGATTTAGACAAAAAAAATGGAATTGCTTTTTTGGTTCCACAAAGAAACATAACCTATCCTATTGAATCATACATCGTTCCCATCGATTCCATCGAAAAAATTACAGGAATTGATTTTTTCACTTCTTTAAGTTCAGAAGATCAAAAATGGATAGAATCAAATTCAGATTATTCAAAATGGGCACCCGAATCGCAAAAAAACGATGTTGCACCGCTACTCACAAATCAATTGCCAAAAAATGCATACAATACCGTTGAAGCGGCTCAGTTTTACGATTATCCAAAAGAGGTAAAAATCTGCGGAACCGTTGCCAGTACTCACAAATCAGGAAAAGGAAACGTTTTTATCAATTTGGATAAAAGCTTTCCAAAAGCTATTTTTTCGGTGACTATTTGGTCTAAAGATGTGGTAAACTTCAACTATGAACCTGAATTATTCTTGATGAACAAAAAAGCGTGTTTTACTGGAAAAATCACCGAATATAATGGGATTCCATCAATGTATATCAGCAATCAGAAAAAAATTGAAATAATTGATTAATCCTTCTAAAATAGCAAATATTAGAGACTTTTAGACTGTTTACTTGCAGTTTTCATTGTAAAATTTACCGAGAAAGTGAAGTTTTAATCTAAAACATCCAAAAAAACTTGTCAAAATATCTTCTTAAAATATCTAATAATAGAAACACTTAACATTTTTTAAATATAAAAATGAAAACATATTTGGTTTTTATATTCAAAATCATTGTTGTCCGATAAAAAAATCAAAGAGAAGGAAGCATAAAACTTCCTTTCTCTTTTTTTAGTAGTTTTGCTTCGCCAAAACCAACAACTACTATGG
>Ga0265295_1002137_pt1 | contig 32397 bp, 27 predicted proteins | sample Munlansysbiofilm_FD_192503 | JGI IMG/M metagenome (GOLD analysis project Ga0265295, IMG submission 192503) | Leachate microbial communities from a municipal landfill in Southern Ontario, Canada - Methane capture system biofilm | ecosystem: Engineered > Solid waste > Landfill > Unclassified ... | reverse complement strand
AATACTTGCCTCGTGGCGGCCTTCTGATTAGGACAGCCTCACTTCGAGTGCGGGAGTAACTCAGTGGTAGAGTGCAACCTTGCCAAGGTTGAAGTCGCGAGTTCAAATCTCGTTTCCCGCTCCACAAAAAATTAAGGCCGGTTTGTCCGGCCTTTTTCTTTTTCTCCACAGCATACGTCCGCGCCCCAACGAATCCAAAACATCCCCGATCCGTCAGGGCGCTGCGACCACCGCTTTTCCTGCCGCTCTCAGCGCTTCTTCCCAAAAATCGAACCCAGCACGCCGCGAAGAATCTCGCGCCCGAGTTGGGTCCCGATGGTCCGGACCGCGCTCTTGACCAGCGCCTCTCCTACGCCCTGCCTGCGTCCCGACCCGGAAAACCAGCCGCCGTCCTTTTGTTCGGCCTTGGCCCTTACCTCGGCCTGCCTGGCCTCCTCGGCCTGGAGCATGGACTGCCGCGCCCTGGCCTGGAGCATCTCGAAAGCGGATTCCCGATCCACGGCCGCGTCGTAGCGTCCCTTCAAAGGCGAGCGCGACATGATGGCCCCGCGCTCCTCTTCCGTGAGCGGTCCGATGCGCGAATAGGGAGGCCGGATCAGAACACGCTCCACCATGCGCGGCCGCCCCTTTTCGTCCAGGGTGGAAACCAGGGCCTCGCCCGTGCCCAGGCTGACGATGGCCTCCCCGGTGTCGAAGGCGGGATTGGCCCGGAAGCTCTCGGCCACGGAACGCACGGCTTTTTGCTCTTTCGGCGTATAGGCGCGCAGGGCGTGCTGGATCTTGAGCCCAAGCTGTCCCAGGATCTGCTCCGGGACATCGGTCGGACTCTGGCTGATGAAATAGATGCCCACGCCCTTGGAGCGGATCAGGCGGACCACCTGCTCGATCTTGTCCACCAGGGCCTTGGGCGCGTTGTCGAAAAGCAGGTGGGCCTCGTCGAAGAAAAAGACCATGACGGGCTTGTCCGGGTTGCCGACCTCGGGCAGCTGCTCGAAAAGCTCGGCCAGGAGCCAGAGCAGAAAGGTGGCGTATATTTTCGGCGAGCGGGCCATGAGGCTTGAGGCGTCCAGAATGGAAATGACGCCGCTCCCAGAAAAATCGACATGCATGAGATCGGACAGGTTCACCGCCGGTTCGCCGAAGAAAACGTCACCGCCCTGCTCTTCGAGCACCAGAAGCTGCCGCTGCAAGGCCCCCACGCTGGCGGCGCTGATGTTGCCGTAGCTCCCGCGCAGCTCCGCCGCGTTGTCGGCCATGAATTGCAGCATGGCCCGCAGATCCTTCAGGTCGAGGAGCAGCAGGCCCTGTTCGTCGGCAATGCGGAAGCAGGCGTACAAGATCCCGCTTTGCGTCTCGTTCACGTCCAAAAGCGAGGACAAGAGCAAAGGGCCCATCTCAGAGATCGTGCTGCGCAAGGAGTGGCCGCTTTGGCCGAAGACGTCCCAGAACACAACGGGACAGCCCTGAAAGGAAAATCCTTCGGCGGGCATGGCGGCCAGACGCTCGTCGATCTTGGGATGCGGCGTGCCGGGGACGGCGATGCCCGAAAGATCGCCCTTGATGTCCGCCGCGAAGACCGGAACACCCATCCGCGCGTAGCTCTCCGCCAGCACCTGCAAGGTGACGGTCTTGCCCGTGCCCGTGGCCCCCGTGACCAGACCGTGACGGTTGCCCATGCTCCCAAGCTGATACAACCCTTTTCCCTCGGCTCCTCCAATCAAAAAATCCGCTGCGCTCATGGCCCCTCCTTGCGGGTACACCGTTTTTTCCTGACCATCCGCGCATACCAAAGTGAGCCCAAAAAACAAAGGCCATTGACTTGCTCCAAAAGCCCCGCCACAACGACCCTCTACAAGCCGTACATCCATGCGCAGTCCTCGCTCCCCATGGATGGATTCCGGAAGAAACCTCAACCCATCGCAATTCGGACCAATATGATCGAAATACACTCCTGCCCCAAGGGCTACGTCACGGACCTGGACAAGACCTGCACCCCGGAAGAAACCGTGGACAAGGCGCGTCAGGCCCTAGCCCGGTCAGGCAAGCGCATTCTGGCCCAGACCCGGCGCATCGACACCGGGCGTCTGGGCATTCCGGTCTTCATGTCCATCTGCGGCGAAGACGCGCTGGGCATCATGCCCACGCGCAAGCAGATGGGCAAAGGCGCCTCCGCCCCCCAGGCCGAAGCCTCGGCGCTGATGGAGCTGGTGGAGCGCTTCAGCTATTTCTCCTACTGGGACAATGCCGAAAACTTCCAGCCCATGACCTGGTCACAGGCGCGGGAAGCGTTTGGCGACAGGCTGCTGCCCATTTCCTACATGATCCAGTCCGTGGCGGACACGGTCGGCGAGGATGACGCGGCGCGCATCCTTGACCTCCTGCCCTGGCGTTTCGCGCCGGCCACGGACATCGGCGCCGGACAGGAGTTCATGGCTCCGCTGGACTGGTTCAAGAAGCTCAACGAATTCAACGGTTCCTCCGCCGGAAACACCCTGGAGGAATCCATGCTCCAGGGCGGCTGCGAGCTGGTCGAGCGCCATGTCTGCGCTCTGGTCGACCGCACGCGCCAGGAAACGCCCAGCATCGACCCCGCCTCCTTCAGCGATCCGGTGCTGATCGAGCTGCACGAAAAATTCACGCGAAGCGGCCTCACCGTCCTGCTCAAGGATTTCAGCCTCGGCCTGCCCGTACCCACGGTGGCGGCCCTGGTCATGGACCCGGCCACGTTTCCGCACAAGAGCGAGATCGTATTCACGGCCGGCACGGCTTCCTCTCCCGAAAAGGCGGCCATCCGCGCCCTGACCGAAATCGCCCAGCTCGGCGGGGACTTCGAGACGTGCAGCAATTACGAGGCCTCCGGCCTGCCCAAATTCACCCACCCGGACCAGTGCGCATGGCTGACTCGCGGCGAGACGGTCTCCATCCACTCCCTGCCCTCCAACACGGACGCGGACATCGCCACGGAGCTGTTGAATTTTTGCGCGCGGCTCAAAGACCAGGGCTTTGCCTTTTTCTCCGTAGACACCACCGTCAAAGAGCTGAACATCCCCGCCAACTACAACTTCGTCCCCGGATTTCTCTTCCGGGAACGCACGCCCATGGCGTCCCTGGGTCTTTTCGTCGGCCGCGTGCTGGCGGAGGACGCGGACCCGGAAGAGGCCCTGGCGGGGCTTGAAGTGTTGCGGGAGATCTACCCAGGCGCCCATTACCTCCCGTTCTTCCGGGGTCTTGTGGCCCTGCGCCAGGGCGAGATCGATCAGGCCGCGTCCTGGTTCGCGCACGCCGAGCCCTTGCAGCCCGAAGCCGACGACCGGGGCCTGGCCGCCTTTTATCAGGCCTATGCCCTGTCCCAGCAGGGTCAGTGGGCCGAGACCATCCCTCACCTGGACCGCGCCGTTGGGCACTGCCCCGAGGTCAAGGAGTACTTCAATCTGCGCGGGGTGGCCTATTTCAAGCAGCAGGAGTATGCTGGAGCCGCGGCCAACTTCGAACTGGCCCTTGCTCTGGACAGCGGATCGGCCATGGATCTGGCCAATCTGGGTTTATGTCATAAATTCATGAACAATGCGGACAAGGCGCGGGAACTTCTCGGCGAGGCGCTGACTCTCGATCCGAGCCTGGAATTCGCCCGCACCCATCTCAGCGAACTGTAGCGAAGGAGAAAAACATGGATATCAGCAAAAAAATCGCGGAGCTCAAGACCATCCCCGGATTCAGGGAAAACGTGGGCATGGTCCTGGTGCATAACGGCGTGGTCCGGGCCTGGTCGCGCAAGGACAAATCCAAGGTCGCGCGGGTCAAGATCGAGGTCGACCAGGACAAGGTCGAGGCCATTCGCGCCGAATTCGAAGCCCGTCCCGGCATCTTCAAGGTCGTGGCCGAGGCCAGAAGCGGCGAATACGTGCCCGGCGACGATCTGCTCTTTTTGATCGTGGCCGGCGATATCCGCGAAAACGTGAAGCCTGCCTTGAGCGAGCTGCTCGACCGCATCAAGTCCGAAGCGGTCAGCAAGCAGGAACTCGCCTAACACATGGAGTCCACCAGACAATGAAGCGTCAAACCCTGTTCACGCTGATCGTCCCGATCATTCTTGGCGCCTTCCTGGCCGCATCCGTGTCCGCCATGGCGGCCACGGACGCCCCCACGCCCACCGGCGGCACGAAGTTCGACTACGCCTGGCTCAAGGGCCGCGCCCGGGCCCTGGCCGCATCGCCCCATGTCAGCCATGAGGGTGAACTGCCAAAGACATTGCAGAACCTGACCTGGGACGACTACATGCAGCTCTCCTTCGACTCGGAACATGCCTTGTGGCAGGACGAAAAGTCCCTGTTCCGGGCCGAGCTCTTCCATCTTGGGCTGTATTTCAGGACCCCCATCACCCTTTACGAACTGCAGGACGGAAAGGTCAAGGAGCTCGACTACACGCCGGACCTCTTCAAATACGGAAACTCCGGAATAAAGGGCAAGGATCTGCCCAAGAACCTCGGCTTCGCCGGGTTCCGCTTCCGCTACCACACCGACTGGACCCGCGATCTGGTGGCCTTTTTGGGCGCGAGCTACTTTCGCGCCGTGGGCGGCGAGATGCAGTACGGGCTTTCCGCCCGGGGGCTGGCCGTGGACACGGCCCTGCCGCGCCCCGAGGAGTTCCCGCTCTTCACCCATTTCTGGCTGGAAAAACCCCGTCCCGGGAGCGACACCGCCACGGTCTACGCCCTGCTCGACTCGCCCAGCGTGACCGGGGCCTACCGCTTCGACATCCGCCCGGGCCAGACCCTGACCATGAAGGTGGACGCGGCCCTGTACCCGCGCAAACCCATCGAGCGCCTGGGCGTGGCGCCCCTGACCAGCATGTTCCTGACCGGGGAGAACGACCGCCGCATGGGCTACGACTGGCGGGCGGAAATCCACGACTCCGACGGGCTGGCCATCCACAACGGCAACGGCGAATGGATCTGGCGGCCGCTGGAAAACCCGCCGCTGCTGCGCTTCAACGCCTTCATGGACCAGAACCCGCGCGGCTTCGGCCTCATGCAGCGCGACCAGAACTTCGACCACTACCAGGACGACGGCGTGTTCTACGACAAGCGCCCCAGCGTCTGGGTCGAACCCGTGGGCGACTGGGGCGCTGGCTCGGTGCAACTGGTCGAGATCTCCCATGTCGACGAGACCTTCGACAACATCGTGGCCTTCTGGAACCCCGCCGCTCCGGTAGAGCCTGGGCAGGAGCTGCTTTTCAGCTACAATCTGTACTGGGGCACCAACCCGCCCGTGCCCGGCAACCTGGCCCGGGTGGTCGACACCTTCACGGGCCTTGGCGGCGTGGTCGGCAAGAAACGCGAATACTACAGCAAGCGCTTCGCCGTGGACTTCGCCGGCGGAGACCTGGCCATGATCGCCAAGGATGCGAAAATCACCCCGGTCCTGAGCACCTCGGCCGGACGCATCGAAATCACCTCGGTGCGGCCGCAGCACGCCATAAACGGCTTCCGCTGCATGTTCGACGTGGTCCCTCCCGACGAAACCCAGAACCCCATCGACCTGCGCCTGCACCTTGAAGCCGATGGCCGCCGCATCAGCGAAACCTGGGTCTACCAGATGACGCCCCCGGCCATGGCGGACCGCACGCTCTACAATCCCTGATTCGAGCGACGGCACTGAAGAAAATGCGAAAAGGGCTTTGGCGCGCGCCGAAGCCCTTTTTTTGCGCCCACTCCCACCCGGCTGGTCAAAGGCCGCGCAAGACCTCCGCGGCCAACTCCCGCACCCGCACCGCCTCCTCGTCCTTGCCGTGCTTGATGCAGCCCTGGGCATAGAGCCGCACCCTCTCCCGCAGGGCCGCCTCGACCATCGCCCGCTGCTCGCCATCAAGCGCCATGCTCCGCAAGAGGTCGATCATGGCGTAGACCCGGTACAGATCAAGGCCGATGATGCGGCGCGACAGCTGGTCCGCGTGGCCGCCGGTCTTGACGACCAGGGGCTCGGGCACAAGGCCCACGGGATGGCGCGCGCCGACCCGCAGCCACAGGCTGTAGTCCTCGCAGGCGGGCAGGCTTTCGTCGAAAGGCCCCAGCTCGTCCCAAAGATCGCGGGAAAACATGACGCAGGACGGGCTGATCAGGCACAAGTCCAGGGAACGGTCCAGAAACCATCCGGCGGGCTTGGCGTGCTTGAAGCGGGGGTTGACCCGAACCCCGTTCCTGATCCAGATCTCATCCGTCTGACAGATCGCAAACCCGCTCTCGGCCATGAAGCGGACCTGTTTTTCGAGTTTGTCCGGCATCCAGTGATCGTCGGAATCCAGGAGCGCGATGAGCCGGCCCCTGCTGGCCGCGATGCCCCGGTTGCGGGCAGAGCTTACCCCTTTATTTTCCTGGTGCATTCCCGTAAGCCGGGGATCGTCGAATTCGGCCAGCACCGTGGCCGTGGCGTCGGTGGAGCCGTCGTCGACGACGATAAGCTCAAAATCGGCCCAGGTCTGCCCCAGCACGGAGGCAACGGCCCGGCCCAGAACTTCCGCCCGGTTGTGGGCGGGGATAATCACGGAAACGCATGTCATGAGAAGCATCCAGGTCGTCAATGTCCGCTGGTTCAACGCCACAGCCTGGTACGGGATGTACCTGAGCCGCCTCCTGCTCGAAAGCGGCCACGAGGTGCTGGTCCTGGGCCTGCCGGACACCCTTTCCGCCCGCAAGGGGCAGGAGTGGGAGCTGCCCATGCAGCTTCTCGACCTGAACACGGCCACGCCCTGGGGCATAGCCGCGCTGTACGGCAAACTCAAGGGGCTGGTGCGCGAATTCAAGCCCGACGTGGTCAACTGCCACCGGGGCGAAAGTTACCTCTTGTGGGGCCTGCTCAAAAAGGAACTGGGAAGCTTCAGGCTGGTCCGCACCCGCGGCGACCAGCGCCTGCCCAAGGCGAACCTCGTCAACCGCTGGCTGCACAACGACGTCAGCGATGCGGTCATCACCACCAATTCGCCCATGACCCGCCATTTCCAGAATGTCTTCAAGGTGCCGCAAGGCAAACTGCACCAGATCCTCGGCGGAGTGGACACGGATGTCTTCCGCCCCGATCAGGCCAGCCGCGACCGCATCAGGGCGGAACTGGGGTACGGGGAAAAGGATTTCGTGGTCGGCCTGCTGGGCCGCTTCGACCGGGTCAAGGGCCAGCACGAGCTGATCCGGGCCGTGGCCGGGCTATACGGTCAGGGCATGACGAACATCCGCCTCCTGCTGCTGGGCTTTGATTCGGCCACGCCGGAAGCGACGGTGCGCGGCTGGATCAAAGAGCACGGCATCGAATCCATCACCGCCATCACGGGCAAGCGCCCGGACATCCCCGCCTGCCTGAACGCCCTGGATCTGGGCGTGGTCGCCTCGCTGTGGTCCGAGACCATCGCCAGGGCGGCCCTTGAAATCATGGCCACGGGCGTGCCGCTGATCGGCACGGATGTGGGCGTCATGCCCGACCTGCTGGAAGCGCAGGCCCTGCTCAAAGCCGGGGACGTGGACGCCTTGGCCGGGCGCATCCGCCAGGTGATGGAACGTCCGGAGTTGGCCGACTCCCTGCGCCAGGAACAGCACAGGCGCATGAGCGATCTTTCCGGCCACGATTTTCTGGCCAAAACCTTGGCCGTTTACGAGGGCGCGCTGTGAAGCGCGTGGCTCTCATGCTCCCCAAGCTCAGCCGCTACGGCGGGGCCGAGCAGTTCGGATACCGTCTGGCCGAATATCTGGCCACGCAGTGCGAGCGTGAATTCGAGGTGACCTTCATCTGCGCCAAGCAGGACGGCCCCGCGCCGAAGGGCGTCAAGGTGATCCGGGTCGGACGGCCCATCCCGGGCAAAATCGGCAAGGTGCTCTGGTTCGCGCTGGCTGCGGAAGTCGCCCGGCGCAGGGGGAAATTCGACGTCAGCGTGGGGCTTGGCAACACGGTCTTCCAGGACATCGCGCGGCTCTCCGGCGGGCCGACGGGTCTTTTCTGGGACTATTCCATCCGCGCCTACGCTCCGGGCCGGGAACGGGCCCTGAAATCCCTGGCCAGGCGTCTTTCCCCGGGCAAGCAGCTTGCCCGGCTCGTCGAAGGGCTCTGCGTGCGCAGCACCCCCGTGCTGGTCGCCAACTCCGAGTTCGTGCGCGACCTGACCGTAAGGACCCACCCCTGGCTCAAACCCGAAAACATCCGGCTCATCTACAACAAGCCGGACCTATCCCGCTTCTTTCCCGCAGACCCCGCCCACAAGCCGCAGTTGCGCGAGCGTTTCGGCCTCCCGGAAACCGCCGACCTCATCATCACGGCAGGCACCAATTTTCGCCTTAAAGGCGTGCATGTCCTGATCCGAAGCCTGGCCCAATTGCCGGCGTCCTTCCATCTGGCCGTGGCCGGAGGACGGGGCAGCCGGGAGCTGCTCGGACTGGCCGAGAGCCTCGGAGTCCAGGGGCGCGTCCATTTTCTGGGCCGGGTGGACGACATGCCCGCCCTGTATCAGGCCGGGGACATCTTCGTGCTGAACACCTTTTACGACGCCTGCGCCAACGCCGTGCTCGAAGCCCTGGCCTGCGGGTTGCCGGCCATCTCCACGACCAGCAACGGCAGCTCCGTCTTCCTGCGCCCCGAGGCGGTCATGAACGACCCCACGGACGCAGAGGCTTTGGCGGGCCGCATCCGCGCCCTGATCCACCAAGGCCGCACCGCGCGCGAGGATTACGCGCCCTTGAGCGGCCTGGAACCCTACGCCGACCTCATCCGGGAATTTGCATGACCGATCTCGCCACGTTCAAGCCCAAGCGCATCCTGGTCTGCCAACTGCGCCAGATCGGCGACGTACTGCTGACCACGCCGTCCATCCGCCTCCTGCATGAGCGCTATCCGGACGCTGCCATCGACATCTTCACGGAAAAAAAATGCACCCCGGTGCTTGAAAACAACCCGCATGTGCGAAAAATCTGGGCGCTGAACAAAAAAGAGCTGCCCAACTTTTTGGCCGAACTGAAATTCTACGCCCGCATCGCCGCCGAAAGCTACGATCTGGTGGTGGATTTTCAGCAGCTTCCGCGCTGCCGCTTCGTGACCCTCATGAGTCGCGCCAAGGTTCGGCTGTCCTACCCGCCGCCCTGGTACAACCGGCTGCTCTACACCCACTGGGCCAAGCCCGTGCCAGCGTATTCCGCCGGCTACCGGGCCAGCATCCTCGCCCCGCTGGGGATCACCTGGCGAAACCAGGCCCCGGAAATTTTCCTGACTGAAGGCGAAACCGCCTGGGCCAGGGAGTATCTGGCCGGATTCGGTCTCGCCCAGGGGCAGTACATCACCCTGGACCCGACCCACCGCCGCTCCACCCGCCTCTGGCCGGCCCGTCATTACGGCGCCATGATCGGCCAGGTTCATGCCGCGCGGCCGGACCTGCGTTTCTTCATTCTCTACGGACCCGGCGAGGCGGACATGGCCCGCGAAGTGCTTGGCCACTGCCCCGCCCCCGAGGCCTGCGTCCTGCCGGACACGGTCATCGGCCTGCGCCAGATGGCGGCGGTGCAATCGCTGGCCCGGCTGCACGTCGGCAACTGTTCCGGCCCGCGCCATTTCGCCGTGGCCGTGAACACGCCCACGCTGACCATCCTGGGCGCGACCAGCGGCGGCTGGCGCTTTCCGTCCGAGCAGCACCAGGACATCTTCGAAGACCTGCCCTGCCGCCCCTGCAACCAGAACACCTGCGCCCGGAAAGATCACGCCTGCCTGGAGAATCTGCCTGCGCAGCGGGTCGCGGACCGGGTGCTGGAGATCGTCAGCGCCCAGGCCACCGCATAGAAAACGTCTGAATCATCGGCATTGCCTGGGCACCATCCAGGCCTTATGACCAAGGCTACACGTGTACGCTTTCTGATCCACGATTTTTACCAAGGAGTGACCTCATGAAGAGATTCGCGCTTTCCCTGTGCATTCTGCTTCTTTGCGCCGGACCGGCCATGGCCGGCGGGCTGGACACATTTCTGGACAACCTGAATGTGCAGGCAGCCGCCGACCGCCACGGCGTCGTCACCAGCATCGGCTCCCACTTCGGGGTGCCCTACTCCGACGTCGAACTGCTCATGGGCACCACCGGCAGCCTGGCCGACGCCTTCATGGTCCTGCAACTCGGTCGCTGGACCGGCCTGAGCCGGGACAGGATCATGGGCACCTACGCCGCCAGAAAAGGACAGGGCTGGGGCGTCATCGCCAAGGATCTGGGCATCAAGCCGGGGTCTGCGGAATTCCACGCCCTCAAAAACGGAGATTTCGGATACAGCACGGGTCGATCCGGAAAAGGCAACGACCATGAAAAAGGCGGGGCCTCGTACTCAGACGAAAAGGGTAAAAAACATGGCGCAGGCCAGGACGACCGCCCCATGCCCACAAGCCAGGGTGGCGGCCAGGGCGGAGGAAAGGGCAAGAAAAAATAATGGCGGCCTGAAAAAATTACCCAATACTGACATGGAGTTGTCCGGCATTTTGGAGTGGCCTGACATGCCCACCATCCATCAATCCACCGGAGTTCAAAATGAAATTAAAAGACCAGAAAGTCCTCATGTTTGTGGATCACATCTTTGAAGACATGGAGCTTCTCTACCCATACTACCGGCTGATCGAAGAAGGCGCCGAAGTGGTCGTCGCCGGGCCTCGGGCGGGAGTCGTCTACACAGGCAAAAACGGGTATCCCTTCAAATCCACTGCCGCCATCGCGGACCAGCAGGCGCAGGACTTCGACCTTTTGGTCGTTGCCGGCGGGTTCGCCCCCGACAAGCTCAGACGGGACCCCAAAGTCCTGGAACTCACCCGCGAAATGCACGAAGCCGGAAAAATAGTCGCCCACATCTGCCACGGCGGATGGATTCCGATCTCCGCAGGGATCATGAAAGGCTTCACCTGCACATCCACCCCCGGCATCAAGGACGACCTGGTCAACGCGGGAGCTACGTGGGTTGATAAGGAAGTTGTCGTGGACCGGAACCAGATATCCGCGCGAAAACCCGATGACCTGCCCGCATTTTGCCGCGCCATCATAGCACAGGCCGCGAAATAGCCCTTTCAGTGGCGCGAAGAGGTCAGCAGAAATTACCTGCTGACCTCTTCGCGTTTTTTCCAGGGGATGCGGGCTCCGGCAGGATCAGTGGTGCAGGATCTGGCTGAGGAACTGCCTGGTGCGGTCGTAGCGGGGATTGGAGAAAAATTCCTCCGGGGAATTCTGTTCCACGATCTCGCCGCCGTCCATGAAGATGATGCGGTCGGCCACGGTCCGGGCGAAGCCCATCTCATGGGTCACGCACACCATGGTCATGTTTTCCTCGGCCAGAGAGACCATGACATCGAGAACCTCCTTGATCATTTCCGGGTCCAGGGCCGAAGTGGGCTCGTCGAAAAGCAGGATGTTCGGATTCATGCACAGGGCCCGGGCAATGGCCACGCGCTGCTGCTGGCCGCCCGAAAGCTGGCCTGGATATTTGGCCGCCTGCTCGGCGATGCGCACCCGCTCCAGAAAATGCATGGCCGTGGCCTCGGCTTCCCTTTTGGGCATCTTCCGCACCCAGATGGGAGCCAGGGTAAGGTTGTCCAACACTGTCATGTGCGGGAACAGATTGAAATTCTGGAACACCATGCCCACCTCTCGGCGGATTTTCTCCAGCCCTTTGACGTTGCCGGTCAGCTCGGTGCCGTCCACGATGATGGTCCCTTCCTGGTGACGTTCGAGCCGGTTCATGCACCGGATAAGGGTGGATTTGCCGGACCCGGACGGGCCGCAGATGACGATTCGCTCGCCCCTGCGCACCTCGAGGTCGATATTCTTGAGAACGTGGAAGTCGCCGTACCACTTGTTCAGGCCCTTCACGTCGATGATGGTTTCGCTGGAAGTCATGGGAACCTTACCTTTTGGTTTGGGGGCCGCGCTTTTCGAGGCTGCGGCCATATCGGCTCATGCCGAAGCAGATGCACCAGTAGACCACGGCGCAAAAAACATAGCCCTCGACCTCGTGACCGAGCCAGTTCTGGTCCTGGGAGGCGGCCTTGACCATGCCGAGGAAGTCCAGAAGGCCCACGATGATGACCAGGGAGGTGTCCTTGAACAGGGCGATGCAGCGCCCGATCAGGGACGGAAGCACGTAGCGCAGGGCCTGGGGCAGCACCACGAAAAGGGTGATCATCCAGTTCGACAGCCCCAGGGCCTTGGCTGCGTCGAGCTGCCCGCTCGGCACGGCCTGCAGGCCGCCGCGAACCACCTCGGCGATATAGGCCGACGAAAAGAGGATGATGCCCACCTGGACCCGCAGCAGATTGTTGATCTGAAGGTTCACAGGCAGAAACAGAGGCATCATCACCGAGGCCATGAACAGGATGGTGATGAGCGGCACGCCGCGGATGAGCTCGATGAAACCGATGCAGATGGAACTGATGCCGGCCATCCGGGACTGCCGTCCCAGAGCCAGGATGATGCCGAAAGGCACCGAGAACAGGATGCCCACCGCGGCCAGACCCAGCGAAAGCATGAGTCCGCCCCACATGGACTGGTCCACCTCGGTCAGCCCCGCGCCGCCCCCCACGAGCCACACGGCGGCCACGAAAAGCAGGGGCCAGGTTCCGGCCAGCACGCCTTTGCCGAATCTTCCGCTGGCCGTGGCCGCGATCACGCCCGCGAACAGGATGGCCGCCGCCAGCGGGCGCCAGATCAACTCCTGCGGGTAGGTGCCGATCAGCATGACCCTCGCCTTGTCAGCGATGAACGCCCAGCACGCGCCCGCGCCGTCGCACGCATCGGGTCCACCGGACCACACGGCGTTGGTGAATGCCCAGGAAATCAGCGGCGGGATGGTCTTGGCGAGAACCAGCACGGCCAGCACCGTGAGCACGGAGTTGAACCAGCCCGAAAAGAGATTTGTCCGCAACCAGAGAAGCACGCCCGCGTCGGCAACGGGCGGCGGGGCATCGGGCGAGGGGATGAACGTCTTGAGTTGTTCGCTCATCGTTCCACCAGCTGCACCTTGGCGTTGAACCAGTTCATGACCAGGGAGACAACCAGGTTGATGGTCAGGTAGACAGCCATCCACATGCCGATGATCTCGATGGCCTGGTCGTTCTGGCCGATTATGGTTCCGCCGATGGAGACCATGTCCGGATATCCGATGGCCACCGCCAAGGAGCTGTTCTTGATCAGACTGGTGTAGTCGTTGGTGGTGGCCGGGATGCAGACGCGCAGAGTCTGGGGCAGGATCACCTTGCGCATGATCGGTCCCGGGCTGAGCCCCAGGGCCTTGGCCGCATCCAGCTGGCCAGCGTCCACGGACTGAATGCCGCTGCGCACATTCTCCCCGATGAATGCGGCGGTGTACAGGACCAGGCCGATGAGCAGGGCCGAAAATTCGGGCCGCAGCACCATGCCTCCCTTGAAATTGAAGCCGCTGAGCACGGGCACGTCGAATTCGAGCGGTTGCCCGGCGAGGAAATACGCGGCTGCGGGAAGCCCGAGGATCAGTCCGAGCGACATCCACCCCGAGTGCAGGCCGCGACCGGTTTCATCGCGCATCCGTCTGGACACGCGCACCAGGGCCGCCGAGGCCGCAATGGCCGCGACCAGGGCCAGGACCACCCAGCCCATGCCATCCTCAAAAAGCGGGCGGGGAACATACACGCCCCGGTTGTTGATGAAGATGTCGCCCAAGGGAACCAGGCTCGTGCGCGGGGACGGCAGGAAGGCCAGCAGCGTGGAGTAGCAGAAGAACAGGGTCAGCAGCAGCGGGACGTTTCTGAGCACCTCCACGTATACGGCGGCCAGGTGGGCCACCAGCCAGTTGCCCGATACGCGGGCCACGCCGATGATGACCCCGAGGACCGTGGCCAGCACGATGGCCAGGGCGGACACGAACAGGGTGTTCAGGATGCCCACGGCGAAGGCCCGGCCATAGGTGTCGGCGGGAGAGTAAGGCAGCAGGCTGTCGTTGATGGGCAGACCGCCCTCCACGGTCAGGAATCCGAAACCCGAGGCGATATTGCGCGCCTCCAGGTTGGCCTGGGTGTTGTGAAACAGTTGCAGGGCCACGTAGAGGATCGCTCCGACCACCAGAACCTGGGTCAGAAGCGCGGGCAACTGTTCTTTCAGTTTGAACATGTTCAAGACGGCTGGCTTCCTTTTGGGGAGGAGTGAACATAGGACCGCACCGGTCGATTGTCCCGACCGGTGCGGCGTGCGTTTTTTTGGTTCGGACGCTAGCGGATGGGCATGGCGTAGATCAAGCCACCCTTGGTCCACAGGTTGTTGTAGCCGCGGGGAATATTCAGGGCGCTCTTGGGGCCGAAGTTGCGGTCGTACATCTCGCCGTAGTTGCCGACGGCCTGGATGGCCCGGACGAGCCAGTCGTTGTCCAGGTCGAGGAAGGAGCCGGTTTCACCGGTGGCGCCGAGCATGCGCTGGATCAGCGGGTCGGTGGAAGAAGCCTTCAGCTCCAGGACGTTGGCCTGGGTGATGCCTTTTTCCTCGGCTTCGATGAGGCCGAAGAGAATCCAGGTGACCAGATCCTTCCACTGCTGGTCGCCGTGACGGACGAAGGGAGCAAGAGGTTCCTTGGAAAAGACCTCGGGAAGGATGATGTGCTCATCGGCATTGGCGGCGCCTGCACGCAGGGACGCCAGCTGGCTGACGTCGGTGGTGAAGGCGTCGGTACGGCCGGCCACATAGGCGTTGAAGGCCTCCTTCTTGGACTCGAAGACAACGGTTTCCAGCTTGATGCCGTTGGCGCGGGCAAAGTCGGCCACGTTCAGCTCGGAGGTGGTGCCGGAGACCACGGCCACGGAGCCGCCGTCAAGGTCGAGGGCCTTTTCCACGCCCAGGCTCTTCTTCACCATGAGGCCCTGGCCGTCGTAAAACAGGACCGCGGTAAAATCCACGCCCTGCTTGCTGTCGCGCTTCATGGTCCAGGTGGTGCCACGGGACAGATCCACCTGACCGGAGGATACGGCCACAACCTTCTGCTTGGAAGCCAGCGGAACGAACTTGATGGCTTCGGGGTCCTTCAGCACGGCAGCGGCCACGGCGCGGCCCATGTCCACGTCGAAACCGGTCCAGCGGCCGTTGGAATCCGGCGCGGAGAAACCGGCCACGCCTTCGCTGACACCCAGAATGAGCTGGCCATCCTTCTGCACCTTCTCCAGAGTGCCTGCCATGGCGCCGGTGCACACGAAAGCAAGCATGACCACTGCCAGAAACAGTTTGCCGATAGTTTTCATCCTCTCTCCTTGGATAATGCGACCGCTTTGAAACTGGCCGCAATGTTACGGGAATGTTACTGAAGTCTTGCAAACATGAGACGGGGTGTCAATGAAGTGCGCGATAAAATTCCGCACGCGGAGGGCAAGGTTCAGATCCTGAATGGCGATTCTTCTCGCCGAAGAATCCCGCTCGCGATCGGATAATAAAGTCCAGTCGCGGAGGCCATTCGATCGAGGTATAGGCACAAATCGAGACGCGCCTTGACGATGACGCGTGACTTTGGACAGGTTGGCGTCTGGAGTTTCAAGGAGCAGGCGGAAGTGATTGGTCATCAGGCAGTATAGCATGGCGAAACACATTTAACCTGCTGAGAGCCTGCAGGAGACCGGCCAGGTACGTATTCCTGTAAACGTCATCAAGAAAGATCGTAGGCTGGGCGTTTCCGCAGGACGTCACGTGATAGTCGGCTCCCCGGAAATTCTGTGGAGTGAGATTTGGCCACGAAAAGATGGAACTGCAAAAAATTCAATATTCAAGATCTGAACCCGGACTCACTGCCCCCAGATCCCGGCAATGCGGCGAGTTAATTTACTCGCTGGCATTATTTTGCGATTCATACATGTTTTCGGGGTGGCGCCTACAGTCATTGATCTTCCCCGGCGGGCAAGATCTCCAAAACTTCCGTCTTCTCCAGCAGCGGGATGGCGTCCACTCCGCCGCAGCTGGATTTGCTGATCTGGTTGAGGCGGAATCTCAGCTCGTAGGTGCCCGGCACCGTGAAGAGAAGGCGCGAATTGGGGTATCCTGTTTGGATTTCTGGCTTTTTTCCCTCTGGCCGCTTCTCCACGTCGATATTGATCGATGCGTACATTCCTTCGGGCACTGTGTAATCGCCCATTTCAAACGTGGCGACGAGCGGCGCGCCGACGATCCGGTCACCGGCGATGGTCAGCCCGGGGTTTGCGTCCTTGGTGCCGGTCTGGGCCCGCGTGTCGCCCGCGAGGACGGGTCCGGTCACGTTCAGAGTCAGCATGATCAGCAAAATCTGAAAAATTCGCACGATTCCACCTCGGTTTTTTTGTGTTGCTCGCCAATCCTTGCTGATAGGCCTTAAAAGAAATAAGACAAGCCTGTGGGTAGGGAGTGGGTAGAAGGGGCGCATGGGCACAAAAGGAATTCCATGAAGGCACACGAATCGACTGGTTATCAGATACTGCTGCGTCTGGCGGAAGCGCATCAGGACTATTTTCTTGAGCGCTGGTCCCTGCGCATGGCCACTGCCGGATACCTCCAACACACCACGGCCAAGCGCGTCGACTGCCTTGTGGCCCTGAAAGAGTTTCTGCAGCCGCTGCTACGGCATATCGAGGAGCACGACGTTCCTGAGGAATTTTCCGCATTGCTCCGCTGTGAGACCGGCTGGGAGCGTTTCCTTATCGAATCGTCCCGGCGTCACAGATCGCGCGGCATCACTTTCGACATGTTTCTCGGCTGTTTCAAGACCTTCGTGTACAGCCTGCTGGACGTCATCGAACAGATGGACGCCGAGTACAATCACAAGGTGGAGGCGCGCAGGCTCATCAGGCTCTACGGCGACGCCCTTGAGGTGCTCTATCTGCAGGACTGGATCCGGACCTTTCCCGAGTTTTCAAACAGCAAGCTCGACGAGATGAACAGGTTGCTGACCCTTGAGAAGTGCCGTTTTGAAAACACGCTGAACGCAACCTCCGACCTCATCTTCGTGGTGGAGGGCAATGGCCTGGTGGCAAACATCAACGCCGCGGTAAAGGCGGTCATGGATGAGGCCTCGACGCTGAACCGCCCGATCTGGGACGTCCTTTCCCTGGAGGGCGCTTCCGTTGCGGAGTTGCTGCGCTACTATCCGGTGGGCATCACCTGCGAGCTGGCTCCGTTTGACGAGGACGTCATCTACAGGATGCAGATCAACACCATCAACCAGGTCAGCCTGGCCAGCGACCAGTACATCTTCGTGCTGACCAACATGACCACCCAGGCCATGCAGCGCCAGACCCTGGAACGGATTGTCGACGAAAAGACCGAGGCGCTGCGCCGGGAAAAAGCGCAGCTTGAAGAGATGAACATCACGCTGCGCAACGTTTTGAAAAGCGTCGGCAAGGAACACGAAGACCACGCCAGCAACCTGGCCGCCAAGGTCAACACCCTGGTATTGCCGGCGCTGGAACGCATCGAGTCGGAAAACGATCCCGCGATCCGCAAGGGGTATGTCACCGTCGTCAAGGACCAGCTGACGCGCCTCTTGCCCCGGGACCCTGGCGGCATGCCCCTGCTTCTCAAACTCACGCAGATGGAGATGAAAGTCTGCCAGTTCATTCAATCCGGCCACTCCAACAAGGAAATCGCCGAGCTTTTAAGCCTTTCCGTCGAAACCATCCAGACCCATCGCAAGAACATCCGCCGCAAGCTCGGACTGCTCGGCAAAAGCGTCAGCCTGTACGCCCATCTGAACACCATGGGCGTACACGACTCGCTGGGTACATAAAGCTACCCAATATATACCCTGAATCCCGCCTGTTTATCATGGCGGCGCACGCGTAATTGGGATACAGCATAAAGAACTCTTTCCCATTACCGAGGTGCGCCCGCATGAACGACGCATGTATCGCTTCCCTGGAAGGCCTGCGCGATTTCTTTTCCGCATGTAACGCCATCGAACTCAAGGATGCGGCCGGCCGCATTGGCGGAAGCGTCGATGCGGCCGTTTTGTCCGCTACGGACTGGACAGCGGTGGAGTATGAATTCAACCGCCTGTTCGTAGGTCCGGCCGCCGTGCCCGCTCCTCCCTATGCATCCGCCTATTGCGAATCCGACCGCGTGCTGATGGGCAAAGCGGCCTTGGAGGCCCGCGAGCTTTATCACCAGCTCGGGCTGGCCGCGCCGCAGGAGGGCGTCATCCCGGACGATCATCTGGCCTATGAGCTGGAGGCGATGATCGTCCTGAAAAGCGCTCTTGGCGCGGACACCCCCTCTGTACCGGACACGGTGGCCCGACACGCGTGGTTCGTGCGCGAGCACCTGGCCCGGTGGCTCCCGCGTTTCATCCTGGCGACCAGAACACACGCGTCCCAAGGCGGGGTCATCGCCCTGGCCACGGACGCCCTTGCCGCGTGGTTCGACAACGAACTCAACACCATTGCAGCCTCGCATCCGAAGTGATCGGGCAGGCGACCTTCAAGGAGGATTGTATGTCTCAAAAAACAAGAGCACTCAGCAGGCGTCAGTTCCTGAAAGGGATCTCCGTGGCCGGAGCGGCCTCGCTGCTCCCGCTCAAGCTGCTGATGCCGTATTCCGCCGAGGCCGCGACGGCGTTCAGGGAGCAGGATTTCCAGATCTTCAGGAACGCCTGCCCCAGGAACTGCTACGACACCTGTTCCATCAAGACGTTCGTCAAGGACGGGGTGGTCAAGTTCATCGAGGGCGCGCAGGAGTCCACCTTCACCAAGGGCGGCCTGTGCGTGAAAGGCTATGCCTATCCAAGGCGCGTCTACAGCCCGGACCGGATCAAGTACCCCATGGTGCAGGACGGACGCCGTTCGGGCAACTGGCGACGCGTTTCGTGGGACGAGGCCATGGACCGCATCGCCGGCAAAATCCTTGAAATCAAGGAAAAGGACGGCAACCTGCTGGGAATGGGTCTGACCAAGTATTCCGGCAACTTCGGCATCACCAACTGCGGCGTCGAGGGCATGATGTCCTCGCTCGGCTACACCACCCGTTTTGTGGGCACGCCCTGCTGGCCGGCCGGCATCGACGCGCAGAACTACGACCTTGGCGACATGTGGTGCAACGACCCCGAGGACATGGTCAAATCCAGGTACGTCATCATCTGGGGCGCCAATCCCGCGTGGTGTTCGGTGCATTCCATGAAATACGTGAACGAGGCGAAACGTCGCGGCGCGAAAGTCGTGGTCATCGATCCCATATTCACTCAGACCGCGGCCAAGGGGGATGTCTACTGGCAGCCCGAAACGTCGAGCGATGGCGCCCTGGCCCTGGGCATGGCCCGCCACATTCTGGACCAGGGCCTGGTGGACAACGATTTCGTGAACACCCACGCCATCGGGTTCGCCGAATTCGCCGCCTATCTGCGCGAAAACGTGACCGTGGAGTGGGCGTCGCAGGTCAGCGGCATCCCTGCCGTGCAGATACGGGAAGTGGCCGAGGAGTTCGCCACCGCTGATCCGGCCACGATCTGGATCGGCTACGGGATGCAGCGGCACACCAACGGCGGCGCCTCTGTCCGCGCCATCGACGCGCTGGTCGCCATGACCGGCAATGTCGGCAAGGAAGGCGGCGGGGCGCGCTACGGCCATCTGCGCACGTGGGGCTTCAACTACCACGCGCTGCTCCAGAAGCAGCCTGAAGGCTCCACGGGTTTCATCGGGGCGACCGGCCCCAAGGGCGAGTTCGACTTCACCAAGGGCGAGGCGGCCAGTTTCACGGACCGCACCGTGAACATCAACAAGACCGCCCAGGCCATCCTGGATGCCAAGGACCCCGCTTTAAGGATGCTGTGGGTGTCGTGCAAGAATCCCTTTGCCCAGGACTTCGACCGGCCAAAGCTGGAGAAGGCCTTCGACACGCTGGAGATGGTCGTCTCGGTGGAGCAGTTCTTCACCGAAACGGTGAGCAACTCGGACATCGTGCTGCCGGTGACCACGCTGTTCGAGGAGTGGACCGTCAACGCTTCCTACTGGCATTACTGGGTGGGCATCAACGAGCAGGCCATAAAGCCCATGTACGAGACCAAATCGAATATCGAGATCGCGGCCCTGCTCTCCAAAAAGATGAACCAGCTCTCGCCCGGATCGTGCACGTTCCCGCAGGACATCGACACCAGGGAGTGGCTGGAAAAGGAATTCAACCAGGGCATCTACGACTACCTAGGCATCAAGCACTGGACCGACCTCAAAAACGGCCCCGTCAAGGCCAGGCTCGCCTCCTCCGCCTCCTGGAGCGACATGAAGTTCGGCACGCCCTCAGGAAAGTACGAGTTTCAGTCCGAACTGTGCCAACAGAATGGCCATGACGCTCTGCCTAGATACAAGGAAGGGCGCAAGCCGTATGATGAATTCAGGCTGCTGACGCCGCATACGAAGTTCGGCCTGCACTCCCAGTTCGTCAATCTCGACTGGATGCAGGAGTTCAACAAGGAACCGTTCCTCTACATGCATCCCGATGATGCGCAGGAAAAGAAGATTGCCGACCTTGATACGGTGCGTGTCTTCAACAAGGTTGGAGAGCTTCGGATCAAGGTCAAGCTGACCAGCAACGTCGCCAAGAAAAGTCTGGTCATCTATGAGGCATGGTTTGGGGCTGGAAACGACTTCAACGTCCAGAATCTGGTGGACGACGAGTCCTCCGACATGGGCGCATACAAGACCGGAGCGCCAGGCGTCGCCATACATGGCCAGTTTGCCAATGTGGAACGGGTCTAAGGAGTGAATGCAATGAAGAAACAATATGCTTTTTTAGTGGATTCGGAGCGATGCATCGGCTGCTTCACCTGCGCCATGGCCTGTCGCAACTATTACCAGCAGGAAAAGGGCGTTGTATGGAGGCATGTCTACCCGCTCAACGAAGAAATATATCCGCATCGGGAACGGGCTTTTTTCTCGCTGGCCTGCAACCATTGCGAAAATCCGACCTGCCTCAACGTGTGTCCGGTGGAAGCCTACACCAAGCGCGAGGACGGGGTTGTCGTCCACCATCAGGAAAAGTGCATCGGCTGCGGAAACTGCATCCGCTCATGCCCTTACGGCGCCCCGGTGTACAACCCGGTGGAGAAGCGCGCCGAGAAATGCAGCTTCTGCCACGAGCGTCTTGACGCGGGACTGCTCCCGGCCTGCGTGCAAAGCTGCCCCACGGAGGCGCTGAAACTTGTGGATCTGGCGACTCTCGAGCCCGGGAACCATGTCCAGTTTCCTCCCGGATTCCCGAAAAACGACAAGGTGAACCCTTCCACCCGGTTCATCCTGCCCAAAGTTCCGACAATGGTAAGGAGGTAGGCATGCAATCCATGGAATTACCACTGGTCCTGTTCACGGTGCTCTCCCAGGCCGCCATTGGCCTTGTCCTCATGAACGCCGTGCGTCAGTGTCGCTGCGCAGGCCCCGGCGAGGGCAACGTCCGCAGGGAATGGACGCTGATCGCGGCCTTCATGGGGGTCGGCATCGCGGCGTCTCTCTTCCATCTCGGCCATCCTCTTGAATCGTACCGGGCGCTTGCGCATCTTGAAAAGGCATGGCTCAGCCGCGAGGTGCTCGCGGCGGGGATCTTTTTGGCGCTGGCGGTGCTCGCCGCATTCACGGCGCGGGGAAAGGGTTCTCCCGTGCTGGTGTGGGCGTCGGCCCTGGTCGGACTGCTCGTGGTCCTCGCTTCGGGCATGACCTATGCCCCGCCCGCCCTGCCGGCGGTGAACAACGCCCTGCCCACGGTCTTCTTCCTCATCTCCGCCGTGGTCCTGGGCGCCGGGTTCGCAAGCTGGTTCGCCGGGGCGGACAGTCAGCCGCTGCTGGCGCGCATATTCGTGACGGCCCTTGTGGTCGGTCTGGTCGTGCGCCTCACCGTGCCCTGCGCCTGGCTCTCCGGCTCGGAAGTCATGCGCCAGACGGGCATGGCCTGGCTTGCCTCTCCGCTGTACTGGGCCCATGTCGCGCTCATGGCGGCGTGTCTGGGCGTTTTGTGGAAGAACCGGACAATTCCGGTCTGGCTCCCCATCCTGGCCCTGGCCGCCGAACTGGCGGGCCGGGCGGTGTTCTTTTCCCAAACCATCCATACGGCCATGAATATCGGCGGCGTGTACTGATCCCTTGCCAAGCGGGTGCGCAGCTTACGGACTGCGCACCCGCGACATGTACGCAGCGATCACCTCCGATCTGGCCCTCTATATATCCTGTCTGATATATCTAACTGATTTCGCTACAATTTCTTCTCGTCTGCGCCCCCCCGGCGTTTGTATTGCCCCTCTATAATCAGTTTGATGTGCGATGTGAGACACTCTTCGCAGGATCGTCTTGGCGCGATCGTTGCCACGTTGATATGAAATGAATGATTCATATTGCGTAAATAAGTTTAAAGACATATATATATTGCATGTCACCCAAAAAAACGTTCGCCCACGACCTGCCGGGGAGCCCCGCCGCCAATCTTGAGCGCCTGGGGCGCAACATTCGCGCCGCCCGGAAGCTGCGGGCCTTAAGCATGCAGGATCTGGCCGCGCGCACCATGACCACGCGCGAAACCATCCGCCGCCTGGAAAACGGGCACCCCGGGGTGTCGCTTGGGGTGCTGGCCCATGTCTTGTGGGTTCTGCAGCTCGATGACCAGCTGGGCGGCGTGGCGTCCCTGGAATCCGACCCCGTGGGCAGGGCCATGGCCGTGAGCAGGCTGCCGCGACGCGTCGCAACGGAGGTGAGCGATGACCTCGACTTCTGAGCGGGCCGTGGTCTTCATCCGCCTGTCCGGCATGGACTATGTTCCCGCGGGGCTGCTCCGGCATGAGGACCGGGCGTATTTCTTCCGCTACGGCCGCCGGTATCTTGAGCGGCCGGACGCCATTCCCCTCGACCCGGCCCGGCTGCCCCTGGCAGATATGGAATTTTCCGGCAGCACCCTTTTCAGCGCCCTGCGCGACGCCGCCCCGGACCGCTGGGGCCGCAAAGTGCTGGGGCTCATGGCTGGTCGCGCCCCCGGAACGCTGAGCGAGTTCGAGGTCCTGACGGCGGCCCATCACTCGCAGCGCATGGGCGCACTGGCCTTCGGCCCTACGCCGGACGGTCCGACGTCCCTGGCTCCCTGGGCCACGGGCGATGCGTTTTGCATGGTGCCCGAAGATCTGGGGCGGGTGGCGGCCATCGTCGCCCGCGTCGATGAGGTCGAGGACGACGAGGAACTCGATGCCGTGCAAAGCGGCATGCCTGATGACGCGTTCCTGGCGGCCCTGGCCTCCAGCCTGTCCCTGGGCGGCGCCAGGCCCAAGGCAATGGTCACCGTGGACGGAACGTCCTGGATCGCCAAATTCTCCAAACGCGGGGACCCGTGGCGCGAACCCGTAGTCGAGCACGCGACCATGACCCTGGCCGCTCGTTGCGGCATCACGGTCGCATCGACACGGCTGATGGAACTGGACGGGCATTTCGTCCTGCTGGTCGGGCGTTTCGACCGCCTAAGCGGCGGCTCGCGGCACGTCATTTCGGGCTTCACGGTGACAGGGGCCAAGGAAGACGGCGACTGGGGCAGCTATCAGAACCTGGCCGAACAGGCCCGCAGGCTTGGCGACGCGGACTCTGGCCCCGAGATATTCCGTCGCATGGCCTTCAACGCCCTGTGTTCGAACCGGGACGACCACCTGCGCAACCACGCCTTTTTCGTCTCGCGCAAAGCCATCGCCATGACCCCGGCCTACGACCTGGTGCCCTCCGCCATCCGCTTCAGGCAATGGAACCTGTCCCTGCACTGCGGACTGGAAGGCCGCGCGGCCACGCGGTCCAATATCCTGAGCGATGTCCGGCCCTTCGGGCTCAGCGAACGTGAGGCACGAAGAATCTGGGAAGAAATGCGGGAAACGACCGCAGGCTGGCGAGAGCATTTCGCCGGGCACGGCGTGACGAAGCGGGAAATGGAGGAACTTAGGCACCGCTTCGCATTGGCGGAAGCTGCATCAACGGGCACATAGCCCGGAATCCTTTTTTGGCCATGAAATGACGCAAATCCAAAAATTCAAGATTTAAGATCTGCTCCTCGAATTTTTATCGACTCTTCTGTGAAACGTCGAATCTCAAATGGAGTCATATTTTCAATATTATCAATTACAACTGAATTATTATCACGAATATACATAAATATATATTTATCAATTTTTCCGATATACCTCTGATCTATTTCTTTTATATTTTTCTTATCATAATAATAACCTGCAACATATCTGTATGATTCATTATTAATTATCGAGTTTGACCTAATTCTTCCTATAGAAAATGAAGATACAAAAACAAACAATAATATTATAAATATAGAAAATTTCATATTTATTTTTTTAACATCTTCGCTTTCATATAAAACATATATATACTCAAAGAAATTTGACAAAACTTCTGTAATTATCAGCAAAGAAATACATAAAAATATATACCAACTTATACTTTTAAATAAAAAAAATAATATAATTAAGAAAAATAATATTGAGTAAAAACCAACATCATTTATTATATTAATTTTTCTTCCTTGAATATTTTTATATTTTTTCCGCAATAACATATATTTAATATAAACATAAAATAATAATGTTACTATAGTTGTAATTAAAAATAATGGATATATAGACAAAGAAATTATATCAGACGCGGTGATATACGAATAAAAATCGATACCAAATGTCCCCCAAAATCCCACCTGATATGAAAGCGATACAACAATGAAGTATGGAACAATTAATGCCATGACTTTTGATAGTTTTTCAAGCATTTATACACCAATTTGTATTTTATGAGAATTTTTTAACAATACTAAACTCGAATATTGAGCGAAATAAAAATTAAAATATAATTTGTAGACATATTAGATATCGCACATACAATACTAAGCAAAATCTATTCATAATATATTACAGAAAATCGATAGACAGATCTTGAATATTGATTTTCCTAAAGTGATTCGCAAACATCACGCTCCCTTCTGGCACTCATAACAAAACGCCTTCCCCCCAAACATCTCCTTATTGTTCCAGCAAAACCGCGCCACATTATCCGGAATCGCCTTCCTGCATTTGAAGCAGTAATACTTCCTTTCCCCCTGCTCTACATTGCCGTTGCTTCTGTCGATCACGGTCTGGATCGGGTCGTGCGCGGGGTGGATGTCGAACTTCTTTCGGTAGTCGATGGAGGCGCTGGAGTGGTGTGACTGTAGGGACTGTGCAAAATCGGCCACGGTCTTGATCTTGGACATGTTCCCAATAATCGTCAGATCCTTGAATGGGCTCATCTTATCGACATTGTCGTCGATTTTTGTCCGCAACGTGTCGGCCTTGATCACCATGTCGGTGTCGAACTTCTTCCTGTCCGGCCTGGTGATGATGGACTTGGGGGACATGAGGACCACGCTTCTGTAGCGGGGAACGATGGGGATGCCGAGCCTGCTGGGGCTGAGGCCGTGGTCGGTGATGAATTTTTCCAACAGGAAGATGTGGCGCTTGTTCTGTTCGATGGGCGACGGGATGCCGAAGGAATGGGAGCCGCTTTTGAGGGTGAATTCTCCGCTGTCGTTGATGGTCACTTCGTAGGAGAAATTCTTTGATTCGATGACGTAGATTTCGAAGAGACGGTTGATCAGCAGGTGGTCGATCTGGGCCACGCGGCCCTGGTGCTCGATGCGCAGGTCGTGGAGCACGCACCAGTTGTGGGATTTTCCGAAATAGAAGTTGATGTAGTAGGCGCAATCCTCCTCCCCGGCTATCCCGGCCTTCATGGCCCTGAGTTCGCGTTCGACGAGAAAGCGCTTGCCTGGAGCGTCGGCCTGCTTCAGCAACGCATCGAGTTCGGCAATATCCCTGTCTTTGGGGTCCCTACTCTTGATGATCATTCCCGGCCTCCGGGTTGCGGCAAATGCGTCGGTTAGCAACAAATATTGATTTGAGCAAGGAGGGAATGATTGTAAGACATGGGTAGCAATCATTATTTTATCTGACTGCGGTGCCAAGATCATTTAGTACTGATATGAAAAAGCGCGGTTCTTCGCGGATGAGTTATTGATGTATCGCCTCATGCGGAATGTTCAGGACCGCCCTGCACCGCTTCGCCCCGTCCGGCGCAGACCCCGCACACATCATTGTACTCTTCCCAGATGGCGATGAAATCTTCCTTGTTTTCCAGCAGGATATCAACCAGACACGGGTCGAAATGCTTGCCGCTCTCTTCCAGGAAATGGGCGAAGACCTCGTTCCAGGTCCAGGCTTCGTGGTAGACCCTCTTGTTGGACAGGGCGTCGAACACGTCGGCCACGGCTACGATGCGGCCGTGGATGTGCGTCTCCTCCCCCACGAGCCCTTGCGGGTAGCCCTGGCCGTCCCACCGTTCGTGATGCAGCAGGATGATGCGGGCCGCCGTCTGGATGATGGGGCTCGATGAGCGCATGAGCAGGTCGTGGCCGCGCTGCACATGGCTCTTGATGATTTCGTATTCTTCCGGCGTGAGCGGCCCCGGCTTGTTCAGGATGGAATCGGGGATGCCGATCTTGCCCAGATCGTGGGCCGTGGAGGCGAGCTTGAGCATTTCCGCCTGCTCTTCGCCAAGCCCGTATTTGAGGGCCAGCAGGCGCACGTACTCCGAGACGCGCCGGACATGGCTGCCCGTCTCTGCCGAACGGCATTCCATGGTCTCGGCCATGTGGAAGATGACTTCCTTTTGCGTGTCCTCGATGCCCTTGTTCAGATACAGGTTGTCGAAGGCCAGGGAGACGTTGGTGAAAAAGAGTTCCAGCAGATCCCGGTCGTTCTCATCCAGATCCTTAGCCAGCTCGAAGTACAGAAAATTCTCCGAATCCGTCTTGCTTCTGAAATACCAGGCGCACTTGTCCTCCTCGCAGTAAAAGCCGTGGGGCTGGCTCTTGGCCCGGTCCAGGGCCCGGTGCACGGTTTCGCTTCCGATCTCTTCAATGTGCATTCCCACATACTTGCTGAAGTCCCCCGTTGCGGCCAGGACCATCGACTCGCCCTTTGTCCCGGACGCTGTCAGGCCGGAAGCATGGGTGTACACGGCGTCTTTTTTCAGTTGCAGAATGGACGTCAGCTGGCTCAGGACTCCGCACCCGAGCTTCTGCAACGACTGGCGCTCGAAAATATCCGACGACGCCTCGATGATTCGCCTGAGACCGCTGCGATTGTTCTCGATGGTGGTGATGAAGCTGTAGCTGCGCAGGGCCGAGATGAGCGTGACCAGCATCTTCTCCAGGGTCAGCTCGGTCTTCTCCTTGTAGTCGTCGATGTCGTAATCGAGGATGACCTGGGCGGCCGGAGCCTTGCCCGGCTGCCCGGTGCGCAGAATGATGCGCACGGCGTAATTGCACAGTTCCTCGCGGATATACTTGACCAGTTTCAGCCCGCTGTCGTCGGTCTCCATGACCACGTCGAGCAGGATCACGGCGATGTCCGGATGCTCCGCCAGCACGATCTTGGCTTCCTCGCCGCTGTAGGCATGCAGGAAATTGAACAGGCGTCCGCGATACTCCTGACCGGAAAGCATGTAGACCGTGACGCTGTGCACGTCGTTCTCGTCGTCCACGATCAGGATTTTCCATCCGTCCTCGGCTTTGGATCCGGTGGCGGCAGGTCGGACTTCGTCCTTGAAGATGATCTCGTCGTTATCGGTCATGCTCTCTCTCTTCACACGGGCACGCGCACCTGAAACGTGGTGCCCTGGCCCGGGGCGCTGCAACAGGTGACGGTTCCGCCCAGGGTTCCGGTCACGATATTGAAGACGATATGCAGACCCAGGCCCGTGGAGCCCTTGGCCCGCGCCGTGGTGTAAAAGGGTTCGAATATCCTGTCCTGCACTTCCGGGGCGATGCCGCATCCGTCGTCGGAATAGGACAGGTTCAGCATACCGTCACTCCTGGCGACGGCGATGCGGATCAGACCGGCCTGGCCCTCGGCGAAGGCATGAGTCAGGGAGTTGACGATGAAGTTGGTCAGGATCTGGGAAAGCGCCCCGGGATAGCTCTCGATGACCAGATCCTCGTCGCACTCCACCTCGACGCGATGCGGGGTCTTCTTGAGCTTTGGCCGAAGGCTCAGCAGCACCTGGCCGATGTATTCCCGCACGTTGAAGCTGCGCCGCGACTCGGAAACCTGGTCCGCCGCGACCATCTTGAAGCTGCGGATCAGGTCGGAAGCGCGATTGAGGTTCAAAAGAGTCATCTCAAGCCCTTCGCGGGCGGACTCCAGATACTCGGTCAGATCGGAGCGTTTCATGTCCCCTTTGGTGAAAAGCGCGGACAGGATGCGGTTCTTCTCGGCCATGGTCGACGAAGCGGACAGGGCCACGCCCACGGGAGTGTTTATTTCGTGCGCCACCCCGGCCACCAGTCCGCCCAGGGCCGCGAGCTTCTCGGACATGACCAGCTGGCCCTGAGCCTGACGAAGATTCTCCAGGGCGGTCTGCAGTTCCTTGTTGGCTTTCGCCAATTCGGCGGTGCGGGTGGTCACCCGTTCTTCGAGTTCCGTGTTCAGCTGGCAGCATTCATGTTCGGCCCGTCTCCGGTCGAAGTCCTGGATCTGGAGGCTCTCGGCCATGCGGTCGAACGCGGCGGCAAGCACCCCGAGTTCGCCCTTGTCATGGTCGAGCATGGTGCGTGTGCTCAAATCACCGGTACCAAGACGGTCCGCCGCCGCCATCAGCCGCTCCAGGCGTCGCATTATGGTCAGGTTCCCCACGAACCAGGCGGTGGCCACAGCCAGGACCGCCGCCAGCACAAGCAAGACCATGTCACGCACCAGCGCCCGTCTCGTCTCGGCCAGGGCCAGATCCTCGGGCTGCCCAAGGCGGATCATGAGCGGCGGTGAATGGTCGTCATCGAACCGCACGCGCTTGAAACCGTAGAGGCGCCGCACGCCATCAACGCCCTTGTCCAGAAAAGTGCCTTCGTCAGCGCCCGCCGACATCTTCTCTACCATATGCGGCAGATCGGGCACCCAGGTGTATTTTTCGGTTTCCGGAAACCGGGTCAGGCGGATGCCTTCGGCGTCGGTCAGGGTGAAAACGGAACCTGCGGGCAAGTGGGCATCGGCGAATATGCGCCCGAAGTAGTTCAGGTCAAACGCGGCCACCAGCACTCCGCGCAGCCCTCCCTCCCGGTCCATGACCGGCTGGGCGAATTCCATGACCACGCTTCGGACGCCTTGGCGCGGATGGTACATGCCCATCACAAAACGCATGCCCTGTTTGGCTTCCTGAAAATAGGCCTCGCCCGCGATGGACGAAAAGGAGTCCGTGGGCGAAACCGCCACGATGTGCCCGGCGGGGTCGGACAGGGCCAGGGCGACGTAGGCCCCGTTGCGGGTCAGCATCTCCTCCAGCAGAAGCTGGGACCCCAGGGGATCGAGGCTCTGGATCTCGTGCGCCTTGGCCAGGGTGGCCAGCAGCAGGCGGGCGTTCTCGACGACCTGTTCGTGATGCGAAGCCATGCCGTGAATCTGCCGCAGGGCCGCCTCTTCGGCATCGGCGACCATGTGCTTGCGGAGCGTGTAGCCCGAGCCCAGCATGATCCCAAGGGCCGGGAGCATGGCCAAGAGGACGAGAAAGACGAGAATCGCGCGGATGGAAGAGAAAAACGGAAATCCCATGTTTCCTCCGGCAAGCCGAAAAAAGCTCGAAAGGCATGTTGCTTTTAACAGAGGGATAATGGCGCGGAGCGATGGAAGCAAGAAGTTCCCGCAAGATCGTGCATCTTGCGGGAACTTGGGGGCGTGCGAGGCGTCGAAACGGTCTAGTGACCGGAGGTCACGGAACGGGCGATGGAGTAGCAGTAGTCGCCGATCTTTTCGAGGCGGGCCAAAAGGTTGATGAACGTCAGGCCGCCCTCGATGCCGCACTTGCCGATTTTAAGCCGCTCGATGTGGGCTTCGCGCATGGACTCGCGCATGGCGTCGATGGTCCGCTCGGCCTCCTCGGCCCGTTCCATGAGATGTTCCGGCTGCCGGATCAGGGCGTCGCTGATCATTTTCAGAAATTCATCGACCTTGGCGGCGATGATGAACAGGTCGCGCATGGCGACTTCGTTGAATTTGAGTTCCTTGTCGACAATGTCTTCGCACAGCAGCCCAAACGCCTCCACGGCGTCGCCGATGCGCTCGAGGTTGTTGACCACGCGCATCTGCTCGGCGATGTCGTTGGAGGTTTCCTCGTTGATCTCGCTTTGCATGGTCTTGGCCAGGAAGGTGGAGATGGCCCGGTGCATGGCGTTGACCTGATCCTCGAACCGCTGCCGCTGGCGGATGGTGCGATGGTCCCGCGTCTCCAGGCATTCCAGGGCGTTGTTGTACGCCGCCTGCACGGTCAGGGACATGCGGTGGATCTCACCACGGACCTGGGCCAGGGCCGCCACGGGATTGTCCTCGATGTACTGATCGAAAACCGGTTGCCGAAACAGGGAGTCGCCCGTGGTCTTGTCCTTGGGGGAAAACCAGGTCCCCACCTTGATCAGGGCCGGCAGAAAGACGAGAAAGACAATGGCGTTGGTCAGGTTGAAAAGCGTGTGGCCGTTGGCCAGATAACGGGACACATGGGGGTATTCCTCGCCCACGTGCAGGTCCCAGGGTTCGGCGCCCATGACGTTTAGGGTCACCCATTCCACGCCTTGCAGGAACCAGGGAAAAATGAGCAGCATGATGCACACGCCGAGCACATTGAACATGGTGTTGGACCGCGCCGCCCGATGCGAATCGACGCTGGTCGAGCCGATGGTGGCCAGTTCGGCGGTGATGGTGGTGCCGATGTTCTCGCCCAGCACCAATGCCATGGCCGAGGGAAAATCGAGCAGTCCCTGGGTGGCCAGGGCCATGGTCAGACCCACCGTGGCCGACGAGGATTGCAGGATCATGGTCAGACCGCAGCCAGTGGCCACGCAAAGCAGCATCCCGCCGAAAGAGGAGGCGTTGAACTTGGTGAAAAAGGCGATGAATTCGGGCTCCAGGCGCAGGGGTTTGAGACCGTCGCCCATGACCGTCATGCCGAAAAAGAGCAGACCGAAACCGAGGATGACCTCACCAAGATAGCGGTATTTCTTGCGCGTGGAAAAATATTTGAGGGGCACGCCCAGGGCGATGGCGGGCAGGGCGAGATTCGAGAGCTTGAAGGCGATGAGCTGGGCGGTCATGGTCGTGCCCACGTTGCATCCCAGCATCACCCCCACGGCCTGGGTCAGGGACATGAGCCCGGCCGAAACGAAGCTGATGAGCATGACCGTGGTGGCCGAGGAGGACTGCACCAGGGCCGTGACGGCCGCGCCCGTGGCGAAGCCCACCACCCTGTTGTCGGACACGGCCTTGAGGACGTTGCGGATCTTGTTGCCGGCGGCCATCTGCAAGCCCTCGGTCATGAGCTTCATCCCGAGGATGAAGATGCCGAGTCCGCCGAGAGTCTGGATCAAAATATTGAGCATTGGTTATCCATACGGTTTTTGTGACGATTGTATGACAATGATGCGAAACCCGCACCTCTGTAGGGCATCTTGGGCGTTAAGAAAAGTTTTTTTACGATTCGGAAACAGATCTGTCACAAAGCGGTAACATTGGGATTACTTCTATTAATTTTCAAAGCTTGCGCGCGAAAATCCGACCCCGGTGCAAGGAAACCCGATGCCCGCGGCAACCCTCCATGTCCGCGCCAAAGCGTTCCATACGTTGCGCAACGCGCCCAGGCGTGCGAAGAAAAAAAGACGCGATTCATTTTGTTTTGCCCCAAGGAGGACTGCCGTGGAAAAACAAAACGCCTTTGTGATCTGGTTTGACGAACTCGGAATAGAGGATGTGCCGCTGGTCGGCGGCAAGAACGCGAGTCTGGGCGAGATGTACCGCAACCTCGTACCCAAGGGCGTGCCCATCCCGAACGGGTTCGCGGTCACCGCCCACGCCTACCGCCACCTGCTCAAGGCTTCCGGGGCCATGGACAGGATAAGGGCCATCATGGAGGGCCTCGACACCCACGACATGGACAACCTCATGGAACGCGGCAGCCGCATCCGCGCCCTGATCCGGGGCCTCGAAATCCCGGCGGACCTGCAAGGGGCCATCGTCCAGGCCTATCGCAAGCTGGAGGACACATACGGCCCGAACGTGGACGTGGCCGTGCGCTCTTCGGCCACGGCCGAGGACCTGCCCGACGCCAGCTTCGCCGGACAGCAGGAGACCTACCTGAACATCCGGGGCGCGGAAGACCTCCTGGACGCCTGCCAGCGCTGCTTCGCCTCCCTTTTCACCAACCGCGCCATCTCCTACCGCCAGGACAAGGGCTTCGACCATTTCTCCATCGCCCTGTCCATCGGCGTGCAGAAGATGGTGCGCTCGGACCTGTCGGCCAGCGGCGTCATGTTCTCCATCGACACCGAGACCGGCTTCAAGGACGCGGTCTTCCTGACCG
>Ga0265295_1002136_pt1 | contig 32403 bp, 32 predicted proteins | sample Munlansysbiofilm_FD_192503 | JGI IMG/M metagenome (GOLD analysis project Ga0265295, IMG submission 192503) | Leachate microbial communities from a municipal landfill in Southern Ontario, Canada - Methane capture system biofilm | ecosystem: Engineered > Solid waste > Landfill > Unclassified ... | reverse complement strand
ACTTTCTGGCAAGGTTAAGAAGAAAGACAAAGTGCTATTCCAAAAGTCTTGAAATGTTAAAATATTCTGTTCTTCTCTTAATGAAGTACAGGAATAAAGAGATAGATATGTTTAATTAACAATGCCCCTAATTAAAACATTTAGCTCGAATACTGATATAAGGTTGGATGGGATGTTGATTTAAGGATTTTTACTAGTCAATTTGTCTAAAATACGAATTAAATTTTTTATATCATTACGAACTATCTTTTCGGTTTCAGTAAATTGATTGATTATTTTTGTATTTTTGATTGTTATTAGTTTCTCATTATCCATTTCTGAAGGATCAACAAATGCTGATGAAAAATCCATTAGTGGGAAATTTAATAGAAAACTATTTGGCTTATTCAATTCTTCCGGCACATAAGCAAAATCATAAGCACCAAGATTAGAAGGCATTATGGGATTATTTACAGATACGTTCGGCGGCATTGCAAAATAATCATTGACTATATGGTTATTTAATAAATAATCAGATACTATAGGTGTTGATGAAATTTCCTTCGCTGAACAATTATTATCTAATTTGCTAGTGGATTTTTTGCATTTTCCTTTATCTTGAATAGATTCAGTAAGCATTGGCACGAGCATATCAATTTCTTCTCGCAGCTGTTCATTTGCTAAATATTGATACTTATGAATAATATTGAATATTGCTTTGTTATCCATATTAAAACTAATAGCAATAGTTTCAGAATCCTGTTTTTCTTTTTGGCACATATCAAAAAAGGAAAGTAAAGGATAGTAATAATTCTCTAATTGGCTTCTGCTATATGCAATTTTTGTATCTGCTTTGGATTGTTTTAACATATTGGAAGTAGACCATGCATAATAAATAGTAACTAAAACAAGAGCAAGTGTCACAATAACTGAGATTAGTGGTGAATAAAAATTTAGTTCACTCGTATTAAGTACCATATATAACATTTAATTGTTATAATTATTTAAAGAACATCCTAGTTGAGCAACAATACGTTCCTAAATACTTTTGACTACCATAATTAAATTATTATCTCATTTTCATTTTCAAGTTTCATCAATCCAGAAAGTTATTTGATAATTTTTGGGATGTTTCATATTGTTGTTTCTATTTAGTAGAATACAAATAACATCTTCTTCACGATATATGTATCGCTGATTTTTTGGCTCTGTAGAAAGCCTATTAGAATCAACATCAATGGGATTAAATTTGTAAATTAAACCAATACCATACAGCACATTCCTAATAATTATTGACTTAATTATTACCAAAAAACAGAGGATTTATACAGAGCCAATTTTTTACAAATATGCATATTATCAGAAAATTCTCCGCACTGTTAAGGCGAGTTACGACATGCTAAGCTTCTGCATACATTTTTCTAGTCGTTGATACTATTCTAAAGTAAATGATATTTGATATGCAATAACGCGTTTGTAATAATGCTTCTGTTTTACATATCAACTACTACATTATTCTGAGTATAACTAAAACCGTCATCGTTTAAATCAATATAAAAACATAATCAATCGAGTGTTTTCATCATGTGCTATAGTTTCTTTATACTTTTTCCATTTAATATTGGGTTTGTCGATGGGATTCGACTGTTCCCATGTGACGGAAATAATTGACTTGACAAAAGTATACTTACAGTTTAGAAAATGAGCTGAAAAAATGTTATTTTTCATTTATTTAGATTACTGTAAATAATATGTAATTTGCCTTTCAATTTTCTCCGTAGTTGTTGACGATTATTCAACTAAAATATTATGCAGGTAAAAATTATTTAAATTTTTCTTCAAAAGGTTTTTCACATTTGGGATTGGGGCATCTCAATATTTTTAAATCAGAATAATGTTTAATGAATGTTTTGCATTCGGGACATTCAAATATTTTATGTAAATTATGCACACAGTTACAAAAATATGTGACTTCACTTTGTGATAAATTCCTTGCATGTGGGTTATCATGTGACAACAAATTTGCCATAAAAACCGTACTTTCAAGCTCCAAGATTACTTTTAAATATGCATTTTTAAAATCCCCTTCATGCAATTTATTCATACGTGTTTTAACGGGGGTCAAAAGTTCCGCTACTGTATATGACCCTGATTGCTTAAATATAACAGAAGCTCTTATATTTTGGGCTACTTCTTTGAGTATCCACTCTAAATAATCTCTAATTGCGCCTCCGGCTCCTTCTTTGTCATTATTATCAATTTTTTCTTGTATTTTTTCCCATTTGGGTTTATACTGGCTAATTATTGGTCCGTTTTCCAAACTCCAACTATCTAATGTTAAATTTTTGAATGAACCTTCATACCCGTATGCACGTTGTGATGCGTGAAGTTGTTCATACCAAATTTTGTCATGTGTTGTGATGATTAATTGATAGTCATTGAATTGATTGTGCAACAGTTCACATATATTATTCCGATGCTGAGAATCTATGGTAGTTACAACATCATCTAAAATTAACAAAGAACAATTTTCGTTGAACTTTTTTACAAAACCCAGAAATATACATAATCCCAATGAATCCAAGTGTCCTTCACTAATTAGAGCTCGGGGGTCTTCTCCATCTCGATCAAAAAGCTTCATTTTTAAGGTGGTGCTAGCCCTCCTTGCAACTGTAAGCGTTATATCGCTATGAAAATCATTTGGGTGCAATATAGAATAAAATTGATTGATTTCGGATTGAATTGAATGATAAATTTGTTGAACTTTAGCTTTTTTTGTTTCTGAAAATGTTGAGTATAATTTTTCTGCAATAATGTATCTGTCATTATGGTGTTTTAACTGAATTTTTCCTCTGACCAAATCATCATATTTGAGTTTTACTTGACCAATTAATGTTATTGAGCTCAACGTCTTTTTTTCTTCCTCATTTAATCCAATTGAATCAGCTATTTTATAGCTGTATTCAAAGATTGAATCCCACAATTTGTTAGTTGTATCAATTTGTCTTATGATTTGTTGGATTTGGATTTCTTTCTTAAATTCGGATGCTAACTGAATATCTGTTTTAAAATCAGTGATAAACTCAATGTATTGAGACATTTCATTATAGAAATTGCTCATTTCTGGAAGTAATTCTATCTTTTGTGAAACTATGTTAAACCTTTTTAAAACACTTTCAATTTTTCTAGTTATTCCAGAAGATTGAATTCTAACTTCAGATGCACCAGTGGAAAGATTTCGAATCGTTTCCAGTCGCTTTTCTATATTAACCAATAATGATTCTCTTTCAATTTTTTGTTCACATAGTGGACAAATATCTAGCTGTTCATCAAAAATTGTTCTTCTTCCAATTTCAAGAAGGGAATGCGTGGATAATTTATCCTTAATTTGTTCATCTAAAAGAACTACTATTTTTTTATTAAATAGAATAATATCCTGTATAAAAACAGCACCTATTAGGGGTGTTTTTGTTTCCTCTATAATCTCACTATAAAGGCGGATTTTATCGGTATCCTTATTTTTCACATCTTTTAGCATATTTTCAGAATGCTGGGCGATGTCATTAAAAGAAGTGATAGGATCTTGCCCATCTTCAACAAGTTTTTTATTCAAAGATACAAGCACATCTTCTATATTATTGATATTCCCCTCTGTGAGTTTGGATATTTGAGCAAGTAACTCTTGGCACTTCTCTTCTTCTGAATTTCTTTTTCCCTTTAAATCATCCTGGACACGCAGCATTGAAAGTTCTATATCATCCAAAGATTGAAGTCCTATTATACTGGCTATTGACCTAAAACGCTCTGCAGGTTTACTCCTAATGAATTCCAGAAGCTGAGACCTACGAAGAATGAAAGTTCCTTTTTGTGCAATTTCAAAATATTCAGTCAAATTTTCAGGGGGATTGGGAGCTACTGAAAAAGTTCTGCTCAATGATATATTGCCAGGGTTGAAAGAGATTCCAACATTGACATCATCTTGGTTAAAATTTACATGTGGTCCATGTTTTTGTGAAGATAAACCTTGAACTCCTTCCAAATGAGTGATTTCTCCATTAAAGAAAAACTCAATCGCATCAACTATTGAGCTTTTTCCCATCCCATTTTCACCTAACAACACCAAACTTTTTCCATCGAGGCCAATTTCTAGCTCAGGAATGCCTCGAAAAGCAGCAATATCGATTGTCTTTATTTTGATTGCTATTTTAAAACCCCCTTTTCAATAGCAGCAAAAATATCATCTTTAGAATTCAGAGAATTGTTTGCATAAAGTTCTTTGAGCTCTTCAATTGTGATTTTAGGAAAAGATTCTTCGTTACTTAATTTTTCAAAAAAATCATTAAATATTTCTTCTTTAATTACCATTTCCAATCACTTCATTCATCGCCACTTAAAAAATAGTTTTAATTGATTATAATATTTTCTATTGAAATATATGATTTTCAAAATTATATTGATAGCAATTAAAATCAGTATATGATTTTGATTCAAATATGCCGATTTTTAACGATAAACAATCTATTATTTCAACAACTTTATTAAAATAATTGAATTTATCATGATTATAAATCGAAAAAATATACTTAAACAAAAAGTAGTAAAAAGCCTCGAGCGTGATTTGAACACGCGACCTAGTGATTACAAATCACTCGCTCTGCCGGGCTGAGCCATCGAGGCGCTGCAATACCTACACATCTATTTATGGAAAGCACATCCTTACATATCATAATAGCAGATATATTTTATGGTAGCAAGCTGTCAGGAGATGTCCTATGTGGCGTGAAATGTCGAGGATTGGGAAAAAACTTGTGGAAAATGGGCTGGTAGAATCACACTTCGGTAACATCAGTGTGAGAGTTGGCAATCGTATGATGATCACACGCAGCGGCTGTGCTCTGGATGAGATCACACAGGACGCTGTTGTAGAGGTGAGTATTGATGGGACCTGTGCCCTTGACATGATCGCATCATCAGAGACCATTGTCCACCGGGCGATATACAGGAACACTGCGGCACTTGCCATAGTTCATGCGCACTGTCCCTTTGCGGTAACTCTCTCACTGCTTGCCAAAGGCGATAGTATCAGCCCTGTAGACAGTGAAGGGCAGTATTTCCTTGGTGAGGTGCCCATTGTCAAAGGCGGGATCGGATCCGATGAACTTGCGCAGAATCTTGCTGCGTCCCTTGCATCATACAAGGCATCTATCATCTACAGCCACGGTACTTTTGCAACCGGAAAGGTGCTCGATGAAGCCTACGTGCTAAGCACTCAAGTGGAACATTCCTGTAAGATTAAATATTGGTACGACCTTGCAAAGAAAAACTAATTAAATCCTAATTAAATCAAATCTCCGGAAAACGTTAAATCATAAAAACGCTCATTGGACACAATACTCATGACATTCGATGCTCTAAGACCCGTAGTATCAAAAATACTTGAGCCGCTGGCAAAGATAACTGCAGACGCAGGCATATCTCCAAATGCAATATCACTGTTCTCACTTTTGTTTGCAGCATTAGCAGGTTTTCTTTATTACTACTCAGCCTTCGACCCCCTCCTTGTATTGCTAGCCGGACTGCTGGTCGCACTTAACTCTCTGCTTGATGCAATGGATGGACTTATGGCACGTTATCTCAATGTAGCCAGTGCCAAAGGTGACTTTCTCGACCACGTCATAGACCGCTATTCTGATGTGTTCATGATCTGCGGTATATTCTTTGGCGGTTACGTGGACTGGCAGATAGGCAGCATAACCATAGTGGGTGTACTGCTCACAAGTTATCTTGGTACGCAGGCGCAGGCACTTCGTCTTGGAAGGTACTACGGTGGCCTTATCGGAAGGGCTGACAGACTGGTGCTTATAATGCTTTCTTCAGTTGTCTATTTTGTATATCCATCTACAATATACGGATTTTCATCGCTTGGCTGGATGATGATAATCATCGGTGTAGGAAGCCACATAACAGCTTTCCAGCGCATAATACACATATGGAAACAGCTTGAATAATACCGGCAAACACCCACTTGCCCGGGGGACTAATTTAATTATACAAGGATTAATTAAGACTCATGTCATCTCATATGAACAAGGATTTTGAGTATCTGGAACACACAGCTGATGCCAGGTTCCGAGCTTACGGAGAAAGCCTTGGGAAAGCTTTTGAGAACGCTGCTCTTGCCATGCTCAATGTCATGGTGGATACAAGTTCAGTTAACAACAATTCTTCGGTGAACGTTGAACTAAGCTCTCCTGACCTTGACAGTCTTCTTTTTGACTGGCTTTCTGAAATACTCTTTGTTTTTGAAGTTGACGAAATGGTCTTTGGTCGCATCAAAGTCAATGAGTTAAATATCAGCGATGAAGAATGCTCCATGTCTGCAACTCTGTATGGAGAGGCAATGGACCTTTCTGTTCACATGTTTGACACCGAGGTAAAAGCAGCCACATACAACGAGATGAAAATAGAAAAGACAGAGCATGGCTGGATGATACAGGCAACAGTGGATACCTGAATATTTCTGTATTCATCAGTTTCTTATTATCAATGTATTCATAAGATTAGAGCATATAGCTCCTATAGATATTTCATAGGAATAATTTGGGAAGAGGTACAATGATGTCAGAGGAAAATAATAATTCAGTTTATGACATTCTTACAAAGGTCAATGACAACACGTGGGAGGTGCCAGACAATTTCAAACCTGGCATGCATGTTCCCGGCAGGATATTTGTGTCAAAGACACTGCTTGATCTTATGGACAGGGAAACTATTGATCAGGTTGCAAATGTAGCTTCGCTGCCAGGAATTCAAAAATATTCTATGGCAATGCCTGATGCTCATATGGGTTATGGTTTTTCCATTGGTGGTGTTGCCGCCTTTGACAAGGAAGAAGGAATTATAAGTCCTGGTGGTGTTGGTTTTGATATCAACTGCGGAGTGCGTTTGATACGCTCCAATCTTTCAGAGGGTGACATCAGGCCTAAACTTCCGGAACTGCTGGATGCTCTGTTTGAGGCAATACCCACAGGTGTTGGCTCAAAAAGCCGTAGAAAGGTCAATGATAGTGAACTTGACGATGTTTTTGTACATGGTGTGCGTTGGGCTGTAGAGAATGGGTATGGTGTAGAAGAAGATATCAGTCATTGTGAGAGCAACGGTATGATGCCAGGGGCGGACCCTTCAAAAGTCAGTATAAAGGCCCGTAAAAGAGGCAGGCCACAGATCGGTACACTTGGAAGCGGCAACCATTTTCTTGAAGTCCAGTATGTAGATAAGATCTACGATGAGGAAGCAGCAAAGGCATTCGGTCTTAAGGAGGGGCAGATTACCTTTATGATACACTGTGGTTCCCGTGGCGCAGGCCATCAGATATGCACAGACTACCTGCAGATGCTTAGCCAGGCATCAAAAAAGTATAAGATAACACTTCCCGATAAACAGCTTGCATGTGCTCCTGCAGGATCAGATGAAGCACAGGATTATTTTAAAGCAATGAGCTGTGCAGCAAATTATGCATGGGTCAATCGCCAGGTGATAATGCACTGGGCACGTGAGGTATTTGACAGTTTCTTTAAAGATGAATTTGGTGACCTTGGCCTTGACCTTGTTTATGATGTTGCTCATAATGTTGCAAAGCTCGAGAAGCACAATATAGATGGTAGGGAAAAGGAGCTATATGTTCACAGAAAAGGTGCCACACGTGCGTTTCCGGCAGGTCACCCGGAAGTCCCTGAAGATTATCGCAGCATAGGGCAGCCAGTCATAATTCCAGGGAGCATGGGCACTGCATCCTATGTCCTCAAGGGTGGTCCCGCTGCAATGGAACTCACATTTGGCAGTGCCTGTCATGGTGCCGGAAGGGTCATGAGTCGTAAGAGTGCAAAACAAGAGCTGCGTGGCGAAGAGGTCCAGAAAGATCTGAGGTCACAAGGAATAATTGTCAGGGCCAATCATCCATCCCTTATAGCTGAAGAAGCACCAGCAGTGTATAAATCCAGTAGTGATGTTGTTGATGTCGTGCACAGCCTTGGGATTGCCACAAAGGTTGCACGTGTTTTTCCCATGGGAGTCATTAAAGGTTAAACAGGTTTAACCTTCTATCTTTTTATTTTCAGACTGATTTTTCTTTTTCAAAACATAGCTTTAAGTTCATAATGAGGCTCTGTAGAAATCCTGTTAATTGCAACTTTTAACTCAGCATATTTCAATAACTGCATATTTCAATAGTCATCAGGATAGTAGTGAAGGAACGTGCCGTCTGCGGCGGATGGTCGTGTTGTTCTTTGTTTTTCAATGATTTTTTGTAGAGCTATCAAAAACACAAAGGCGTAGGGAGCAATAAGTTTGACTAATCTGAAGTCATGAATACTTAAAACATCCCGGAGGGTTCCGGCAAAGCCGGCACGATCCTAAAAGCGGAATAAAAAATATATTGTCCTCAACTCTTTTTGCGCACATTGGTAATTTAAAAACCTTATGTTTCTCATAAAATGATAGTCTGCAATCATGAAAGATACGTCAGGATCGCATGAGTCATTAAAATGAAGAATTCTACAGGGCAAAAAATTCAAAAAGACTTAATAAAAGATAGCATCTGCTAATTAGGTAAAATTACTAAAAAAAGTTCGTTGCATAATTGAGCAACGAGGAAACGGGCCATGTTTGAGGGGATGAATGGTTTTGCTTGGTTATAGTTACTATACTTTAGAATACAGTTACAAGCAGTTGTTCCCGTTTCCTCAACTTATAATTAGCTATTATTATATATAAATCTGTTCGATATTCTTTATATACCATTTACAGTGAACTCTTAAAAGTAAAAGATAATTGCTTTTCAATTAACCGCTATCATTTTAAAACTTATACTTTATCATAGCATCTATGAGCAATGCTGACAAGAATCTTAAAAAAGTACGAATAATGGCTGACTTTCAGTTTGGGAAAGGATGTGGAGAAGTCCTCTTCCCTGATGATGTCACATTCCAGCTTTCCAGAACCAAGCGAATCAGACAGATCCATTATAATGGGAAGCATGTGGCAACTGTCCGTGCAAAGGATGGTATGCTTACACTCAGCATTGACGGTGCAGCTGCATTGCATGCTATGCTCAAGAAACCCAGCTCAAGAGTGGTTATCTGTGAAGATGCAGCACCTTTTGTGTCAAAAGGCAAAACTGCTTTTGCAAAACATGTATTGGATGTTGACCCTGAACTCAGAGCAGGCGATGAAGTGATAATTGTTGACGAATCAGATTCAATTATGGCAACTGGCCAATTATTATTGGCCCCTCATGAAGCTATTCGCATGAAAAGGGGTCCTGCGGTTGATGTAAGGCGAGGTATAGCACAATCTTAGAATAACTATTTATAAACCAATATCTATTAAATACGTGGAAATAAATTCATATTAATTTCATATTAATATTTCTCATTAAGTAAATCCCCAGCCGGAGAGTGAAATCATAGAAGAGGAGATTTTTAAGACCTTTGTAATTCCAGACAATACCAGGATGGAAGAACATACAATTGTCGTAGATGGGGATGTAATTGCTGGCAATCATTCTGAGATCAAATACGGCATCATTGCAAATTCGATAATATTGGGTGAGAGAGTCACTCTTACCGGTGACCTTAGCTCTACAGGTGATGCAAGGATCGATATTTGGTCGCAGATAGGTGGAAATGTCAAAACAGACAATAATGCCTATATCGGTGAATTTGTTACCATTGAAGGAAAATTAATGGTGAAAAGTGATCTTGATATTGGCAATGATGTGAAGATCAATGGTGGTTTTGAAGCCAAAGGATGGATTGTTGTAAGGAACCCTGTTCCAGTTATTGTTTATCTTTTCCTTTACATTAGTGAGCTCCTAAGGATTGGAAAAGATGAAGAAGTTGAAAAGGCATTAGAGGAACTATTTGAGGATGATATAGAATCCATTGGACTTAATTCCATGATAATCCCCAATGGCTCCAAAATATCCATGGACTCCATGAAAGTACCATCAAATGCAATCATAGGAAACAACTGCAGGCTAGTTGGTAACATACGTGCTACTTCTATTGAGATGGCTAACAAGACCACGCTTTATGGAAGCATTCGCACCATTGAGGGTGTAAAACTTGGAGTAGACAATGTAATCCATGGCAACATTATATCAAGAGGTAATGTATACGTTGCTGCTGGCACTCATATTTTAGGTGAGATAAATTCTCAGTCTGTGACGATCCATGAAACTGCTCGTGTGGATGGCGTGATGCGTGCACCAGGGGGCATTATCTTTGAGCGCGAAGATGAGGATACTTTGAGCGATAATGAGTTGATGGATTTGGATATTTAATTATATACACATATTTAAATATAATAACGACGATGACCTATTGATAAAACTGTGTATTCAATAGCATATGCAGTGTGATACACATAAATTAATGAGGAGACGGTTATGAATTCGATTTCAATGTTCAATTTCATAGATCTTGCAGTCCGCCTGTGCATAGTTATTTTATCGTTGCTGACATCTCACTTGCTTCTAAAAATAGATGCAGATGTTGTTCGCTCACGCATTTACGTTTCCTTTAAGGATCTGAAAAAATATTTTATTTTCCTGACGTTTGGTTTTGTGCTTTATTTTTTTGAAGCATTGATTACGATTAATTCCATTGTGGGAAGTACACAGCACGACTTAGTAAAAGGTGCCATTCTCACAATTTTCCAGCTTTCGATCCTTATCTTCCTTTATAAACTCTATGTGGCGATAAAAGTTCCTGACAGATGTATTCTTTAAAAAGGCCAAGATCACTTCTATTTTCTTTTTTTCATTTGTGTCGATAGTCAGATTTAAAAGAAGTTCTAATATTATAGTGAACAGGTGTTAACTTGAAACAGGACTATGATTTTTCATCATCAGATTCACAATCTATATTCGACAAAGATTCAAAATATGTAATGCAGACCTACGGCCGCCAACCAATAGTACTTTCGAGCGGAAATGGCTCTATTGTATATGATATGGAGGGAAGGGAATACATTGATTGCGTTGCCGGTATTGCAGTGACCAATGTAGGACACTGTCATCCCCATCTTGTAAAAGCAATAAAAGATCAGGCTGAAAAACTGATGCATGTATCTAACATATACTACACTGAAGCTCAGGCAGAGCTTGCTGAAGAACTGGTGAATTTAACCGGCATGGACCGTGTATTCTTCTGTAACTCCGGTACAGAGGCAGTTGAGTCTGCAATGAAACTTGCAAGGGTCAATACCAAAAAAACTAATTTTATAGCTGTGGAACACTCCTTCCACGGACGTACAATGGGTGCATTGAGCATGACATACAAAGATATGTATCGGGCTCCTTTCAAACCCCTTATTCAGGAAGAGATGTTTGTCCCCTTCAATGATGCACAGGCAATATCAGATGCCATTACCCCAAACACAGCAGCAGTGATGGTTGAACCAATACAGGGAGAAGGTGGAATTAACGTGTCATCTGAAACTTACCTGAAAGAAGTTCGCAAGATATGTGATGAGAATGAAACCCTTCTTATCTTCGATGAGGTACAGACAGGTTTTGGAAGGACCGGAGAGTGGTTCTGCAAAGATCATTTCGGTGTTGAACCTGATATCATGACAATGGCCAAGGCAATGGGTGGAGGTTTCCCTATGGGTGCTATTGCTGCGCGTGAAGGAATTTCCTTTGCCCGTGGTGAGCATGCCGCAACATTTGGGGGCAATCCATTGGCCTGTGCAGCTGCACTTGCATCTATTGAAATTATACAAAAAGAGAATCTCATCCAGCGCTCAAAAGAAATTGGCAAGTACTTCCATAATGAACTGGCAGGCCTATCTACAGAAGGCCTTATTGAAGTTCGTGGAAAGGGACTTATGCTAGGTGTCCAGTTCGATCGTAAATGTGCAGATATTGTTGAGCATGGTCGCAGAAATGGTATACTACTTAACTGTACATCTGAAACAGTATTGCGTATAGCACCTCCTCTGGTAATTACAAAAGAGCAGATAGACCAGGTGGTGAGCGTACTTGAGCAGGCCTGATCTTATTAAGGATGTTGTTGCCTCTATTGCCGAATATGTTCCGGGTAAATCAATTGAGAAAATTGCAAAAAAATACGACATTGAACCTTCTGAGATCATCAAACTTGGCTCAAATGAGAATGTTCTGGGTCCATCCCCTCTGGCAGTTGAAGCTCTGGTATCCTCTGCATGCAAAGTAAACATATATCCTTCAGCTGACGCGTCCGAATTAGTGGATGCACTATCAACTTATACGAGCCTTCCAGTAGAGAACATATGTGCTTCTGGACCAGGTATGGATGGCCTTCTGGATAACCTCATGAGATTACTCATAACGCCCGGTGATGAAGTGATATTACCCACTCCTACATTCTCCTATTATGAGATTGCTGCCCGGGCAAATGGTGCGATTGCCATCCATGTGCCCCCAGGAAAGGAACTTGCATTTAATGTGGAAGCCATAAAAGATGCAATTTCAGATAAAACAAAGGTAATATTTCTCTGCTCCCCAAATAATCCAACTGGCAAATCAATGGCTGAGAATGATGTACGTGCCATTATTGAATCAACAAAGGGACTTGTATTTGTAGATGAGGCTTATGTTGAGTTTGCTGAGAGCGACCTGTCCTCCCTGGTCTTAGAATACGACAATATAATCATTGGCAGGACTTTCTCAAAAGCATTTGGATTAGCAGGTCTTAGAATCGGGTATGGACTCATGCCAACGTGGCTTAAGCTTGAGTATATGAAAATAGCAACACCTTTCAATGTAAGCTATCCTGCAGTCATGGCCGGAGTGGCAGCTCTTTCGGACAAGGAGTATCTAAAAAAAAGCATTGCATGCTCAAAGGAAGGACGCAAGTTCCTGATAGAGAACATACCTTTCAAAACATATGATTCCCAGGCTAATTTCGTGTTGGTGGATGTTGTTCCCATAATCGCAAGAAATATGGCAGAATCTCTTCTAAAGAAGGGTATTATTGTCAGAGATTGCAGGTCTTTTAGAAATGCTGGTGACTCACTTATCCGCGTAACTGTGGGAACACAGGAACAAAATGAAAAAGTAGTTGCCGCCTTCAAAGAAGTAAAGGCTGGCACTTATCAATAGATTTTTTCTGTTTTCATAAGTGGATAGTCAAGTTCGGTGTCAAATGCCAGACTTACATCCACTTTTGCACTTTTAAATCTTGCAGTGATCCTTACGTCCAGCATACGTCCTTCCAGTTCACAATAGCCATACTCACTGTTCAGTTTGGACCGGATCATGTCCCTGCTGATAGAAACCTTGATATCTTCCACATATGGCTGGACTGAAATACTTTCCTGTATTGCTTTTTCAAGACTGTCCACTGTTTTCAGATTAACGGGTGATCCTGTGAACTGGTGATAAAGAGCACCAAGTTTTATTCCTGCCTCAAAAAAGACATTATCCCTGTCAGTTATTGTTTCGTTTTGCTGCATGATCATCCTCATGTGGTTCTTTTGATTATGGGTGATACAACGTAAATTGCCATAAGTCCTGAGAGCAACGTTGCTATGATATGTGTGTGTTCAATGTTCACATAGTATGAAATGATTGTTGCTGCAAAGATAATCGTGAGCATTATGAGTATCTTTTGCTTTCTTATTTTAAAATATGTGATATTGCTTATCATTAGAATTCCAAGTATCAGTGTTAAGGCAATCACAATATAATCAGAAAAAAATCGCTCACCCATAAGCAGGTATGATGATGTAGCAATTCCGCCGGCGGTAATAGGTAAACCGTTAAATGAATTATGCCCTGTATCCATTGTATTGAACCTGGCAAGCCTCAGGATCCCACAAATAAAATAAAATAACAATGCAGGCAGAGCAATGTATTTGTTATCTACAAATGCATATGTAATAATAACAGGTGCAACACCAAAGGATATAACATCGGCAAGTGAGTCCAGATTACTTCCTATTTCACTGGATGAGAATTTCCTGGCAATATGGCCGTCAAGACCATCTGCAACTGCAGCAATTAGTATGAGTAACGGTGACAGGTATGTAAAACCATTCAGTAAAAGAAGAATAGCTACTACTCCACACAATGCATTCAGGAGAGTGACAAAATCGGGTAATTTCAAAGTATGGAGCATCTGCTAAAATTCCTTTATTTGATTCTTGCGATTACTGTCTCACCTGCAAACATCCGGTCACCTATTTTAGTGACTATTTCAAAGTTTTCAGGGATGGTTACATCAACTCTTGATCCAAAACGAATCATTCCAAAGCGCTGCCCTTGCATAATGTCCTCTCCTTCGTTTATGTAGGATACAATTCTTCTGGTGATAGCACCAGCAATCTGTATAACCTCTACGACCCCATACTCGGTCTCTATTAGTACATGGTTTCTCTCATTGCGATGCGAATCCTTACAAAAAGCGGGGATGTATCCTCCTTTCTTATGTTCTATTGTCTGGACTTTTCCTTTTATAGGTGACCTGTTGACATGCACGTTTTGAAAATTCATAAATATGCATATTTTCCTGCCCCTTATGTCCATTACTTTTCCATCGGCAGGGGAGAGCATATATGTTTCATGTGCATTTATTTCCCTTTCCGGGTCTCTGAAAAAAAAGAGAAAAAAGATAGTCACAGATATGGCTAAAAATGCAATTTTTCCTGTGTATGGAATCTCGCATAGGAGGTATGCAAGAGAACTAACCACACTTGCAGTGATGGATGTCATCACCCAGGGAAAAGAGCCTTTAGCGAGCATTTATTGGTTTCCTACTACTTTATAGAATAATTTCTGAATGAATCCAGTAACCAAAAACCAGATTCCTTCTATCAGGTCTATTAGCTCAGGTAAAATACGCATAACCACGTATGCAATGACAAACAATGCAATACCTGACCCGACCTTTGCGATTGTGTTATGGGCAATATCAAAACTATTTGGGCCAAACCACTGATAACCATAAGCTACAATTACAAAAGCATCTCTTACTATATTCAGGATGTATATCACGGGTACTGATGCCATGAATGCCGCAACCTGTTTCTTAAGTGGTGCGTTTGTAGATACGATAAGCCCTATGAAAAGTGCTATGCTTTCAATGGCCGTACATGCAAGTATGATCTCTACCCGATATCCGTTAAGAGCTATCTTGTTCCATGCAACCATTTTTGCAGGTAATCCTAATGAATGCAACATCCACAGCACATTATCAGTCACCTGGCCTATTATCCACACATTTAGCACATCCATTTGTGCAAATGGGAAATAAAACAGCGAACCAAGCGCAGTTGCGCTGGTTGCCATGGACGTTATGTCCGGACTTGGATCTTTTTCATCTTTGTTCTTGTATTCCTTCAGCATAGTATAGGCTATTATAATACATATTATTCCAACTACAATGACAAGGGCTACATTGAAGTAATCCTTGATCTCAATATAGTGTAATGGCTGGTAGAACCAGTGTATGGAGAATAATCCCCATCCAGTTGCAGATATCACTCTGCGCATCTTTATACTCTTAGGGACTATTGATCCCACAAGCATAAAAAACACAGCTATCCATAGAATATTTTCAATCATTTAAGCACACCTTTAATAGGTATGGCTTCTATATATTTGATATAGTCTATTAAGTTTTTGTTCCTCATGGCTCCAAATACTCCAAAGCTCACAGTTGATGCAGTAATCATATTAAACAAAAAGCTTGTTCTGATCGAAAGAAAGAACCCGCCGTTCCAGGGGGAATTTGCACTTCCCGGTGGCTTTGTAGATGTCGGTGAAACAACAGAGATGGCTGTTGAACGCGAGGTTAATGAAGAAACAGGACTTACAATAGAAATAGTTAAGTTACTTGGAGTATATTCTGAACCTTCGCGTGATCCTCGCGGGCACACAGTGAGCATAGTTTATCTGGTACTTGGAAATGGTACCCCTAAAGCCAATACGGATGCTAAAGGAGTACAGTTATTTGATGTTCAGAAGATACCAGAAATGGCTTTTGACCATAACTTAATAATAGAAAATGCGAGAAGTGATATTGATGGAATTTTGTCCCGAATGTAAAAGTATGATGTTTCCTTCAGGTGATTCCTTAAAGTGCAAAAAATGTGGGTACACTAAAGGAAAGCAGACTGATTCAGAGGCTTTAGTATCAAAGGCATCGAGGGAAAAGAGAGATATTACTGTTCTTGAAGGTGATGTCGACCAGGGACTCCCGACAACCTCTGCCAGATGTGAAAAATGTGGTCATAACCTTGCTTATTGGTGGTTGCGCCAATTAAGGTCTGCAGATGAATCAGAAACACGTTTTTTCAAATGCACTAAATGTGGCTGTACCTGGCGTGAATATGACTAAATTCATGGTATTTGTGATATCATTTATTTAGTCTCATAAAAATTAGAAAAAAAACATATAATGCTTATTAGATATAATAATCTTAAAATTGAATAATTGGTGGCGAATTTAGATGTTCAAAGCAACTATTGATGCAGATGTTTTAAAAACTGCAATTGAAACTCTTTCGGTTCTTGTTGATGAGGCAAGGTTCAGGATCTCTCCTGAAGGAATAACTGTCCGGGCAGTAGACCCTGCAAATGTAGCCATGGTCAGTTTTGAACTTGGCTCCAGTGCTTTTGATGAGTTTAGTGCTGATGATTGTGAGATTGGAATGGATCTGTCAAAGATCAATGATATTTTCGGTGTTGCAGGCAAGGACGAGAAAGTTGTTATGGAACTTGACGAGATGTCCCAGAAAATGTCACTCCAGCTTGGTGGGCTTTCTTATACCCTTGCGTTACTTGATCCTTCAACTATAAGGGCAGAGCCAAGAATACCACAACTAGAGCTTCCTGCTGAGGTAGTCCTTAATGGTAAGGATCTTCAAAGGGCGGTCAAAGCAGCTGAGAAGATAAGTGATCACATGTTGCTTGGAATTGATGACGATGTGTTCTACATGGAAGCAGAAGGTGATACTGACCGTGTTCGTCTTGATATGACCCGTGACAAACTGATCGATATGAAAGCTGGTGAAGCACGCTCTTTATTCTCACTGGACTATCTCTCAGATATTGTAAAACCGGCATCTCGCTCCAACGAGATTACGGTGGAAATTGGAAAAGATTTCCCGGTAAAAATCTCTTTCACTATTGCAAACGGTGCAGGAAAAATTGGTTATCTCCTTGCTCCAAGGATTGAATCTGATTGATCCATGAATGAAAAGGACTTTGCATTATACCCCTACACTTCCGGGGCATCCTTGCATGTAAAGGACCTCGGAATATCCCTTGATCGCCTGGTTACTTCCCGGGCCATGGAATCAGCGCGTTTCCGTGGCAAAGAACGTGTTTTGCAGGCGATATCAGGTGAAATTATAAAACCTAATCTCTCCAGTTCGGATGAAAAAAATATCTTGCTGGAATTACTTTCCTATCCATTTTCAAGAATACTTGTCTCATGTATTGATGATTCTTTTCTAACACGCAGGTACTGTCTTGCAGAAGCAGTAGCTTCCTATAAGATCTTAAAAACACAGGAGCTTGGTTTTCTCAGGGAATTTGCCCTTGATTTTGAAGTTAATGCAGATGAAAGTGAAACTGGACTTAAGCTACATTTCACTTCATATATCCGGATGGCAAGTTCCCTTAAAGCAATTGAGTGGAAACTTGTCAACCGTAAGCTGGATCATGGAAATGTAAATGTGTCAAGGGAAGAGTTTGCGCGTCTATTACAGGAGCTTATAAAAGATCGCATTGCCCATAATCTGCCAATGCCAGTTTCCAATGGACTTGTTCAGGAGTGTGAACCCTATATAAAGGAAGTCAGTGACGCTCTTGAAGAACAAAAAAGCAATTTTGCAGACTCTGAATTTGAATCTGTTGAAACGGACCTGTTCCCCCCTTGTATAACACATGCCATAGCCAATGCACAGGCAGGTGTGAACCTTGCACATTCCATGCGATTTGCAATGACGGCCTTTCTGCTCACAATTGGAATGTCAGTTGATGATATCATGAACCTGTTTACTGCATCTCCAGACTTCGATATGGAAAAGGCCAGGTATCAGGTAGAGCATATTGCCGGTTCTTCGGGGACCAACTACAAACCACCCTCCTGTTCAACCATGCAGACTTATGGTAACTGCTACGCTCCGGATGAAATGTGTAAAAAGATAAGCCATCCTCTTAATTATTATAGCCGCAAGCTCTGGTTCAGGAAAAGAGATGCGCAAAACATCAAAAAAGAACCTATAGCTGAAAAAACAGCTGATAAATAATTTGGTTTTAGCCCTATAAAAAAAATAAATTAGGGACTTATGTCCCCGATTTTTAGATTATTCTTTTCTGCGCTGTATGAAGAATGCCAGTCCAAGAACTGCGATCATTGGTAGTGCTACAGTTGGGAATTCAGGAATTTCCTGCTCACCGCCGTTGCATGGTACAATCTTGAATGTGAAATCTCCCAGAAGGTTGATTTTCTCATCGGTCATTACGTGTCCGGAATTGGATACGACGCTGAAGTCACACGCATCTATTAGCATTTCCCCATAGAATGGATATCCCATTCCACACGTGCCTGTTGCAATTACCTTGATCATCCTTGTATCTTCATCGTATATGGCGATTACATTCAGCACACCATCTATTTCAGGGTAGCTGCCACTTGTATCGATATTTGTTATTCTTATTATCTTACTGTCAAAATCTGCCTCAACGTCTGCTTTGAGATTGAATATAGCCCCATAAAGCGGATGCTGGGAGCTGACATCGGGAGTATATGTTCCCATGAGAGTTCCGCAGTAAGTCCCATCAGGTATTTCCTGGCAACAATCTGTGATATTAAATGTGAAATCACCACTGAGGTCAATCTGCCTGTGTGTAGTGGAACTTTCAGGAATATTTACGTGCCCTGAACTGTTTACAATGCTGAAGTCACATGCATCGAGCGTCATTTGTCCGTAGAATGGATATTTCATTTCGCTGTTTTCCATGTTACAGGTTCCCTGTGCATAAACAAAGATCTGCTCAGAATTTTCGTCATATACGGCAACCACATCCAGGTTATCATCAATTGCAGGATAGCTACCACTTGTATCGATATTTGTTATTACGATTATATTCTTGGCCAGGTTTGCCTGAACGTCCGCTTTGAGATTGAATACCGCATTGTAAAGCGGGTCATTTTCATCTACATCAGGACTATATGTTCCCTGGAGGGTTCCACAGTATGTCCCATCATCAGGCAGGCATTTATCGTCTACAGCACTGGCAGTTCCCACTGCCAGTATTAGCATCAAAGCTAATCCAATTATCAAATTTGTTGTTTTCATTCGTACCACTTTCATTATATCCATTTACCAAAATCTATATATTGCGAAATATACATATCATACTTATTTGCAATGTATATACGTTATCTGTATATCTATAAATAATCATCTAACTATTTCATCAACAATTTATAAGGTTATCTAATTAGCTCCAAAAACTCCTTTTCTAATTAGACAATGTTTTCTTAAAAGAAGCACTCCTACTAAAAAAAGAGATAGAATTATGAAAAGAATAGACATTTAAACTAACATCTTAATTAAGCACCCTCTTTTTAGCGATACTAATCTTTGAGTGATGAAATTAAAGAAAGTTGAATATGACTACTTTACAAATCCTGTCGCATGAATGGCCCCATGTAGAAATTCTCATTTGAATAAAATAGTACTCCATGGGCTGACCTTTTTCAAATTATTGTGTTAAAATACATGAAGAAGGTTTTTTACAGAGAAAGCAAGTGTATAAAGAATTATTATATTTACCTGCATATTATATAGCAACCATTGATACAAATAAATATCATTTTGTAAATAAAAACTGTGATATTGCGATTCGTCAGATGAATCAAAAATAATTATTAGTTCTGAAACATTAACTAAAAGCAATTAACCAAATATTAAAAGAAACTGTGTGATTGGCAGATGTGTAAAGATATGACAGATAAAGAGGAAATTACCCCCGAGTTACTTGTCGAAATGAAGAATCTGATAGTCCGAAAAAAAGAGAGGATTATACTTGATTTAATTTCATTCAATATTGAAAAATACGAAAATATAGCTATCATAGGACCTAACGGATCAGGCAAGTCATCGATCATCAAAACCATAATTGGGGACTATAGACCACTTGCAGGAACGCAAGGAATGGTATTCAAAGTCCTTGGAAAAGACAAATGGAGTCTCTGTGACCTCAAAAAACTGCTTGGTATTGTTTCAGGAGACCTGCAGTTAGAGTACATGCGGAACATAAGAGTAACAGATGTGGTACTTTCCGGTTTTTTTAGCAGCATCGGAATCTATCCCAACCTTAGAATTAAACCATATATGCTGGAAAGGACCGATGAGATAATTGATTTTCTGGAAATCAGACATATTGCAGATAAGAATATCTCGGAGCTCTCAACCGGAGAAGCAAGAAGAGTGCTTATTGGCAGGGCACTTGTACATGACCCCATGATACTTGTGCTGGATGAACCTACAAACAGCCTGGACCTGAAAAGCAAGCATAAGTTCAGGGAAACCGTGAGCAAAATAGCATCTGCAGGAAAGAGTATAATTATGGTAACACACGACCTCGAGGATATCGTACCTGAAATACAGCGTGTGGTATTATTAAAAGAGGGAAGGATCTTTGCTAACGGTAAGATTGAAAGCACGCTCACCGCTGAGAAACTGACAGAGCTTTTCGGTATTCCAGTCGATATCAGCAGGGACAAGGGCTACTACCATGCATGGTGCTGACAACTATTTTATTCGTTTTTAGATAAACATTTAAGGCAGCAATATACTTACTAAACTATAACTTTTACACCTAAACTATAACTTTCACACGGATGATACCATGAGGGAATTTATCGACCAGCTCAGGAAGAACGGGAAACTTGTTGAGATCAAGAAACCCGTTTCAAAGGTGTTCGAAGCACCGCGTATTGCAAAGAGAACAGCTTCACCGGTGTTTTTTCATGATATTGACGGAAGCAAGGCAATCATGAACGTACTGGGTTCAAGGGATGAACTTGCAACAATGTTTGGTGTGGACAAGGACAAGATCATAAAAAAACTCTCCGAAGTTTCACCCGATGGCGAGGTTGTTATCGTAAAAAACTCTCCTACAATGGAAATAATAGAAGATGATGTTGATATGACAAAGTTGCCGATAATGACGCACTTCGAAAAGGATGCAGGGCCTTACATCACAGCCGGAATTGTCGTTGCAGAGTATGATGGCGTGATGAACGCAGCTATTCACAGACTCCTGGTTGTGGATAAGACCAGACTTGCAGCACGTCTGGTAGCTCCAAGACATAGCTACGTTATGCACAAAAAAGCATCTGACAAAGGAGAAAAACTCCCTGTTGCAGTCGTCCTTGGTGCTGACCCGGCAGTTACTTTCGCATCCACAACACGAGTACCTGCAGGAAAGGAATTCCATTACGCTGCTGCCCTTCGTGGAAGACCGGTGGAACTGTTCGAGTGTTCGAACGGAATAAAGGTCCCACATGCAGAGATAGTACTAGAAGGTTACATCGACCCGACGGAGAGGGTTGATGAAGGACCATTTGTGGACATCACTGGCACCTACGACTGCGTCAGACAGGAACCTGTAATACATATTACAAGAATATTGCACCGCAAGGATCCAATATATCATGGAATACTCCCTGCAGGACCTGAGCACCTCTTGATGATGGGCGTTCCGTACGAACCAAGGATATTCAACGCTGTGAGCGAGGTCACAACTGTAAAGAATATAGTGCTCACAGAAGGCGGATGCTGTTACCTGCACGCTGTGGTTCAAATCGACAAGCAGACAGAAGGAGACGGGAAGAATGCCATCATGGCAGCCTTTGCGGCCCATACGAGTCTGAAGCACGTAGTTGTGGTTGATGAAGACATTGACATATTTGACCTGCATGATGTGGAGTTTGCCATTGCCACCAGAGTGAAGGGTGATATGGACATTATGATAATACCGAATGTCAGGGGAAGCTCGCTTGACCCAAGGGGTGCACCTGATGGAACCAGCACAAAGATAGGTATCGATGCAACCAAAGTGTTAAATGAAGTGCAGAAATTCGAGCGTGCAAAGATGCCTGAATAAACGGCAAGGTTGGAACAATAATGTATCTTACAAAGGAAGAGGAAAATACTCTTGAAGGCGAGTATGGCCCAAGTCTGCAAAAAGCAATAGAGATCCTTGTGGCACTGGGAGATATTTATGGTGCAGACAGGTTGATACCTGTGAAAAGTGCCCAGATAGCCGGAGTATCTTATAAGACAATGGGTGATGCAGGACTGGAATGGATCTCAGATCTTGAAGGGAAAGTAAAGATACCTTCAATACTCAACCCTGCAGGCATGGACATCAACAAATGGGAAGAGATGGGCATTGACCCGGTTTTTGCAAAGAAGCAACAGGAGATCATAGAAGCTTATGCAAAACTTGGAATTCAGACAAAATGTACATGCACACCTTACTATCTCGAAGGATTCAATGTCACTCTTGATGATCACATAGCATGGAGCGAGTCCTCGGCTGTATCCTATGCCAACTCTGTGATAGGGGCAAGGACAAACCGCGAAGGGGGACCTTCAGCCCTCTCAGCAGCACTTGTTGGAAAAACTGCAAATTACGGGTACCACCTTGATGAAATGAGAGAACCGGTGATTGCCGTGGAAGTCGATTGCAAGCTTTCAGGTTCTGATTACGGTGCCCTTGGCTACGTTGTCGGGAAAACTGTTGGAAGCAGAGTGCCCATTTTTTACATGAGGAATAAGCCTTCAAAGGATGAGATGAAATCCCTCGGTGCAGCACTTGCCGCATCCGGGGCTGTGGCACTTTATCATATAGAAGGCGTGACGCCTGAGGCTCTCAGGAACAAATTCAATAAACCTGACGAGGTTGTTCCTGTTGAAAGAAAACAGATAGATGAGGTCTATGAAACTAACAGGGACATATTGTCAAGTGAAATAATAGCCGTAGGATGCCCACACTGCTCTCCTGAAGAACTGGAAAAGATAGCACGACTCGTTGACGGAAAGAAACTTCAAAAGGAAATGTGGGTATGCACTGCAAGAGAAGTGGCGCAAAGGTATCCAGAACTTGTTCAGATAATTGAGAAAAGTGGTGCAAAGGTTGTGTGTGATACCTGTATGGTAGTATCCCCTGCTACCAACAAATACGCCTCCATAACAGTTAATTCCGGAAAAGCACTTGCCTATGTGCCAAGTATGTGCAAGGTGGCTGCAAAGTATGCGAGTATTGAAGATTGTGTAAAAGAGGCAGGTGTTATTGATGAAAATTAATTGCAGGAGCATCGCAAGAGGCGTTGCAGAAGGAGAAGTGCTCCTTACCCACGACCCGATATCCTTCCTTGGGAATGTCGATCCCAAAACCGGAGAAATTGTAGAGGCTCAACACGAACTCTACGGCCAGTCCATTAGCGGAAAGGTCCTTGTTTTCCCACACGGAAAAGGTTCCACAGTAGGCTCATATGTCATTTATCAACTTTCCAAGAATAATGTTGCCCCTGCTGCAATAATCAATCTTGAATCCGAACCCATTGTGGCAGTGGGAGCAATAATATCAGAAATACCTCTTGTGGACAGGCTGGAAAGCGATCCCTTCAAACTGTTAAAAAATGGTGACATGATAACTGTTAACAGCACAGGTTCCTTTGTAGAGATAGACAAGGCGTGAGATTGGAATATATGGATGTCTCATTTCGCTGGAACAAGAAGAATGCATATAGCCTCGCTGCGCTGGCGCCCCTTCTTCCAGATGTTTTAGAAACAAAGAAGCCCCAGGATGGAATAATGGTATACAGCTTTGCCACCAGGCAGGCTGAATCGGTCTTTCAGGAAATTAAGACATCAAGCACTGATTCTATATTTATAGCGGGAGGACCGCATCCATCCGGAGAGCCTGAGGAAACATTGGAATTTTTTGATTATGTTGTCATTGGTGAGGGTGAAGAAACCCTGCCAGAGCTTATAGAAACTATAAAATCAGGTGAAGATCTTTCCCAGGTAAAGGGAATAGCCTACAAGGACAATAACAGAATCATTTTCACTGACAAAAGAGAAGCTGTTGACCTTGATAAATATCCATGTTTTGACCCGGATTTCCTCATGTCACCTCTGGAGATAAGCAGAGGATGTCCTTTCAGGTGCAAGTACTGTCAGACACCTCGCATCTTTGAGGGAAAAGTAAGGCACAGAAGTATAGACTCTATTGTAAAATATTCAAAGTACTATGATGACCTTAGATTTATATCATCAAATGCCATGGCATACGGAAGTGACGGTATCCATCCAAGACTTGACAAGGTTGAAAACTTACTTTCAAGCCTGCAGCAGATGAAAGGAAAGAAAATCTACTTTGGTACATTTCCCTCTGAGATCAGGCCGGAATTTATCAGCGATGAGTCACTTGAGCTTATCACAAAGTACTGCAGCAATAACAAAGTGAGCCTGGGAGCACAGTCTGGAAGTGATCGCATTCTTAAAAGCATCCAGAGAGGGCATAACGTTGATAATGTTGTCCGCAGCATTGAACTCTGTTTTGACCATGGTATCACTCCGGATGTGGATTTCATGGTGGGATTCCCTGATGAGACAAAAGAAGAGCAGGACATGAGCCTTGAGCTCATTCAATGGATATGTAAAAAGGGAGGTCATGTCCATTCACATTATTTCACAGCACTTCCCGGCACACCTTATGCAAATGTCACGCCCTCCCCTGTCAGCAAACGTTACAGAAAAGTTATGGGAAAAATGGCACAGGACGGAAAGGTTACAGGCTCATGGAAATGAATTTCATCCATCCAAGCCTTCATAGACATACTTAAAGAAAAACGTTGAAATGTGATCAAAAACGTAAATCAGCAATCGTTTTTCATATTAAAAGATCATTGTTTTTTGACCTTATGTTCAATAAAATCACCATTAAGCAGAACAAAAACTGTAATTTCCTCTCCTTTATTGAACGCTCTTATTCCTCTGTCATACACACTCTGCACATGCTTGAGAGCATTTTTTTTGAAATATTCTTCTGCTGTTTTGAAGAATTCGATTAGCTGTGCAAGAAATGTTGTTTCATAAGACTTGATCTGAAGAGCTATCTCTTTGGATTCGTCATCACTGATATGCGCATGGTAGCAGCCATGCTGATCTATTCCAGCTATCTGTCTCCAGTCAATATTACCATCCTCATCTGGCTCACGGTGCAGCATGTAAGGAAAAAGACTGCATATCATAGGACGTTGTTCATAGATAGAGCATCTTTTTTCATTAAGGAAGACACATGAACCATCGTCTTTTACTTTAAGTGCATAACCGGAAACATAAAAATGTCCATGCTGATCGCATAGTTCATAATAAGGAGCAGGTTCCAGAGAATCAGGAGATATGGCTTTTATTTTGATGGCATCATCGTTAAGAAGAAAAACATGATCATTGAATTCCCGGGTGCAGCAGCGGGCACAAAAGCCACATTCAAAACCAACATTCTGTATTATGGATATCAATTTGTCCATTGGATAATTCTGTACACCTTTAAGTTCATCATCCATGGATTTAAGCTGCTTTTCAATTACTGAATTAAACTTGATCAACTCCTATTATAGTACTTCCATAATCTCTGCTTTCTAAAAGCAATTTTGGTCTGATTTCCCGCAAGCTTTAATAATAAGCGTTACATCTAGAACAAAACTCACGACTAGAATAATATATCTAGGTTGAACTTAATATTTACAATTAATACTATCAAGAGGATTTATCATGGGTAAGACAGGCAGCATTGAATGGGTAAAAGTAAAAGGACGTAAGGGCAGAACAATTAAAGTTCCGAAATCAAAAGCAGGAAAAGCACACCCTGGACCAGCACAGAGGTATTCATCATCAGGTGCTAAAAGAAGATTCCTTCGCAGATCTCCAAAAGCACTTGTAAAGTGAGTACACTCACTTTTTTAATTCTTTTTTATTTTATTTTCTCTTAGCATATTTTTTTTAGTCAATTTTATATTTGTGCGGGAAGTAAGACATCCGATACACTTATATAGAACTACAAACATCTAAAAACGGCCTAAAGGTAAATATTACACTAATTTCATACATAATAAGGAGGATAAATAAATATGGCAGGACAGATGGCAGGACAGCCAATTTTTATATTAAGAGAAGGAAGCCAGAGAACTAGAGGCAAAGAAGCACAGAGCAACAACATCATGGCTGCAAAAGCAGTCGCTGAAGCTGTAAGAACAACACTTGGACCAAAAGGAATGGACAAGATGCTTGTAGACAGCCTAGGAGATGTGGTCATCACAAACGATGGTGCAACCATTCTTAAAGAGATGGACATCGAGCACCCTGCAGCAAAGATGATCGTGGAAGTAGCCAAGACCCAGGACGATGAAGTCGGTGACGGAACAACCACAGCTGCTGTAATTGCCGGAGAACTCCTCAAGAAAGCAGAAGAACTCATTGATCAGGATGTACACCCAACAATCATAGCATCTGGTTACAGAATGGCATCAGTAAAAGCTGGAGAGATCCTTAAGACACTAGCAAGAGCAGTCACAAAAGATGACAAGGATGTACTGATGAACATTTCCGAAACTGCAATGACCGGAAAGGGCGCAGAAGCAACAAAGGAAATCCTTGCAAAGATTTCAGTTGATGCTATCACAAGCATTGTTGATGAAGACAATAAGGTCGACATGGATAATATCAAGATCGAGAAGAAGGTCGGAGCACGTATCGAAGAATCCGAGCTTATTAAAGGTATGATCATTGACAAGGAACGTGTCCACACCAACATGCCAAAGAAGGTAGAGAACGCAAAGATCGCACTCATCAACACAGCTATTGAACTTAAAGACACAGAAGTCGATGCTGAGATATCAATCACATCACCTGAGCAGCTTCAGTCATTCCTTGACCAGGAAGAGAAGATGATCAAGGACCTCGTTGACAAAATAGTCAAGAGCGGTGCAAACGTCGTGTTCTGTCAGAAGGGAATAGATGACATGGCACAGCACTACCTCTCAAAGGCAGGCATATTTGCAATCAGGCGTGTCAAGAAGAGCGACATGGAAAAGCTTGCAAAAGCAATTGGTGCAAAGCTCATCACAAACGTTGACGAGATCACAGAAGCTGACATGGGTAAGGCAGACCTTGTAGAAGAGAAGAAAGTTGGTGGCGACTCAATGACCTTCGTAACAGGATGTGTAAATCCAAAGGCAGTTTCAATTCTCCTCCGTGGCAGCACAGAGCACGTCATTGACAACATCGAGAGAGCACTCAACGATTCACTTAGAGTGGTGGGAGTAGCAATCGAAGATGAGAAACTCGTAGCTGGTGGCGGATCACCTGAAGTTGAAGTTGCACTGAGACTCCAGGAATACGCAGGAACCCTCAGCGGCAGGGAACAGCTTGCAGTCAAAGCATTCGCAGAAGCTCTTGAAGTAGTTCCAAGAACACTTGCAGAGAATGCAGGTCTTGACCCAATAGACATGCTCATGGAACTGCGCGCACAGCACGAAAAGAGCATAAAGACAGCAGGCCTGAATGTCTACACAGGAGAAGTAATCGACATGTGGGAAGCAGGCGTTGTTGAGCCACTCAGAGTAAAGACCCAGGCAATCAACGCAGCTGCTGAATCCGCAGTCATGATCCTCAGGATTGACGATATCATCGCATCCAAGCAGGGAGCACCATCCCCAGATGAGATGGGCGGTATGCCAGGCGGTATGGGTGGAATGCCAGGTGGTATGCCAGGCATGGATATGTAAATATCTGAAAAATATAAACACTTGCGCAGATCTGTTTCTGCGCAAAACTTCTTTTTTTGAATGGAAATATTAGGTGCATCACTGTTTTTTAATTATAGTTAAACACCATTGGTTTATAACTTATGAATTTTGAAACCATACCTTATTGACAGTAATGCTAATATCATAAGTTTCAAACAATTGGTTATTAACTATATATTGGTTTAAAGTGACTATTCTGTTTCATTACAGTTTAAATGATTTTCTGGCCGTTAACCTGCCTTTATTTACAATGAATGAATAGAAAAAAGAGATTAGTAACTATTCAGCCTAGCACAATCTGCCTATTGGTACTGATTTCTTCGAAATGGAGATGTCTGCTCACTAACAATCTAACAATCTAAGAATCAAAAAAGCAATCAATAATAACAATCAAAATAAATGTTCCTAATGAAATTTACATTTCAACTTTTTGTCAAGATTGATATTGATAGCGTTTTTATCAGGCTGAATAGTTACAAAAAGATACATAAAAGAGCACGGTGGATCTTAAAACAGATTGACTATTTTCGGCAATTCACTCCAAAAACACCAAAGCGGCTTTACATTAGTGGAGAGACACATTTGTATCTTGGAAAACAATATCGTTTAAAAGTCATCCAGGGTCAGAAAAATAGCGTCAAGTTATCCAGAGGAGTTTTTCAAGTCAGCTGTCAGTATGAGATTAAGCCTGAATTAGTAAAAAAAACTCATGAAAAAATGGTATTCAGAAAAGGCAAATATTCAATTTTCCAAAAGTTTTGAGAGATGCTGGCCAAAGTTTAATTCATTGGGCTTTAGCAAACCTTCAATTTCTGTAAAACACATGCAAAAAAGATGGGGAAGCCTGTCAGACAAAGGCACTATGACACTAAACATGGAACTTGTCAAAGCTCCTAAAGAATGCATTGATTATGTTGTTATCCATGAGCTTTGCCATTTAAAATATCATGATCATAGCCCCGAATATTACAGGATGCTTGATTCATTGATCCCAGGCTGGGAAAAAATAAAACATAAACTAGAGCTCAGCATGGCTTAAAAGCAAAATTCCAATTAGCTATTGCTCAAGACATTTGAGTATGTCATTTGGCTCATAAGCCGGAGCAACATATCTTGTTCTGCCACGCATGCCCTTACCGGAGAAATCTGCATCAATAAGTCTTGAAGCATGCATTTTTTCAATAATTTCATAAAACCTGGTATATCCAAGTCCGGTTATTTCATGGAATGATTTATAGAGCTCACCTGTCTGAATACTACTATCTTTTGCAATAAGTCCCAGCAATGTTTTTTCATTGTCAGAAAGTGCTTTTATATTGCGGCATAGATGCAAAAGCCTGGAAGCCTCATAAGCCTTTTCAACATCTTCAGCAGCGACTGTCTTACTAGCCCGGCGTTCTGCATTAAGACCAGACCGCTTCAGAAGATCAATACCTATCCTGAGATCACCTGTCATATCCACATAAGTGACAACCCTGTCCAATGCCTCATCTGACACCACATCCTGATAAAAAGCATGTTTCACACGGCTGGCAATGATATCTGCGATCTCAGCGATTTCATACCGCGGGAAAGCTACCTCTTCAGGTAAAAATACAGAACCGACCCGCGGGTCGAAACTATATGGAATTCCGACATCACTGATTATGGCAATCACAGAAATTCGGGCTCCGAGGTATTGTTCATGGGCCCTCAGCAAAGAATACATAACTTCATCTGCATGTCCTTCGGGAAAAAGATAATTGATATCATCAAGAGCTACTACCAGAGTCTTGTTAGCATCCAAAAGATACTTGATTACCTTTTCAAAAAGTCTCCTGAATGAAACACCGGATGAAGGTGGAGTGATATGAACAAGTTGCTCATATATTCTTGAAACAACAGCAAACCTTGTAGAATCCATCTGACAGTTGACTTTCACAAAGACCACGTTATCAGTGTATTCCTTCATCTCATTGAAGACTTTCATAACAGCAGTTGTCTTCCCTGTTCCAGGCGGACCTTTCACAAGACAATTAACTGGCCGCATACCCCTTAAGGCAGGTTTCAAGCTAAAGCGTAAGGCCTGCATCTGTGAGTCACGATGCGCAAAGTGCTCAGGGAGGTAATCAAATTCGAGTATCTCCCCTTTATAAAAAAGAGTCTCATCCCACAGAAGCATGTCCTTGCTCACTTTAAATTCTCCTTGTGATAATAAACAATGATAACTAGTTAAAATTATTGATGATTGACATCTGATATTCACTGAAAGCAGTCAGCCTGCAATACTAATATAATTATCTGCGCATAATAACCTTTTGCTTTTATCTCCAAATATAAAAATTAATTAAAAGGAACCTGTTAAACAAGCGAAGTAATATCTGAAACCGTCTTAACCAGAGTTTCAACTTCATCCTCAGTGTTGTAAAGAGCAAACGACGCCCTCACTGTACCATTGACTCCCAGATGGTCTATGCCAGGCATTGCACAATGATAACCACTCCTCACGCAGATACTGTGCGTCTGGTCAAGTATCATAGCTACATCATGGGCATTCATTCCAACTACATTGAAAGATACAACCCCAGCTCTTTTTTTTGGTCCATAGACTTCGACAGCATCTATTTCAGCAAGGCGCAAAGCAGTTTCCCTTGCAAGGGAAAGTTCATGCTTTTCAATTGATTCAACACCAATGTCATCCACATATTCAACAGCACGTCCAAGGCCTATTATACCAGGAATATTAGCTGTTCCGGCTTCAAACTTTACAGGGCTTGGCTCCATTTTAAAATTATCAGGAGTTACGGAGCTCACCATCCCACCACCAAGGCACAGGGGCTCGATAGTATCCGGCTCCTTTATGTACAATATACCAGTCCCCTGAGGTCCAAGCAAACCCTTATGCCCGGGGCATACAAAATAATCCGGGTCAAGCAGCTTAATGTCCATTGGCATATTTCCGGCAGACTGGGAGCCATCCACCAGTACTTTCACACTATTCTGCCTTGCTATGTTAATTATTCCTTCTATATCCTGTATTGAACCGAAGACATTGGAAACATGATTCACTGCTATAAGTCGGGTCCTGTCATTGATAACAGACCTGATATCCGCAGGGTCGATAAGTCCATAAGTATCGGGTTTGACAACAGAGAGTTCAACACCTAGCTCCTTTAATCGCATCCATGGAAGCAAATTGGAGTGATGCTCAACAAGAGTCACTATGATGTGATCGCCTTTTTGCCATGGAAAACCTCTGGAAATTATATTGATACTTTCTGTTGCATTCTTTGTGAAAATGGTATTTTCAGCCTTAATGTTAAAAAAAGATGCCACTATTTCCCGGGAATCTTCATAGTGGTTTGTGGTTTCCCTTGCAAGCCGGTGGGCTCCTCGTCCATGATTTGCCGCATACTTATAGAAATAATCCAGCATTGATGATACTGCCTGAACAGGTGTCTGCGTTGTAGCGGCATTATCCAGATATATAAAATTATTTAATACGGGAAAGTCTTCCCTGGCGCTAATAACATCATACATAGGAACCAGTATGTGAAGAATATAAAAATAGGTTTTGCAGGCTATTTTGCCTGCACCCCGCCTACCATAAAGCGATAAAGCTCCATTTCCTCGGCGTTGAGTTTATCTGTTGGCACACCGTCAACCACTGTGTGGCAGCTTTTTAAGATGTCGTCTACATTTCTTTTTTTACTTAGCTTTCTCATATCTTTTGCCTCCTGTCTCTCACTAATGTTTTTTTGCCTGGCAATTATTGTATTTTTTATACACATTATGATTTCATACATGTTGTAATTTTATATACATTTCAATAATATTTATTGTTTTGCACAAGCTAAACGTTATTATAGTAACTCATTATATAAATAAGTATCGATGACAGACAAAAAAGAAGAAATCAAGCATTCAAAAGAGATGATACATCAGGTTTAGTTTCCAGGATGCCCTCCCCATCAGTCACTGATCCTTAAGACATGTTTTTTTCAATATCCGATGCATCCGCCTATCCCCAGTATTTAGATCAGTACAAGCGGAAATCCCAACGATCAAATCACCATCAAAATCATTAATATTTTAATTTCATGCAAAACACCATTTACACACTGGAACAGCGACACATAAAATTTACGTGAACTACCCAGACCCTAAAGGGTCAGGGCTTCCTACTCAATAGTAGTTCTCTACTAAGTATCAACAGGCTATCCCCGCATTTCCTGCGGTTTGTTGTATTAATGTCATTCCATAGTTCCGGATATTGATAGCAGTATTGGTGTCTCGATCATGAATAGTCCCACAGGTCCATGTCCATGTCCTGTCATCCAGAGTTAATCCTTTGTTGATTACATTGCAGACAGAACATGTCTTTGAACTGGCATAGAGCCTTGGAATCTTGATAAGTTTCTTCCCAATTTCTTCCGTCTTCTGTTTCAGGATTGTCCTGAACATCCCGAATCCATTATCATTTGTTGATTTGCCAAGTTTTAGACATCCTGCAAGTCCTTTCATGTTGATGTCTTCAATAAATACATAATCATAGTTTCTT
>Ga0265295_1002135_pt1 | contig 32414 bp, 28 predicted proteins | sample Munlansysbiofilm_FD_192503 | JGI IMG/M metagenome (GOLD analysis project Ga0265295, IMG submission 192503) | Leachate microbial communities from a municipal landfill in Southern Ontario, Canada - Methane capture system biofilm | ecosystem: Engineered > Solid waste > Landfill > Unclassified ... | reverse complement strand
GCCCGTTGCCGGCAGCAGGCGAGTCCGGCCAACCAGCGGATTGGGGCGCTGCTGCAAAAGCTCGTTCTCCTGAAAACGGCTCAATCGCAGAGAGCGGCGGCCGAGCAGGCCCTGGCGGCACCGGGGGCCAGAATCCCCGTCAAGGCGTTGCTGACAATGATGTTCGAGAGGGTCGCCCAAGCCATGCGCTCGCCTTTGCGCGCTGGTGATGCGCCCCTGTCGCCAGCGCCCGGCCGGCCCCTGCGGGGCACCGAGGCGCTCCTGGTGCAATGCACCCACAGCCTCTCGTGAACCCCTGTCGCCATCTTTTGGATCCCGGCTCCCGTTGCACCGTTTCCGTTTTGGCAGTCCACCGGGCCGGGGGGCGTCGTTTGGTCAGTTGCCGCTTTTGAGCTTCTGCCAATACTTCTGGTACGTCAGGATGGCATCACCCACATCGAGCTGAAATTCTCCTTTTTCGATGATCTCTCCGGACGGGTAAACCACCGGGTTGTGGCGTACCGACGCATCCATCAATTCCACGGCGGCGGCGTTGGGTGAGGCGTAGCCGATCTCTTCGCTGATGGCCACCGCCACCTCCGGCCGCATGAGAAAGTCGATGAAGGCGTGGGCGTTCTCGAGGTTGGCCGCGTTTTTGAGCACCACCATGTTGTCCACCCAGATCAGCGCGCCCTCGTCGGGATAAACGTATCGGATGTCCGGATTTTCCTTGGCCGCCATGTAGACTTCGCCGTTCCAGATCATGCCGATGGCCACTTCCTGGTTGAGAAACGGCTGCTTGGGGGAGCCGGACTCAAAGACGCGCACGCTGGGCATCAGATCCGCCAGTTCCCGGTAAGCGGCTTCAATCTGGAGCGGATCGGTGCTGTTGGCCGAATGGCCGAGCAACCGCAGGGCCATGCCGAACACGTCGCGCAGATCGTCCGAGAGCATCACCCGCCCCTTGAATTCCGGGCGCCACAGGTCGCGCCAGCTCCGGATGCGGCTGGCGTCGGTCATGGCGGCGTTGACTCCGATGGCGGTGGTGCCCCAGAGATACGGCAGGCTGTAAGTGTTGCCGGGGTCGTAGGGTTTGTCCAGCAGGTTGGGATCCAGGTGTTTCAGGTGGGCCAGGCGCGACTTGTCCAGGGGGGCCAGAAGCCCCTCCCGGCGCATGCGGTTGACGAAATAGGTGGAGGGAAACACCACGTCGTAGCCGCCGGCGTCCATCAGCTTCACCTTGGCGTACATCGCCTCGTTGCTGTCGTAGGTCGAATAGATCACCTGGATGCCGGTTTCCTCCTCGAATTGCGCCAGCACGGCGTCGGGCATGTACTCGGACCAGTTGAACACCACCACTCGTTGTTCCGCGGCGGTCGCCAGGACGGGAAGCAAAAACAGGATGGCCAGGACGATCCAGCGTTTCATGATCTTTTCTCCTTTACCAGCAGGTGGGACACGAAAACCGTCATCAGGGTGATGGCAAACAGCACGGTGGACAAGGCGTTGACCTCCGGTTTGACCCCCAACCGAACCATCGAGTAGATTTTCAGCGGCAGGATTTCGAAGGTCGGCCCGGTGACGAAGAAGCTGACGATGACATCGTCGAGGCTGAGGGTGAAGCTGAGCAACCACCCGGAAACCACCGCCGGCAACAGCATGGGCAGGATCACGTGGCGGAAGGCCTGGTACTCGCTGGCGCCCAGATCCCTGGCCGCTTCGATGACATTGGGGTCGAAGTCGGCGATGCGTGCATGGATGGTCACCGCCACAAACGGCAAACAGAAGGTGATGTGGCTCAGTACCAGGGTGAGAAATCCCGGTTCCAGGCGTACGAGGATAAAGAACATCAGCAACGAGATGCCCATGACGATGTCCGGACTCATCATCACCACGAACAGCAGGCCGTAGAGCAGCTTACGGCCGGGAAACCGGTAGCGCTGGAAAGCCACCGCCGCCAGGGTGCCGATGGCCGTGGCAATGGTGCTCGAGAGCAGCGCCACCAAGAGGGAGTTGCCCAGGCTGTCCAGGAGCATGCGGTTGTCGCCCAGCGCGGTGTACCACTTGAGGGTGAAGCCCTGCCAGTTGCTCGAGTAACGCGTGTCGTTGAACGAGTAGAGAATCAGCACGGCGATGGGCAGGTAGAGAAACCCGTAGATCGTCACCAGGTAGAGGATGCGGGCGATTTTGGCTGGTCGCCTTCTCATCGCGTCAGTGCCTCCCGCGGGTCCCCGTAGCGGCGCACGCTGACGAAATAGGCCCACAGCAGCAGGCCCATCAGGAGGGTAAGGGTCATGCTGGCCGCCGCTCCCAGGGGCCAGTTGCGTGCCGCGAGAAACTGGTTCTTGATCAGGTTGCCCAGGAGCATCGAACGGGCTCCGCCGAGCAGGTCCGGCACGTAAAACAGCCCCAGGGCCGGCAGAAAGACCATGGTGGCGCCGGCGATGATGCCCGGCAGGGTGACCGGCAGCAGGATGTGCCGCAACACCTGGAGACGGGAAGCCCCCAGATCGTAGCCGGCTTCCATCAGTGCCGGATCGAATTTCTCCATGGCCGCATACAGCGGCAGGATCATGAACGGCAAGAGGGTGTAGACCAAGCCGATGAACACGGCGGTGTTGCTGTACAGCAAGGGCAACGGTTGCTGGATGAGGCCCGTTTCCAGCAGGAGCGTATTGATCAGGCCGTTGGCCTTGAGCACGATGATCAGCGCGTAGGTGCGCACCAGGCTGGAGGTCCAGAAGGGGATGACCACCAGCATCAGCAACAGCTACGGGCCGACGAACGCGCCAGGAGAAAGGCGAAGGGATAGCCCACCGCCAGACAGATGGCCGTGGTGCCGGCGGCATAGGCGATGGAGCGCACGAAGATGCCCAGAATTTCCGTCGACATCAGGGCGCGGTAATGCGCCAGGGTGAAACCGGGGCGGATGAAGCGCACTTCGTCGCGGGCCAACACGCTGGCGGCCAGCACCAGCAGGTTGGGCAGCAAAACGAAGACCAAAATCCAAAAGGCGACCACGGCGACCACCGCGGTTTTGAAAGGGCTGCGGTCAGTCATCGGGGAGCACCACCTCCCAGCCCCGGATCCAGGTGACGTGGACCGATTCGTTGACCCGATAGGAGATGTCCTCGGCGTCTTCGTTGAAAAATTGCGTGGCGCAGACCGTGGTGCCCGAGGCCAGACGGATGAACACATCCACCGTGGTCCCCTTGTAGATCTGGTCCTCCACCGTGCCGGTGAGATGGGGGCCGGGGGCCTCGTCTTGCAGTTGACTGACAAACAGATCCTCGGGCCGCAACAGCACCTTGACCCGCTGTCCCGGTTGAAACCCGCGCCGGTTGGTCATGGGAAATTCGGCATCTTCCACCCGGGCGGTGAGGGTCGTCTGCTCAGCGGCAGTTACCACGCCATCCAAGGTGTTGATTTCGCCTACGAACTCTGCGACGAACATGTTGTCCGGCGATTCGTAGATCTGCCGCGGAGTGCCGATCTGCTCGATGCGACCATCGTTCATCACGATGATCCGGTCGCTCATGGATATCGCTTCGTTCTGATCGTGGGTCACGAACAGAAAGGTGATCCCCAGGCGGCGGTGCAACCGCTTGAGTTCGAGCTGCATCTGTTTGCGTAGTTTGTAGTCCAGGGCGCTGAAGGGCTCGTCGAGAAGGAGCACCAACGGCTCGTTGACGATGGCCCGGGCCACGGCCACCCGTTGCTGTTGGCCTCCGGAGAGGGCCCGCACCCGCCGCCGGGCCAGTTCGTCGAGTTTGACCATCGACAGGGCCGCACCGACGCGGGATGTGATGGTCGAAGGCGGCAGGCCTTTCATCTTCAGGCCGAACCCCACGTTTTCGGCAACGCTCATGTGGGGAAAGAGCGCGTAATTCTGGAAAACGGTGTTGACGTCGCGGCGGTTGGGCGGCAGTCCGTTGACACGTTTGCCGTCGATGAAGATGTCGCCGACATCGGCTTCGTCCAAGCCGGCGATGAGACGCAGGATGGTGGTCTTGCCGCAGCCAGAAGGTCCCAGGAGGGTAAGAAACTCGCCCGGGTAGACGTCGAAGTTCATCCGGTCTACGGCCGATGTGTCCCCGTAGCGCTTGGTCACATTGCGAAAGCGAACGATGGGCGTTGGCGTCATGGTCGGTCGGGTAGCCTCCAACGGAAGGCGGAAACGACGGCAAGAAAACCCCGCCGCCAGGTCGTCACCAGGTCGTCAAAGGATGGCGATGGCCCATCGGCCAAAAAAGTCAGGCCCGGCGATAGTTCCGACCGGGCCTGACCCATGCTGTTTTGATGGTCGGGAAGACTGGATTTGAACCAGCGACCCCAGCGTCCCGAACGCTGTGCTCTACCAGGCTGAGCCACTTCCCGACAAGTAGGGTTGAATTTCTAAGGCAATCGGGAGCCGATGTCAATCCCAATTTTGCCCTGTCGGTTCCTTTTCCATGACGGATTGAGGATCGGTTCAAGGGGTCGATGCCCGGGTCGGGTTGAGGCTTGGGACGGGATTTCACCCGGGGATCGCCCCGGCTGACGAACCCTGGCGTGGCGGCCGCTGGCGGAAAAGGCCGTTGACAGGCCGGGTGCGGTACTGTTATGGCAAATGATCAAAAGAGGCCGGCGACGCATCGGTTTGCAACAAATCCCCTGCGCCCTCCGTTCCCCAGCGATCCGTATATCGCCGCCATCGAGCCTGTTTTAAACCTCCCTGGGTACCTGTCGGATCGTCGGGAGCGCTGCGAAGCTGAACCGAGGTGGATAAAAGATCCGCCTGCCTGATCCCGGTGGATCTTTCCCCTAAACGACGGGCGCTTCGGCCAGAACGTGATCTTAGGCGCCATGGTCTCAAAAGACCGGGATGATGCCAATGAAGATCATGGGACCACCACGAGACTCCGTTGAAGCGAGCTGCCATATCATCTTCGACAGCATCGAGGAGGGAGTTTTTACCGTAGATTTGAACTGGCGCATCACCTCTTTTAATCGGGCCGCGGAAAAAATTACCGGTGTCTCCAAACAGGACGCCATCGGCAAGCCCTGCATTGAGGTGTTCCGGACCAATGCCTGTCAGTCCGACTGTATGCTGCGCAGAGCGATACGCACCCGAAAGCCGGTTTTCAACGTCCCGGTTTACATGCTGCGGCCCGGAGCCCAGAGCATCCCCATCGTCGTCAACGCCACCGTGTTGAAAAACGAAGCCGGGCGAATCATCGGCGGCGTGGAGACATTTCGTGATCTTTCCTCCCTGAGCAAGCTGAGCACCTCGTTCAACAACTGCTACAGCTTCGAGAACATGATCAGTAAAAATCAAAAGATGCTGGACATCTTTTCCACCGTCAAGATGATTGCCGACAGCGACTGCACCGTGTTGATCGAAGGGCCCACCGGCACGGGCAAGGAGATGCTGGCCAAGGCGGTTCACAATACCAGCGCTCATCGCAAAGGGCCCTTCGTGCCGGTGAACTGCGGGGCTCTGCCCGACAGCCTCATCGAGTCGGAGCTCTTCGGCTACAAGGCCGGTGCCTTCACCGATGCCAAAAGCGACAAACCGGGGCGTTTCGAGCGGGCCCAAGACGGCACGATTTTTCTCGATGAAATCAGTGACATTTCCCACGCGTTGCAGGTGCGGCTCTTGCGCGTGCTCGAAGACCGCAAGTACGAACCGTTGGGCTCCGTCAGGCCGTTTCCCACCAACGCCCGGGTCGTGGTGGCCTCCAATTGCAACCTGGATCGGTTGGTGGAGGAGAAGAAGTTCAGAGAGGATCTGTTCTTTCGGGTCAATGTGATGCGGCTGTGCCTGCCGCCGCTGGCAGAGCGCAAGGAAGACATCCCGCTGCTGGTGGACTGCTTCATCAGCCGCATGACGCAAAAACAGAAGAAAAAGGTGCTGGGGATCAGTCAGGAGGCCATGGCGGCGCTGGTCCTCTACGATTGGCCCGGCAATATTCGCGAGTTGGAAAATGCCATCCAGCGGGCCTTTGTGCTTTGTGACAGCGAATTGATCGAGTTGCGTCACCTGCCGGAAAGACTGTTGTCACGGATCAACCCCGGAAGTCTCACTCGGGGAACCACACTCAGGGAAATCGAAAAGATCACGATCCTGCAAGCGCTGCAGCGCAACAACTGGAAAAGGGCCGTCACCGCCGAGTCTCTCGGCATCAACAAAAACACCCTCCGCCGCAAGATCGTCGCTTACGGCTTGGAGGACAAGGCACCGAGGTCGAAATCATGTCGTCTTCCGAAATCGCCAAAGAAAAAAGCGGATTGACCGTTTTGGGCCCCAACGATGTATTCCACTTTACGTGCAACCCGGAGTTGCCGTGTTTCACCCATTGTTGTCGTGATATCACCATATTTTTGACGCCTTACGACATTTTGAGGATGAGGCGGGCCCTGGGCATGTCTTCCTCTGATTTTTTGGCGCGTCACACCGTGACCATGATCGGCGACACGGGTCTGCCGGTGGTGGTGCTGAAAATGAGCGACGATGGCGACAAACGTTGCCCCTTTGTCACCGATGCCGGTTGCCGGATCTATGCCGATCGTCCCTGGGCCTGCCGCATCTACCCGCTTCAACCCGAAAGCAGCAAGATCACCGAAAAAGCCGGCAAGGCTTACTATTCCGTGCTCGACATCCCCTTTTGCCAAGGCTTGAAATCCGATCACCCCTGGATTCTGCGCGATTGGATCGAATCCCAGGGGATCGAGGCCTACCAGCAGATGGAGACCCTGCTCAAGCGGATCACCAACCACGAGAAGCTCACCAGCGACAAGATCATTAACCAAAAGATCCGGGACATGTACTACATGGCCTGCTACGATTTGGATCGTTTTCGCCGGTTCGTCCTGGAGAGCAGTTTCCTGGAGCGCTTCGAGGTGAGCCCCGAAGAGGTGGAGGCCATCCGCAACGATGACGAGGCGCTTTATCGCTTCGCCCTGCGCTGGCTGGAGTACGGTCTCCTGGCGCAGCAGGTGCTCAAGGTCAAGCCGGAAGCCATGGCGGCGAAAAAGCAAGAATTGGGGATTCAATGACACTGCCAGCGGAGATGGCCACCGACGCCGAGGACCGGTTTCAGTTTACCTGCCAGCCGGGGATGGCCTGCTTCACCCGTTGTTGCGCCAACCTCAATCTGGTGTTGACCCCCTATGATATCGTGCGCCTGAAGCGAACCCTGGGGATTTCGGCCGAAGCGTTTCTGGATCGTTTTACCCAAGCTTCCAGCGACGGCACTTGCGGACTGCCCGTGGTCCGGTTGCGGATGGATCCGGACACCGGGCGCTGTCCCTTCGTGTCCGCCGATGGGTGCACGGTGTACGCGGATCGACCGGGCGCCTGTCGCCTGTATCCGCTGGGGCAGGCGTTGAAGGAAGTGGGGGGGCATCTCCAGCGGCGTTACTTTGCCATTCGGGAGTCGTACTGTCTCGGGTGGGACCAGGGGCGGGTGTGGCGTGTGACGGATTGGTTGGCCGATCAGGGATTGGAGGCCTACCAGCAGATGAATCTGCCCTTCTTGCGCTTGAGCACCGGCCGACCCCTCATTGCCTTCAAGAACTTTGGCCAGCGGCAGTTGCAGATGTATTTTATGGCTTGTTACAACCTGGATGCCTTCCGCCAGTTTGTCGCCGGCAGCAGTCTGAAACGCCGTTTCGCCCTCAACGACGAGTTGTGCCAACGGCTGCAGGAAGACGATGAAACCCTGCTGTATTTCGCTGGCCGTTGGCTTGAATTCGCCCTTTTCGGCACCGGCGTCTTGCCCCAGAGCCTCTCTCAGGTGCTGCCGGCGCCGGAGGTCGAGGTCACGGATCGATGATGGCGTCCTTCAGGGCGTCGGCCGACCAGACGGGAAGGGGAAGGAACTTTCCCTGGTCTGGATCCCAACGGCAGCGGTAGGACGCATGAGTGGCCTGTTGTGCCCACATCTGTTGCCAGCCTTCCAGATAGTAAGGACACTCGTCGTTAAAACAGACGTAAAAAAACTCGTTGGGCCAAGTCGATGCAATGGGCACGCGCCATTTTTTCATCGGCTGGCCGCAGTGGGGACAGCGCGGAATCGAATCTGTAGGGGGCATTGTCCTTCTCGCTTGAAAATAAGTTTGTTTAACTGTGAAAATAACCAAATAAAATATTCAGAAGATAAACCTGAACGAAACAAAGAATGCCAACGGAGAACAGATACTCATGGAAAATCAGCCTCAGCCCATGGACCAGGATTTCTACCGTGCTCACCTGGAAAACGACCAACTGGCGATGGAACCTTTTTGCGCCTGCGGCAACGCCCTCAATGAGAACTACTTTTGTGATCGTTGTCAACGCAAATGTCGTTGCGATCTGGTGATCTGCCAAGATCAAGCCACGCTGGAGCGGGTGCGGCAATACATCCACAAAGCGTCCCAGTTCTCTGGTTTCAAGGCTCGCCTGGCGTGATGGTTGCAGTCTCGGGGCTTGATCGCTGTGGCAAACCACCGGCCGTAAGGTCGCCCCCACCGGTTTGGCCGGGGCCCCGGGGCTAAGCCAAATCCCGCAGATGCTCGATGGCCGCGTCGATCATCGGTTGGCCGCCGATGCGTTCGCTGGCGGCGATCATGGCGGGTAGCGCTTCGGGGTTGTTGAATTTTCCCAGCGCATCCCCTGCCCAGTTGACCAAGTGAGCACTGTCATGGGCCAGCAGGTCAATGAGCAGGTTGTAGGCCTCGGATCCGCCGAGGTTGCCCAGCACCGATACCATTCCCGTCTTGATGGGATCGAATGAGGGGTTTTCCATCAGCCGCTGGCGGATGAGGGGCACCGCCTCCGCACCCCGTTTTTCCAGGTAGTGGAGACTGGCGCCAGAGGCATAGGCGAAGCCGAACATGGAAATGTCCAGCAGGGTGCGGATGGACTCTTCCCCGGGGATTGCGTACAGCAGCTCGGGAACCAGCAGACCGCTCCAACCGTACTTGACCGCCAGGGGCCGAATGTAGGCCACCGCCGGCGGACCCACCGCCTGGATGGCATCCAGGGTCGACTGCAGCGCGGTACGCCGCAGTTCCAGCCCCTGGGATTGGGTCTGGGGAAATTTGCGGGTGTCATCGGCGCTTTTAAGCGTTTCGATCAGGGCCGCGATGGTCGGATCCGGTGGGACGGGCAAGTCGGCATGATACTGGGCTCCCTTGAGGACCACCCAGTGCTTTTGGAGCCATGTCAACGGCGGATAATAGTAGGAGAGGGCCGGCTGGTCGATATCGGCGTCCTGGTATCGGCCATGGGCCACAAAATAGGCCTTTTCCGCTTCGGCGGCTGCCAGGCGCTGGCGGCAAATGGTGCTGGCGGCCTCGAAGTTGCCGGTATACAGATATCCGGTGGCCATGATGTCGTGGAGTCGGTCTTCGTTGGGGTATCGGCGCACCAGCTTTGAGGCGGCGGCCACGGCCTCGGTGTAGCGATCGGCACGGATCAGGGCAAAGGTTTTCTCGATGCTTTGGGCCAAGCGCTCCTGTTCCTGTTGGCGCTGCTCGGAGGGGGCCTCCGGGGTTTGCCCGCTCTGGCGTTGTGCTTCAAGGTCCTTGTTCATGCAGCAGTGCTTGTACTTTTTACCCGATCCACAGGGGCAGGGGTCGTTGCGTCCCACGCGTTTTCCGGTTTCTCTCTCCGCCTGGGCCCGCTGTCGAGACGCCTGGGCCATCAATTCGTCGCGCAGTCGGCAAAGATGGCTCTCGTCCATACCGCATCGTCGGGCGACCTCCGCGACATCGCCTCCACGCAGTATTTCCAGAACAGGCTGAATTTCGTTTTCCGATATCGTCTCGAAGCCGGATAACCCCTCATTAGGCATTGGCGCGATTCCTCCCGATTAAATCAGGTTGAGAAAATTTGGTTTTTTCAACTGGCAACCCCACCGAGCGGTGAACTTCCCGTTTTTTCGGGATGAAAGTCTTGGAGACTATATTTTTTCATAAAAGTCAATGCAGGCACGGGCAAAACCACTGGCGTAGGCTTGAAAATCGAAGCCTTGGACGCCGAGGTAGCGGTTCAGAATTTCGGCCCGGTAGATATCCCATCCCTTGGGAATAGTGCCGGCGCGATAGATGGCGGCCAGTTCATCGTAGTCCGCTTCCAGGCGGGAAAACGATTCACCCGCCCGGTACCCCTCCTGAAACCAGTCCATTTGCTTTTCAGAACTCATCGCCGTCCGTGCGAGGCGCGGTTTTGGCCACGCCGTCGTTGAAATATTTGGCAGCCGCACAGGCTCCCCATGCCCATGCGGCTGCCATTGGAGGACGCTGGTATGGCATTACCCAAGCGTCTGTCACTCATCTCACCACTCTGTAATCGGTCAGCAACAGCCCCACTGGACATTCGCGGCGGTAAAGGGCGTCGGCTGAGAAGGCGCCCGGAAGCTGTCGGGGCTCAAGATATGGATGCCGTCCTTGTCGAATTTGAGCAAGCGGTAGGAATGAATCTCTTCCTGGGTTTCAACAATCTCGTCACAGAGTTCCACCAGGTCCTGCACCGCGCCTGCATGTGTTTCCACAGTCGCCCGGACCTGCGACATATTTGGTCGGTTGGGGTCTTTACGATAGCCGGCCAGAATGACTTCCGTCATTTCGTTTTCGTCCACCGGTACGGGAAACACCGCTACGTAAATCTCCGTCACCCGCGAAATTTTGGTCTTATGTCCGTCCGGGCTCATCGGTTTCGACTCCTATCGGTGGATGCATGCATCCGGAATGCTCCCTTTCTTCGGCACATCCCCGGGTGCAGGGAGAGCGCACCCGGGGACTCAGGCCATCGCCTTACATGCCGACGACCTCCTTGATGTCCACAAGATGGATGATGGGCCGGGTGAGCATGGTGAACTCGTCCTTTTCGGCATCATAGACCGAGTTGACGAACACCTTGCCCCACTTGTCCTCGTCGATCTTGCGGAAATCCGACCGGTAGTAGTAGCCGGGCCAGCGCGTCTCTTCACGGTGGAGCTTGTGACGCGTATGGGCCTCGGCGATCTGCACCCGGTGGACGTTTTCCCAGCAGCGCATCAGCTCGTGGAGGTTGCGGGCCGCCAGTTTGGTCAAATCTTCCTTGAGCAGCTTGAGCAGGTCCAGAGCGATATTGAGGGTAACGGCGCTGCAGTTGTACTGGGAGCCCCAGCCGGCCACATACTCGTCCATGATCTTGTTGAGACGGAAGATGGCGTGCTTGGGAGTGATGTAGTAAGGATTGACCTCTTCCACCGGCATGTCGTACTTCTTGGTGGCCGTGCCGAGGGTGGTGTACTTGTGATGCTGTTCGTAGTGCTTCAACGGCAGCAGGAGCTGTTCCTTGAACTTGTCCACTTCGGCCGAGTCGGCTTCGGGCATCTGCGGGTTTTCCACGCAGAATTTCACCGCCGCCTTGCCGGCGATACGGCCTTCGGTAAAGGAACCCGAGGAGAACTTGTGGCTCGACACCCCGACCCCGTCGCCGGCGGTGAACAGTCCCTTGACGGTGGTCATGCGATTGTAGCCCCAGAAATAGACCTCCTTGGATTCGGGGGTCTGCAAGTCTTCCGGGCCGGACACCCAGGCGCCCGAGGCCCCGGAGTGCGAACCGATGAAGTACGGTTCCGAAGGCATGATTTCCGACGGGCCTTCTTCCGGGAAAACGTCCTTGGAGGCCCAGAGCACCGCCTGGCTGATGGTCATGTCCAGGAAGTCCTCCCACGCCTCGGCCTCGAGTTTCTTGAGTTCCTTCTTGTAGGTCTTTTCGTCCGGCGCTTTTTCGGCCAGCTTGGCGATGGCCTTGTCGGTGTGGATGAAGATCGGTCCGTCGCCCTTGTGGTACATCTCGATCATCATCAGATGGTTGCGCAGACAGGTGGGAATCGGCTTGACTTTGCCGTAGGGCGGCCAGTTGTGCAGCTCGCCGCCTTCGGCCAATCCTTCGGCCATGTAGTTGAACCCGGTGGCCGAGGTGGCCGATGCCTTGAACAGCAGGAACCAGGCGCCCACCGGCCCGTAGCCGTCCTTGAAGCGTCCGGGAATGAAAACCACTTCCTGGCTGGTCATCTCGGCGCCGGCGGTGGTGGTCAGGTACGAACTGGAGCCGGCGTTCCAGGGCGGATACCAGGCCCGGCCGAGACCTTCGCCGGTGGACCGGGGCCGGAAGACGTGCACCGCGCCGCCCGCGCTCACGATGCAGGCCTTGAACTTGAAGACGTAGATTTCCGGATCCCGCACGCTGAAGCCGATGGCCCCCGCCACGCGTTTTTTGTCGTTCTTGTCCAGGAGCAGGCGGACCACGAAGACCCGCTCGATGATGTTGTCGATGCCGACGGCGTTCTTGGCCGCCTCGGCCACGATGGCCTTGTAGGACTCGCCGTTGATCATCAACTGCCAGCGGCCCTCATGGACATAGTTACCGTCCGGATCCTTCCAGATGGGCAGGCCGTAGCCCTCGAACATGTGCACCGTGCCGTTGACGTGGCGTGAGATGTCCATTACCAAGTCATCGCGGCAGAGCCCCATGAGGTCCTGGCGTACATAGCTCAGGTAGTCGGGGGGAGTGTTGGTCCCCTGGTACTGGTTGATGGCCGACAGGCCCATCCCCACGGCACCGCTACGCTCCATGGCGGCTTTGTCCACCACGGTGACCTTGATGTTGTTCTGTTTGGCCCAGTGAGCCGCCTCCACGGTGGCACCGCAGCCGGCCATGCCCGGGCCGATGATCAACAGATCAGTGGTTACCTCAACAGTTTTGAATTCCTGCATCATCGATCACCCCCTTCAGTCCCCGAGTGTCCATAGTTTGTCTTCTTTCAAAGACGCCGGTTCCGTAAACAGCAGTTGATCGTTCAGGGTGCCCGGACCGACACTGTACCCGCCGTCCGGCGTGGCCGAACCTTCCGGGGTGGTGCGGATGGGGAACTTGAAGCGTTTGATCGTGCCGCCCCTGAATTTGACCGTCCACATGATGTCCGCGGTGCCACGCATGGGCTGGACACTGGCGCCAAGGGGGGTGAAATCGGCATAACCGCGGACCTCAATCGCCTGGGTGGGGCAGATCTTGACGCAGTTGTAGCACTCCCAGCACATGTCCGGCTCGCTGTTGTAGGCTTTCATGCGATCGACATCGAGCACCATCAGGTCGTTGGGGCAGATGTACATGCAGGCCGTTTTGTCCCCGCCTTTGCAGCCATCACATTTTTCCTCAATGACAAAACTTGGCATCGTCCTCTCCTTTGTCGTAAGATAATTCTTACCAGCGCACTGGAAAAAACTGAATGAAAGAGATCATCACCTCCTTTTCCCGATTAGCAGTCAGCGTTGAAAAGACCAGATCTTCATGTTTTGTTGGTTGCACGGGCCCTTGGCATCTAAGGCCGTAAAGCGCACTGCACTCCGTCCAAGCGCCCCGAAGATTTTGGGCTATCTTCACGGTAACACCAGCAACAGCCATGCCAGTAGTTAGAATTAAATGGAGGTGAGGAAAAAAACAAGTTATATCAATACGTAATCTATAAAACAGCTATTTGCTTGACTAAAAACGCAAACTGAAAAAACATCAAAATGAGGATTTTCGGTGATTCTCGAAACCTCATTTTGAATCGCTATCGATGGCTCCTTCCTCATTGCAGACAGGAATGCCCGTGGACTTGACAGGTCGAAGAATATCGAGGATCTTGAAAAAATCATGAGATTGGACACCCATTGGACCGGCGCGGGCGCGCCGACCGGATCACTTATGATTCCAGGATTTGAACGCATCGTCGAAGAACGGATTCTCAACGCTCAGCGCAAGGGCGCTTTCGAGGGGCTGGAAGGGCGGGGGGCGCCCATCGTTTTTGCCGACGACCGGCACATCCCCGAGGACCTGCGCTTGGCCTACAAGATTCTTAAGAATGCCGACTGCTTACCCGCCGAAATCGAACTGAGAAAGGAAATCGAGCGCACCGAGGACCTCCTGGCCGCCATGACCGATACCCAGGCCCGATACCGGGCCATCCGTAAGATCAATTTCCTGATCATGCGACTCAACCTGATGCGCAAGGGATCCATCGCGCTGGACGTCCCGCCGCAATACGAGGAAAAACTGGCTTTCCGCGTGGCGGCCGCGCCCGGGGAAGAACGCCGAAACGATTGATTCTCTCCTGCCGAATCGGATACTGCCGTGATTGATATGCCCAAAGAAAAAAACGGACTCTTGAAGAGCGTCCTGATCGCTTATATGATTTTGGCCCTCCATGTGCTGCTCATCGCCGGCCTAGGGTTGATGGTGCTGTTTTTCAGGGGCTTTGTGCAGTATATGCTCTGGATTTTCCTTGGCGGAGCGGCCCTGATCGGTTACTCGGCTTACCGGTTCTGGAAGCGGATGAAGGCCGAAGGCAAGACCCTCGCCGAGATGCTCAGCAGCCCGGGGTTTCGCGGCCGATCGGTGGAAGTGAGTCTGTTGGGGGGCATCGCCTCCATCAAAGTGGGGGCCCCCGAGGGGCGACGGTTGCTTCCCTTAGAGGACGAAGGGGGGCATGCGCCGCGGCAGCTCGAAGATCCGGAAACGGCCCGGATCCGCGAATTGAGTGAACTGGCCCGGCTGCTGGAGCAGAACCTGCTGACACGCCAGGAATACGACGCCGCCAAAGAGCGGCTGCTGCACTGGAAAGGCTGAAAGATGAACAAAAAGACGGTTGCCCTGCTGTCCGGAGGGGTTTCGCCGGAACGGGAGGTGTCACTGAGCAGCGGGGACCAGGTCGCAGCCGCTCTGAACAAGGACAAGTACACGGTTCGGCGGTTTGATCCCGCCTGTGACCTGGGCCGCCTGGTTGCCGAGGCCGAGGCCATCGATGTTGCCCTGATCGTCCTGCACGGCGCCTTTGGTGAGGACGGTACGGTTCAGGGGTTGCTGGACCTGCTGGATATTCCCTACCAGGGTTCCGGTGTGTTGGGCAGCGCCGTGGCCATGAACAAGGTGCTGTCCAAGGAGCGCTACCTGCAAGCGGGTCTTCCCGTGCCGGCGCACCGGGTGGTACGCCACGGGGAAGCCATCAGACCGGACGACTGGATCGAGGGGCTGGGGCTGCCGTTGGTGGTCAAGCCGTCTTCGTGCGGCTCCAGCATCGGCATGGGCATTGTGCGCGAAGCCGTTGATCTGCCGGCCGCACTGGACGATGCCTTCACCCACGATGATACCGTGCTGCTGGAGGCTTTTATTCGGGGACGGGAGATCACCGGATCGGTTATCGGCAACGCGGATCTGGAAGCCCTGCCGCTCATCGAGATCATTCCCACCACAGGACACGATTTTTTCGATTACCGCGCCAAATACGTCGCCGGCGAAACCCAGGAAATCTGCCCGGCGCCGTTGGCCCCGGATGTCACCGCCGAGGCCCAGCGGCTGGCCGTCCTGGCCCACCGGGCCCTTTGCTGTGACGGTTACAGCCGCACCGACATGATTCTGGCCGAGGAGGGGTTTTTCATCCTGGAGACCAACACGATCCCGGGAATGACCCGTACCAGCCTGTTTCCCCAGGCGGCGGCCGCCGCCGGCCTGCCCTTCGACCGGCTGCTCGATCGACTCATCGAGCTGGGCGTGGAACGGCATCGCCTTAGAAAAGCCCACACCAGCGGCCAGTTGCGCTGATGGCCGTCGAAAAGGTCGTTCAACGCTCAAACACTCATACTAAAGAGGAGATGGAGGGATTATGAATGTTTTGGTCATCGGCAGCGGCGGTCGAGAACACGCCCTGGCCTGGAAGCTTTCCCAGAGCCCGCGGGTGAGCAAGGTGTTTTGCGCCCCGGGCAACGCCGGTATCGCCTCGGTGGCGACCTGCGTGCCCATTGGCGCCGATCGCATCGACGAACTGCTGGCCTTTGCCCGCAGCGAGACCATCGGCCTCACGGTGGTGGGGCCGGAAGACCCGCTGTCCCGGGGCATCGTGGACACCTTCGAAAAAGAGGGGCTGCGAATTTTTGGCGCCAGCCAGCACGCTGCCGAGATCGAGGCGAGCAAATCATTTGCCAAGTACCTGATGAACAAGTACCGGATTCCCACCGCTTCGGGCGAAACGTTCACCAGCGTCAAAAAGGCCCGAGCCTATGTCGAGGCCAAGGGGGCGCCCCTTGTTGTGAAAGCGGACGGATTGGCCGCCGGCAAGGGGGTGATGGTGTGCCATACGGTGAAGGAGGCCTTGGCGGCCCTGGATCGGATCATGGTGGACCGGGAGTTCGGCGATGCGGGGCGGAAAGTGGTGGTGGAGTCCTGCCTGACCGGCGAGGAAGCCTCTTTTCTGGCCTTCACCGATGGCAAGACCGTGCTGCCGCTGCCCACCAGCCAGGACCACAAGCCGGTTTTCGATGATGACCAGGGACCCAACACCGGTGGCATGGGGGCCTATTCGCCGGCGCCGGTGGTGGACCGCTATCTTCATCGACGGATCATGAACGAAATCATGATCCCCACCGTCAAGGCCATGGCCTCCGAAGGACGGCCGTACAAAGGGGTGCTCTACGCCGGTCTGATGATCGATGGTGACACCCCCCGGGTGCTGGAATTCAACGGCCGTTTCGGTGACCCGGAGGCTCAGCCGTTGTTGATGCGGCTCAAGACGGACCTGGTGGAGATCATGGAGGCGGTCATTGACGAGCGCCTCGACCAGGTGCGCATCGATATCGATCCGCGGGCTGCGGTCTGCGTGGTGATGGCCTCGGGCGGATACCCGGGCAAGTACACCAAGGGGTATTCCATCGAAGGCCTTGATCGGGCCGGGAGAATGCGGGACGTGATGGTGTTTCACGCCGGCACCGCTTTGAAGGATGGTGCCGTGGTCACCGGCGGTGGACGGGTGCTGGGCGTTACAGCTCTGGGCGATAGCATCGGGAAGGCAATTCAGAAGGCCTACCAGGCGGTGGGGAAGATTTCCTGGAACAACGCTCAGTACCGAAAGGATATCGGCGGCAAGGCCCTGGTGCGGTTTCAGACGCCCCCCAGGGTGGGGATCGTCATGGGCAGCGACTCGGATCTGCCCGTGATGGAAGAGGCGGCCGCGATGCTGAAAAAATTCGGTATTCCCTACGAGATGACCGTGGCCTCGGCCCATCGCAGCCCGGCGCGGGCCGCTGAGTTTGCCGCTACGGCCGCCGACCGGGGAATGCAGGTGATCATCGCCGGCGCCGGGCATGCGGCTCATCTGGCCGGGGCCATGGCCGCCCAGAGCCGTTTGCCGGTGATCGGGGTGCCCATCGACTCCTCGGCCCTTCAAGGGCTTGACGCCCTGCTGTCCACGGTCCAGATGCCTCCGGGTATCCCGGTGGCCACCATGGCACTCGGCAAAAGCGGCGCGCGCAACGCCGGGATTTTGGCCGCGCAGATCATCGCTTTGGCCGATGTCGCCGTGGCGGATAAGCTGGCGCGTTTTCGCGAAGAGATGACCGCCGGCGTTGAGGCCAAGGCCAACAAACTGCAAGCTATCCTCTAAACCCATGGAGTGAAAACATGACCCGAGTCGTTGCCATCGATCCCGTTGAGCCCCAGATGGAATTGATCAGAGAAGCCGTGGCGGTGTTGCGTAGCGGCGGTCTGGTGATTTACCCCACGCGCTGTCTCTACGGCCTGGGGGCAGACGCCACCAATCCCCAAGCGGTGGCGAAAGTCTTCGAGGCCAAGGGGCGCCCGGAACATCAACCGGTGTCGGTGATCTGCAACACGGCGGCAATGATCGAGGAAATGGTCAGAGAGGTGCCGCCGCTGGCCCAGAGCATCATGGAGCACTTCTGGCCGGGATTGGTGACCATCGTGATGCCAGCCAACGAGGCGCTACCGGCGCTGCTCACCGCGGGCAGTGGCAAAATCGGAATCAGGCGACCGGCCCATGCCGTGGCTGCGGCCCTGGCCGCCGAGCTGAATCGCCCCATCACCACCACCAGTGCCAACCGGTCCGGAATGGAGGGATGTCACCGCGTCGAGGACTTGGCACCGGAGGTTTTGGCCCATGTCGATCTGGTCCTGGATGCCGGCGAACTTGAAGGCTGTGCCGGTTCCACCGTCGTGGATGCCAGCGGAGAGGCGCCCTTGATCCTGCGAGAGGGGTTGGTGGCGACGGAAGAAATCATGGCCATCGTCCACAGTGATTGACAAGGCAGGCGCCTTTCAGCTATAAAGGCCCCGCCAACCGAGCCGGAGTGGCGGAATTGGTAGACGCACGGGACTCAAAATCCCGCGGGGGCAACTTCGTGTGAGTTCGATTCTCACCTCCGGCACCATACAAAATCAAGGGGTTACGGACAAAAACCGTAACCCCTTTTTATTTTTTCCTTGTCTCTGGCCCCAAAGTGGTCCCGAAAACTAGCAGGCACCGGGACAAAATTCAATCGGCTCGCATTTTGCGGGCATCGCCAAAGGTCAACATCACACCGTGTACAGCACCACCAGACAGCGGGTCGGTGAATTGGAGAGGCTCGTCAGTTTATGCGGAATGTCTGAATTGAAATGAATCGATTCGCCCGGTTTCAGGATATGGGTCTTGTGGCCCAACTTGAGTTTGAGCTCGCCTTCCCAAACGAAGATGAATTCCTCCCCCTCGTGCTTGTAGGCCACCGGCTTGTGGTCGCTGCGCGGTTCGATGGAGACCATGAAGGCACGCAGATGATCGTTGGGCCCGCCGTCGGTGAGGGTTTGGTAGGAGTAGTGGCGGGTGCGCTGGCTATAGGCTTTGGCGCGCATGTCCCGCAGTTCGGCCTGTTCGGTCTTTTTCAGGAAGGTTCCCGGATCGATGCTCAGGGCGCCGGCCAGGCGCACCAGGAAACTGACCGGTGGCGAACTCCGACCGCTTTCCACCCCTTCGATGTATTCCGGCGTTTGGCCGGTTCGCTCGGCCAGTTCTTCCACCGACCATTGACGAGCCATGCGAAACTGGCGGATCCGGTCGCCGAAGCGGCCGGCGGTTTCTCCCGTCTCGGCCGGGGCGCAGCGCTGGTCGGCCAAGGCGCGCATCGTGGCCTTCTGGACCCGGTCGATCAGCAGCGGCAGGAAGGTGATGGCGTCGGCGACGACGCCGATGTCGGCGATTTGAAAAATCTGGGCATCGGGGTCCCGGTTGATGGCCACGATGGCGCCGGCCTCCATGATGCCGGAGGTGTACTGGATGGCGCCGGAGGTGCCCACCGAGACCAGCAGGCGGGGGCGTACGGTCTTACCGGTCTGGCCGATGAGCCGATCCTCGTCCACCCAGTGGTTCATCACGGGGGGGCGGGTGGCGCCCAACTGGCCGCCGAGGACCGTGGCCAATTCGCGGACCCGGGCGAAACCGGCGATGTTGCCGACCCCCGCACCGCCGACCACCACGATGTCCGCGTTGGTAAGATCCTTTTCCGAGGCCGGTGTCGCTGCCCGTGACAGCAGTTGGGCCAAGGGGAGATCATCGGGCAGGGAAACGGCGAGGGATTCGATTTGCCCTGGATCGCCGGGGGTCTGCGACGGCGCGAACCCATGGGCTTGCGCCGTGGCCAAGCCGAAGCGCTGATGAGGGGCGTAGGTGATTTCCGCCAGAATGCGGCCGCTCCATGCCGGGCAGGATCCCACGAAGCGGTTGTCCCGGTACTGGATATCCACGCAATCGGCCATCAGGCCGCAGGCGCATTCACCGCTGGTGCGCGCCGCCAGTTCGCGGCCCCAGTCGGTCATGGGCAGCAGGACCAGGCCGGGGGACTGACGGTTTATCAATGCGGTGAGAGCCGGCGCTTGGAGATCGGCTCGGGGGATTTCAAATCGCGGATGTTCCAGAATGAACACCTGGTCGGCGCCATGACGGGTGCAATCCCGGGCCACCGCCTGGGTGGACAGGGCCTGGCCGCAAGCGTCGGCCCGCTCACCGCGGTGTTCCGGGGTATCGAAGAGCACCGCGACGGCCCGTCCCCCGGTGCCGGCGGCCAGTTGATCGGCCTTGCCCAATAATTTGAGGCATCCGTTGAAAAGGATCTCGCTGCGGCGGTCGCAAACCACCCAGACATCCCGATGCATGCGTTCAGCCATCTGATTCGATTCCCCCATCGTTGCCATCAGCCGATCAAACCGCTGTTGACGAGTTGTTGGACCAGTACGTCGACTTTGTTGGCCTCATCACCGTCGATAAAGCGGCATGTTTTTCGAGGTTGAACGGTGCTTAGTTTTGCGACCACGGTGGGGGATCCGGCTATACCGGTGGCCTCCGGGCCAAGGCCGATCCGTCGGAGGTCCCAGACTTCCGGGGCGCGAGCGCTGAAGGCGTTTTCCAGGCGGCCGAGATGAATTTCACCCGGCGCGGCGGCCTCGGGCCGGACCGTCACCGCCCCGGGGAAAGGCAGCGCGTAGGTTTCCAGAAACCCGTCGCTGTATTTGGTCGCCCGGCAACCGTCCGCCGCCGGGGTCAGGGACCGGATGTCGGTGACCAGGGGGCGATGGAGGGCGGTGGCGGTCAACGGTCCCACCTGGCCGGTGTCGCTGTCGGCGGTGCGGGTACCGAACAGCACCAGGTCCACGGGTGCCAGTTTTTTCACCGCCGCGGCCAGCACCGCCGCCGTGGCCAGGGTGTCGGCCCCCGCCATGGCCCGATCGGATAGCAGCACGGCGCGGTCCGCGCCCAGCGCGATGGTTTCCCGCAAAGCGGCATCGGCGAGGGGAGGTCCCATGGAAATCGTGGTTACCGTTCCCCCCAATGTTTGGCGCAGTTCCAAGGCAATGGCCAGGGCCGGCCGGTCGAAGGGGTTGAGGATGCTGTTTTCCGGTGTTCGCACCACCTGGCCGTGGGCCGCATCCAGGACCACGGATTTGACGCAGACGACGAAATGACGAGCGCTCATTGCAAAATCCCCTTGGCGATCACCAATCGGTGGATCTCCGACGTTCCCTCATAGATCCGCGTGACGCGGGCGTCCCGGTAGTAACGTTCCACCGGGTAGGCCTTGGAGTAGCCGTAGCCGCCGTGGATCTGAACGGCCATGTCGGTTACGGCCGTGGCGGTTTCCGAGGCGAAGAGTTTGGCCATGGCCGATTCGGTGCCAAATGGCTTGCCGGCATCCTTCATGCTGGCTGCCTGGTAGACCATGAGGCGCGCTGCATTCACCCGGGTGGCCATATCGGCGATCATCATCTGAATGGCCTGGTGCTTGACCAGTTGGACGCCGAACTGACGGCGCTGGCGGGCGTACTGGATCGATTCGTCCAGGGCGGCTTGAGCGATGCCCAACGCCTGGGCGGCGATCCCCATGCGCCCGGTGTCCAGAGCGGCCAGGCCGATGGGCAGCCCCATCCCCGGTTTGCCCAGCAGGTTGAAAGCCGGCACGCGGCAGTCGTAAAGCCGGATGGAACTGACTGGATTGGCCCGCATGCCGCAAAGGTCCTCCAGGTCGCCCACAACGAAACCAGGGGTGCCGCGTTCGGCCACTACAACGCTGATGCCCTTTTTGGGGGATGCGGTATCCGTTCGCACGAACAGCAGGCAGATGTCCGCCACGCCGCCGTTGGTCACAAAGACCTTGTTGGCATTGATGACATAACTGTCACCGTCGGCGGTTGCCGTGGCTTCAATGCCGGCGGCATCCGAGCCGGCATTGGGTTCGGTGAGACAGAAAGCGCCGATTTTTTCGCCCCGGGCCAGGGGCGGCACCCAGCGTTTGATTTGGTCGTTAGCACCGAAGGCCAGAAGCGGATAGACCGCCACACTGTTGTGCACCGAAACGCAGAGACCGATGCTGGCGCTGGCCCGCGACAACTCCTCGATAATGATGGCATAGCCGAGGCTGTCCAGCCCGGCTCCACCCAGTTCGACGGGGGCCTGGATGCCGAAATAGCCCAGGCGGCCCATCTTCTCCACCACTTCCCAGGGGAAGCGGGCTTCCTGGTCGATGGCGGCGGCGATGGGCCGAATCTCTCTTTCACAGAAGGAACGAACCGTCCGCCGCAGGACGATGTGCTTATCTGTCAGTTCGATTTTCATGGATTCCGTTTTTGCGCTCCGATTCAGCCGATTTCTATATGTTGAGGCGGAAACCGTCAAATGGGCCTACCTCATGCGCGTGCTCCCATATCACGAGTCGCGGAATGAAGACAGACTTTTAGGCAGAATTATCGCGGGGCATCGAAAGCAAAGAATGAATTCGGCAAAGATCGGCAACGGCCGGTGATATTTGAAAACCGGTAGCATGGGAGGAATTTTCAGTGCGTGACCGGTCCGATGATTATCTCTGAAATTATAATCATAATGGAAATTCATTTTTTAGAATGGAGATCTTGATGCAACATTATTTTAAACGGTCGTCAGGGCATGAGGTGAGAATTGATGGCTTTTTTCGTATTTTTGTCTTGAAATTATGATGGAGTCAGTGTATGCGGAGATCAAAAGTTATTTTCGACCGGATTATACCAGATTATGCCATAACATTAAAAAGGAGATGGAAATGCCACCTAAAATGGTCGTTGACAATGCCGCCTTGATTGAAATGGTCAAAGAAAAAGTCCCTCAAACTCAGATCATGGAAAAATTCAACTTCAAGACGTCGACGCAGCTAAAGGTTGCATACGTCAACGCCTTGATGGAAACCGGGCAGGCCCCTGCGCTGATTTCCGGCCGCGGCAAGCAATCCAAGACCGTGGATAATCTGATCAGTATCAACAAAAGAGGAAGTCTGATTATCCCCAAGGAGCTGGTCGAGCAATTCGGATTCAATATCGATGATGCGTTTGAGGTGAGGAAATCCGCCGCGGGTTTGTCACTGAAGAAGAAATAACGACGTTGTTTTCGGGTCACGGACCACTGACAACCGGTTGTCGAATTTCTATTTTCACCCCCCGAGAAGGTTTTTTAGTGCTCAATTTGGCGGCTGGTCTTCAAAGGGATCAACCGTCGGTTTGATGGGACAAGTCCGCCGCCGCCATGGCAATAACGTGACTGACCAGGGGTAATAGCAGCTCTGGAATAAAACCGTCGAGGGCCTGGGGCCCTGGCAACGGGATGAAATGACTCACTGGCTGCACTTGCAGGGCGGCCACTTCCGGCCGACGGCTCATGGCCGACTGGATGATAACGGCCAGTCTTGCATAGCGGCAGCCAAATATCGACAGTTCGTCCAAGGCCAGGTTGAATTGCCGGGCGCTGGAGGCATCCAGGAAAACGAGGTTGTCCTGGTGGGTGTTGTAGTCATCGCGCAGTATGGGCAGATACCAGCGCCCTTCGGCAAAAAAAGGCGACGGAAACAGCCCTTGGGGAAGTTGAGCCACCGTGTTGAAATCGTCCACGGCGATTCCACCAAGAAAATCTTGTTCCCAACGGATCACGGCCTCCGGGCCGTACGTCGCAATCATGGCCTTCCGTTTTTCCAAGGGGACGTATTTTTGCGCCGCACGGCTGTCCACCGTGACGATGGGGCCATGGGCCGCTTCGCCGAACACGTGGGGAATCACCACCATTCGGCCGTGGGAAACAAAAGCATCCTCCCATAATAAACCGCGGCCACCCGGCGGCCCGATGTAAAAAGCGGTGTTGTAAGCGTGGTTGGCTTTGAAGCATTCGGTCAATTCAGCATGCAAGGCCCGATGGGCGAGAACCGACTGGAGGGTTTCGGGAAAAAGTCTCAGGTGAGCCAAGAGAAGTTTGCCCCGAGTTCGATCCCTGGACTGCCACGCCGCCGCAAACAGGTGACAGAAGACGAGGTAAAGGACATCCGCGGCGATCGGTGAAGAGGTCTCCGGCAGGGACAGCATGCCGGCCGAAGCGCTGAACCGGCGCGCCAGGGTCCAATCCAGCGCCGGCCCGATCCAGGCCGTGGGCACCATGGCCGTGTCCAGCAGCCGCGACAGCAACGCCGGATCCGGCGGTCGCGTGCCACAGGCCAGTACCAGCGTCTGGGGCACGAGGCGGCCGCGCATGCCGGACAGCGGCTCCACCCGCAGTCCGCAAGGCAAAAACGGTTTCCACTGGGCGGCGATGGAAAGAGCGGCGGCCTGGGCCATCCGATCGGTGGGCGCCAGGAGCAGAGTGCCGTCCGGGGGAAGATCCTCAAAGAGCCTTTGGGCCAAGACGGTGGGATTCAACGCTTCCGATGCGGTTTTCAAACCGAGGGGGTTCAGTCCATTGCAACTGTCCGCTATGCGCCGCAAATCGCCAAAGTAACGGACCGCCGGGCGCTCTGTCCCCGAAGCCTGAATGCCGTCTTCGGAAGGGTACACCACAGGCTCCTGAACCACGGCCGGAACCGACAGGGCCGAAACCGCTGTCTGGGGTGAAGAGGCATCGACCGAGCGGGTTCGGGCAACGGTCACCGATTTGGCCCGGTTCCGGGGGAAGCCTTCACTGGTCTGGCCGTGGCTGATCCCGTACTGGTACGCCATTTCGTAGTGAAAAATGAGGTCGAGAAACGGCTGAAAGCAGTCCTGGATTTTGGGTAGCCAAAAACATTGACCTCGGCTGAAACGTTCCACCTGGCCGCTTTCGCGGCTGGTGTAGGTTACGGCGATGAAATCGATGTCCGCCTCGTAGAGCCGTCGCATCGTTTCCAGGGCGGCGACGATACTACCCCGGGCGGTGGCGTTGACCAGTACCAGGGTGCGGGCCTTGACCAGATCCCTCACATTTTTGGGCAGATCCTGAAAATCCATCGCCCGGCTCACCGACGTCCAACTGGTTTCTTCCAACTTCATGGCGGCTTCCCGACCCGCGGCGCCGCGGTGGATGGCGTCGATGACCAGGCAGGCGGCGGCGTCGCTGTAGGCGGTGGCCGTGCGGGCGCAAAAGGCCTGTATGTCCGTGTTCGCTTGCAGTTGCCGGATCTGGTGGGGGAGCTGGCGCATGATGGCCGTCATGGCTTGAGCGGCTTGCATCTGCTGCATTTCCCAGGCCACCCATACCGCCAGCATGGCCAGGCTGAAGGCCAGGCTGAAGGTGCTTTTCACCGCTGCCACGGTGACCTCTTCACCGCTGAGGCACAATACCAACCCCCCGCTTCTGGCCAGGATCAGGGCCATGTCGGAAAACCTTTTTTCCGTGACCCCCACCGCGACGATGTTCTGCCGTACCAGCAGTTTGGCCAGTTCCACCATTTCCGCCGTGGTGCCGGACCAGCTCACCAGGATGGCCAGGTCCCGCTCCGGACTCAGCGATCGCGATAGTAAGTCGAATGCCGTTGCATCCACCGCCACCGTCTCCAGTTCGGGCAGGTGCCGTCGGAAAATGCCGCAGGCGATGAGGGCCATGTGATAGGAGGTGCCGCAGCCCACCAGGAGGATGCGGCGCAGGTTCTGGAATTGGGGCCCGAAGCGTCTTTGAAAGAGCCTGTCGTTGAGCCCCGGCGTCGGTTTTTCCCCCTCGCCGGGCATATAGGTGCGCAGGAGATCTTCAAGACGGTCGGGAATTTCGCGCTGATGCGAAACAAACAGCGAGGCGTACAGGTCACGGCGAACCTGGGGTGGTTTGATGGTCGCGACGATGGGGTCGATGTCCCGGATCGGTTCCTGCTGCAGATTGGCCAGGGACACGTCCCTACGAATTTTTCCCCCGCGGACCACGGTGTCGATGGCGGCGAAGTGGTCCTCGCCTTCCAGGGGAAAGATCTCCACGGCAAAATCGCGGTACAAGGTGTTTTCGGCTTGGTCGAACCGGCGTCGAAGGCTGTCGATTTGGGCCTGTGGTGCGCCCTTTTCGCGCATCCGGGCGATGGCTTGTTCACGGTCATGGGCAAGTTCCATCAGCTCCCGGCATCGGGCGTAAATCAGTTTTTGGGGAAAAAGGCCGATGGCGGCGTTGATGTCCGAAACCACCATCACGTCGTGGTTGTCACGACGGCGCACGATGAAGATGGGCCGGTTGTTGGCGGCCACGTAGAGGCGACGGGAAGAGACGCGGCTCAAGCCGATGACGGCGATTTGACCGCCGTGCTGCATCATCTGGCGCACCGTGGCGACAAAGGCCGTTTCGTCGAGGTAAGGTGGGTTCTTGCCGCGCACCGCGTGATAGATCTGGTAATCGATGGCTTGGCTGCCGATGGAAAGGTCGATCATTCCCGCTTCAGTCTGTTCTCGCACCGCCTCGAAGCGTTGCTGCTCCTGGTGCAGGATCCGGAAATAGTATCCCCAGAGCAAGGAGAAATACTCTCCGGAGTTTTCACTGCGAAACGAAAAACCGGCGACTTTTTTTAAATATTGCTTCAGTCGGGTTTCCACCCCGGCATCGAACTGCCCGTTGACCGCGATGGCCCGCTGGCGATTTTCATCGAGGAAGGGGTGGCAGTTGGCCAGGGTCACCGGAGACTGAAGGGCCCAGCGGCCGTGGGCGATGATGGGTGTGGTGATCAGTCTCAGGCTCAGCGCATCGCTCACCCCCGGCGTGACGAGGGCCGCTGCGCCGGTGCTGTCCGGATCTGCGGTCAGCACCGGCAGTACCATCTCCTGTTGTAGGATGTGCAGAGCGGCGGAAGCGGCCCTGCCGAATAGATTGACGGCTCTTTCCAGCTGATAAAAATGGTGCCAAGTCAAGGGCGCGGCGGCTTCCGCCTCGGGCCACAAGCTCTGGAAGAGGGCGGTCATGCGTTCCTGGACCGCCGGATCCGTCGGTATCCGCGACAGGAGGGCGCCATCCAGGAGTCGGAATACACCGCGCACCCCGTCGCGATCATAGTCTTCGGGAACGGCCAGGGGACAAGTCGCCATCAATCGCCAGAGCGCTTCCCATGCCTCGGGGTGCAGGCTGGCGGTTTCGGCCCAAAGGGAGGGGCTGTGGGCGGTTGGAAGGTCCTCAAAAACCTGATCGAAGAGCTGGAGCAGGTCCTGGGGGGGGACGGTTTCAGGAGATGGAAAGTCGACCAGAGCTGCTTCCAGGGATTGTTGGTAGAGACTTTTGATGACCACCGGCGACAGATCATAGGTCTGCACCAGTTTTTCCACCAAGTCGGCCAGCGCTTCCGGGGAATCGGCGCGAAAAACCGGCATGAGGCCGGGATCGCCGCCGGTACCGGGATAAAGGCGATGCGCCTCTTCCGGGGGCAGGCAGACCAGATCATCGAAACCCGGTGGTGCGTCGTCCCCCGCCTTGATATCGGGGAGGCCTTCCATCTGGCGCAAGGCGCGGCGCCACTCGAGCCGCTCCTCGACCCCTGAGGACGGGTTCACCGCGGCCAGCAGTTTGGTGGCACGGTCCGGGTAGGCCGGGTTTCGCGTCAGTTCCCGCACCAGCTCACCCACCGCGCCGAGGGACTTGCGGGTGCGGATGGGTTCGTTCTCGTCGCCATGGAGTCCGATCCCTGTGCTATCTGGAGCCCGGTAGGTGATGGCGGACATCCCGGTGAGCACCCGGGTCAGGTGGTTGCCGGCCCCGCCGAAATAGGCCACGATGCCGCACATGGAATGCTCCTTGAGTACTGATTAAAGGGATTTTTGGGTCTCATTGTGGCCCGGGGGCCGGCAACAGGCGTGAATCAAAGCATTCATGTCTGTTTCAGACTCCAGGCGCCATATTCGTTGAACGATCGCTTCGGCCCGTGCATCTCCCAGTATTGGCGCTGCCAAACGTTGGAACTTGGCCTTCAGTTCCGCATCTGTCGGCAGTCTGTCTGGTGCTTCCCAGCGGGGCTCCATACGCGCCGAGGTGTACTGTTTCCCGTCTCGGGTCTCAACAGTGACTTTCGCATACGTCTTTGACGGAAAAACGGACTCGTAGCCGGCATCCACCTCGGTGTGAATTTTAGTGAGTACCTCAATGATTTGCGGATCAAATATTCTGGGCGGCAATACCTGGTCGGGGCCTACTTCGCCGTCCACCAAGGCGGCTGCCACAGGGAAAGCGATGTTGTATTGGGCCTCTTCCGTATTGCCGGGTGGTTTGACGCTCAAGGCACAGGCGGCCTCGAAGGTTCGGATGCAGATGGAATGGATGGCCCGGGGAGAAAGGTTTTGCGCTCTTTGGATCTTGAGCGCCCCCTCCACCGCCGGCTGGGCCCAGCGACAGGCCGCATAGGGTTTGAAATACAATCGGCGGATCTGCCAATCGGTACCCAATGCATCGATCCATTCGGGATCCGGTGTGTCAGTGAAAAGGGGGGCAATGCCGGTAAACCCCCCTTGGGCCATCAACACGGACATTGTCGCCACCAGCGCTCCCCAACCGATGCTGTCCTTGCCCATGCACGGGGTGGCGATCCCCTTCATCATGGGGGCGATGGGGGCATGATATTCGGCGCTGCCCATGGCGTTACGAAGGCAAGAGGTTTCCAATCCCAGGATTTTACCGGCAGCGGCGGCGCCGGCGATTGCCCCCCAACTTCCCGATGAATGATAGCACTCGTAGGTGGCATGACGGATGCGTCCGGCGCGGATGCCGACCTCATAACCGACGACCAAGGCGGCGAGAAAATCCACGCCGCGACAAACCGGTACGATTTCCGCAGCCGCCAGCAACGCCGGCAGGACGCAGGCACCGGGATGTCCCTTGACCATCCGGTGTCCGTCATCAATGTCCAGTGCGTTTGCCGCAAAACCGTTGGCCAGCGCGGCCCCGGAGGCCGAGACGCGGCTGCCGTGCACCAGAATCGTGGCTTCGTTGCCCTTATGCTGGGACCGGGCGATTTGGGCCATGAGACGACCGGCCGGCGTTGCAGTGCCGGCCAGCAGGGCACCCAGTGCGTCGAGCAGGCAGCGCTTGGCCTGGTGGCGGACATCGTCGGGGAAGTCCTGCCAAGTGCTTTCCTGGATGAAGCGGAGTACGGTGTCGTTTGCGTCCATTTCGACTTTTCTTGCGAGGCCATGTCGGCTCGGGTAAACCGTTCAGGGGGCTGTGGGAAATCGTCGGCCAGGGCATCGCCATCGGGCTTTTGCGACCCCCCATCATGGCGCCTCTTTCAGGAAGAACGGGGGCGCCGCCATTGGGCGGCTCTCCCGCACAGATTTTCAGGTTTGTCTGTCAAATTCAGATCAACCCCGCCTCCTTGAGCCATTGGGCCACCATATCCTTGACGGCCTTGTGCTCGCCGTCCACGGCGTAGTTGAACGCCGTCATGGTCTCGGTGTCCAATTTTTCCGCCAGGGGGGCAAAGATCGACGCCAATTCCGGATACTTTTCCGCGGTTTCCTTTTTGACCACCGGGGCCGGATTGTAGACCGGGAAAAAATTTTGGTCGTCTTCCAGCACCACCAGGTTGAAGCCCTTGATACGCCCGTCGGTGGCAAATCCCATGGCAACGTCGATGTCGCCCTCGTTCAAGGCCTTGTAGAGCAGCCCCGGGGTCATCTTGATGATCTTGTCACGGGGAAACTTGAAGTCGTACTTCTTTTGCAGTGGCTTGTAACCGTCCGGTCGGGCATAGAACTCCTCGTTGGTGCCGAAGCGGATGGCGTCCGGGTGCTCCTTGACGTAGGCCGACAGGTCCGAGAGGGTCTTGATTTCCTTCGCGGCGGCATCGTCCTCGCGCATCAGCAGGCAGTAGGTGTTGTTGAACGGCATCATGGGCAGCCAGACCAGGCCGTTGCGCTCCAGGTCGGCCTTCTTGACGAAATCGTAGCAGGCCTGGGGATCGGTGATGACCTCTTTTTCCTTGAGCATGGTCACCAGGGCTGTGCCGGTGTACTCCATGTAGACGTCGATCTGACCGTTTTCCAGAGCCGTGCGGGCCACCAGGGTGCCGCCCAGGCCGGTCTTGTCCACGGTTTCAAAGCCGTGCTTTTGCAGCAACTGAATCATGATTTCGCCCAGGATGCGCTGCTCGGTGAAGTTCTTGGACCCCACCACCATCTTCTTGTCGGCGGCGGCGGCCGGGCTGGCCACCAAGGCCACGGCCAGGATCATGGCCGTCAAAAGGGTGATCCATTTTTTCATGGTTCGTTCTCCTTTCAACCGTTTGGGTTGTTCAAGTGACGCGTTGCGAAAAGGATCCAAAGAAAAAACATGTGGCACCGGGCTAGATGTCCGGGGCGCCGCTTTGTTCATAGACCAGGCCGGGACTGATGACCCAGCCTTCCACCTTGCCGAGAAACCAGTTGAGAAAGATGGCCAGGGCCGCGGTGGGCACTGCCCCGGCGAGCATGTAGCCCGGGTCCACCATGGCGATCCCGGAAAAGATCAGGTCCCCCAGGCCGCCGCCGCCCACAAGAAAGCTCATGGCCGCGGTGCCGACATTGATCACCGTCGAGGTGCGGATCCCGGCCAGCATGATGTAAAGCGCGTTGGGCAGTTCCACCCTGAAGAGGAGCTGGCGCGGGTTCATCCCCATGCCGCGCCCGGCATCCAGGACCACCGGGTCGATGGCCGCCAAGCCCGCCACCGTGTTGCGGATGATGGGCAGCAGGCCGTAAATCACCAGGGCGAAGATGGCTGTCTTCTTGCCGATGCCCAGATAGGTCATGGCGATGGCGATCACCGCCAGCGAGGGCACCGTTTGGCAGATGCCCAGCAGGTTGAGGCTCCAGTTACGGTAACGGCGCATGAAGCCCCTGGTGAGCAGGATTCCGGTGGGGATCCCGATGCTGATGGAGATGGCGCTGGAAATCACCACCAGTTGGATGTGTTCCACGAAGAGGATCCAGATCTCGTCGGTGTTGTCGCGGGCAAACTCGAAGAACCCCAGGCTTTCGAACCAGGCCCCGCCGGCAAAGGCCAGCACCAGGGCCGCCATGGTCCAGGCTCGTCCCGTTCCACCCGAAACCTTGCCGAGGCTGCCTTTCATATGATTTTCCCCCCGGTGGTGATCTTGCCCCAGCGGCCGCCATGCTCGTCGTAGGTCTCTCCCACCACCCGAGCCAGGGTCATGGTGTTGAGTACCCCCACGAGCTTACCCCCGTCGTCCACCGCCACCACGATGCCGATGTCGAAGGTGAGCATCTTGCTCAAGGCATCCTTCAGGTTCTGTTGGGGACCGACGGTGAGCGTCATCGGCTTGGTGAAGTCGCCCACCTTGCCGCTTCGATCGTAGAGGTCACGCAACGTGACGTAGCCCTTGAGCCGGTCCTGAGGGTCGTTGACCAGCAGGAAGTTGAGCTCCTTTTCCTGCATGGCCCGGGCGACGGATTCCACGTCGTCGGTGTCATGGCAATGGACGGGGTTTTCCAGCATGGCATCCTTGACCTTGAGTAGGTCGAGGCGTTTCAGTGCCCGATCGGCGCCCACGAAATCCTTGACGAACTGGTTTTTCGGCGAGGTGAGCAGCTCTTCCGGGGTGCCGTACTGGACGAGCCGGCCGGCATCCAGCAGGGCGATTTTGTCGCCCATCTTGATGGCTTCGTGGATGTCGTGGGTGACAAAGACGATGGTTTTCTTGATCTGGGACTGGATCTTGAGGAACTCGTCCTGGAGCACTTCGCGGTTGATGGGGTCGATGGCCCCGAAAGGTTCATCCATGAGCATCACGGGAGGATCGGTGGCCATGGCGCGGGCCACTCCGATGCGTTGGGCCTGGCCGCCGGAGAGTTCCCGGGGATAGCGGTGACGGAATTGGGTCGGGTCCAGTTGCACCATGGTGAGCAATTCGTCCACCCGCTCGTCGATGCGTTTCTTTTCCCACTTGAGCAGCCGCGGCACGGTGGCGATGTTGTCGTAGACCGTCATGTGTGGAAATAGCCCGATCTGCTGGATCGCGTAACCGATATGGCGCCGCAGCTCGATGGGGTCGATATCCAGGATGTTTTTGCCATCGATGTAGATGGATCCGGAGGTGATGGGGATCAGCCGGTTGATCATGCGCATCAGGGTCGTCTTGCCGCATCCCGAGGAACCGATGAGCACGCAAATTTCCCCGGCCGGCACTTCCAGGTCGACGTCGTTGACGGCCGGCACGTTGGTGCCCGGGTAGATTTTGGTGACTTTCTCCAGCCTTATCATGAGCGCAATCCTTTGCTGACGAGGCGGTTTTCGATAAAACCGAACAGGTAGTCGGCCGCCACGGCCATCAGCGCCACGGCCACCGAGCCGCAGTTGATCATGGCGTCATAGGACCGGTTGATGCCCATGAAGATGAAATGCCCCAGTCCTCCCGCGCCGATATAAGCCGCGATGGCGCCGATGCCGATGGACATGACCACCGCCACGCGCACCCCGGCGAAGATCACCGCCAGGGCCATGGGCAGTTGGACCTTGCCCAGCACCTGCATGCGGGTCATGCCCATACCGATACCGGCGTCGATGATGTTGGGGTCCACGTTCTTTATGGCGGCATAGGTGTTACGGATGATGGGCAGCTGGGAGTAAAGCACCAGGGCCACGATGGCCGGCACCGTGCCGATGCCGTGACCGAATACCGACAGCAGGGGAATCATGATGCCGAACAGGGCGATGGAGGGAATGGTCATGATGATCCCGGCAATGTAGAGCACGATCTCGGCCGCCTTGCGGTTGAATGTGATCCAGATGCCGATGGGAACCCCGGTGAAGATGGCGATGAGCACCGCTACGGCCACGACCCAGGCGTGCTGGCCGGCCAATTGGAGGGTATGGTGCCAGTTGTCCAAGAAAAATTGCCAGGTTGTCATGGCG
>Ga0265295_1002134_pt1 | contig 32414 bp, 29 predicted proteins | sample Munlansysbiofilm_FD_192503 | JGI IMG/M metagenome (GOLD analysis project Ga0265295, IMG submission 192503) | Leachate microbial communities from a municipal landfill in Southern Ontario, Canada - Methane capture system biofilm | ecosystem: Engineered > Solid waste > Landfill > Unclassified ... | reverse complement strand
GGGGCCTTCCTCGGCCTGGCCCTGCACCGCCAGCCCTTTGGCATCATCATGACCGGGGTGGGGGTGATATCGCTGGCCGGGGTGGTGGTGAACAACGCCATCGTGCTCATCGATTACACCAACCGGCTGCGCGAGCGCGGTTTTTCCCTCGAGGAGGCGGTGGTCAAGGCCGGCGCCACCCGGCTGCGGCCGGTGCTGCTCACCGCGGTGACCACCATCCTCGGGCTGGTGCCGATGATCACCGGGGTGTCCTTTGATTTCCACAACCTGAGCATGGCCTGGGTGAGCGAGTCGAGCCAGTGGTGGCGGAGCATGGCGGTGGTGGTGGTCTGGGGCCTGATGGTGGCCACCTTCCTTACCCTGGTGGTCGTGCCGTCCATGTATTTTCTGCTCGAGCGGGGGAAGGAGAGGATCACCGGGCTGGGCGCACGACTGCGACCCGGGCGCGGCTGATCGGGGCGGGGACCGGCCGGCAGGGAGGTCCGCCGGCCGGGTGCGGGTCGCTCAGGCCATGGCCGCGAGCAGGGCGGGCAGGGCCGCGGCGCTCGGTTCGCGCAGGAAGAAGCCCCGGCGGCTGCTCTCGGCCAGTTGGGCGAAGGGGTTGGTCTCGATGTTCACATCGAGGATCACGCCGTCGTTCTGAAAGACCTCGCGGGCCACCTGGTTGGGCAGGTTGGTGGCCCCGGCGGTGCCGACGACGATGAGCAGGGCGGTCTGGCGGGCGGTGTCGAGCGAGCTGTAGAAGTGGTAGTGGTGTTCGTTGTAGCTCTCGTCGAAGAGCAGGATGTGCGGCCGCGAGCGGGCCCCGCAGAGCGGGCAGCGGAGCAGGGCGCGGTCGCTGTCGGTGAGGCGTTCCTCCCTGGTCTTGGGTTGCACCGCCTCCGGGATCGGGTAGACCGCCTCGGTGCATTCCAGCGAGCAGCGCATGAAAAAGACGTTGCCGTGGATCTGGTAGGTGCGGGCCGGGGTGTTGCCGGCGCGCAGGTGCAGGCCGTCCACGTTCTGGGTGATGAGGGTGAAGCGGTCGCCGAACCGCCGCTCCATCTCCGCCAGGGCCAGGTGACCGGGGTTGGGTTCGGCCCGGGCGCACACGCCCATGCGGTACAGGTACCACTTCCACACCTCGTCCGGCAGCAGGGTGAACATGTGGAAGGTGGCCATCTCCTGCGGCTGGTACACCTGCGAGCCCACCGTCCAGTACCCCTCCGGGCCGCGGAAGGTGGGGATGCCGCTCTCCGCGGAGATGCCCGCGCCGGTGAGCACGGTGATCCGGCCATCGCCGCGGGTAATGGTCGCCAGCATCGTTCTGATGTCGTCGCGCATGGTTCTCTCCTGAAAGGGGTGAGCCTGGTGTGCGGGTGGCGCCAACCGGCCTGGATGGCCCCGGAACACAGTGTATAAACGACAGATTCCGAGGTTTTTCAAGGGAATTGTGCCGACCGTCGTTGGCCGGTGCGGAGGCTGTCGGCCGCTGGCATGCCGCCACCTTTTTTCTTGACCCGGGGCCCGCTTCCGCTTAAAGGAAGCCTTTCTCACAAAAAGGATATCTGCTCAGATTCATAAATTTTTTTAGGGTCGGAGGGGAGCGCGCCGCGGCCCGTCCCCAGCCCATCCAGCGCCGTCGGGCGCAGCGCCATGGAACTGATCTATTTCCCCGAACCCGGCGACCGCTATCCGGATGACATCCGCATGGATGGCGTCACCTACCACGTGTACAGCGATTACGCCGCCCTGCCCGAGACCGTGTCGCCGGCCTCGGTGTTCGTCCTCTCCCTGGCTGACCGGGATTCGGTCTTCCGCCTGCTGTACGCCCTCCGCCAGGACCCGCGCACCGGCCTGCAGCCGGTGTTCACCACCGAATCCTTCGGCTTTCCCGTGGACCAGCTGAGTGACGGCCGCATCGACTCCCCCATGGAGGCCTACACCCGGGCCCGGGCCATCGTCGACCGGCTCGGTCAACTCGACGACAGCGTGTTCGTCCCCGGCGCCAGCGACCAGCTGCGCATCCTTGGCTACCTGTACAGCCGACCGGACCTGCACCTTGCCCCCCAGCGGCTGTGGTCGAGCGAGGGGTTCTATTCCTACCCGGTGCTCGAGGCCATGCTCGGCACGCCGCAGGTGGTCACCGCCCGCCTGCTCGCCCTGTGCGAGCGCAAACTGCTGGGCCGCAGCCAGCTGAACGACCGTGTCCGCCACTGCCCGGCCTGCGACGGCGCCCATCTCAATTTCATCGACCTCTGCCCCAACTGCCGCCACCTGGATATCGTCCAGCAGCCCTTTCTCCACTGCTTCACCTGCGGCGCAGTCGCGCCCGAGGAGCGGTTCGTCGACCAGGACGGCCTGCGCTGCCCGAATTGCCGCGCCCGCCTGCGCCACATCGGCACGGACTACGACCGGCCGCTGGAGAACTTCGCCTGCAACAGCTGCGGCCACACCTTCATCGAGCCCGAGGTGCAGGCCCGCTGCATGCACTGCAGCACCCTCACCCCGCCCGACCGGCTGACGCCGCGGACCGTCTGCACCTACGAACTCACCGATCTCGGCGTGCAGGCGGCCCGGAGCGGCACCATGGAGGACGTGTTCGCCCTGCTGGACACGGTCAACAGCGTCAGCCCCTCCTATTTCCTCAACCTGGTCAACTGGCTGCTGGCCCTGGCCCGCCGCCACCAGGAGGAGCGGTTCACCATCATCGGCCTGCGCCTGCAGAACATGGTGGAGCTGCGCGACCGCCTCGGTCCGCAGCCGGTGCTCGACATGATGGACGCGCTCGCCGCGCGGCTGCGCGCCCTGGTGCGTTCCACCGACCTGTCCACCCGCACCGGCCAGCAGATGTTCTGGCTGCTGTTGCCGAAAACCGGCCGACCCCAGCACCGCATCGTGCTCGACCGTATCCTCGCCCTGCGCGACCTGCTGCCCGAGGGTGAGGGCATCGATTTCGAGACCGTGGTGTTCAACGCGCCCGAGGACATGCAGCCGGACGAGACCGGCAAGCTGCTGCTCGCCCGGCTGGAAGGGGAGCTGACCTGAGATGGACGTGCTCGTGCAGGCCCGGGACACCATGCTGCTCCTGGTGTCCATGCCGTTCGGACCGGGCTGGAGCGCCCTGCTGCTCAAATTCGTGCCGTTTGTGCTCTTTCTCGAGTTGCCGGTGTACCTGCTCATCCTGCTTGGGAGTCTGCGCCACGCCCTGCGCCGCGACTTCGCCCCGCCCCGGGAGCACAGTTACTTTCCCCGGGTGAGCTGCCTCATCACCTGCTACAACGAGGGCGAGGCGGTGCGACGGACCATCACCTCGGTGGCGGAACAGCGCTATCCCGGGTTCATCGAGATCATCCCGCTGGTGGACGGGGCCATTCAGAACAGCGCCACCTACGCCGCGGCCCGATCCATGGAGCCGGTGGTCCAACGGATGGCCAACCGCTCGCTGCGGGTGGTGCCCAAGTGGCAGCGGGGCGGGGCGGTCTCTTCCCTCAACCTCGGCCTGCAACTGGCCACGGGCGAGGTGGTGCTGGCCCTGGACGGCGACACCTCGTTCGACAACGACATGGTCCGCCACATGGCGCGCCACTTCAACGACCCGGCGGTGATCGGCGTGGCCGGCAACCTGCGCGTGCGCAACGCCCGGGTCAACCTGCTCACCCGCCTGCAGGCCCTGGAATACCTGCTGGCCATCAACGTCAGCCGCATCGGCCTGGGCGAGTTCGGCGTGGTCCACGTGATTTCCGGGGCGCTGGGCGGGTTCCGCCGCTCCTTCCTGGAGAAGATGGGCGGCTACGACAGCGGCACGGCCCAGGACGGCGACATCACCCTGCGCATGAAGCACTACTTCGGCCGCCACCCGCACCTGCGTCTCGTGTTCGAGCCGCGCGCCATCGGCCACACCGATGCGCCCGAAACCTGGCGCACCTTCTTCCGCCAGCGGCAGCGCTGGGACGGCGACCTCTATTACCTCTACATCCGCAAGCATTCGCGCAGCTTCCTGCCGCGGCTGCAGGGGTGGAAGAACGTGTTCCTGCAGGTGTGGACCGGTCTCTATTTCCAGATGGTCATGCCGTACATCATCATCATCTACAGCACCGCGGTGTTCGCGCTCTATCCGCCGGGCATGGTGCTGGGCACCTGGGCCATGGTCTACCTGCTCTACGTGGCCATCAACGGCCTGCTGTTCGCGGTGCACCTGGCCCTGTTTTCCGAGCGACCGCGCGCTGACTGGCGGCTTGCCTGGCTCCTGCCCCTGCAGCCGCTGTTCATGTTCGCCCAGCGGATCAACAATGCGCTCGCGACCCTCAAGCAGATGACCTGCAAGTCCCACCTGGACAGCAGCATGGCGCCGTGGTGGGTGCTGCGCAAGTCCAGGTTCTGATGGCCATGGCCGCTCCCGTCCGCAGCCTGTCCGGCATGGCCGGTCCCGCGGTGCGGGCGACCCTGGGCCTGGCCCTGGTCGTCCTCCTGCTGCTCGTTTGTGCGCCGCCGGGCTCTTCGGCCGCCGGTGCCGATCCGGGCGAGGGCGGGCCGACCTTGAGTCTGGGCGAGGTGGAAGGGCATCTTGTCCGCGCGGACGAGATCCTGGCCGCAGCCGCGGACCTGGAACTCGATCGGGCCCGACTGGCCGAACAGCAGAGCGGCCGGGGCGCCCGGCTCTTTGCCGGGGCCGGGCTCGGGTCAGGTACCGACACTTCGCTCAGCGGTGCGGACCGCACCTACACCACCTACGACCTGCGCGCCGGCATCCGCCTGCCCCTGCTCGGCCGGGCGGCCGCCGAGGAGCGCGGCGTGGCCGAGGCCGAGAGCGCGGTGCGCGAGCACACCCAGCGGCTCGACCTGGCCCGGGTGGAGGGGTTGAGCCTGCTGCGCCGCCAGTACGCGGCCCTGTACGCGGCCGGGGAACAGCTGCAGCTGACCCGCGCCTTTCTCGCCGACGAGCAGCAGCAGACCGCCCTGCTCGAGCGGCGGCAGCAGGCGGGCCTGCTGCGCGCTTCCGCCTGCCTGGAGGCGCTCACCACCTTCGACCTGGCGCGGCGCAACGAGGCGAACCTCGAGGCCGCCGCCCAGGCCGCCCGGACCGCCCTGGAGCGCCTGACCGGTTTGCAGGGTCCATGGCAGCCCATGGCCCCGCAGTTGGCCGAGCCCTGCCTGGACCGGGACACCCTCGCGGAGCGGGCGGTGCAGGGCCATCCCGCCATTCTCGCCCTGGAAGAACGGCTGCGCGGACTCGAGCAGCAGGCCGCGCTGGCGGACCGGTTTGGCGCGGGCGCGCATGTCGATGTGTACTCGGCCGCGGGCAACGACGACTCACGGGATGCGGCCGAATATGCCGTTGGCGTGACCCTGGCCGTGGAGCTGCCGCTGGGCCGGGTGTTTGCCGGCGGGAACAGCGCCCGCCGCACGGCCCTGGCCGAGGTCAGCCGCTGCCGCCTCGATCTGGCCCGCGCCCGCAGCGAGGCCCGGGAGCAGGCGGTGCAGGCGCTTGCCCTGTTCCAGGCGGCGACCGCCGACCTGCGCTTTGCCCAGCGGCGACTGCAGGCCGCGACCGAGGCGGTGCGGGAGAACACCCTGCGCCTCGCCCTGGCGGGCGACCAGCTGGACATCCTGCAGCAGAGTCGCTTTGCCCGCTACCAGGCCGCCATGGGGCTGGTGGAGGCGCAGTTGCGCCGCTGGCACCAGCAGATCACCCTGCTCGGGGTGACCATGACCGCAGGCTCGGCACCGCGGCCCGGCACGGATGAGCCCGGGGCCGAGGCACAGGTCGCAGCGGCCGGCGATCCGGCTGGTCGGGGCGTGCACAGCCTGTACGTCTGGCAGGCCGCGGCCCTGCGCCGGGCCGCCGACAGCGATCCCCGCTTCTGGGCCAACCTGCGTGCGACCGGCATCAGCCGCCTGCTCCTGTCCTTCAACCCGCGGGAAATAGAGGAACTGGCTGCGCCCGCGGCCCGACAGGCGCTGGCGGACTGGCTGGTCGCGCGCCGCGACCAGGGGCTGCGGGTGGAGGTGCTGCTCGGCGAGCCGCTGTGGCTGCTGCCGGCCGAACGGCCCAGGCTGGTCGCGATCATCCGGGCCCTGGCCGGCCTGCCCTTTGCCGGCCTGCACCTGGACATTGAACCGCACCAGCTGAGCGCGGACCGGTTGACGGAGATCGATGCGGAGGCCGAGTGGCTGGCCACGGTGCGGGCGGCGCGCGAGGCCAGTCCCTGGCCGGTGGGGGTGAGCGTCCATCCCCTGTATTTTGCTGATGCCGGGGGCTGGCCCGGGCTGGGGGCAGGGCTCGTCGAGGCGGAGGTGGCCGAGGTGACCCTGATGCTCTACTCAACCACGGCCGACCGGGTGCGCGCGGTGGTCGCGCCCATCCTCGCCGCCTGGCCCGGGCTGCGCTTTTCCCTGGCGCAGAGCGTGGAGCCGGAACTGCCGGCCACGGAAAGCCATTTCACCGCCGGCCGGGCGGAGTTCGCGCGGCGCATGACGGCGCTGGCCACCACCTTCGACCAGGCCAATTTCACCGGGATTGTCGTCCAGGACTGGACCCGCTGGCAGGAGATGCAACCATGAAGGTGCGTTTTACCCCGCCGCCGCAGGCCGAAGTCAGCCGCGGCATGAAGGTTCCCTACGGACCGGGCCGGAGAAACGCGGCCCAGTGGCGCTGGCATCTCATCCTTGTCCTGGTGGCCAGCCCCTTTGTCTACCTGCTCTTCAGCCTGGCCTGGCCGTACCTGACTCTCACCGCCCCGGGCGTGGTGGTGCTCGACCGGGAAAACGTGGCGGCCGCCGGCGCAGGCACGGTGCACACCCTGCACCTGCGGCCAGGCGACCCGGTCGAGGTCGGGCAGCCGCTGGTCACCCTGGTCTCGGCCGCGCTCGACGAGCGGATCGCGGCCGCGCGCGCCGCCCTGGCCGAAGCCGCGCCGCCGCCGGCCGCTGCCGGCCGGACCGGGGCGGGAGGCGCGTCCCTGGCCCCCCTGGAGGAACTGCTCCGCTTGGCCGAACAGGCCGCCAGCCGCCAGGCCGAGCGCCTGGCCGTGGTCCAGGGGCTGCTGGCCGAAGGCGCGGCCACGGTGGCCGAGGTCGAGTCCGCGGCCGCCGAGACGGACAGCGCCCGCCGCACCCTTCTGCAAACCCGCCGGGAGGTGCTGGCCGCCCGCAGGGAGGGGGCACAGGCTGCCCCGGCGGCGGTCTCTCCGGACCACCAGCGGCTGCAGGAACGGCTGGAGGCGCTCGAGCGCGAGCAACAGGGGCTGGTGGCCCGTGCGCCCCTGGCCGGCCGGCTCCTCGACCTCCCGGTGGAGGCAGGTCAGCAGGTCGCCCCGGGCACGGTGCTGGCGCAGGTCGCGGTTCCCGGCCGGGCGCAGGTGGAGGCCTACCTGCGTCCTGCTGCCCTGGCCAAGGCCGCCCAGGGCCGGGAGGTCACGGTCCGCCTGGCCGATGGCCGCTCGGTGCAGGCCCGGGTCCGCGAACAGCCTTCCCGGGTGCGCCAGCTGCCCGCCGGTTTGGCCGCTGCGGCGAACAGCAGCCGCGATCCCATGCTGCTCGTCACCCTCGACCTGGCCGAGCCCCTGCCGGTTGAACAGGCCATCCAGGGGATGCCGGTGGAGGTGCGCTTCCCCCGGCTCTGAGCCCTGGCCCGCCCATGCCCCAGCCGGTGTCGCCCTGATGCCGGCATCTCTTCCGCCCGCCCCGGATGGTGGTTGTGCCACCGGGCCGTTTCTGTCGCAAGGTCCTTCCCTTTTTCTCCTCTGCTGCCGGTTGCCGGCATCGTTGGTCACCTTCGTTGACATGGGCGCAGAATGCGCCTGAAGGGATGGCACATGCGTCTCCTTGCAACCGGAGATGCCTCCTGTTCTGTGCCGCCGTCCGGGCAGGGCAGGGAACCCCCGCGTGTTGGTTCAACCTCCCTGTTTCTTGGCTAAAAATAAAAGAATTACAGAAATTTCGCCGATCGATTATCAGAAATTCTTATTTTCCGCATAAGCCCTGTTTGCTTTTTGGGCTAATTATGATCAGTTAATTTATAAGTTATTTGACAATAGATTGCTAAAAAATATTGACGGACGGGCAAACGATTTGCTACAAACGCCCCACAGGGAAGGACGTCCCCCATCCCGCCGCCGCTGCGGCACCCCTTGCCGCGGGCGGACGGCATCACGACAACAGCATTGGCAGTCCGGAGGCTGCCGGCGCGCCGCCCAGGGTCGCGGCCCGGCGCCGCACTCCGGAGCATCGGCGTCAAGGAGGAGTTCATGGAAACCATACTGTTTTTCGTTGTCTGGCTGGGTGGCGCACTGCTCCACACCCTGTTCGACCTGAAGATCAAGCCGGTCCTCCGGGCCGTGCGCGAAGAGAGCGATTTGCCGTGAACGTTCGGCCGTCGGCCGCGAGGCCGGACGGTCGCTGACCAAAACAGGCCGCGCCGGGCAGAACCCCTGCGGACCGGCCGCACCGGAATCGAGGAGAGAACATCATGATTATGGAGAACATTCTGACCAAGGTTCTGCCCCAGGAAGGGGGGCTCGCCGGCAGCCGTTCCGGGGTGTACAACGGCGTGATCGGCCTGCTTGGCCTCTTTACCCTTGTTGGCGTCGCCTTCGGCACCCACGCCATGTTCATCGGCCACGAGCATGCCTACGGCGTCACCCGCGAGGTTCCCTGGGGGCTCATGCTGGCCGCCTACGTCTTCTTCGTGGTCACCTCCACCGGGCTCTGCCTGGTCTCGTCCATCGGCCACGTGTTCGGCTTCGAGGCCTTCAAGCCCATTGCCAAGCGGTCCGTGTTCCTGGCCATCGCCACCATCGTCGCCGGGTTCCTGGTGATCTTTTTCGAGATCGAGAACCCCTGGCGCATGGCCATCTACAACGTCATCTCGCCCAACCTCAGCTCCAACATCTGGTGGATGGGCACCCTGTACGGCGCCTACCTGTTCTTCATGCTCATCGAGTTTGCCCTGCTCCAGGCCGGCCGGCACCGGGTGGCCGGCATGTGCGGCCTGTTCGGGGTGATCGCCGGTGTGGCCGCCCACTCCAACCTGGGCGCGGTGTTCGGGCTGCTCGGCGGCCGCGAGTTCTGGCACGGACCCTACATGCCGATCTACTTCATCACCTCGGCGATGATGTCCGGCTGCGCCCTGGTCATCTTCTTCCACTGGGTCGCTTACCGCATCAACGGCTGGAAGATGAGCGAGAAACTCGAGGAGTCGTTGCGCGCCGTGGCCAAGCTGGGGGCGCTGCTCTACCTGGTCATCCTGTTCTTCACCACCTGGAAGATGATCTCCGGCTTTGCCGGCCAACCGCCGGGAAAATACGAGGCGATCATGAGCCTGCTGAACGGTCCCTTCAGCAGGAACTTCTGGTACGGCGAGGTCGCCCTGGGGATAGTCCTTCCCTTCCTCATCATCCTCGCGGTCCGCGCCCGCAACCTGACGGCCATGGCCTTCGGTTCGCTCCTGAGCATCATCGGTATCTTCGTCATGCGCTACGACCTGGTGATTGTCGGCCAGAGCATCCCCGGCTTCCATGAACTGGGCCTGGTCGACCTGCCCCACATCCTTCCCTATGCGCCGACCCTGCACGAGTGGATGGTGACCCTGTCCGGCTTCACCTTCTGCGGGATGCTGTTCATGATGGGCGAGCGGATGTTCCGCGGCCACCTGTCCGAGGACCACTGACCGCCACCGGGACAGCGGCCGGCCCTGGGTCGGCCGCTGTCCCGGCAACAGCAGAAGGAGAGACGCCATGGCGAGAAAGAGAACCGAAATCAAGGCGATCCGTTCGAACGTGCCGATCTATCCGATCGGCGTGGCGGCCCGGCTGCTCAACGTCCATCCCCGCACCCTGCGCATCTACGAGCAGGAGGGACTGGTCAAGCCGACGATCATCGGCACGCGGCGGATGTACTCCGCCGACGATATCCAGTGGATCACCTGTTTGCGCACCTTTATCCACGAAGAGGGGATCAGCATCCCGGGCCTGAAGAAGCTGCTCGACTACGTGCCCTGCTGGGAGGTGGCCGACTGCCCGGCGGACATCCACGAAAGGTGCTCGGCCCGGGTCGATTGGACCCGGCCGCGCAAACCCTACCCGGTGGGCGATGCAGTGGCGGCCCGGAAGGCCAGGGAAGAGGACCGGCGCACGCAGGAGACCGCGGCCGGGGAAAAAAAAAAGCGCAGCTCATCCACCTGAGCCTGTATCGGCCGGACGTCCGGCCGCAGCGGGCCGACGAGCCGCTGGCCGAGCCGTGCTGCGGCTGATCAATGGGGCGCAATGCCTCCGCTCCAGGGGCTGCAGGCCCGCAGTCGCTGCATGAGGCAAGAGGGTGCAGACAAAAAGGCGTCCCGGTTCTCCGGGACGCCTTTTTGTGTGTTGGTACAGCGGGAGGCGACGGTCCGCGGCTCAGTCGTCCTCGCTCTCGTCGGCAAAGGGGTTGACCAGGCCGTAGCGTTCGATCTTGCGGCGCAGGGTGTCCTTGGAGATGCCCAGTTCGCGGCAGGTGACCATCTTGCGCCAGTAGTTGCGCTCCAGGCTGCGGCTGATGGCCTGTTTTTCGATCTCCTCCAGGGAGCGCGGCTCGGCCGTGTCCAGCGGTTGCACCGTCTCCTCCGCGCCGACCCCGGCGGCGAACGGCTCGGGCAGGTGCTCGGGCTGGATGTAGCCGCCCTCGCAGAGGATGAAGGCATACTCGACGATGTTCTCCAGTTCGCGGATGTTGCCGGGAAAATCGTGGCGCATGAGGATGGCCAGGGCCTCGCTGGCCATGCCGACGATGTCCTTGCCCTGCTGGGCACTGTATTTCTTGATGAAATGCTCGATGAGCAGGGGGATGTCCTCCTTGCGTTCGCGCAGGGGCGGCAGGCTGATCTTGACCACGTTGAGCCGGTAGAACAGGTCGTCGCGGAAGGCGCCCGCCCGCACCAGTTCCTCCAGGTTGCGGTTGGTGGCGGTGATGATGCGCACGTCCGCCTTGACCGGGGTGTTCGAGCCCAGCGGCTCGTAGACCTTGTCCTGGAGGACGCGCAGCAGCTTGACCTGCACCGGGCCGGGCAGATCGCCGATCTCGTCGAGGAACAGGGTGCCGCCCTCGGCCGCGGCGAACCGGCCGATCCGGTCTTTGCGGGCGTCGGTGAAGGCGCCCGCCTTGTACCCGAACAGCTCCGATTCGAGCAGGGTCTCGGGCAGGGCGGCGCAGTTGACCGCCACGAACGGCCCTTCCGCCCGCTCGCTGGCGTTGTACAGGGACCGGGCGATGAGTTCCTTGCCGGTGCCGCTCTCACCGAGGATGAGCACCGTGCTCGGGCTGCGGGCGATGTCCGGGAGGATGGTGAACAGCCGCTGCATGGCCGGCGCCTTGGAGATGATGTTGTCGAAGGTGAAGCGCTGGCTCAACTGCTGGCGCAGTTCGGTGATGACCGACAGGTCGCGGAAGGTCTCGACCCCGCCGATGATGTTGCCCTCGTGGTCGGTGAGCGGCGCGGCGCTGATGCTGATCGGCACCTTGTCGCCCCGGCTGTTGACGATGGTGATCGAGCGGTTGGCCGCTGGCGTGCCCTTGTACAGGCTCTCGGCGATGGCGCAGTTGCGGCCGCAGATGGACGAGTGGAACACGTCCGAGCAGGACTTGCCCATGGCTTCGTCGCGCGACCAGCCGGTGATCTCCTCGGCCGCCCGGTTGAAGCTGGTGATCTTCCAGTGGCGGTCCACGGTGAACACCCCGTCGGCGATGGAGTCGAGGATGAGGCTCTCGCGGATGGACGAGGTGTTGTCGCGGAAGGTCTCGATGCCGCCGATGATGTTGCCGAAATCGTCGAACAGCGGCGACGAGCTGACCGTCACCGGGATGGAGTTGCCGGCCTTGCCCTTGATGAAGATGGCTCGGTCCACGAACATGCTGTTGCGGTCGATGGCCATCTGCAGCAGGCAGTTGTCGCCGCAGACGCTGGAGTGGAAGATCTCCCGGCAGGGTTTGCCCACCACCTCGGCCTGGGTCCAGCCGGTGATGAGCTCGGCCGCCCGGTTGAAGCTGGTGATGGTGCGGTCGTGGTCGATGGTGAACACGCCGTCCGCCACCGATGCGAGGATCAGGTCGTTGAGCAGGGAGGCGGAGCAGTCGTGGAAGGTCTGCACCGCGCCGATCACCTTGCCGTTCAAATCGAACAGCGGCGAGGTGGACAGGCTCAGCGGGAAGGCGTGGCCGTCCTTGTGGTGCATGTAGATGGTCTGGGCGGAAAAGGGGATGGCCTGCTCGATGGCCGAGCGGATCAGACATTTGTTCTCGCAGAGTTCGGGCGGAAAGACCAGCTGGCAGTTCTGGCCGATCACCTCGTCCAGGCTCCAGCCGGTGATCTGCCGGGCCGCGGCGTTGAAGGAGACGATTTCCAGATTGCGGTTGACGGTGAGGATGCCCTCGGGCACCGAGTCGAGCAGGGTCTGGTGGATAAAGGCCTCGTTGTTGGTGTCCAGCGTCACCAGGGCTCCGGTCACCGACCGGTCCCGGCCCCAGATCGGCATGATCGTGGTGAGCACCTCCATGCGGCTGCCATTTTGGCGCAGTTCCAGCAGGTGGAGCTGGCGGATGGGCAATTCGTCGGGGTCCAGCCGGTCGAAGAGGCCGGTGAGCGAGGCGATGTCGTCATCCGGGGCGAACAGATCCTGGAACGGCCGGCCGAACAACTCGGCCAGCGGCCGGCCGGTGATCCGTTCGGCATTGCGGTTGAGACCGGTGATGCAGCCCTCCCGGTCGAGGTGAAAGATCGCCCGGGTGTCTTCGGTGCGGCCGGTTTTCGTGGACAGGAGGTTCTTCATGGGCACATGGGGGCGTATATTCCGATTGTTCGGAAAGGGGGAGGTGCAGGGGAGGGCAGGGTCCGTTGCACCGGGGAGCGGTCAGCCGGCCGGGCGCGGTCGGTCGCCCGGTCATGGCGGGCCGGAACAGCGGGCGGGACAACGCCGGCAAGACTCTATCATATCTTTGAAAACTTGCCCTGACCATGGTTTTAGGGTATGTTCTCTCGGCGTCTTTTTCAACAAATGAGTGACTATTCATTCTCCGGTCGGTTTTTCTTGCGCCAGAACAACACATTGTGGCAGCAGCGGCCGGCGCCGGTCTTGCAACTTTACTTCTGAGGGGTTGGAATGAACATCAACGAGCTGGAAAAAATGGAAAATGAGGGGGTGGACAGCCTGCCTTCGCTGGAGCGGCGCACCTTCCTCCGCGCCGGGCTTGCCATCACCGGTCTGTTCATGGGCGGGACGATCCTCTCGCTGACCTCGGCGCGCTCGGCCGCGAGCGCCATCGCCCCCCTGCCCGGCAAGCACAACTATCCCTACAAGCCGCATTACGCCATGGTCATGCGCCAGAACCTGTGCGTGGACTGTGAACTGTGCATGAAGGCCTGCGTGGAGACCAACCACGTGCCCAGCTACGGCTGGCGGACCAAGATCCTCGAAGCGGCCAAGCCCATCGGCCCGGTTCAGAAGGAACGCATCTTTGTGCCAATCCTCTGCAACCAGTGCAACGAGCCGCCCTGCGTGCGCGTCTGCCCGACCGTGGCCACCTACAAGGACAAGACCACCGGCATCGTGGTCATGGACAGCAAGAAATGCATCGGCTGCAAGACCTGCATGGCCGCCTGTCCCTACAATGCCCGCTATTTCAACGAGGAAACCCGGGCGGTGGACAAGTGCAACTTCTGCCTGGACACCCGCCTTGCCAAGGGCATGAAGGATACGGCCTGCGTCGAGGCCTGCCCGGCGAAAGTCCGGGTGTTCGGCGATATCAGTGATCACGAGAGCGAGGTGTACAAGCTGGTGCATCAGCCGGAGACAACCGTCTGGGTTCTGCGGCCCGAAACCGGGGCGCTCCCCAACGTCTTTTACATGAACGTCAATTTAGACGCCTGATCGGTGGAAGGAGAGCAGCGCATGAAGAGAAAATTGATCGTCTTGCCGGCAGTTTGTCTGGTCGTGGCCACCGGCGTACTGTTTGCCGCGAACAGCAAGGCCACGGCCCCGGCGCCCGCCGGGGAACCGGTGGCCGCAGCGGAGGCGCAGCCGGCCAAGGAGTACGAGTCCTTCGGTGATACCCGGATCATCAACATGGAGCCGGTCAAGTCCATGTTCAGCCACAAGAGCCACGTGGTCACCGCCGGTATCTCCTGCGACAGCTGCCATCCCGACCTGTTCGAGCGCAAGCGCGGGGCGGCCAAGGCCAAGGGTGACCTGAACCACACCGCCATGGACGCGGGCATGTACTGCGGCGCCTGCCACGACGGGAACGACGCCTTTGCCACCACCAACGAAAAAACCTGCAAGACCTGCCACGGCAGCGACATGAAACAGCCGGGGGTGATCGTCTTCAACAAGCCGGTGAAAGGGGTGGTGTTCGACCACAAGGGCCATGTGGACATGGGCCTCTCCTGCGCCAGCTGCCACGACTCGGCCTTCGAGATGCGCGTGGGCGCGGCCGAGGAGGAGTACAAGAAGTTCAACATGCAGGCCCTGTACCAGGGCAAATACTGCGGCGTCTGCCACAACGGCAACATCGCCTTTGCCTCCAACACCCGCTGCACCTCCTGTCACATCGGTGTGAAAGGGGTGGCGCGCATGCAGAGCGCAGCCGAGGCCGCGGCGCCGCAAGAGCACAAGTAACACATCTCGTCTGTCCATCCACGGGGCGGAAACCAGTTTTCCGCCCCGTTTTCCGTCCCGCCTGATCTCCCCTCTCCTGTCACTCCGTCCTGCCGGAACTTTCTGCCAATGGTCATTGGCAGGTTGATCCGCCCCGTCAACCGACCCCTCCCGCCGGGGTATGGCCCCCTCCCGCCGTTGTCCGCCGCCGTTTGTCGTGCAGGCCGGTGCGTTGCTCCCGGCTTTGCGACTCGTTGACCGGGCTGCATCCGGGCGCCATGCTCCCTGTTGTTGCCTCCCATCAGGGCTCGTTTTGCGTCCGAATAACCTGCGATTGCGGCTAACAGCTTGTTTTATCGTGGTTCTGTTTCCAGCCTTCGCCTCCGTTACTCCTGTCGTTCCGCTGCTGTGGCCTTCCCGGCCAGTTCCCCGGAAAATGGTATTTTTATTATAAATAAAATTAATTCAGCATGTTAGTTGGATATCCCGGTGCCGGCGAGGGATTATTCGCGTCCTGTGCAAAATGCGCCTGGTCGCTGCTCTTCTGGAATCATTTTGCGTCCAAAAGGTAAATTATATGCCAGCAAATCATGCCCGAAAAACCTGTAAGCAAACATTGTCCGCATAAAATTCTTCCGTGACATTGAAGCGTTGCCGCGCGAGGCCGGTTCCGCCCGACTCCCCGCCAGTCACTCTGGCACGTCCCTTGCGAAGAGGAGGGCACAGGCGCCGCGCTGGTCGGCGCACAACGAACACAGGGGGAGCACATGAACATCCTGCACGCTTACCGCGACAAAGAACTGCACACCGACGGCGGTCGCACCCTGACCGCATGGCTGCGCGCCCACACCACCCAGATCGGCGAATCCTGCTGGTTCTGCCTCACCCTCGCCCTCTTTCTCCTCATGGGACCGTTTTCGGTCATCGCCGTGCTCATGGGCCTCCGCTCATTGGCCAGCGAGGAGAACCAGGCGAAAATGACGGAACCGGCCCGGCTGTAAAACAACTGTTGGCACACACTCACAACGAACAAGAAGGAGGTTGGTCATGGCAAACGGGTTTTCACTGACAGCGACGGCAGAGCCGGAGGTGTCCAGTCTTCAGGTCAAGGTGTTGTCCGCCATGTTCGGACTGCTGCTGGTCACCGGCGTGGTGGTCGGCCTGGTCGGCTTTTTCGTCGGCCACGAACATGTGTACAATGTTTCCCGGGAGGTGCCGTGGGGACTGATGATCTCCACCTACGCCTTTTTCGCCATCACCTCGACCGGTCTCTGCCTGCTGGCGGCGATCAGCCACGTGTTCGGTGGCAACCGGTTGGCACCGCTGGCCAACCGCATGGTCTGGCTGTCGCTGATCACCATTCTCAGCGCCTTCGTCGTCATCGGCATGGAGATCGCCAGTCCCTGGCGGATGGCCATCTATAACATCATCTCGCCCAACATCACCTCCAACATCTGGTGGATGGGCACCCTCTACGGCATGGCCCTGGGCTTCATGCTGCTCGAGTTCTGGCTGATCCTCACCCGCCACTACGCGTTCGCCCTGGCCCTGGGCATTCTCGGCGCCCTGGCCGAGGTGGCGGCCAACACCTGCCTGGGCGGCGTGTTCTCCACCCTGGCGGCACGGCCGTTCTGGTACGGTTCTCAGCTGCCGGTCTACTTCCTGGCCTGCGCCTTCCTTTCCGGCGCCGCCGCGGCCATCCTGTTCACCCATTACGCCACCCTGATCCGCGGCAAGGAGATGGAGCAGCCGGTGTTCCAGGGTGTGCAGGCCGCCGGCAAGGTGCTGCTGCTCATGCTCATCCTGGTGAGCGTGGCCACCTTCTGGAAGATGGCCTCCTTCTACGTGGGCGGCAGCTCGGATGGCCGGACTGCGGCCAACGCCCTGTACAGCGGTCCCCTGGCCACCAGCTTCTGGACCTTCGAGATCGGCATCGGCCTGGTGGCCCCGGTGGTGCTCCTGGTGCTCACCCGCATGCGCAGTGTCTGGGCCATGTCCACCGCCGCCCTGATGGCCCTGGTGGGCATGTTCGTCGCCCGCCTGAACATGGTGACCGCCGGTCAGATCGTTCCCCAGTACAGCGGGTTTGAAGGGATGCCCGCCTACCTCAACTACTCACCCTCGGGGTACGAGTGGCTCGTGGCCCTGGCTGGCATCGGCTTCACCGGGTTTGCCTTCCTGCAGGGCGAGCGGTTGTTCGGCAGGGTCTTTACCGATCACGAGGCGCACTGAGACGCGGTCGATGCGGCAACGCGGTCGCCCGGACAGGCTCCGGGCGATCGCTTCATTGGATGGGGGATGCAATGGTTGATGAAAAGAAGGCGATATTTACCATCGGTGTAGCGGCCCAGATGCTCGATGTGCACCCGCGCACCCTGCGGATCTACGAGGAAGAAGGACTGATCACACCGATGCGCAAGGGCAAGTGGCGCTACTACACCATGGACGACATCAAGTGGATCGAGTGTTTGCGCGAGATGATCCACGAGCACGGCATCTCGATCGCCGCGCTGAAGAAGCTGCTGCTGTACACGCCCTGCTGGAACATCACCGATTGTCCCTTCGAGAAGCGCAAACAGTGCACGGCCTTCATGGCCAACGCCCTGGTGCCCAAGAAAATCGACAAGCAGGCCGCCAAAAAGGTGGTCGGGCTGCACACGAAAGCGGCCTGATCCCTGCGGTCGGCCGGATGTTCCCGAGCCGGTTCCGCCCCGATGCACCATCGGGCCGGCACCGGCTCGTTTTTTTTTGAGCGGCGTCGCGGCTCGGCCGGCGGCCGGCGGATTGGTTTGATCCGGCGAAAGATTGTTGAAGCCATTGCCGCAACAGGGTATAGACATGCTTCGCAACACGTTCATGCTCCGTCTTTTATCCGCACTGTGCAGGCCCCGCTGCGGGCAAACCCCCGGACACCGGCAAGGAAACAGCCCATGAAAAAACGCATCGTGTATCTGGCCCTGACCCTGGCGGTCGTCGTCCCGTCGGGCGCGACCACTGTGCAGGCCGCGCCTCCCGGATCCTCGCGACCGGAGGTGCAGCAGAGCTTCCGGCAGCTGATGGAAACCCGGGCCTGTCCCTCCTGTGACCTCGCCGGCGCCGACCTCACCCGTACCGACCTGAAGGGGGTGAACCTGGAGGGGGCCAACCTGGCGGGCGCCAAGCTCTCGCTGGCCGACCTGTCCGGCGCCAATCTGCGCGGGGCCAACCTGCAGGGGGCCAATCTCGGCGGAGCGGACCTGGCCAATGCCGACCTCGAGGGCGCGAACCTCACCGATGCGGTGGTGGCCGGCGCCTTCCTCGGGGCAAGCAGCAAGGCCACCGCGGCCAGCCGGCCGGACCGCACCGAGGAGACGGCCAGCGGTGACGAGCAGTCGACGCGCGCGGACGATGAGGATCGCTCCACGGCCAGGCCGGACATTGATGCGATGAGCGCCGGGGAACCTGCCGCCGAGGCGCCCGTCCGGTCGGCCGAGTCCGTTCCTGCGGAACCGGCCGCTGCCCCGGCCGTCGTGCCACCGGCCCAGGCTGATCCCAGCCAGCCCAAGAAGCTGAGCCCCATGGCCGATGCCATTGTCCCGGAGGCGGCGCCCGCGCCCGTGGACACGCCGTCGGCCGCCGCCCCTGTCCAGCCGCCCGCCCAGCTGATCGGGGTGGCCGAGCGGCCGCCGGCTGCGGCCGAGCCGGAGCCGGAGTCGGAAAAGGTGGCCGAGGCCGAACCGGAGCCGAAAGCACCGGTCGAGACTCAACCGGAAAAGGCGGCCGAGGTCGAGTTGGAAGCGCCAGCACCGGTCGAGGCCGAGCCGGCGCCGGAAGCGGTGACCGCACCGCCTGCCGAGCCTGCACCAGCCCCCGTGGCGGACGCCGCCGCGGAACCGGCCGCCCCCGAGGTGGTCGAGGAATCGGCTGCGGTTCCGGACCGGCCGGCGCCGCTGACCGCCGAGAAGGAGCAAATCGTGGAACAGCTGTTCAAGAGGAAAAGCTGCGTGGGCTGCGATCTCTCCGGGGTCGACCTGGCCGGCCGGAACCTGGCCGGCTTCGATCTGGAGCGGGTCAACCTGCAGGACAGCAACCTGACGGGCGCCGACCTGGACAAGGCCAACCTGAAGGGCGCCAATTTCCAGGGGGCACGGCTGCAGGGCGCCGACCTGCGTAAGGCCGATCTGTACCGGGCCAATTTCAGCGGGGCCGATCTCACCGGCGCCCGGCTGGAGAATGCCCTGATCGAGGCCGCGGATTTCACCGATGCCACCGGCTACAGCCGGGAGGCCGCGGTCGAGTGAGGAATTCCGCGATCCATGTCACGCCTCTGCTTGACATCCGCCCAACTTGTCGATATATAACTTCCTTCGCATTCTAATCCTTCGTCATTGACGCGTTCCATAAGGAGTCAGGAGTACCCCATGGCCAATCACAAATCCGCAGCAAAGAGAGATCGTCAGTCCAAAATGCGCCGCCTGCGCAACCGGATGAACAAGTCCGCCATGAAGACCGCCATCCGCCAGGTGGAGGAAGCCCTGGTCGCCGGTTCCGAGGAACAGGCCAAGGCCGCGCTTCAGGCCGCCATCCCGGTGATCTACAAAACCGCCTCCAAGGGTTCGATCCACAAGAAAAACGCCAGCCGCAAGGTGTCCCGGTTGACCAGGCGGGTCAACACCATGCAGCCCCTGGCCTGAGGCCGCGGCTCGCCTTTTTCATCCGATGCTTCGTTGAAAAGCCACGGAAGCCGTCCGCTTCCGTGGCTTTTTTCATTTTCCCCGCCAGCCGGGGACCTCGCCGCCGGGTCCGCGTCACGGCCCGCGCCGCCGCTCCGCCCCAGGTGAAACACCCATGTATGCCCCCGCCCTGCACCTGTTCACCGAAATGATCGGCCAGGCCGACCTGGTCCCGGTGTCCCGCACCATCATCGCCGATCTCGACACGCCGCTCACCATCTTTGCCAAGGTCGCCGGCGACGCCAGTCACGCCTTCCTGTTCGAGTCCATGGAGGGCGGCGAGAAATGGGGCCGCTATTCGTTCATCGGCCTGGATCCGCTGGTCACCTTCACCAGTGTGCGCGACCAGGTGCGCATGGAGCACCCCGGCCGTGCGGGCGGGGTGACCGAGGTGGACGGGGTCGACCCGCTGGCCGAACTGCGCACCCTGCTCGCCTCGTTCGCGGTGAGCACCGCGCCCGGCCTGCCGCGGTTCTACGGCGGCGCGGTGGGCTTTCTCGGTTACGACATGGTCCGCTTCCTGGAGCGGCTGCCGGACCGCCATCCGCCCCTCGACCTGCCCGACAGCGCCTTCATGGTGCCGGGCCTCGTGCTCATCCACGATGCGGTCCAGCAGAGCCTGACCATCGTCTGCAACGCCTGGGCCCAGCCCGGCGTGGACGCGGAGACGCTGTACGCCCGCTCCTGCGAGCGGATCGAGGCCATTGTCCGCCGCCTGGAAGGGCCGCTGCCGGCCGCTTGCCGGGAGCGCAAGCCGACCGAACCGCACCGCTTCACCTCGAACATGGACAGGGACAGCTTCGCCGCCATGGTGGAGCGTGCCAGGGAGTACATCCGTGCCGGCGACATTATCCAGGTGGTGCTCTCCCAGCGTTTCCATACCGAAACCGGGCTCGATCCCTTCACCCTGTACCGGGCCCTGCGCCACATCAACCCGAGTCCCTACCTCTTTTACCTCCGCCAGGGGGACCTGGTGCAGATCGGCAGTTCGCCCGAGATCCTCGTGCGCCTGGAGGAGGGCGATATCGAGCTGCGGCCCATTGCCGGCACCCGCAAACGCGGCGCCACCGCGGCGGAGGACCGGGCCCTGGAGGACGAACTGCTCGCCGACCCCAAGGAGCGGGCCGAGCACCTCATGCTTGTCGACCTGGGCCGCAACGATGTCGGCCGGGTGGCCGCCCCCGGTTCGGTGACGGTGCGCGACCTGCTCGTGATCGAGCGCTACAGCCACGTGATGCACATCGTCTCGGGCGTACACGGCAGGCTCGCCCCCGGTCTTGACCAGTTCGACGTGCTCGCCGCCTGTTTCCCGGCGGGCACGGTGAGCGGCGCGCCCAAGATCCGCGCCATGGAGATCATCGACGAACTGGAGGTGGCCCGGCGCGGGCCCTACGCCGGCGCGGTCGGCTACTTCGGCTTCTCCGGCAACATGGACTTCTGCATCACCATCCGCACCATCATCCTCCGCGGCCGGGACCTGTGGATCCAGGCCGGGGCCGGCATCGTCGCGGACAGCGACCCGCAGACCGAGTACGAGGAAACCATCAACAAGGCCATGGGCCTGCGCCGGGCCGTGGAACTGGCGGAAAAGGGGTTGTGAGCCGTGCTGATCATCATCGACAACTACGATTCGTTCACCTACAACATCGTCCAGACCCTGGCCACTGCGCCGCCTTCAGCCCCGCCGGGCTGGCAGGTGCCGGAGATGCGGGTGTTCCGCAACGACGCCATCACCGTCGACAAGCTGGCGGCCCTGCGGCCCGACCGGCTGCTCATCTCACCCGGGCCGTGCACCCCGGCCGAGGCCGGCATCTCGGTGGCGGCCATCCGCCGCTTCGCCGGGGAGATTCCCATCCTCGGCGTCTGCCTCGGTCATCAGTCCATCGGCGAGGCCTTCGGTAGCCGGGTGGTGCGGGCCGCGCGGCTCATGCACGGCAAGACCAGCCCCATCCATCATGACGGCCGGGGCGTGTTCACTGGCCTGACCAGCCCCTTTGCCGGCATGCGCTACCACTCGCTGGTGGTCGAGGAGGCGAGCCTGCCCGACTGCCTGCAGGCCACGGCCCACACCGATCAGGGCGAACTCATGGGGCTGCGCCACCGCGACCTGCCCATCGAAGGGGTGCAGTTCCACCCGGAATCGATCATGACCGGCGAGGGCGCGGCCCTGCTGCACACCTTTCTCCGGCCGGACTACGCCCGGCTGCTGCGTGCAGGTGCCTGAGCAAACGGAATTTTTACCCGAGGGAAGACTATGATACGAGAGGCCATCAGCAAGGTTGTCGATCGCCAGGATCTGAGCGAAACGGACATGGTCCTGGTCATGAACGAGATCATGAGCGGCGAGGCCACGCCCGCCCAGATCGGCTCGTTCATCACCGCTTTGCGCATGAAGGGTGAGACCATCGACGAGATCGTCGGCGCAGTCAAGGTCATGCGCGAGAAGGCGACCCGCATCGACACGGGCATCGATACGGCCGCCGGCGAGGTGCTGGTGGATATTGTCGGCACCGGCGGTGACGGCTCGGGCAGCTTCAACGTGTCCACCACCACCTCGTTCGTGGTGGCCGCGGCCGGCGTGCCGGTGGCCAAGCACGGCAACCGCGCGGTCAGCTCCCACTGCGGCGCGGCCGACGTGATCGAGGCACTGGGCGTCAACCTGGGCCTGTCGCCGGAGCGGGTGGGGGCCTGCGTGCGCGAGGTGGGCATCGGCTTCCTGTTCGCGCCGATGATGCACGGCGCCATGAAATACGCCATCGGCCCGCGCCGCGAGATCGGCATCCGCACCCTGTTCAACATCCTCGGCCCCATGACCAACCCGGCCGGGGCCAATGTCCAGCTGACCGGCGTGTTCGCCCCGGAGCTGACCACGGTGCTGGCCGAGGTGCTGGTGCGCCTCGGCATGCGGCGGGCGATCATCGTCTGGGGCGAGGGCAACCTGGACGAGATGACCGTCACCGGCGCCACCCACATCGCCGACGGCCACGACGGCCAGGTGACCACCTCGATCATCACCCCGGAGGAGGTGGGCCTCAAGACCGCGCCGTTCGCCACCATCCGCGGCGGCAGGACCGCGGCCGCGGCGGCGGAGCAGGTGCGGGCGGTGCTCGGCGGCGAACCCGGGCCCAAGCTGGACATGGTCCTGCTCAACGCCGGCACCACGCTCATGGCCGCGGGCCTGGTCCCGGACATCCGCGCGGGCATCGACCGGGCGCGCGAGACGGTCCGCTCCGGCGCGGCCCTGGCCAAGCTCGACCAACTCATCGCCTTCTGCCGGGATTGAGGCGACGCCATGATTCTTGACACCATCGTTGCCAGAAAACGCGAGGAGGTGGCCGAACTCAGGCGACGCGGCCTGCCACGGCCAGAGGGGCCCGTCGAGCCGCCGCGCGGCTTTCTCCGCCGGCTGGTTGCGGCCCCCGGGGTGGCGATCATCGCCGAGGCGAAGAAAGCCTCGCCCTCCAAGGGGGTGATCGCCCCGGATTTTGACCCGGTGCGCATCGCCCGTCACTACCGGGCGGGCGGGGCCACGGCCCTGTCGGTGCTCACCGATGTGGATTTTTTCCAGGGGTCGCTCGACTACCTGCCAATGGTACGCGCCGCGGTGGACCTGCCGGTGCTGCGCAAGGACTTCCTCATCGACCCGCTGCAGATCGACGAGGCGCACGCGGTGGGCGCGGACGCGGTGCTGCTCATCGTGGCCATCCTCGATGACAGGCAGCTGCGCGAGTTTCGGCTCCAGGCCGAATCGCTCGGTATGGACGCGCTGGTAGAGGTGCATGACGAGCGCGAACTGGAGCGGGCGCTGGCCGCGGACAGCCGGCTGATCGGCATCAACAACCGCAACCTGAACGACTTCACCCTCAGCCTGGAAACAACCTTCCGCCTGCGGCAGCTGGTGCCGGCGGACATCCCGGTGGTCAGCGAGTCGGGCATCACCACGGCCGCGGACATGCGCCGGCTCAAGGCGGCAGGGGTCACGGCAGCGCTCATCGGCGAGAGCCTCATGCGCTCCGGCGAGCACGGCACCCTGCTCGAGGAGCTGCTCGCCGCATGAACGGCCGGGTGCGCGTCAAAATCTGCGGCATCACCCGCGCCGCCGACGCCCAGTGCGCGGCCGCTGCGGGCGTGGACGCGCTCGGCTTCATCTTCTACGCAAAAAGCCCGCGCCACATCGAGGCCGAGGCAGCGCGGCAGATCATCGCGCAGTTGCCGCCCCTGGTGGCTGCGGTGGGGGTGTTTGTCAACGAGGAGATGGCCCGGGTCGAGGCCGTGGTACGGGGGTGCGGCCTGCAGTACGCGCAGCTGCATGGCGGGGAGTCGCCGGAGTACTGCCGGGAGCTGGCCGCACGCGCCGGCTGCCGGGTGCTCAAGGCGATCCGGGTCGGCCCGGCGACCACGGCCGCGGATATTGCCCCCTACCGGGGCGCGGTCTGCGGCTTTCTGCTCGACACCTTTCACCAGGACGCCGTGGGCGGCACCGGGGCGGTGTTCGACTGGGCCCTGATCCACCGGCTCCAACTCGACCACCCCTTCCTGCTTGCCGGCGGCCTTTCCGTGGACAATATCGCCCTCGCCCTGGCAGAGGCCCAGCCCTTTGGCGTGGACGCCAACTCCGGCCTGGAACGGGCGCCCGGCATCAAGGACCACGACCTCATCCAGCGGTTCATGGCCCTGGTGCGGGCTGCCGCAACCAGCCCTCAGCGCGCCAGCAGCAGGGCGTAGCGGAATCCGGCCGCCTCGAGCTGTTTTTCGTAGCGCTTCGCCTCGGCCAGGCTGTGGCTGGCGAAGATCATCACCCGGTACAGGTTCATGCCTGCGGCCGGGTACTGCTGGATGATCACGTCCCGTCCCCGCTTGGCAAAGGCCCTGGCCAGGGTCCTGGCATTCCCGATCTTCTCGAACGCCCCCACCTGCACATAGAAGTTGCCCTTGTCGAAGTCCGGCACCGGCGCCGGTTTTACCCGCGGTTTGACCGGGGCCCTCTGCGCCGCGGCCGCGGTCCTGGGTGCCTCTTCGGGCTGTTGCGCGGCCAGGGCGACGATCTCCACCCGCGCGGTCCCATGGTTGATGATGCCCAGTTCCCGCGCCTTGGTGTGGGACAGGTCGATGATCCGCTCGTCCACGAACGGGCCGCGGTCGTTGATGCGCACCACCGTGGACCGGCCGTTTTCCAGGTTCTTCACCGAGAGGATGGTGTCCATGGGCAGGGTCTTGTGCGCCGCGGTGTTGCCATACATGTCGTAGGTTTCACCGTTGGCGGTCTTGCGGCCGTGGAAGGGATGGCCGTACCAGGAGGCCAGGCCGCGTTCCACGTAACCGTGCGCCGAGGGGATGGGATAGTAGGTGGTGCCGTTGATCACATAGGGCCGCTGGGTGGCCGGCATCTTTTTTTTCTTGGCCGGCTTGGCCACCCCCGGCTTGCCCGGGACCGGCACCTTCTTGGCGCAGCCAAACGCGACCACGGCAAGGAGCAGGAGCAGGCAGAGCAGGACAAACCTCGGCCAGGGCAGGGGGCGCAGGATCACGGCTCAGCGTTCCAGCAGGTGTTGAAAACGGTCGCGGAAGAACAGCCCGGCCGGGCCGGTGGTGTGGGGCGTGTACGGGCGCAGACCATTGTCCGCGCCGGTCTGGTTGTCGACCAGCGGGTTGTCGTCTCCGTCCACCAGCGACAGGCGCAGGTCGAGGATGGGGCGGAACACCCTGATCACGCCGTCCGTGTCGCGGCGGATGAGCAGCTGCTCGAAGCGGCGTTGGGTGAAGCCCTGCAGCCAGACGCCCGGGCGCAGTTCGCCGGTCAGGCCGTCGCGCATGGCCGCCGGCCGCTCGGGATCCTCGCTGTAGAGGTTGTGGCTGAGCAGGGATTCGACCTCGCTGCTGCCTTGCACGGTCAACTCCTCCCAGGCATCGAAGTCTTCGGTGTGAGTGAGGAGCAGGTGGGTGGTCGAGTCGTTGCTGGCCCACTGGGCGTGGCAGACCTGGCAGGCCACGGTCCGGCCGTACTCGCGGTGCGCCGGGTGCTGCAGGGGCGGGACCGGATGGACCCGGCCGTCGGCCCGGGAGGTGAGCACGAGCCGGCCGCCGTCCGCTTTGAGGCTCTGCAGCGGGGGCGCCGGCTGACCCGGTCGCCAGTCGTGGCAGCTTGCACAGCGGACGGATGGCTTGGCGCTGTGGCCGATGTCCTGGTGGCAGTCGATGCACACCAGGCCGCGCTGCTGGTGGATGTCCGGGGCCAGGTCGCGGTATTCGATGCCATAGGGGCGGGGTCCGTAGCCGGTGGGTGCGTAGGGGGTGCGGTATTCCCAGTGGTAGTCGTGTTCGGAACGGCCGTGGTAGTCACTGCCCACGTAGTTGCCGTAATGGCAGCTGAGGCAGCGGTTGTCCGCGGGCCGGGTGAAGGTGTGGGCCTGGAGTTTGCCGTTTGCGAAGGCGAGGTGGCAGGCCGCGCAGCCCGTGCCGTGGGAGACCGCGCTGTAGTAGTCGCCCGGGGTGTACACGTGGCAGCGCAGGCAGCGCCGGCGGAGCAGGTCGTCGGCAAGGGCCTGCGGCGAGGATGCCGGGTCGGCGACCGGGATGGCGGTCGCCCCGGCGAGACGCATACTGGCGCCAAAATGGGCGCGGACCGCGTTGACCTTGTTGGCAAGGGTGAAGTGGCCTGCGCCTTTGGCCCGCTCGACCTGCTCCCGGTGGCAGGAGCCGCAGGCCCGATCCATGCTGTCCGGATGGGCCGGCCGGGCGATGAGACCGGCATGGGCGGCCTGTTGTTCCTGTTCGCCCCCCTGACCGGCGTGGCAGGTAGTGCAGGCGAGGTCGTGGGCCGCGTCCAGGCGGATCTCGCCATGACAGGCCACGCACCCGGAGGCGCCGGCAGGGACCGCAGCGGCGGCGGCAAAGGCGTCGGCAGGGAGCAGCAACAGGGCGAAAAGCAAGGCGAAAAGGCGATTCATAGCCTTGACACCCTACCATAAAATTGCTACATGAAGAAACCTCAATTACCACCGCACAAGGCGTTTCCGCCTCCGCAGCCGATATAGCTCAGTTTGGTAGAGCGGCTGATTCGTAATCAGTAGGTCACCGGTTCAAGTCCGGTTATCGGCTCCAGTACATCAAGGGGCTACGACATACGGTCGTGGCCCCTTTGTCGTCGGCGCTCCTGTTGCTCCCTTTTGGAGGAGGTTTTTCCGATCCACCTCCGCCCGCCTCTGCCTTGATCCACCCACAAATATTGGCACAAGGATCGTCTCGATAGCACATTGACCCCCAGTGTTGAATCGGGTATCAGTAGCGATTCTCGCTGGCACGTTTATCACCTCGATCCGACCCGCCGGATGGGAGAGGGCGTATGATGTATGAAGGTTTGCAACTGACCCTGCTTGGCATGGGCGTGGTCTTCGCCTTCCTCGGGCTGCTTGTTGTGGTCATCCGGCTTAACGCCAGGCTGCTCAAGCCCCTGACGGACCGGGAACTCCTGGTCCGGCGCGATTTCTCCCCTGCAAAAAAGAAGAATCCCCGCCATCACCAGGAGTTGGAGGAGAAACGGCGGATCCTGGCGGTGATCAGCGCGGCCATCGCCGCCCACCGCGCTCGGCCTGCGGCCGCGCCGACGCTCGCGTCCCGGCCTGTGGCTACTCCTCCGGGCGGGATCGCCGCGGAGCCGGGCCAGGCCCGCCGGACCACGGCCGGCCCGGCCCGGCGCGTGCCCGGCCTCACCCCCCTTTTGGTCCGCGACCCGGCGACCAGGCAGCATCTGCAGTGGCTCAGGCAGCACAACCACAACCCGTGAGCAGCCGCGGGCGGCCGAACCCGCCCCCTCCCGCATTGGTTGCCGGCATCCCATGGAATACCCCGAAGAAGAGACCAACATGACCAGGATATCCCGCTACAAGGTGACGGTCGACGGTGTCACCTACCAGGTGCAGGTGGAAGACGAAACAGGGGAAATCGCCGCGGTGAGCGGCGGCCCCTTCACGCAGGGCGAGGCGCCCGCGCGAGCGCCGGTGGAGGTGCGGACCCATCTGCCCGGCAACGTCTACGCGGTGCTGTGTGCCCCCGGCGACCAGGTGAACAAGGGGGACACCCTGATCATTGTCGAGGCCATGAAGATGGAATCGCCCATCTACGCCCCCGAGAGCGGCGTGGTCCAGTCCGTGGAAGTGGACAAGGGGCAGACCGTCAATTCCGGGCAGGTGCTGGTTGTCCTCACCTGAGCGGCCGACCTGGATACGATGAAGACCACCATGTTCAGGACAGGGCCCGTAACCGGCGCGATTGTGCTCCTGCTGCTGCTCTTCGCCGGCACCCGGGGCGTCGCGGCCGGGCAGACCGACCTGCAATTGCAGTCCATGCCCCCGATGATGGACATGATCGCCCATTTCTGCCGGTCCACCGGGCTGTACGCCTTCCTGTTCCCGGCCGATGGCGGCTGGACCGAGGGACTCGGCCGACTGATCATGATCGGTATCGGTCTCCTCCTCCTCTACCTGGCTATCAGCCGGGAGTTCGAGCCGCTGCTCCTCCTGCCCATGGGCTTCGGCGCCATCCTCACCAACATCCCCCTGGCCGGCATGAACGATCCGGGCGGCATGCTCCAGCATATCTACCTGGTGGGCATCAAAACCGGGGCCTTTCCCCTGATCATCTTCATGGGGGTCGGCGCCATGACCGATTTCGGACCCATGCTCGCCAACCCCAAAACTGCCCTGCTCGGGGCGACGGCCCAGTTCGGCATCTTCTCCACCCTCATCGGGGCGCTGCTCCTCTCCAGGTACGTGCCGGGTATCGATTTCGACCTGCTCGACGCGGCCTCGATCGGCATCATCGGCGGCGCCGATGGCCCCACCGCCATCTTCCTGGCCAGCCAGCTCTCGCCCCACCTGCTCGGTTCCATCGCGGTGGCAGCGTATTCCTACATGGCGCTGGTGCCGATCATCCAGCCGCCGATCATGCGCGCCCTGACCTCGCCGGCGGATCGGCGCATCCGCATGGAGCAGATGCGCCACGTGGGCAAGGCGGAAAAGATCGTTTTCCCGCTCATCGTCCTGGGGCTGAGCGTTGTCCTGCTGCCCTCGGCCGCCCCGCTCATCGGTTTTTTCATGTTCGGCAATCTGATGCGCGAATGCGGGGTGGTGGAGCGGCTGTCGACCACGGCCCAGAACGCCCTGCTCAACATCGTCACCATCTTTCTCGGCCTGGGCGTGGGCGCCCAGATGTCCGCCGACAAATTCCTCACCCCCTCGACCCTGGGCATCCTCCTGCTCGGCGCCATCGCCTTTTCCATCGGCACTGCCTCGGGCGTGCTCATGGCCAGGATCATGAACCTGTTCCCCGGTGCCAGGGTCAATCCACTCATCGGTTCGGCCGGCGTCTCCGCCGTGCCCATGGCGGCCCGGGTCAGCCATCGGCTGGGCATGGAGGCGGACCCGGAGAACATGCTGCTCATGCACGCCATGGGACCGAACGTGGCTGGGGTTATCGGCTCGGCGGTGGCGGCCGGCGTGCTCCTGACCCTCAAGGATTTCGCCGGCTGACCCGGCAACGGGGTGCGGTCGGCGGTTTGCAGCCGTCGTTGACTTTGCCGTGGAGATGGTTTAGCTCCTGAAACCGATGGCGAAAGTGCCGGGTGAGAAACGTCTTTCGTGCACAGAGGAGAGGAGAATGATCGTACGCGTGATTATGACCCGCAAGATGGCCAGGTTCGGCCGTGATCTGGATGTCAGCCTGCTGCCGATCCTGTCGGAGCTGCTCGTGGAGCTGCGGAGTATCGCCAATCGCCAGGCCGGGTATATTTCCGGGGAGACCCTGCGTAACGTCAACAATCCGGAAGAATACGTGGTCATCAGCACCTGGCGGTCGCTCGAGGATTGGCAGCGGTGGTTCGCCAATGAGAAAAGGGCTGAACTCGAGGGCAAGGTGGATGCCCTCATCGGCTCGCCGACCATCTACAAAATCTACAGTTATTATTGATCGCTGCCGCCCTGGCTGCAGGGCAAAAGCCGACCATGTCCGCCGGCGGAGGCCGCGCCCATAGTCCTCGCTGGAGGTGGGCCGGATGCCGGCTCAAAAAAAAGCACCTGACCCAAAAGGCAGGTGCTTTTTTGTCTGGCATTCGGTGCGGCCGGGTCGAGCAGGGCCGGGCTGTCGGCATCGGCCTGCCCCGTCTGAAGGTCAGGCCACGTTCACGTTGTTGGCACGCAGGTACTCCTTCAACTCGCCGATGCTGATGATCCCGAAATGGAACACCGAGGCGGCCAGCAGCACGCTCGCCCCGGCCCGGGAGGCCTCGAGGAAATGCTCCAGCTTGCCCGCCCCGCCCGAGGCCACCACCTGGGCCGAGACCGCCGCCTTGATGGCCCGGATCACCGGCAGGTCGTAGCCGGTCTGCACGCCGTCGCCGGCCTTGCTGGTGGGCAGGATCACCGGCACGCCGAAGCCGTCGACCCGCTTGGCCCACTCGATCGCATCCGTGCCGGTGGCGGTGCGGCCGCCGTCGATGTACACCTCGTAGCCCGAGGGCAGGGCCGGGTTGCGGTCCACGTCGATGGCCACGGTCACCCGCCCTGCGCCCAGTTCCTTGACCATCTCGGTGATGATCTCCGGCTTGCGGAAGGCGGCGCTGCTCGTCGAGATCTTGTCCGCCCCGGCGGCGAGCACGGCCTCGGCGGTCTTCAGGTCAACGATGCCACCGCCCACGGTGAAGGGCACGGTGGTGACCGCGGCCACCCGCCGGACCACGTCGAGCATGGTGGCCCGCCCCTCCACCGTGGCGGTGATGTCGAGCAGGGCCAGTTCGTCCGCGCCGGCGGCGCAGTAGGCGCGGGCGCAGGCCACCGGGTCGCCGGCATCACGGATGTCGACGAAATGAACGCCCTTGACGACCCGGCCGTCACGCATATCCAGGCAGGGCATGATCTTTGTCTGCTGTTCCACGGTGTCTCTCCTTTCTTTTCCTTTGGTGCAGGTCTGGCGGGCGCGGCTGCGCTCTGCCTGCTCGTTGCTGCTGGTTGGGTGCCGCACCCGGCGCAACTTGAGCCGGGGCGGAACGCTCCGCAGATCGTACCAGCATCGCCCCGGCGCGGGGTATGGAAAACCGGAGTGACGCGTCTTTTTCCGGCCTGCCCCGGTTTTTCCGGTCCGACTGCGGAGCCGTTGCGTCCGAGTGGTTTGTGCCGCGGATGAGCGTGTTTCGCGGGGACGATGCCGGTGTTCCTGCTTGCATCCGGCCGGGTGGGTGTCTATGGTGAGGGCGCCCCGGACCCCCGCTCCGCGGCCGGTACCGCCCGCTCCCGCGGCGGACCGCCTCAACCCCCAAAAAAGAGATATCCCCATGCTCGTTCCTGCTTTGGCCATTGTTGTCGGCCTGGTGCTGCTCGTGTGGAGCGCCGACCGGTTTGTCGAGGGGGCGGCCTCGCTCGCCCGTCATTTCGGCATGTCGCCGCTGCTTATCGGCATGCTCATCGTCGGTTTCGGCACCTCGGCCCCGGAGATGTTCGTCAGCGCCCTGGCCTCGTCCCAGGGCAACCCGGGTCTCGCCCTGGGCAATGCCTATGGCTCGAACATCACCAATATCGCCCTGATCCTCGGCCTGACCGCGGTGATCAGCCCGGTGGCGGTGCACTCGCGGGTGTTGCGCCAGGAGTTGCCGATCCTCACCCTGGTGAGCGCGCTGGCGGTCTATCAGCTCTGGGACGGGGACCTGTCGCGTACCGACGGGGTGGTGCTGCTCATTGTGTTCGCCGGCCTGATCGGCTGGTCTATTGTCCAGGGCATGCGCCAGCGGTCGGATGCCCTGGGTGCGGAGATGGCGGACGAACTCGCCGTGCACGCCATGCCGCTTAATCGGGCCGTGGTCTGGCTGCTGGTCGGCCTGGTGCTGCTTGTCGCCAGTTCGCGCCTGCTTGTCTGGGGTGCTGTGGCCATCGCCCGGCAGATGGGAGTCGATGACTTGATCATCGGTCTGACCGTGGTGGCCCTGGGTACCTCGCTGCCGGAACTGGCTTCGTCGATCATCGCCGTCCGCCGCAAGGAGCACGACATCGCCCTGGGCAACGTGCTCGGCTCCAACCTGTTCAACACTCTGGCCGTGGTCGGCATCGCCGGCACCATTCACCCGATCGGGGTGGCCCCGGAGGTGCTCAGTCGGGACATGGTGGTGATGGTCGGGCTGACGCTCTTCCTGTTCGTGGCCGGGTACGGGTTCCGCGGCCCGGGCAAGGGGCGCATCAACCGCTTCGAGGGCGGGGCCATGCTCGCCGCCTACCTGGGCTACACGGCCTACCTGGTGCTGGGCGTGCTGGCCGGCAGGGCCTGAGTGCCGGTCCGGGGCGGGCCGGCACCCGAGCCGCGACCGCTTCTGTTCCTCCCCCGGGGCAACTGCACAAGTCCCGCCTCCCTCCGCACACATGCCCTTGTCGCCATGGCCGATGTCTGCCCGGCCAGGCGGACAAGGGCATCCTGCGGTCCGCGTCGACCGGTCGAAAGGCCGGTTTTCTTTGTTTGTAATAGTTTGTTTTGGTTGTTCTTTTTCTGTTTTTTTTGTGGTTCGGAAAGATATTGACACTTCCTGCCGGTGGCGATAGGCACAACGGGTACGGCGCGCTCCGCACCCGGGGTGGTGCGGTCCGGTCGCCCCCTTCACGCCGACGGGGTGCGACCGGTCGTCGGATCGATCCCGTCATTCTTTTCAAGGAGGTAGGACAATGGCACCTGATCGCAGTTCAATGAAAATCACCTGGATCTTCGGCTTGGTGGCCGCGGCTGTTCTGTGCAGCGGGGCGGCGACGGCCCTGGCCAAAGAGGAGGTGATCGTCTTTCACGCCGGCAGCCTCACCGTGCCCTTTGCCGAGGCGGAAAAACGGTTCGAAACCCTGCATCCGGAGATCGATGTGCTCCGCGAGGCCGGCGGCAGCACCAAGATGGCTCGGATGATCAAGGAGTTGGGCAAGCCGGCGGACATCATGGCCTCGGCCGACTTCAAGGTGATCGACAAGGAACTCATCCCTGCGCATGCGGACTGGAACATCCTCTTTGCCAGCAACCAGCTGGTGCTGTGCTACACGGACAAGAGCCGGTTCGCCGACGAGGTGAACGCTGACAACTGGTT